>OBXK01000003.1_pt1 | contig 321385 bp, 236 predicted proteins | sample 1501371 | NCBI WGS metagenome assembly OBXK01 (sample SAMEA2580154, study PRJEB22360) | human gut metagenome | biome: human gut; feature: human-associated habitat; material: faeces | place: Denmark | collected 2008/2010
CGTCGCCGTTTTCGATGTCGAAATCGCCACGGAAGTCGGTGGACACGGCCACCGGGTCCTTGACGGTCTTGTCGGTCTCGTAGGCGGGTGCGGTCTTCTCGAACATGTCCTTCGCCTCGGACAGCAGGATGCGGTCCTGCGGGCGCTTCGGGCCGGCGATGGACGGCACGACCGTGCCGAGGTCGAGCTCCTCGTATTCGGAGTACTGCGGCTCGACATAGTCCGGGTCGGAGGCGTCGCCCCACAGCTTGTTGGCCTTGGCGTACGCCTCGACAAGCGCGACCTGCTCCTCGGAACGTCCGGTCAGGCGCAGGTAGTCGAGCGTGACGCCGTCAATCGGGAAGATGCCGCAGGTGGAGCCGAACTCAGGTCCCATGTTGCCGATGGTGGCGCGGTTGGCCAGTGGCACCGAGGCGATGCCCTCGCCGTAGAACTCGACGAACTTGCCGACCACGCCGTGCTTGCGCAGCATGTCGGTGATGGTCAGGACCACGTCGGTGGCGGTGACGCCCTCGGGGATCGAACCGGTGAGCTTGAAGCCGACGACGCGCGGCACGAGCATGGAGATCGGCTGGCCGAGCATGGCCGCCTCGGCCTCGATGCCGCCCACGCCCCAGCCGAGCACGCCCAGGCCGTTCTCGGTGGTGGTGTGCGAGTCGGTGCCGACGCAGGAGTCGAGGTAGGCGAGCTCGCGGCCATCATCCAAGCCGGAGGTCTTCGTCATGACGACCTTCGCCAGGTATTCGATGTTGACCTGGTGAATGATGCCGGTTCCCGGCGGCACCACGCGGAAGTTGCGGAACGCCTGCTGGCCCCAGCGCAGGAACTGGTAGCGTTCGCCGTTGCGCTGGTATTCGATGTCCATGTTCTGCTGGACCGCGTCAGCCACGCCGTACTTGTCGATCTGCACGGAATGGTCGATGACCATGTCGGACTGGACTTGCGGGTTGATGACCTCAGGGTCGCCGCCGAGATCCTTGACCGCGTCGCGCATGGTGGCGAGGTCCACGATGCAGGGCACGCCGGTGAAGTCCTGCATGATCACACGCGAGGGCGTGAACTGGATTTCATGGCTGGGCTGGGCCTGCGGGGCCCAGTTCAGCAGCGCCTTGACGTGTTCGTCCGTGATGTTCGCGCCGTCGATGTTGCGTACCAGATTCTCGACGAGGACCTTGAGCGAGTACGGCAGATGGTCGACGCCGGGCAGGTCGGCAATGCGGTAGTAGTCATAGTCCTTGCCGGCCACGTTCAGTGTCGCCAACTGGTCGTCTCGCACAGACATGCTTCCTCCGAGATCAAATGAAATGCTATTCCACAAGAGATTATCCGCTACCAACGATACCGATACGTTACTTTAGCTCTGGCGTGTCGGCTTGATATGTGGGAAAATTCGCGTCACCGAGGCGAGGATGACGTGACAGACCGCGAACAGGACCGTGGAAATCAGCAGCGCCGCCACCGTGGCGATCAATACCCGCCCGGTCGGCAGATGCAGGTCGAAGAACCTCGCCACGAACGGAATGAACATGCCGATGACGCCGGCCGCGGCGAATACGGCAACCAGCACGCCGCGCCACGAATTGAGCGGCTGCGCCACGCGGGCGAGCATGAACACGCCCAGCACAAACACGATGATCGCGCAGGTGGTGCGCAACGCGGACAAATCGGCGGCGTCGTTCACATCCCAGCCCATCACGTCGGGCAACAGCCACGACGACAGCAGCACGGACAATGCGATCGCGACGCCTCCCGGCAGCGCGAAATACACGACACGCCGCAGGAAGCCGGGGATGTAACGCCGCGTGTTCGGCGCGAGCGCGAGGATGAACGCCGGCATGCCGATAGTCAGCGCGCCGACGTACGTGATATGCCGGGGCAGGTACGGGAACGGGATCGCGGTGAGTACCACGCCCAGCGAAATCAGCGCCGAGTAGACGGTCTTGACGAGGAACAGGCTGGCGACGCGCTCCATGTTCGCCATGACCTGACGGCCGCGGGCCACAACGTCGGGCAGGTGCGAGAACTTCGAATCGACGAGCACGACCTGTGCCACGGCTTTGGTGGCGGGCGCGGCGTTGCCCATCGCGATGCCGAGATCGGCCTCCTTGATGGCGAGCGAATCGTTGACGCCGTCTCCGGTCATGGCGACCACGTGATCACTGGTGTGCAGCGCCTGGACGATCGCCTTCTTCTGGTCGGGCAGCACGCGGCCGATCACATCGACGTTCTCCAGCACGCGGGCGAGCTCGTTGATGTCCTGCGGCAGCGTGCGCGCGTCGATGGCATGCGGCTCGCGGTCTCCTGTAAGTCGCACTTTGGCCGCGATCGCGCCGACGGTGACCGGGTTGTCGCCGGAGATGATGCGGCAGCGCACGCCCTGATCGCGGAACCATGCCAGTGTGGGCTGCGCATCGTCGCGCACGCGCTCCGAACACAATACGAGCGCGACCGGCTTGGCGTCCGGCAGCAGTTCGGGCGACTGCGTGAACCATGACGAATCTGTTGCGGCATCGCCGTCGCTCTTCCGTATGAGCGTCGCCCGCGCGATGAGCAGCACGCGGTTGCCGGAATTCGCGTAATCATTGACCGCTTCGAGCACATCGCCGTGCTCTCCGGAAAGCGCGGAGAGCATCACTTCCGGCGCGCCCATATACCAGACGGTCGGCGGCTCGCGGTCGGCGGCCGATTCCGTTTCCGCGGCTGCGGCCGGGGTGACGATGGCGCTCCATTTGCGGGCCGACGAGAACGGCACGCGCGCTCGCACCGGGCCGGCATGGTAACCGCGTTCCCCCAGCCCGTCGAGCACGGCCTGACCCGTGCCGTTCGGCTGCTCCTCGTTCGACAGGTCATACAGCGCCTGGGTCGCCGCGCTCTCCACGCGATCGTCGCCGTCCATGCGTTCCAGCATGACCAGACGATCGAACATGATGCCGCCATCGGTGATCGTGCCGGTCTTGTCGAGATTGAGGCAGTCCACGCGAGCCAGCGTCTCCACCGATTCGAGTTCCTGCACGAGCGTGTTCTTGCGGGCGAGCCGCATCGCCGCGACCGCGAAGTTGAGCGAGGTGAGCAATACCAGGCCTTCGGGAATCATGCCGACAACGCCCGCTACAGCTGACACGATGGCTTGCCGCCACTCCCCCGAAGCTATCGCGGCGTTCCATCCGCCCACGGTCCTCATCTGCGACCAGACCAGCAGCACGCACAGCGGCACCACCAGGAACGTCATGAACTTCAGGATCGTGTTGATGCCCTTGTTCAGGTCGGACACCGTCTTCTTGTATACCTTGGCCTGTGCGGTCAACGTCGCCGCGTAACTGTGCTCGCCCACCGCGTTCACCCGCGCGAGCGCCACGCCGGACACCGCCGTCGACCCGGAGTACACCTGGTCGCCGTCCTCCTTGCGCACGGTGCGCGATTCGCCGGTCAGCATCGATTCGTCGAGTTCGAGCCCGTATGATGACAGGACCTGCGCGTCAGCCGGCACCTGCTCCCCGGAACGTATCCACAGCAGGTCGCCGAGTACGATGTCGCGCGAAGGAACCTCCGTGTTCTCGCCGTCGCGGCGCACCGCATAATCCGATGTGACGAGAATCGACAGCCGATCCAACGTACGCTTGGCCTTGAGCTCGGTGACGATGCCGATACCGGTGTTGATGAGGATGACGAAGCCGAACACCGCGTCCTTCCATGACCCGGTGATCAGCACCAGCACCATCGCGGCGAAGATGATGCCGTTGAACAGCGTGAAGACGTTGGCCCGCACGATGTCGAGTACCGAACGCGACGTGGTGCTCTTCACCGCGTTCGTCTGACCGCTCTCCTCGCAGGCGCGCACTTGCGAGGCGGTCAGGCCGTTTTCCTCGACTTCAGGCAGGTTCAGGGTTGCATTCATACGTACTAGCCTACCCGTGGCAGCATAACGGGGGCATCATTCCCAGGCAGTATTTTCACACACGTCCCCCATCGAGCGCAGCAGGATGAGGTGTGACTCTCGGCTGATCACCGCAGCCACCTACGCCTCCACACCTCCCGCCGGCGGGAGGTGGAGCGCAGCGCCGGAGGGTGGTCAGACAGAATAGCCGGCAGGCGATGAAACGCCGAGCCACCCCCAGTCGCTCCGCGACAGCCCCGCCAGCGGGGCGAAAATATGGACTACCGCTCCCGCGGAAGAGCTCCGGATATCGGAAGGTCAGGACAGGTTGTCGGTGACGTTCATCGTGCGGGGATGGGGTTTGTCGTCGACGATGGTGACGACGGCGTCGTCGAGGGCGGTCACGCCGTCTCCCTTGCCGGTAAGCGTGAACGTGACGGCGAACAACGTATCGTCGTCGGGCGGGGCGACCGGATCCAGGAGGATGACGGGAACGCCCGCCTTGCGCGCGGACTGCAACGCGGCATCCCAGTCTTCGGCGTTCTTCTCGTTGACGGCAATGCCGTCGATCATGATGACGGTGGCCTTGCGCGTGACCATGGACCGCACTCCGCGCTGCGCGGCGGCATCCGGATCGTCGACCATGCTGGTGGATACGTAGGGCGCCTTCAACCCGGCCTTGTTGAAGGCGTTCAGCACATCAGAGTCCAGGCCGGTGTCCACGGAGCCGATGACGCCGACGACGATATCCTGCCGTTGGACGCCCTCATGGGCGATCTCCGGTTCGCTCTCCTGCGTATCGCCGACCGCCTTGCCCTGCGGCACGCAGGAGGTGAGCGACATCACCGCGGCCGCGGCGCACGCGATGCCAATCCCACGGCGCCACATGCGCCGCAGGAACCCGCAATCATGATCGCCGCGTACCCGACCCATCGCCTCACCGTCCGATGCGTGTGAACCAGGCCACCGTCTCCACGTGGTGGGTCATCGGGTAGATGTCGTACGCCCGGATGTCCGACAGGCGGTACCCGAGCGAGATCAGCGTCGCCGTGTCGCGGGCGAGGCTGGTCGGGTCACAGGCGACATAGATGACGTCCTTCGCGCCTGCCTGCGCGATCTGACGGCACACCTTGGCGTGCGCACCGGCGCGGGGAGGATCGAGCACGACCAGATCGGGGCGTGACAGATGGGCCGGCACGTGCGCGAGCGTGGCGGACACATCGCCGCAACGGGCGTCCACATCAGGCAGGTTCAACGCGCGGAGGTTGCGTTGCGCGTTCTTCACCGCGGTCTTGCCGCCCTCCACGCTGAGCATGCGCGTGCGTTCGGCGATCATCGTGGCCAGCGGCAGCGTGAACAGTCCGGCACCGGAATACAAGTCCCATATGCAGGCGGAGGTCATTCCGTCAAGCGCCTTGTTCGCTAGGTCGATCACATGGCCGGCGAGCATGACCGGTGCCTGACGGTGCACCTGCCAGAAGCCGTTCGCGTCGACCATGTATTGGAAGTCACGGCCGTTCACGGTGACGGTCTCCATCAGATGCCGGTTTCCGGCGCGCAGTTCGCCGTCCACGAGCACGGCGTAATTGCCCTCGATGGGCTGCTTCCTCGGTTCGGGCACAGACAGGCGAATTTGGGATCCGGGTTCGAACCCGCCATCCCACACGTGTTCGCGATCGGCGACGGCAAGCAGGTTGTCTGTCGCGAGCGGCATCGTGTCCAGCGGCACGCGCTTGTGCGAGCCGCGCCGACGCATCGACGGCCTGCCGTCGTCATCGGCGATCATCTCGATGCGGGTGCGCCAGTGCAGGCCGCCGTTCTCAGTGTCGCCTTCGGCCCGTTCCACCGGCACGGTGACGTCCACGTGCCCGAGACGGCTCATCTGATCGCTGATGGTGGCGGCCTTCCAGCGAAGCTGCCCTTCCAGGCTCACGTGCACCAGATCGGCGCCACCGACGCCACCACCCATGGCAAGCGGCCCGGCCAGCGGCCATGCGGGATCCACACGATCGGGGCTCGGTTCGATGACCTCGACGACCTCGCCGGTCCAGTAGCGGTCGTCGCGGTCGTGCGGTTCATCCAATGCGACCTGCACCAGCTCGCCCGGCAGGGCGAACCTCACGAATACCACACGGCCATCGATATGCCCGACGCATCGTCCCTGGTCGGCATAACGTTCGATACGCACTTGCGCGTTCATTGTTTCCTTTCGCAATTTGACCGGATCAGGCCTGTCCGGCTGCGTTGTCACCTTCATCACCGCTGTTGTGGCCGTCACTGTCACCGTCTTTGCCGCCGCCGGCCGCCGCTTTGGCCGCGGCGATGTGCCGGTGCAGCGGGGTGGCGATGATCAGATACGACACCCATATCGCCAGCGCCCAGAACGGTATGCCCATCAGCAGGCGCGCCGTGCCCAGCAGCGCCACGGAATCGGCGAGGTACAGCGGCACCTGCACGATGAGACGCAGCGCGAACACGCCGATCCACAGCACGGTGACGATCGTGTAGGCGCGCCTGAGCGGCTTGTCGTCCAGCCAGCCGTGCAGCCACGCGCGGAAATGCTCGGTGGGGATGGTACGGATGAACTCGACCATGAGCCCCAGACCGGGCACGCGGATGAGTAAGGTGAAGGACAGCAGCACGATGTACGCGGCATTGGTGAGGAAGCCGAACATGTAATAGTTGCGCGCCTCATGACTCTGCCACGCCCATATCAGGCAGATGCCGACGGCGATCAGGCCGCTGAGAGCGCCCATGACCGACTGCCGTTGCACGAGCCTGATGACGACCTGCAGCACCGCCAGCGCCGCGGAGACACCGATCGTGAGATTGAGGTTGCTGGTGACGACGAACAACACGACGAACAACACGCCCGGCAGCATCGATTCGATGACGCCACGCGGCCCGCCGATGGCGTCGATGACGGAGAAGTCCTCCCCCTCGCCCGCGGCGGCGAGGGACGCCATACCCGTACGTTTCTTCTGGTTCTGATCGGTCATGCTCGTTCCTTGGCTCCCGGCGTCGAGCGCCGGGATTCGTCAGCGGACTTCGGAGAACATCGGTCCACGCGACAGCGTGGTCTTGACCTCGGTCTGCTGATCGGAGTCGAACGGCCCTTCGGGCTTGTCCGGGATGTCGTCGAGGTGCTCCTTGTCGTCAGCCTGGTCATTGGTCTTGGCCGCCGCCTGACGCTGGGCGGGGGTCACCGGCGGGTGCATCGGGATGAGATCACGCGGGGCGAGCGGCTCGTCGCCGCGCTCCACGACGATGTCGGCGAAGTACTTGTTGAGCGCTTCGGTGTCGGAGTTGCCGTCATCGTTCGCGGCCTTGCCGGAGAAGATGCCGCGCAGCATCCAACGCGGGCCATCCACGCCGACGATGCGCGTGTTCACAGTCTTGCCGCCCTTGACGGTGACCGGCAGGTGGAGTTCGGTGCCGAACACGCCCGCGTGTTCGGATGCCTTCTCGTTGGCCTCAAGCAAATCGGCGCGCACGTCGTCCCACAGACCCATGGTCTTGGGCGCCGCGAACGCCTCGATCTCCAGGCTGGACGCGCCGTAGCTGATGGTCGCGCCGAGGATCTCCTGGGTGCTGCGGTTCGCCTTGATGCGCAGCTGCAGGCCCGCGAGATACGGCAGGTAGTAGGAGCCCATGTCGAGGTACTCGTCGTAATCCGGCACGTTCTCGTCATCGACGTCCCACGGTCCGTAGGATTCGCCGCGGCCTTCGTACGTGTCCGCCACGTCGGTCGGGGCGGCGGTCTCCTCGGTGTCGACGGCGGCCTCGTCCTCGCGATTCTCGGCCTTCGCTTCGGCTTCCTCGCGTTCACGCTTCTTCTTGCCGAATCCAAACAGTCCCATGGGTTCCTCATTTCGTTGTACAGGTTGCAACCGTGACTAGCGTAGCACTAGGGCTTGTGATTGGCTTGGAAGACGCCGCCGGATTGTCGCCGGTCCGAACGGCCGCCGCATGGCCCAGAGCGCGTCATGGATTGCACGATCACACGTCATACGTGACGGTCAGCGGCGCATGGTCGGACCAGCGGGCGTCATAGCTGGGCGCCTTGTCGATGACGAAGCCTCGTGCCGTCTCGGCGAGTTCCGGAGTGGCGAACTGATAGTCGATGCGCCAGCCGACGTTGTTGTCGAACGCCCTGCCGCGCTGACTCCACCACGTGTACGGCCCCTGGATGTCGCCGGCGAGCGAGCGTATGACGTCCACGAACTCGTACTCCCCCAGCCAGCGGTCGATGTAGGCGCGTTCGGCGGGCAGGAACCCGGCATGCTTGATGTTGGCCTTGGCGTTCTTGATGTCGAGCGGCGTGTGCGCGATGTTGAAGTCGCCGCACAGCACGGCCTGCCTGCCGCCGCGCGAGGCCTCGTCCCGCAGCTCGCCCATGCGCGTGAGCATGGTGTCGAGGAAGCGGTATTTCTGCGCCATCTTCACCGGATCGTCGCTGTTGCCCGCGTGCACGTACACGCATGCGACGGTGATTCCATAGCCCTGTGGCGTCGTCACGTCGGCCTCGATCCATCGGCCGGAATCCACATCCTCGTCCAGCCCGGACAAACCGTATCGCCGGGCTGTCACGGGCAGGTCGGTCAGCAGCCCGACGCCGGCGCGTCCCTTGACGCGGCAGACCTCGTTCATCGCCGTCAGCTCGCTCTGGTCGGCGATCTTGCCGGCGGTGGCGTATTCGAACCCGAACTCGCCGAATATCGGATTGAGCTCGTCCTGCGGGGCGCGGACCTCCTGCATGCACCAGATGTCCGGGGCGTGCTCGCCCGCCCATGTCTCGATGCCCTTGCGCTTGGCGGCGCGGATGCCGTTCACGTTGGATGTGGTGATGGTGATCATGGGGCCATCCTATATCCGTCCCGTTGACAGTGCGAGCCGCAGTTTCGACCGGAATCTTCCGCTCCCCGCTCACACACGGCCTACGTAGGCGGAGTAGACTGCTTCGTGGCAGTTTTTCATTCCGACAATAGGAAAGGATCATGGACATGGCTTCCAACCAGCCCGACAACCTGGCACTGACTGCGGAACAGCTCAGGGAATACTCCGCGGCGTTCAACGCGGACCGCGCGAACCTCGTGGCGGCGAACGCGGCGGTATCGAACGGCATTCTCCAGGCCGCGACCTCGTATCGCGGCGTGCGCGAGCTCCCCCGCACGTTCTCGGTCGAACTCAAGCAGGGGTCGATCACCTCGCAGGAGCATTCCGGCCGCTGCTGGATGTTCGCATCGCTGAACACGCTGCGCTACGAGCTGATGCACAAGTGGAACCTCGACGATTTCGAGTTCTCCGAAAGCTATCTGTTCTTCTACGACAAGCTGGAGAAGTCGAACTTCTACCTTGAGAACGTGCTCAAGACGCTCGACAAGACCACGGACAGCCGCATCTTCGAGGCGGTCAACGAAGGCCCGGCTGACGATGGCGGCTGGTGGCAGATGTTCGTCGCGCTGGTCAAGAAGTACGGTCTGGTGCCGAAGGAGGCCTACCCGGAGTCGTCGAACTCCCGCGATTCCTCGGCGTTCGAGCAGTACCTGAACACGAAGCTGCGCGAATTCGCCGCCGAATTGCGCGACGCCCATCAGGCCGGCAAGTCGGTTGAGGAGCTGCGCTCGCTCAAGACCGGGCAGATGTCGGTCGTGTACCGTATCTGCGCTATCGCAATGGGCGAGCCACCGGCGAGCTTCGATCTGCTGCTGCGCGTCAAGGACGAGGGCAAGGATGACGCCAAGGCGTCCGAGTCCGGCACGAAGTCCGGCATCGACTCGCGCAGGCAGATCGTCGAACACGGCATCACGCCGCAGGAGTTCTACGCGAAGTACGTGGGCGAGGATTTGGATGATTTCGTGAGCCTGACGAACTCCCCGCTCGCCTCTACCCCGTATTACCGCCGCTATCAGCTGGCGTTCGTGGGCAACGTGGCGGAGGCCGCTCCGATGGACTTCATCAACGTGCCGCTCGACGTGTTCCGCAAGGCCGCCGTCGACCAGCTGACCGCAGGCCACCCAATCTGGTTCGCCTGCGACTGCGCGCAGTTCTCACTGCGCAAGGCCGGCATCTTCGATCGTGGCACCGTGCGCGTGGATGAGCTGTTCGGCACCGAGTTCGCATCGGACAAGGCGCACGGTCTGGAATACAACGATTCGCGCAGCAACCACGCCATGACGCTCACCGGCGTCAACCTCGACAAGGCCGGTGAGCCGGACCGTTGGAAGGTGGAGAACAGCTGGGGCAAGGACAACGGCAAGGACGGCTACTATGTCGCCTCCGGCGCGTGGTTCGACCGCTATGTTCAGGAGCTCATCATCCGCAAGGAATACCTGGACGAGCGCACGCTCGCCGCGGTGGATTCCGAACCGGTGACCCTGCAGCCCTGGCAGCCGATCTCCAAGGTCTGCCGCTGAGCGGGGCATACCCGCTCTGCCAGCGTGACCACCCCCAGTCAGCCTTCGGCTGGCAACCCCCCCGCTATCGGGGGCTGCCGGCATGGCCGGCTGGGGGTGGTCCAGCATCGTCCACACATACGAGAAGTCCCCCGTGACTTTGCAGCCACGGGGGACTTCTATATCGCTATCTCAATGAGATCGATGAATCAGACGACTCACTTCTCCCAGCCGAGGTTCTCGGGGTGAACGGTCACCATGACACGCGCGCCGGAGGAGTAGCCTGCAGGACCGTAGTTCGCAAGACCCTTCTTGACGGCGACAGTGATCTGGCCGTTCTCGAACGGGATCTGAGCGTACAGCTTCTGGGCTTCCTTCTCAGCCTTGTTGAACTGAGCAATGGCCTTGGTGCTGTCCTTGATGCCCGGGATGGACTCGAGCTCCTTGTCGATCTCGTCGGTGCCGGTGAAGGAGAAGTTGGACTCGGACTTGGAGCCGTATAACTGGTAAGCGGAGGACGCGTAGCCGAACGGGTCGCTAGCGGACCAGCCGAGGCCGATCATGTCCCAGTTACCAGAGCTGACGGTGTCGGAGAAGGTGTTCGACGCCTTGATGTCGATGCTCACCTTGATGCCGACGGTCTTGGCCATCTTCTGGATGGCGGTTGCCTTGGCCTTGGTAGAGGCGGAGTCGGAGAACGTCGTGTACGTAATGGCCGCGACCTTGCCGCCCTTCTCGTAGTAGCCGTCGCTGTTCTTCTTGTAGCCGGCGTCCTCAAGGGTCTTGGTGGCGTTGGCGGTGGAGAACTTCGACTCAGCGGGCATGTTGTCTTCGTAGCCGTCCTGGAACTGAGGCAGAATCAGGGAGCCCGGGGTCTTCTCGGTCCAGTCGATGCCCTGAAAGTCGATCTTCTGCAGCTGGCTGCGGTCGACGCCCTGGACGAAGGCCTTGCGGACCTCCAGCGGGATGTTCTTGGTGTTGATGGTCAGCGTGTACACACCGGAGTCGTAGGAACGACGCAGGTAAGCGTCCTTCACGGTCTTCGCGCTCGTCATGGACTCGGCGTCGGAAGCGCCGACGGCGTCAATCTCACCGTTCTTGAAGGCGTTCATGGCAGCGGACGGCTCCATCTGCTTGAGCACGACCTTGTCCAGCAGCGGCTTGTCGCCCCACCACTTCGGGTTCGGGGTGAAGGTCACTTCGGAGTCGGAGCTCTTGGAGACGACGAACGGGCCGGCGCCCCACTTGTCGGAGTGAGAGTCGTTCGACCAACCCTTGGAGAAGGTTTCGCCGTCCTTGGTGTCGTCGCCGGTGAGGGCTTCAGACGGGTACAGCAGGTTGAACAGGGACTGGTAGGGGTAGAAGTCCTTCTCGAACGTCACGACGGCCTGCTTGTCGGTGTCGCCCTTGGTGACGCTCTTGATCTGGTCGTAACCAGTGGTGAGGGCCGGGGTGAACTTGTCGCTTTTGCCGCTCTGGACCTTCCAGGTGGCCTCGAAGTCCTTCCAGGTGATCGGGGTGCCGTCGTTCCAGGAGGCCTTGTCGTTGATCGTGAAGACAACGGTCTCAGGGCTGTCGGAGGTCTGCTCGACCTTGGTCACGTAGTTGGCGTTCGGCTTGATGTTCTCCATGGAACCATCCGCCGGGTACTCCCAGATGCACGGCATGTAGAAGCGCCACAGGCCGCTCATGTACACGGTGTTGCCGTTGACGTCAATGGCGTTCCAGTTCGGGCCGATCTCGGTGATCGGCAGGGTGAGGGTGCCACCCTGCTTCAGCTCGCCGCGGTCCTTCGGGTTGTTGTAGGCCTTGCCCGGATCCGGCATCGGGAACGAACCGGTGTAGTTGGTGGGAACACCTTCCTGCGGTTCGGAAGTGGACTTGGCGCCGTTGTTGCCGGCGCTGCCGTTGTTGCTGTTGCCGCAAGCACCAAGCGCCAGAAGCGTGGCTGCAGCGGCGGCGAAGGCGGTGACCTTACGCGCGGTAGATGCAAAACTCATACTTTGCATTCCTCTCCTGAACAGCACGAGTTGCGCGTGCCGTTCTCTCCTTCAAAATATCTCGCAACTAAAACCGTGATGATACACCACGTCTTGTTAACATTGGCGTCACTTTTCACTTTTCGGCGAAACCAATGCAATCGGGCCGGTCATATGACCGGCCCGAAAGACTTTAGAACGGCGCGGATTCGTCGTTCACATCCAGCGGGAAGTGACAGGCGAATTCGGTCGCTATCTGGTCATCCGACGTCAAAACCGGGCGTTTCGTCTCGCACATCTTCTGCTGCTCGGGAGTGAGCCGCAGCTTGACGGGGCAGCGAGACGCAAAACGGCATCCCGGGTGCTTCTCGGACGGAGACGGCAGGTCTCCCTTGAGGATGATGCGCTGGCGGGTGCGCTCGACCACGGGGTCGGGCACGGGGATGGCCGACAGCAGCGCCTGCGTGTACGGGTGACGCGGATGGGTGAACACGTCCTCGGTCTCGCCGAGCTCGACCACCTGGCCGAGGTACATGACGGCCACGCGGTCGGAGATGTGGCGGATGACCGCCAGATCGTGCGCAACGAACAGGTATGAGATCTTCAGCTTGGCCTGCAGGTCCTCAAGCAGGTTGATGATGCCCGCCTGAATCGACACGTCGAGGGACGCGATCGGCTCATCGAGCAGTAGCACCTTCGGATCGGTGGCGAGGGCGCGGGCGATGGAGATGCGCTGACGCTGCCCACCGGAGAACTGCGCCGGGAAGCGATCCACGTAGTCGGGGTTCAGGCCGACCAGCTCCATCAGCTCGCCGATGCGGCGGTTGATCTTCTCCTTGCTCCACTTGTGCACCTTGAGCGGCTCCGCGAGCACGTCATAGATGGGCATGCGCGGGTCGAGCGAGCTCATCGGATCCTGGAAGATGATCTGCAGGTCCTTGCGCAGCGCCTTGCGCTCCGCCTTCTTCTTGAGTTCGGCGAGGTCATGGCCGAGTACGACGATGCGTCCGTCCTCGGGCTTCATGAGGTTCATGATCTCCATCAGCGTGGTGGACTTGCCGGAGCCGGACTCGCCGACCAGTGCCAGGGTCTCCCCCTGACGAATCTTGAACGTCACGTCGTCGACGGCCGCGACCTGGCCGATGGTACGGCGGAACATGCCACCACCGGTCAGCGGGAAGTGCTTGACCAGGTGGTCGACCTCCAGCGTCACCGGGCGCTGGTCGCGCGGGACGTCGGCCCAGTCGGCGGGAAGCAGGTCGGGCACGGGGAACACGTCCGTGTACTTCATGTTCTTGTCGATGATCTCCTGCAGTCGACGGCAGGAGGCGAGATGACCGGAGTTCGCGTCCACGACTTCCAGGTTCGGCTCAGACAGCGAGCACTCCGGGGTGGCGAGCGGGCATCGTGGCGAGAACGGGCATCCCTTCGGGATGTCGACCAGTGACGGCGGGTTGCCCTGAATCGGCACGAGACGCTGGGAGGCGGCGATGTGCGGCTTCGGCACGGCGCCGAGCAGACCCATCGTGTACGGCATGGAGGGGTGCTGGAAGACGTCGTCGATGCTGGCGCGCTCGACGGGACGACCGGCATACATGACGAGGATGTCGTCGGCCGCGCCGGCCACCACGCCCAGATCGTGGGTGATGAGCACGACGGCGGCGCCGGTCTCCTTCTGCGCCTTGGCGAGAACGTCGAGGATCTGCGCCTGAATCGTCACGTCGAGGGCCGTGGTCGGCTCGTCGGCGATGATGACGTCGGGGTTGTTCGCGATGGCGATGGCGATCATCACGCGCTGACGCATACCACCGGAGAACTGGTGCGGGAAGCTGCTGAGACGCTCCTCGGGCTGCGGGATGCCGACCAGATCGAGCAGCTCGACGCAACGGTCGTGAATCTGCTGCTTGGACATGTCGGGATGATGGGTGATGAGGCCTTCGGCGATCTGGTCGCCGATGGTGAACATCGGGGTCAGGGCGGACAGCGGATCCTGGAACACCATGGCGATACGCTCGCCGCGGATCTCGCTCATCTCCTCGTCGGTCTTGCCGATGAGCTCCTCGCCGTTCATGATGATGGAGCCGGTGACCTTGGCGTTGTCGTCGAGCAGGCCGATCAGGCTCAACGCGGTCACGGACTTGCCGGAGCCGGACTCGCCCACGATGCCGAGCGTACGCCCGCGCCACAGGTCGAAGTTGACGCCTCGCACCGCACGGCACACGCCGGCCTCTGTGGCGAAGGACACGTGCAGGTCGCGCACCTGCATGATCGGATCGCCCTTCGGCGCGCCCTTGGGGCCGTTGCCTTCAAGCAGCTCGTACTGGAGGATGTCGTCGCGCACGATCTCCTTGTGCTCGCTTGAGACGCTGCCCTTTGACTTGTTGTTTTTCATCATTGTCTTTCTGAACATCAGGCACCCACCGTTCCGCTCGCACGTGAATTGGGATCAAGCGCATCGCGCAGACCGTCACCGATCAGCTGCATGCTGAACGTCAACAGGACCAGGGCGATGGAGGGGAAGACCAGCAGCCAGGGAGCGGTCTGCATGGACACGGCGCCGGACTGCAGGATGGAACCCAGCGACACGTCGGGCGCCTTGACGCCCAGACCAAGGTACGACAGTGCGGTCTCGGAGTTGACAGCGCCCACGACGCCCAGCACCGTGTTGATGATGATCATCGAGGCGAGGTTCGGCATGAGGTGACGCACGATGATCTTGAACGATCCGACGCCCATGAACCGGGCCGCCTTGACGTAGTCGCGCTCGCGCAGCGACAACGTCAGCGTTCGTATGATTCGCGCATAGCCGACCCAGCCGAACGCGGTCAGGCCGATGATCAGCCAGATCCATCCGGTGGTGGCGTTCGCGGTGCGCACGATCATTGCGATCAGCAGGAACGACGGCACGACGAGCAGCATATCGAGCAGCCACATGCCGACGCGCTCGACCCAGCCGCCGAAGAAGGAGATGGCCGTTCCCAGCAGCGAGGCGATCGCCATCGTCGCCACCGAGGTGATGATGCCGATCATCAGCGACTTGCCGAGACCACGCACCACCATGGCGTACAGGTCGGAGCCGCCGGAGTCGGTTCCCAGCCAGTGGCTGGCGCTCGGACCTGCCGACAGGGCGAGGAAGTCAGGGTCGTCATACGCCCACTTGCCGATGTTGGCGCCGAACAGCGCGAAGAACACCAGCACCAGAAGGATGATCAGTCCGACCACGGCGGAGCGCTGACGGAAGAAACGACGCGCGATCAGGCCGGCGTAACCGATGTGCTTGATATCGCCCTTCGACGTGCTCTCGTCGGACTCTTTCTGTGTCGTTTCGTTGTTTTTGACGGTTGTATCAGTCATTGTTTCTCACATCCCCTGCACTCAGCTCATCTTGATGCGCGGATCAAGCCACGCGGACACGATGTCGGCCAGCAGCGCACCGGCGAGGGTGCACACGCCGCCGAACGCCGCGATGGCGACCGAGGCATTGATGTCGTTGTCGAGAATGGCCTGGATGAAGTACCGGCCCAAGCCGTTGATGGCGAAGATAGATTCGGTGATGACCGCGCCGGTGAACACCGAGGCGATGGAGAATGCGACGTTGACGGCGGTCGGAATCAGGGATGCGCGCAACGCGTGGCGACGGATGGCCTGGCGGCGGGTCAGACCCTTCGCACGGGCGGTGCGCACGTAATCGGCGTGCATCTCGTCAAGCAGGTAGGTGCGCTGCGTCAGATGGTAGGAGACCATGCCCAGAATCGTCAGCACGATGGTCGGCAGGATGATGTGCTGCCCGAAATCAGCCAATCTCAGGAACCAGTTATTTCCTGTATAACTGGACAGACCCGTCACATAGAACAGGCGGAAGCCGCTGGCGCCGTTGATGAAGATGGCGAGCATCACGACAAGCAGAGCGAACACGGCGGTCGGGATGACAAGGAAGAACGTGGCAGTGGTGCCGAACAGGCGGTCCTGCCACTTGTACTGGCGCTGCGCGGTGTAGATGCCGAGCGCCACGCCAAGCACGATGGAAAGGACTGTGGCGATCGTCACCAGCTCGGTGGAGGCAACGATACGCGGCGCAAGCGCACCGTTGACCGACCCCAGATCAGGGGACAGTCCCCAGTCCCATCTGGTGACGACACCGGTCAGCCAACGCCAATACCGAGTGAAGATATTGGTGTGATCATTGATATTGGCCAGATCCAAGCTGCGGTTGATGGACGCTGCCGGAGGGCGGGGAGTCCTCGACTCGTAATTCGAGCGCGGACGCATGAAACCAGAAGCCAGAAAATACGTACATGAAATCGCCACGAACAGCATGACGACGTAGTTGGCGAGGCGCTTGGCGATGAACTTCAGCATTGAGCCGGGACCATCCTTCCTCCTTGTTCCGAACGACAAAAGCGTTCACTCGACTGTCGCCTTTGGATGGCGGCGTTCTTGTTGGTGACCGATTATAGTCACCCCATGTAAACGCAAAACGTGATAAGGATACGCTTCCGTCAAGATTTCGACGTTAATTGCCACATTTTGTTCATATTTGTATCACATTTCAAGATTTTAAATGATGTGAACGTGCACAATTCGCCTGTTGCACCCCGGAATCATGCGGATTGCAGGGCAATCGAGGCGAAATCACGGGTTGATCGCAAGATGACCGCAGGGTAAGCGCAGGGTAAGCGCAGGGTAAGCGCAGGGTAAGCGCAGGATGGCCGCGGAGTTATCGCGGAGTTGTCGACGTAGGCAATCGCGGGACGATCAAGCTCGGAACGTGACGATGTCAGGCCCGAGGAAACGCCTGGCGGTACCGCTCCTTCAGCTGCTCGATCGACACATGCGTGTACCGCTGCGTAGTGCGCAACGACGAATGGCCGAGCATCTCCTGAACCTCGCGCAGGTCCGCTCCCCCGTCCAGCATGTGCGTCGCCGCGCTGTGCCGCAGCGAATGCGGGCTGATATCGGGCACCCCGCTCTCGCGGGCGGCACGATGCACGACATCGCGCACGATACGCTGGTCGATGCGGCGGCCGCGCATGCCGAGGAACAACGCGGCCGTATCGAGAGTGCCCGCACCGGCTCTGCGCAATATCAATGGTCGGCCATGCTCCTTCCAGCCGGCCAGCGCCTTCTCGGCAGGGTCGCCGAAGGGCACCACGCGCTGCTTGCTGCCCTTTCCCGTAACCCGTATCGTGCGGTGGGACCAGTCGACATCGCCGATGTCGAGCCCGACGAGTTCCGCCACGCGGATACCGGTCGCGTACAGCAATTCCAGCATGGCCGCATCACGTAGCGCCACGATTTCGTCACGCTGACTCATCTCTTCGCCCCGATGAGCCGAATCAAGGCGGGGCATCTCATCATGCCGTGTCTCGTAACGCTGCGATGAGGCGGCATGCAGCGACGCATCGTCATCCACACGGTCCATCAGGCGCTCCGCCTGGGCCTCAGTCAGCACCGAAGGCAACGTGTCCGGCAGTTTCGGCGTCATCAGCACGGCCGCCGGATCGGCCTCGATCCTGCCATGCTCATGCGCCCAAGCGAAAAACGAACGGACCGACACGACCTTGCGGGCCATGCTGGAGCGGGCGTGGTCGCGGGTCTCGAACGCCATCCATCCACGCAGGTCGTCGGTCGTGACCTGACGCAGATCTGCGATGCCGCGCGACGCCAGTGCATGCAGGCACTCCCTGACATCGGTGCCGTACGCCTTCACCGTATTGTCCGACAATCCCCTGTTGGCCCGCAGATACGCAAGGAACGCGGACAGATCACCATCGCCATCCATGCACACTCCTTTCTTTGCCGATTCTATCCCGCAAGACCGCGTTTCGCCCGCTAGAATGGAACAAACCGACGGCAAAGGAGTCCCCATGGCAATTCCCAATGAAATCCCTGCCAACGCGCGAGTGGTCGTCCGAGTGTCCGAAGGGGTCGATCCGACCGACCATCGCATGAAATACCGCGATTACGTCGGACACGTCACCTCATGGGACGGTCACACGTTGGATATGATCCGCGACGCGGCGGCCAACGGGTCACGCCCCGAACATCGCGTGACCATCGACGCCGACACCATCATCACCCTCAAACCCGTCCCCGAACGCCACTTCACCCGCCCCTGAGCTGTGGTGCCGTCAAGCCCCTAGTCAGCCTTGTGGCCGACTAGGGGTGGTCTATCGTCAAGTAGCCCGCAGCATCACATCGCGCTGCGACGCTGCACGCAGGCGGTATAGTCGTCGCCGAAACGCAGGATATGCTCGCCGCGGCGGGCGGAATCGAGCAGTGCCGCCTGCCATCCCTCCGCGGGTATCGTCAGGTCGAAGACCGGCCCGTCCCCGTCCGCACCGCTTCTGACCGCGGACTTGTAGTCGCGGAACGGCTGTCCATCCGCGAAAAACGCGGCGATGGCACCTGCATCTGCGCCATGCAATTCGTCCGCGACCTCGGTAAGCCGCGCCGCCATCATGCGCAGCAGTCGTTCCACATTGTCGGCGTCCTCTTCGACCATCGCACGGGTGCGGTCCGGATCGGTCAGCGCGACGCGCGTCATGTCCCTCCAGCTTCCCGCGGCGAGCGCAGCCGCGATGTTGCGGTCCGGGTCGTCGGTCAGCTGGTTGATGAGCGCCGTGGCGACGACGTGCGGCATGTGTGAGATCAGCGCGGCAGCGCGGTCATGGGTATCGTCGTCGAGCACGATGACGCGGTTGCCCGTATCGTCGGTGATCATCCGCGCGACGGCGAGAAAACGACGGTAATCGGTGTCGCCATCCACGGTCATGGCCCACAGCGCGTTGTCGTAGAGCGCCGGGGCGGCGGCGGCCCATCCCGAGAGCTCGTTGCCGGCCATCGGGTGCGCGCCGACATAGCGGCCCGCCAGACCCGCGTCCCGCACCTGATCGCGGACCATCATCTTGACACTGCCCACATCGGTGAGCGTGATGTCCTGATACGGTTCGAGCAGCGGCCGCAACTCGCCGAGGATCGCCGGCATCGCCTTCAGCGGGTTGCACAGCACGATGACCTCCGGCTGCGCTTCGACCAGTTCGGCGAGCGTGCGCATGCAGCGTATGCCATCGGCTTCGGCCTGGGCGTATGGATGCGGGCGATGGTTCCACGCGACGACCGACACCCCGCGGATGGCGAGCCTTCGGGCCAGCGACCCGCCGATCAGGCCGAGTCCGATGACTCCGACCGTGAGCCGTGCGGCGGCCGCAGTATCATGACTTCCTACCACAGCAATTCCCTTCGCGCAGTGTCGCCTTCCGTCCATGTGCCGGGCGCGGCCGGCTCGCGGCGCACTCCCCCGTTGGGTAGCGACCACGCGTAGATCGGCGGGTTCGGCCGTTCGCGGCGCGGATACACCGCCAGCGTCTTCACCCAATCGCCATGGTCGACGACCTGTGTCAGCACGTCGCGCAGGTGTTCCTGCCAGGGCGCTGCATCGATGGTCGCGATGAAACTGTACGTGCCGTCGCGTCCCTTAATCGGGCGAGATATGAAACTCGTCATGTTCAGACCGGCGTCGCGCAGCACGTCCAGCAGATTCGCGAGCACGCCGGGGCCTGTGCTCAGCGGTATGAACGCGATGATCGATTCGTATTCCGAAACGGGGTCGGTCGTCGCCCCCGGAGCCGGCATCGATTCCACTGTCTCATCCCCGGCCGTCCGTGATGCCCGCTCGCGCAGCACGGTGATGGCCTCGTCCCGCGGGGCGAGTGCCAGGAACTCGGTGCGCGCGCCGGCATAGTCGCCCACGGCGCAGGCGACGCGCGTCAGATTGTACAAATCGCCGCAGATGCTCGGTCCGAGCGCCACCTGGCCGGGCTCAAGGTCTCGGCAGGCGGCACCATTCGACGATGCCGGCAGCTGCTGCAGCTGATGGTCGGCCGTGAAACGGCGGCATTGCGCCAGCCCGTGCGGATGGGCGGTGACGGTACGGCAATCGGCGAGTGATGTGCCGGGCAAGGTGAAGGCATCGAATGACACGTTCACGCCGACTCGGGCGAATCCGACCACGTTGTCAGCGTCGATGAGCGCGTCGAGGTTCGGCACGACGTACCCTTCCACGTTGTTTTCCCACGCGATGATGCCCCAGTCACCCCGACGCTGCACCGCGTCAAGAATCGTCGGGACGTCCGGCTCGGGTGTCAGCGTCACGGATGCGCCGGATGGGCGGATCGTCTTGGCGGCCTCGATTGCCGCCTGATGGGTGAACGTCCCGGTCGGCCCCAGGAAATGCAACGTATACTCGGCCATCATCGGCTCTCCGCCAGCGTGTCGGGAGTCTGCCGGGACACGGACAGCTGCGATGGCTGCTGCGAATTCTTGTCGTCGGTCTTGTCGTCGGTCTTTCCATCGGTCTTGGGCGTGATGGCGAACCATCGCGCGGGCAGGAACATCAGCATCAGCTGGACGACGATGCAGCCGATCAGCCACAGGTATCCCACGCGCTGGGAAAAATACGGCACCGATGATCCGCTGAATCCGACCGGCGTCAACGCGTCGTCGGTGGATTGCACAGCGATCAGCCATATCGTGCCGGACGAGGCGATCAGGTGCAGGGCGAGACCGACGACGTCAAGCCGCGAGCGTGCACACCACGCCGATATGCCAAGAATCAGGAAGGCGAGCACCAGTCCATACGGAATGTTGGCCGAAGCGCCCATGCGATGCGCGAACGTGCCGACGATGCCGCACAGGATGCCGGCAACGACGGTGACGAGTCCGCGCAGCACGGGGCTGAGCCGATGAGACCAAGGCAGAATTGAACGATCATCCGATTGAGTCATGGTCACCAGTATAAGGAGATGCGCTGTATCGGCGCGGTGAAATCTCGCTCCGCTGGCGCAATGAGCCGTATGGCAAACAGCGGAAGCCGTGTCCGCAGGCCATCCAATTACAGGCCAGAAGGCCCGGCGAACTCATATCTTGCCCCCGCCGGCGGGACATAACACCATACCGCTGCCGCAGAACCTGCCACACCAGCGTCAAAACAGGCAAAAATCGCATTGTGTGGCCAATATATTGCCACACAATGGAATGTTAGCCCTAACAATCGCTGGTATGGCAACAGGCAAAATCATAGAAACCGCCATTTTTCAACGATGAACAAACATTCGTCCCAATCGCAGGAATTTCCGTCGTACCACACCAGCCCTAAAAACGCCGAAATCGGCCTGGTGTGGCACACAGACCCGTCAGAACAGCCCCTCGAAAAACAAAAACGGAGAGCCCAATGGACTCTCCGTAATCAGAAGCAAGCAGACGGGCGCGCAATCAGCGCCCGCGACGGTCGTCAGAACGGCAACGCCGTCAGGCGTTGTTGGACTGCTGAACCGCCAAACGGACAGTCCAGCGGACTGTCCGTAGGTGAAGGGAGCGGGCGCGCAATCAGCGCCCGCGACGGTCGTCAGAACGGCAACGCCGTCAGGCGTTGTTGTTCTGACGACGCTGCTTGGCACGCCACTTGTACCAGTCCTCACGGCTGAGGATGATCTTGCGCACGCGAATCGCCTCAGGGGTGACCTCGACGCACTCGTCCTCATTCGCGAAGTCGAGCGACTCCTCAAGGCTCATCTTGATCGGCGGAGTCAGCGTTTCCAGCACGTCGGCGGTGGAGGAACGCATGTTGGTCATGTGCTTGGCCAGCGTGATGTTCACGTCCAACTCGTCCGGCTTGTTGTTGATGCCGACGACCTGGCCCTCATACACGTTGGACTGCGGTTCGACGAAGAAGTTGCCGCGGGCCTGCAGCCGCTGCATGGCGTACGGGGTGGCAACGCCGGCGCGGTCGGAAACCATCGAGCCGTTCTGGCGGGTGACGATGGCGCCGGCCCACGGCGCGTAGCCGGCGGACAGCGAGGAGGCGATGCCGGTGCCGCGCGTGGCGGACAGCAGCGCGGTGCGGAAGCCGATCAGGCCACGGGACGGCACGGTGAACTGCAGACGCACCCAGCCGGAACCGTGGTTGCTCATCGAGTCCATGCGGCCCTTGCGGTCGGCCATGAGCTGCGTGACGGTACCCATGTATTCCTCGGGAACGTCGATGGTGGTGTTCTCCATCGGCTCGTTGATCTTGCCGTCGATGGTCTTGGTGACCACCTGCGGGCGGCCGACGGTCAGCTCGAAGCCTTCGCGGCGCATCTGCTCGGCGAGGATGGCCAGCGCGAGCTCGCCACGGCCCTGGACTTCCCAGGCGTCGGGGCGGTCGGTGGGCAGCACCTTGATCGACACGTTACCGATGAGCTCGCGGTCGAGACGATCCTTGAGCATGCGGGCGGTAAGCTTGTGGTCCTTGCCTTCGCGGCCGGCCAACGGGGAGTCGTTGGTGCCGAAGGTCATCGAGATGGCCGGGTCGTCGACGTGGATGAGCGGCAGCGGCTTCGGGTCGTTCGGGTCGACGATGGTCTCGCCGATCATGATGTCGTTGACGCCCGCGACGGCGACGATGTCACCGGGGCCGGCGGATTCGACGGGAGTGCGCTCCAGGCCCTGCGTGCGCAGCAGTTCGACGACGCGGAAGTTCTCGATGGAACCGTCCACGCGGGACAGGCCGTAGGTCTTGCCCTTCTCCAGCGTGCCGTTGTAGATACGGACCAGGCCGAGTCGTCCGAGGAAGTCGGAGGAGTCGATGTTGGCGACGTGCGCCTGCAGCGGCGCGCCCTCCTCGTATTCGGGGGCGGGGATGTACTTGATGATGTCCTCGAACAGAGGCTCAAGGTTGTCGTTGTCCGGCAGGCCGCCGTTCTCGGGCTGGTTGACGGACGCGTAGCCGGCCTTCGCCGCGCAGTAGACGACCGGCAGGTCAAGCAGGTGGTCAAGGTCGAGGTCGACGCCTTCCTCGATGACGTCCTGGGCGAGGCCCAGCAGCAGGTCGGTGGATTCGGAGACGACCTCTTCGATGCGGGCGTCCGGACGATCCACCTTGTTGACGCACAGAATCACCGGCAGCTTGGCCTCAAGGGCCTTGCGCAGCACGAAACGGGTCTGCGGCAGCGGGCCTTCGGAAGCGTCGACGAGCAGCACGACGCCGTCGACCATCGAGATGCCGCGCTCGACCTCGCCACCGAAATCGGCGTGGCCGGGGGTGTCGATGATGTTGAGCGTGATGCCGTCCGGGTAACCGTACTTGGCCGCCAGCGGACCGGTGTATTCCACGGCCGTGTTCTTGGCCAGGATGGTGATGCCCTTCTCGCGCTCCAGATCGTTGGAGTCCATCACACGATCCGGCACCTCCTCGCGCTCGTTGAACACGTGGGACTGCTGGAGCATCGCGTTTACCAGCGTGGTCTTGCCGTGATCGACGTGTGCCACGATAGCCACATTACGAATATCACCGCGAACCGCCATAGAAACCTCTCTTAATTGATTCTTCGCGTAACCGTTCGGTACTTGTTTTGGTTCATATCTGTACTTACACGCAAACCGGCATAAGCCTAGCGATACGCCTTGACACACAACCGAACCGTCCTCCGACGGGTAACAGCACACGTTGCCCCCGCAGGGATCGTTGACTGGAGACCATGTGCACTAATGCGTCAGCTCGGTGTAGGAGTCTTCCAAGGCCATGGAGATGCGCTCGATTTCCTCCCGTGTGAGGGGACGGCGGAATGTCATACGCAGGGCGGATTTGGCGATCTGCGGTTCCAGCCCCATGGCAAGCAGCGTGCCGGGAATCTCGTGACGGCCAATGGCGCAGGCGGATCCGGACGAGGCGGCTATGCCTCGGGCGTCCAGATCGACAAGCAGAGCTTCGCCGGTGACTCCGGGGAAAATGAATGACGCATGTCCCGGCAGACGACTGACCGGGTCGCCGGTGAGTTCGGCGCGAGGCACCACCCGCCGCACGGCGTCAATCAGCATGTCGCGGGAATCCGTCAGCTCCCGGTACTGCGCCGCCATGCGCGCGTTCGACTCGTTGAGCCCTATGGCGAGCGCCACCGCACCGGCCACGTTCTGCGTGCCGGAGCGCAGCCCGCGCTCCTGACCGCCGCCGGAAAGCACCGGCTCGATCGGGGTTCGACCGCGGACCAGCAGCGCCCCCAGTCCCTTGGGCGTACCAAACTTGTGTCCGGACACGCTCAGCGCGTCCACATCCCAATCGCGCATGCGGATGGGAATCTGCCCGGCCGCCTGCACGGCGTCCACATGAATGGGAACCCCGTGCGCGTGGGCGATGCGGACCAGCTCCTCCACGGGTTCGACGGTGCCGACCTCGTTGTTGGCCAGTATGGCGGAAACCAGCGTGGTGCGTTCACCGGCCTCGCCGTCGAGCTCCTGTTCGAGCGCGTCAAGGTCGAGGTGAGCCTGACCGTCCACGGGAATGTGCACGACTTCGAAGCCGAACCATTCGTGCAGCCATTGCGCCGATTGCGCGACGGCCGGGTGCTCGATGGATGAGATGATGATGCGCGGACGGCGGATCGCCGGATGTTCACCGGCCTGCGCGGGGTTCACGCCGGACGGCTCGTCATCGATTCCGGCAAGACCGTAGACCGGCTGCAGGCCGAGTGCGCGCATACGTGCCATGGCGATGCCCTTGATGGCCAGATTGTCCGACTCGGTGCCGCCGGAAGTGAAAATCACGTCGTCCGGGCGAGCGCCGAGACCGGCGGCGAACGAGGCGCGGGCGGCATCAAGCGCCCTCGCCGCCGTCTTGCCGGGTTGATGCACGCTTGCCGGGTTCGCATATGCGTCGGTCATGAACGGCATCATCGCCTCGATGACGTTCCTGGTCACCGGCTCGGTGGCAGCGGCGTCCAGATACAGCTCGTCGGGTTCGCCGGATGCATTGGGAGTGTCAGTCATGGCTAGTTCCAGTCCAATCCGAGGTCGATGCTGCGTACGCTGTGCGTCAGCGCGCCCACTGAGATCACGTCCACACCGGTGGCGGCCACGGCCGGCACGCGCTCCATGCTCATGTTGCCGCTGGCTTCCACGATGGCCTTGCCGTTGATGATATCCACGCCGCGGCGGGTGTCATCGAGCGAGAAGTTGTCGAGCATGATGGTGTCCGCACCGCCGGCGAGCACGGCGGGAATCTGCTCAAGCCGGTCGACTTCCACTTCGATATGCGTGGTGTGGCCCACCTGTTCGCGCACGTGGCGGATCGCGCCGGTCAGGTCGATGCCGCGTGCGGCGAGCGCCGCCAGATGATTGTCCTTCATCATCACCGCGTCGGACAGCCCGTAACGGTGGTTGTGGCCTCCGCCGCAGACCACGGCGTATTTCTCGAACGGGCGCAGTCCGGGGGTGGTTTTGCGCGTGTCGACGATGCGAGTGCGCTCGTAGCGATGCGGCCGGGTGACGGTCCCGTCATGTCCGTCATCGTAGATGGCGTTGACCGCGTCCACGAAGGAGGCGGTCATGGTGGCGATGCCGCTCATGCGCTGGGTGAAGTTGAGGGCGATGCGTTCGGCGGCGAGCAGGTCACGTACCGGACCTTCCACGGTGGCGAGGATCTGGCCGCGCTGGAATCGCTCCCCGTCCGCGATCAGGGGCGAGACGCCGATACCGGGATTTTGCGCCGTGAAGGCGGCCGTGAACACGGCGATGCCGCTCATCACGCCTCTCTCGCGTGCGGTGAGGTGCGCCGAGCCGGTTTCGTCCGCGGGGATTGTGGTCTCGCAGGTGATGTCGCCGTAGGGCGCGTCTTCGGCGAGCGCCGCCTCGACGGCGGTGCGGATGATGTGTTGCGTAAGCATGATCGGGTCTTTCTTGATATGGACTGCTGTCGTTCTTGCGGGATTAATCGCAATGCATCGGGTCAGGGTACCGAGACCACTCCGGCGGCGTGCAACGACAGTCCGGCGCCAACCGACAAGTGAGCAAACAGCGCTAGGCGTTGATGTAGGCGATGGATTGGGCCCACTCGTCGCATGACTCGGGATAGTCGGTGCGGGCGTGGGCGCCGCGCGACTCGGTGCGGCGCAGCGCGGCGTTGGCCTCGACGTAGCCGACGGTGAGCAGGTTGCGGTTTTCCAGGCGGGTGATCGGGTCAGGCTCACAGGCCGTGGCAGCGGGTTCCGTCGCGTCGGCATCGGCCAACGCCAGGCCGGTGCCGAGCTGGTCGATGGCCTGACGCAGGCCGTCGCCGTCGCGCAACACGCCCACGCCGGCCCACATCGTGTTCTGGATGCGGGTGCGATCCCAGATGGCAGGCCGGCCATTGGCCCCGGCACGCTCATCGGGTGCCGGCATGCTCAGCTCGACCGGTGTGTCGCTGACGATGCGGCCGGTGGCCGAGTTGGAGAACCAGACCGGGTTCCACACGGAACCGGCCGGATCGTTCACGGCGGCGAGCCCGGCGCGACGACCGTACACCAGTCCTTCAAGCAGCGAGTTCGACGCGAGCCGGTTGGATCCCATCACGCCGGTGCGGGCGCATTCGCCGGCCGCATACAGGCCGGGGATGCTCGCGCGACCTTCCAGATCGGTGCGGATGCCGCCCATGTAGTAGTGCGCGGCGGGCGCGACCGGAATCGGCTCCTTGCTCCAGTCGAAGCCGAGAGAACGCGTATAGGCGTCGATGGTCGGGAACCGGTGACGCAGGAACTCGGCCAGATCCGGGTTCTCGCGGCGCATCGGCGAGACGTCGAGCATCACGGGCTTGCCGCCCTGCGCCTGCATGACGCGGAAGTTCTCGCGGGCCACCACGTCGCGCGGCGCGAGTTCGGCGCGCTCGTCGACACGGGTCATGTACCGTTCGCCGTGTTCGTCGAGCAGCACCGCGCCCTCGCCGCGTACCGCCTCGGAAACGAGGAAGTGCTCGCCCACGGCCATCGCGGTGGGGTGGAACTGGTAGAACTCCACGTCGGCGACCTGTGCGCCGGCACGCCATGCGGCCGCCAGACCGTCCGCGGTGGCGACGGCCGGATTGGTGGTGTACGGGTAGAGACGTCCGGCGCCACCGGTGGCGAGGATGACGCGTGAAGCGGCCATGTCGGCGCTGCGGAATGTCTCGCCGCCCCTGACGAGCAGCCGCACGCCGGCGATGGCGCCGTCGCGCACAATCAAATCCTCAAGGAACGCATGCTCGATGATGTGGATGAGCGGATTGGCCCGCACCATGGCGGACACATCCAGTTCGACCACCTTGCCGGTGGCGTCTCCCCCGGCGTGCACGACACGGGCCCGCGAATGCGCGGCTTCGAGGCCACGCAGCATGTGGCCTTGCGCGTCACGATCGAAATGCACGCCCGCGGCGGCGAACTGCCGCACACGGTCGGCGCCCTCGCGGGTCAGTATCTCCACGGCACGGGGCTCGCACAGACCATGCCCCGCGGCCATCGTGTCGGCCGCGTGCAGTTTCGGGTCGTCGTCGGCGAAGACCGCCGCGGCGATGCCGCCCTGCGCATGGTAGGTGTTGGATTCCACCAGGTCGGCCTTGGTGACCAGCGTCACGTCCTGGCCGGCATCGGCCACCGCCAGCGCCGCGGAAAGGCCCGCGACGCCCGCGCCGACTACGACGATTTCAGCGTTGCTCATTGTGCTGCTTCCTCAATATTGTTGATGTGCTCCCGTTGACGGGAGCTTGCGATCACGGGTGCACCTGGAGCATGCGCTCCAGAGCCACCTTTGCCTCGCGTGCGGTGTCGTCGTCCACGGTGATGCGGTTGACGATGTTGCCCTGTTCGATGTTCTCCAGCGCCCAGGCGAGGTACGCCGGGTGGATGCGGTACATCGTGGAGCACGGGCAGACCACCGGATCCAGGCAGAACACGGTCTTGTCGGGGTACTGCGCGGCCAGGCGGTTCACGAGGTTGATCTCGGTGCCCACGGCGATGGCCGATCCGGCCGGCGCGTTGGCGATCTCCTTGACGATGTACGCGGTGGAGCCGGTGCCGTCGGCCGCGTCCACGACCTGCATCGAGCACTCCGGGTGCACGATCACCTTGACGCCCGGGAACGCGGCGCGCGCCTTCTCGATCTGTTCGACGGTGAAGCGCTGGTGCACCGAGCAGAAGCCCTTCCACAGGATCATCTTGGCCTTGGCGTAGTCGGACGGGTCGGTCGCGCCGCCCTGCGCCTTGTACGGGTCCCACAGCGGCATCTCGCTCAGCGGAATGCCCATCGCGCGGGCGGTGTTGCGGCCCAGATGCTGGTCGGGGAAGAACAGTACGCGCTTGCCGCGCGCGAATGCCCATTCGAGCACGGCGTGCGCGTTGGACGAGGTGCACACGATGCCGCCGTTGCGTCCGCAGAACGCCTTCAAGGCCGCGGACGAGTTCATGTAGGTGACCGGGATGATCTGCTGCCTGCCGTCCGCGTCGGGCTTGGTGCCGCAGATCTCGCCGAGCTGGTTCCAGGCCTCCTCGACCTGGTCGATGTTGGCCATGTCGGCCATCGAGCAGCCGGCGGAGAGGTTCGGCAGCGTCACGGTCTGCTCCGGCGTGGAGAGGATGTCGGCGGTCTCGGCCATGAAATGCACGCCGCAGAACACGATGTGGTCGGCGTCCGGGCACTGCGTGGCGTTCTTGGCCAGCTGGAACGAGTCGCCCACGTAATCGGCGTGGCAGATGATCTCGTCACGCTGGTAGAAATGCCCCAGAATCAGTAGCTTGCTGCCGAGACGGGACTTGGCCGAGCGAATGCGCTCCTGCAGCTCCTCGTCGGAGGCGTTGCGGTACTCCTCCGGCAGCACCTGCTGGCGAGGCGCGTTGTGCGGCAGCTTGTCGAGCATGGACGCGCCCGGCCCGTAGCTGGGCTTGGTGGTGTCGAAATGCCACGGATCCTGGGTCAGGCCGGCGTCGCAGGTGCTCTGCGCACCGAGGCGGGCGATGATCTCATCCACTGACAGGGCGGACAATGTTTCGCTCATGGTGTGTTCCTTTCTCTAAGGCATGCGGGCACGCCAACGTATCTGACAACCGGGTGGCCGGCCAAAATCAATATGCGGTTATACGGCACGGACGCGGGTCTTGCCGCCCGCCTCCCGTCATGCGCGTGCCGATGGCATCAACGCGGACAGCGCGTCCTCGATGCGCTGGTCCTCCAGCTCCTCGATGGTCGGCGCGTCGCGTGGCGGCCCGACGGGCGGGGCCGTCGACGCGCGGGAACGGTCGGGGTTGTACCGGTACACGGCCGCCGGGCGGTGTCGTCCCTCGCGCAATTTCTCGCCGGTATCCTCCAGCTCGCCGGACAACAGCATGCGACGCCGGAAATTCGCCACGTCGATGGCCTCGCCGGTTATGGCCTCATACACGTGATGCAGCTGGCGCAGCGTGAACGTGTCACCGACCAGCTTGGTGGCGATATCCGGGTATTCGATCTTGTTGCGCAGGCGCCACAACGCATAGTCGATGATCTGCCGATGGTCGAAGGCCAGTTCGGGAAGCTCGTCCTCGGGGAACCACCGGACGTTGTCCGCCTCGGTGAAATCATGGGCTTCGGCCTTGCCGACCAGCGCCCAGTAGACGATGGAGACCATCGGCAGGCCACCGTGCGATCGCGCGGGATCGCCGAACGTATACAGCTGTTCGAGGTAGCGAGGATGCAGGTCCGTGGTGGTCTCCAACGCGTGGTAGGCGGACTGTTCCAGCGAACGGTCGGCGCGCAAATCGCCGCCCGGCAGCGCCCACCGCCCCAGAAACGGCTGGCGCACGCGGCGCACCAGCGGCAGCCACAGACGCGAGGGCATCGCGTCACGGCAATCCGACGCGGTCTCCTCCGGCCCCAGAGCCAGGATCACCACGGAGACCCCGACGGCCGGCGGTTGCATCCGCCGCTCCGACACGTTTCCGCCGACCATGCATGCCCACTTTCCGACTGGTGTGCTCTCCAGTTCAAGACCAGAGCATATCACTTATAGTCAACATGACTTTAAGTGGTGTGTCATGCGAGGCCGCAGAGGCGGCATAACCTACATACGCTGAAACACCGACCACCCCAGTCGGCTTACGGCCGACAGCCCTCCGGCAACTCCTATTCGCCGTCGGGGACGTTGGTGGTCTCGCGTTCGGGCAGGAATGGGGCGAGCGGGGGCAGCTGGTCGAGCGACTCCAATCCGAGATGTTCCAGGAACAGGCCGGAGGTCACCAGCAGCGCGGCCCGGGAATCCTCGTCCACGCCATCCTCGCGAACCAGTCCGCGCACGGTCAGCGAACGAATCACGCCGTCGGAGTTCACGCCGCGGATCGCCGCGACCTGGGCGCGCGTCACAGGCTGCTTGTACGCCACGATGGCCAGCGCCTCCAACGCTGCCTGCGACAGGCGCGCGGTCTGCCCGTCAGTCACGAACGCCGACACCACCTGCTCGTATTGCGCCCGGCTCGCGAACTGCCAGCCACGCGCGGTATGCCGCAGCTCGAAGCCGCGCCCCTCCTCGTCATACTGCGAGCGCAGACGCTCCAGCGCGGCACGAGCCTCCTGCTCGCCCACGCCCAGAACCCGCGCCAGGTCGGCGGCGTGCTGTGGCTGGTCGGCGACCATCAGAATCGCCTCCATGCAGGCCCTCAGACCACCCGGAAAGTCCTCCGCCGTGAATTGCGCATCCATCACGTCACCTTTCTCGCTCACAAAACGTCGAGATATAAAAAACCAAACCGCTATTTTCCAATACGATGCCGCCTGTATCTTCACGTTTTGCGAGCCTCATGCGAAGTCCCCCTCCGCGATGTCGACCACACCGGCGTCCCGGGCGTCTTCGACCCAGCGCAGATGCAGCGTCTCGAATGGCCCGGCCTGCCGAAACTGCAGCACGCCTTGCTTGAAGAACACCAGAACCGCCAGAAAACGCGCGACCACCTCTACACGGCGGTGTGCGTCACGCGTCAATTCCGCGAACGTCATCGAACCGCCGGCCGGCAACGCCTGCAACCGGTCGCGCACGACCGCCGCCTGCGCGCGCAGGTCGACAAGCGGCACATGCAGCTGATGCAGCGACACCTCGCTGGCCGGCGCGTTGGCGAACACCTGTGCGGCGATGCGCGCCAAGTCCTCTGCGCCCAGCGACCATGCAAGCTCCGGCAGCATCGCCGCGACACGTTCATCAACATATGCCGGATGCGGGAACCTGCCGGCATTGGCAGCGAGCCGGGCGCGAAAATCGCCGGCCGCCTGTTTGAACGCACGATACTGCAACAGCCTGGCGAACAGCAGGTCACGCTCACGCAGCGCTTCGAGACTCTGCTCGTCGCGCTCCCCATCCGTCTGGTCATGCGGCAGCAGCGCCGCGCTCTTCGCCTCGACGAGCACCGAGGCGACATCGAGGAACGCGCTCGCCTCCTCCATGTTGCGCGCGAGATCCAGCGTGCGCACATAGGCAAGGAACTCCTCGGTGATCTCCGACAACGACACCTCGGTGAGCTCCAGCCGCCGGTTCGCGATCATGGACAGCAGCGCGTCGAAAGGCCCCGAATAGACCTCCAGTTCGACGGAGAATCCCGGGGAGACGGCGGCATCGCCTCCGATCCCGCCGCCGTCGGCAGGTTCCGTCAACTCGCTCATCGCATCGCGCTTGCGCCGCTCACCATGGCCGCGCCATCACGCGACGATGCCGCGGGCGATCAGCTCGCGCGACACCTCGCGGTATTCCTTCGCGGTCTTGTGGCCGGGAGCGTAGATCGTGATCGGGGCGGCGGCCACGGTGGCGTCCGGCAGCTTGATGGACCGCGAGATGACCGAATGGAACACCTTGTCCTGGAACGCCTCGTAGATGCGCTGCAGCACCTCCTCGCAGTGCAGGGTGCGCGTGAACATGGTGACCAGCACGCCGTAGACCTGCAGGTCGGGGTTGATGCGCGACTGCACCTTCTCGATGGATTGCATGAGCAGCGCCACACCGCGCAGCGCGAAGAACTCCGCGGCTACCGGGATGATCACGCCGTCCGCAGCGGTCAAGGCGTTCACGGTGAGCAGGCCCAGCGACGGCTGGCAGTCGACGATGATCATGTCGTATTCGCTGCGGAGCTTTCGCAGCACGCTGGCGAGGATCTGCTCGCGACCGACTTCGGTGACCAGCTGCACCTCGGCGGCGGACAGGTCGATGTTCGCCGGCATGATGTCCAAGTTCTCGAAATCCGTGTGCTGTACGATCTCGTGCGGATCGATCGACGGGTCGAACAGCGCGGTGTACACGGTGTTCTCGACAGCGTTCGCGTTGATGCCGAGGCCGACTGTCGCGGCTCCTTGCGGGTCGAAGTCGACGATCAGGCAACGGCGCCCGTACTGGCTGAGCGCGCCGGCGATGTTGATGGAACTGGTGGTCTTGCCCACCCCGCCTTTCTGGTTGCATATGGCGATGATGCGCGCGGGACCGTGCTGCGACAGCGGTTTCGGCGCGGGGAACGTCTCGTATTCTCGTCCAAGCAGATCAGTAGGCATACCGTTCACCTTATCATCACCAGTGTGCGCGGGGCCGCCGGACGTGCCGACCATCACCGTTTCCGCCGAAGACCCGTCGTCTCCCCGTGGCGCGGCGGCGTAGGTGCCGCGGATCGGCAGCGTCCCCTGCCTGTTTCCCGCGTCATCGCCGTCGAAGCGGGAATATGCCGCCTGCTGCATGTCGAGCTGCCTCCTTCGCATGTCGCATCCATGCTATCGCGCCCGGGCAACCGCTCCGCGTTCACCGCGCGCGCGGATGCGAGGTGAGGTACGCCTCAATCAAGGTCTCCGGGCTGACGTGCGTGTATATCTGCGTGGTGGTGACCGAGGCATGGCCGAGCAGTTCCTGCACGGTGCGCACGTCGGCGCCGCCCTGGATCAGGTGCGTGGCGAAAGAGTGCCGGAGCGTGTGCGGGTGAAGCGGACGATCGATGCCGGCCCGCTCCCCCGCCAGTTTGATGACCTCCCATACCGACTGGCGAGACAGCCGGCGTCCCCGTTTGTTGAGGAATACCGCGCGGCGGTCCGGCGTGCCCTTGGCGCGGCCCTCCAGCGTGCCGCGCCCCTCGGCGAGGTATCGGCGCAGCGCGCGACATGCGTATTCGCCGAGCGGGACGAGTCGCTGCTTGGATCCTTTGCCCGTCAGCCGCGCCACATGCGCGTCGTCGATGTCGATGTCGTCCAGATTCATTCCGACCGCTTCGGAGACGCGGCATCCGGTGGCGTACATGAATTCGAGCAGCGCCCTGTCACGCAGCAGCACGGCGTCCGGCAACGCTCCGATGCCAGCTCTCCCCCGCGCCGCGTCGGTGCCGTGCGGGTCGGGAATCGCGTCGAGCAGGCGGGAGACCTCGTCGATCGTCAGCACATCCGGCAGCATCTGCGCGCTCTTGGGTGCCTTGACCGTGGCGGACACGTCGTCGCTCACGGCGTGCTGCGCGAGGGCGAACCGGTGGAACTCGTGGATGCTGGCAAGCCTCCTCGCCTTGCTGCGCGCGCTGTCGCCGTCCGAATCCAGCTGCGCCACGTACTCCTCGATGTCGGCTTTGCCGATGGCATCGGGATCGGTGATGCCGCGCGTGTGCGCGAGCCACGAGAGATAGCGGCGAAGATCGGATTCGTATGCCCGCACGGTCGCCCTGGCCAGTCCGCGTTCGACGGAGATATGCGCGATGAACTGGTCAAGAAGCCGGGTGGATCCGTTGTACATGGTGCCCCATCATATGCGAGAACCCTGTATGCGTGCGGAAGGCTTGCATACCTGCACGTTCCCGCATGATATGCGAGAACCCCGCACAGGGCGGGGTTCTCATGCGGTTGCCGATGCGCGCGAAGGCGCATCCGCCGAGGTTCGCGGCTCAGGCCTCGACCGGAGCGTTGACGTCCTCGGGCAGAGCGGCCTTGGCCTGCTCGACGATGGCCTTGAAGGTCTCGGGATCGGAGACGGCCAGCTCGGCGAGGGCGCGGCGGTCCAGCTCGATGCCGGCCAGGTGCAGACCCTGGATGAAGCGGTTGTAGGTGATGCCTTCGGCGCGGACGGCGGCGTTGATGCGCTGGATCCACAGCTTGCGGAAGTCACCCTTGCGAGCCTTGCGGTCGCGGAAGTTGTAGGTAAAGGAGTGCAGCAGCTGCTCCTTGGCCTTGCGGTACAGACGGGAGCGCTGGCCACGGTAGCCGGAGGCCCTTTCGAGAACGACGCGACGCTTCTTGTGGGCGTTCACTGCGCGCTTGACACGTGCCATAGTTATTCCTCAGCTTTCTTTTGACGTATCTATTCGGCTGGCGCGGTTCAGCGGCCCAGCAGCTTCTTCATGTTCTTGGACTGGGCCGTGGCCAGCACGCCGTCGGCCTTCAGCGCACGACGCTTGCGAGCGGACTTGTGCTCAAGATTGTGGCGCATGGCGCTGCCTGCATGCATCAGCTTGCCCGAGCCGGTGACACGGACGCGCTTGGACGCGGCGGAATTGGTTTTCATCTTCGGCATTGCTGCCCTCCTTGTTGGTTACTTCGTTTCGGAAGTCTTGTCTTGGTCGTCGATCGCGGCTGCGGACGCCGCCGCTGCCTGGCTCTGCGCCTCCTGCTTGGCGGCGAGGCGGGCGGCCTGACGGGCCTGGCGCTCGGCGCGCGACTGGTCGCCGCGGCGGCGCTGCTCGGACTGGGTGTGCACCTTCTTGCCCTTGGGCGCAAGCGTCATGATGATGTTGCGGCCTTCCTGCTTCGGCCGGGACTCGACGGTGCCGTACTCCTCGACGTCTGCGGCCAGACGCTGCAGCAGTTCGACGCCGCCGATGGGGCGGGACTGCTCGCGGCCGCGCAGCATGATGGTCACCTTGACCTTGTCGCCGCCGTTGAGGAACCTGACCACATGGCCCTTCTTGACCTCGAAATCGTGATCATCGATCTTCAGGCGGAAGCGGATCTCCTTGATTTCGGCGGTGCTCTGGTTACGGCGGGCCTCACGGGCCTTGATCTTCTCGTTGTACTTGAACTTGCCGTAATCGATCAGCTTGGCGACGGGAGGCTTGGCGTTGGGCGCCACCTCGACGAGATCGAGGTTCGCTTCCTTCGCCAGGTTGAGCGCGACCGAGGTCGCGATGACTCCCACCTGCTCGCCGTTCGGGCCGATCAGGCGTACCTGCGAGACGCGAATCTCGTCATTGATACGTGGTTCGTCGCTAATGATGACTCCAATCCTCATGTTCTCCGAAGCGGACCTTCGCCGGATACCGGGCATGACGGACGAATCCATGGCTCACCGAACCGTGCGCACTGCAGCGCCGGCCATCATACATATTCGCATGATCGCATGCCTCATGAGGCATGCTCACGACCGCGCATTCCACGCGACCGGATAGGCTATTGCCTTGGACCCGAGGCCATGACAGGCTTCCAGGTGGGGTTGCCCCGCTTTCTTGATTTCTCAAGCCTTGTAGATACTACCACACCCCCAGACCGGGCGTGTCGCCACAAGTTCCGGTCCAGGCGCAGGCAAGCCATCGACCGGCGCCTTGTCGTCGGTCAGGATCGTGGCGCCCGGCTTGCCGTCCGGGTCGGCGATGGTCTCGAACCGGCCCGCCACCTCGCCCATCGCCGATGCCAGAAGCGGTCCGGAGAAGATCGGGAACGTCACGAACGTGCCCACCGCGGGGATCGTCACGAAGGTCGGCAGGAAGGTGCCGAGAATCGAGCCGACCGTATTGCAGGCGGACAGTCGTCCGACGACGGAGGCGTTGTTCCCCAGCGAGTCGGCCGCGAACTTGTTGAGGCCCGGCGTGACCGTGCCGAGCAGGAATAGCGGCGGCACGAAGATCGGCATGCAGCTAACGCGGCGATGACCGGGAAGTTCGTCGACACGGTGACGATCAGCAGGCGCGACGCGCAGTGCCGTGCACACGATACAGTGGCAGCATGGCATATGAACGTTGCGTGATTTTCGGCGCCGGCGAGTATTACGAGGGGCCCGCGCCCGCTATCGAGAAGGGGATGCTGGCGATCGCCGCGGACGGCGGGCTCGACCATATGCGGGCGATGGGGCTGTCGCCGGATTTCGTCATCGGCGATTTCGATTCGCTGTCCGGCGACGTGCCGGACGGCGACCGCAGCGTCCGCCTGCCGCCGCAGAAGGACGATCCGGATCTGCTGAGCGCGCTGAAGGTCGGATGGAGCCGCGGCGCACGCGAGTTCCATATATATGGAGCGCTGGGCGGTCGCATCGACCACACGATCGCCAACATGCAGCTGATGGCGCTACTGGCCTCGCATGGCGGCATCGGATATCTGTACGGCGACGGCAGCATCGTTACCGCGATCGCGGACGGGGCGCTGGAGTTCCCGGCCAATCATGTCGCCCCGCGCCGCATGATCTCGGTGTTCTCGCACAGCGACGTCTGCCATGGCGTCACCATCGCCGGGCTGAAATACGTGCTGGAGGGCGCCGCGCTCGCCAACACCGTCGTGCAGGGGGTGAGCAACGAGTTCGTGGACGGTTCCGCGGCGACGGTCTCGGTGGAGTCGGGCACGCTGATCGTCACGTTCCCGATCGAGGCGCCGCTGCCTGCGGTGAGACTGCGGCATCCGTTCGGCGGGGATCTGGGCACGCTCGACACGGCGGTGTCCTCGGCGCTGGCGGTGCGGTGAGGCCGCGGTGCGGAATGCCTCGCATCGAATCGCCGCAGGCTGCACAGACATATTTGTTAGCGTTAACGGAATATGGCCGTTTTATGCTCAAAGCAAGCGCGACACCGTTGCTCTAGTACAGACGGCGCATTACAGTAGACACTGTTGGTAAACAAAGGCCATAGCGCATCCATGCGCAAACGGCCTACCCTACAAAGGGAGAACACATGACAGTTAAGATTGGTATCAACGGCTTTGGTCGTATCGGTCGTCTCGCCTTCCGCCGCATCTTCGAGCTGCAGGCTCGCGGTGGCCAGGCCGGTGACATCGAGGTCGCTGCAATCAACGATCTGACCACGCCGTCCATGCTCGCCTACCTGCTGAAGTACGACAGCACCCACGGCACCTTCCGTCACGATGACGGCACCCCGGTCGACGTGACCTCCACCGACGACGCCATCGTGGTCGACGGCAAGGAATACAAGGTCTACGCCGAGAAGGATGCCAACAACATCCCGTGGGTCAAGAACGACGGTGTCGAGTTCGTGCTTGAGTGCACCGGCTTCTACACCTCCGCCGAGAAGTCCCAGGCCCACCTGAACGCCGGCGCCAAGAAGGTCCTGATCTCCGCCCCGGCCAAGGACGAGACCACCCCGACCGTCGTGTTCGGCGTGAACCACGAGATCCTGAAGGCTTCCGACAACATCGTGTCCGCCGGTTCCTGCACCACCAACTCGATGGCCGCCATGGTCAAGCTGCTGAACGACAAGTTCGGCATCAAGCTCGGCTTCATGACCACCATCCACGCCTACACCGGCACCCAGATGATCCTCGACGGCCCGCGCTTCCCGAAGGCTCGCAACAACCGCGCCGCCGCGATCAACACCATCCCTCACTCCACCGGTGCCGCCAAGGCCATCGGCAAGGTCGTGCCCGAGGTCAACGGCAAGCTGCAGGGCCATGCCCAGCGCATCCAGGTCCCGGACGGCTCCATCACCGAGCTGACCACCGTCCTGAACAAGGAAGTCACCGCTGACGAGATCAACGCCGCGTTCAAGGAAGCCTTCTCCAACACCGAGTACTACGGCTACAACGAGGACGGCATCGTCTCCTCCGACATCATCGGCGACACCCACGGTGGCGTGTTCGACCCGACGCAGACCGACGTGAACACCGTTGACGGCACCACGATGGCCCGCACCGTGTCCTTCTACGACAACGAGTACGGCTTCACCTGCAACATGATCCGTACCCTGCTGTACTTCGCCGAGATCTCCGAGTGAATCCCCGCGGTCTAGGCCGCTAGATTCCACAAGGGTTTATGGTTTGGGCTCCCACAGTGCTTCGCTGTGGGAGCCCAAACCATAAACCCTTTGTTTTTACCGGCTCGGCACTTGCCGGCGGGCTGAGCCGGACTCCGTCACCACGTACCGATGGGCCCAGCGACCGCGTTCAATACCTTGAGCAGATCATGCGGATTGACGCCGACCGAAAACCCGCGCTTGCCGCCGGACAGCAGGATCTCGTCGAATTGCAGAGCGCTCTCGTCAAGCACGGTCTTGTGATGCGTGCGCTGCCCGAGCGGCGAGATGCCTCCGACCACATAGCCGGACTCGCGCATCGCGACCTTCGGGTCGGCCATCGATGCCTTCTTCGCACCGACCGCCGCCGCCAACGCCTTCAGATCCATGTGTCCGCTGACCGGCACCACGCCCACCACGCGCTCGGAACCGGTGTCGGCCATCAGCGTTTTGAACACCTGATGCTCATCGAATCCGAGCTTCTTCGCGGCTTCCACCCCGTAACCGTCATCCATGTGGTCGTTGGAATGCTCGTACTCGTAGGTCTTGAACGGCACTCCGGCCTTCTCCAGCTGCACAGTCGCCGGCGTGGAGCCGGCACCCTTCTCATGCTTCGTTTTTTTGCCCATGTCTTCCATACTACCGCTCTCAAAACTCGAAGGTACGAAATCGGAAACCGCCATTTTCCAACAAACGGCTTTTCGTATCTGCGAGTTTTGAGAGCGCGAATCGGGAATGCCTCGACTATTCGGCGGATTCTCCGCCGCTTGGGCCACTGGTTTCACGATGTCGCAGCAAGGCCCCGGCTGCGGTCGGCAAGCGCGACGGCGCCCACGGGCGCACCGGTGGCGGACAGTCCCGCCGCCGCATACCCGTCAGCGCCCACGTTCACCGTGGAGCCTCCCGTCAGCGTCACCTTGCCGTCGACCGCGAGTGTGGAGCACTCCCCCGCCGCGATGCCGGGAACCGTGGCGGCCCCGTCATTGGCGTTGAACACCCTCACATAGGGTTTGCTATACGCCTCGTCCCGCCAGCGGCGATGAGGCGAGCAGGCGCACTACCGCGCCTGCGAGGGCTTCCGGCGGAGTTCCGCCGGAAGCACGAAATGCATGTTCTCCTTGATGGTCTCCACGGTGGATACATCGGTGAAGCCCTGTGCGCGCAAGGCCTCGATGACGCCCGCGACCAGTTCGTCCGGCACGGATGCGCCCGACGAGATGCCGACCGCCTCGACCCCGTCGAACCATGACGGGTCGAGCTCGTTCGCGTCATCCACGCGGTGCGCTCGCCCGCGCTCCCCCAACGCCCCCTGCGCGACCTCCATGAGCCGCACCGAGTTGGAGGAGTTCGCCGACCCCACGATCACCACGCTATCGGACTGCTCGGCAACGAGCTTCACCGCGGCCTGGCGGTTGGACGTGGCGTAGCATATATCGGAGCTCGGCGGCTCCTTCATCCACGGGAACCGGCACTTGAGCGCCGCGATGGTGCCGGCCGTCTCATCGATGCTGAGCGTGGTCTGCGTGAGCAGCACCAGCTTCTGCTCCGGCCGGAAATCCAGCGAATCCACGTCCGCCTCATGTTCGATCAGATGCACGTGCACGGGGTCCTCCCCCACCACGCCGACCGCCTCATCATGCCCCCGATGGCCGATGTAGATGATCTCGTAGCCTTCGCGCACGAAACGCAATACCTCACGATGCACCTTGCTGACCAGCGGGCAGGTGGCGTCCACGACGTGCATGCCGCGGCGTGCGGCCTCCGCCTTGACCTGCGGCGACACGCCGTGCGCGGAGAACACGATCGGGATGCCGGCGGCAGCAGCCTCGTCAGGTATCTCCGCGAGCTCCTGCACGAACACGGCCCCCTGCGCGGCGAGATCCTCGACGACATGCCGGTTGTGCACGATCTGACGACGCACATACACCGGCGGCAGGCCATCCACCCGCGCCGACGCGGCCTTCAGGATGGTCTGCACGGTGAGGATCGCCCGGTCCACCCCGGCGCAGAATCCGCGCGGGTCCGCCAGCACGATGCGTTTCGCCATATCATCCTCCTCATGCAGTCAGTGGCCGCCATGCGGCATCACTCAATCACAACGACTCAGCGTAGCAAAGGCACACGCACGGGTGCGGCCGGAACATCCCTACACGTGCGATACCGGCACATGACAATGCCCGGGGGCAACAGGCGACACCCCGACCGCACACGGCAGAAGCCCAGCGCACACTATGATAGCGAGCGGTAACAATATCACTGTCGATCATGGAGCAAGCAATGGGCACCACACCGCGTACCGGCAACCAGTATTCCATCCATCATGGCGATTTCTCCGCCGTCGTCTGCGAGCTCGGCTCGAAGCTGCGCCGTTTCGACTACGGCGGCAAGGAGGTGTTCTGCAGCTACGGACCGGACGACCTGACGCCGACCTGCTGCGGCTATATCCTCGCGCCTTGGCCGAACCGCATCAAGGACGGCGAATACGACTTCAACTGCAAGCACTACTGCGCGCCGGTCAACGAGTATCATCCCGAGCCGCGCAACAACGCGAACCACGGCTACGCATACCAGTACATGTGGAAGCTGGAATCGCTCACCGAGAACAGCGTCACCCAGTCACTGCGCTTCCCGAACCTCGACGGCTATCCGTTCGACGTCACCGTCACCGCCACGTACGAGCTGAACGACAAGGGCATGACCGTCACGGTCAGCGCCCGCAATGATGGCGACGAGCCGGCGCCGTGGGCGCTCGGCCTGCACCCGTGGGTGGCGAACGGCAAAAACGGCGAGACCAGCGAGCAGCGTGACGCCGATTCGGCCGCATGCCGCCTGAAGATCGACGCGGACACGCACGTCACCGTTGACGCCGGTCTGGTGCCGAACGGCACCGAGCCTGTGGACGGCACCAAGTTCGATCTGCGCGACGACCCGGTTCTGGACGGACGCGCGTTCGACGACGCCTGGGTGGACGTCCACCGCGCCGACGACGGCACGACAACGACCGTGTTCACCCGCCCCGATGGCATGGAGATCAAGCTGGTCGGCGACGAGACCATCAACGCGTGGCAATGCTACACGGCCACCGGCGCCCCGTTCGACCAGCATCCGAACGGCATCGCCGTCGAACCGATGACCGCCCCGGCCAACGCGTTCCGCAGCGGCGACCACCTGACCGTGATAGAGCCCGGCAAGAGCGTCACGACCGTGGTACGCTACGAGGTGACGGTCAAGTGACCGACACCCGGCCGTCCTACGGCTGGTGACAATTCGCCACTCGCACAACGTCTACCCCGTATGTGATAATTCCCAAGGCTTATTAATCGTAGTAAAGGAGTCCATCATGGGCATGCGCGGACGCAAGCGCAAGGATCGTCGCAAGAAGGCCGCCAACCACGGCAAAAGGCCGAACGCCTGATTCTTGCCTGACGGCGTGATTCCACGCCGCGAGACATCGCCATATACGGCGGTGTCATAACAGACGACAACGGGTCTGTCCCAGCGAAAGCCGGGCAGACCCGTTTGTTATCTTATTATTCCGTTTTATTATGCAGGCCCGTTTTATCCTGCTTGCCGAGCTTCGAGACAGGGGCCCAAGCCGAAATCGCGTCTCAGGACACGACCGCAGCGCCGCGTACAGGCTGCGCGGGTTGCGCGGACCGTCCCGGCTCGTCGACGGCACCGGCAGCATTCCCGCCATCCTCGCAGCAGCAGCGGTCAAGCGTGTCGCGCAACCGCGCCAGCAGACATTCCGGCGCGACCTCGGGCCGCAGATACGCACGCAGCGCCGCGATCATCGCCTTCTCATGCTCGTCGCAACACGAATCCGGGTCGAAACAGTCCCCGACCAGATCATCGCCCATGTCACCGGGCATGCCCGAAATCTCCACCGATGTGATATGCATATCCGCATGGACGATGCCCACAGGCGTCTGCCGTGTGATGGAAATATGGCTGTGCCGCTCAATAGGGTCACTCACGCCTGCTCCTTTCGCTCGTCGCAACGGATCGCATTCCGTCATCTCCATTATGAACGCTCACCGGGGATCTGGAGTTCGCGGACGGTGAACTTGGCAGTTGCTTGCGGGCGTCGCCGTATCCATGCGCCAGCGCGTACGATGACAGTTCGCGTTTCAACTGGGTGCGCGCACGGTTCAGGCGGCTCATCACCGTGCCGATCTTCACGCCCTGCTCGTCGGCGACCTGCTGGTACGACTTGCCGTCGATGGCTGCGTCAATGAACACCTGCCGGCGCTCGGGCGGGAGTTTTGCGAGCGCCGCCATGATCTCCTGCGGCGCGAAGGCGTCCAGATACTCCTGCTCCGCGGATTTCAGCCCCTCCGAGGAGTGCTCGGACGCCGCGTAGATGTCCCAGTCGTCGTATTCGCCGGTGGAGTCGTTGGCCCGCTGCGGCCGCCGCTTCGCCTTCGCGTACTGGTTGAAGTATGCGTTGCGCTCGATGGTGGTCATCCACGCCTCGAAGTTCGAACCGTCCTCGAAACTGTCGAACGCCTTGAACCCGCGTTCGAACGTGTCCTGCACAAGGTCCTGGGCATCATCGGGATTGTTGGTGAGCTTCATCGCCTGGCGGTACAGCGCGTTGACCGCGGGCATGGCGAGCTTCTCGAATCTCGCTCGCGCCTGCGCCGTGGTCTCGTTCGGTTGCTGTTCGTCGGTCACGCTCACTATTGTATGCAAGACGTGCGGTGAAATTGTGAGCGTGGGCACGGTTTTGTGATGGACTTATCAGCACATGTCGCGCATATCGTTCCCGCGGTCGTCGGGCTTGTACAATGACAGCGGCACCATGAGGAAAGGTTTTGGTATGACGGTAACGTTGGCATCGGCGGCGCAACTGCTCAAGCGGCACGGTCTGCTTCGGGAGATCATCCGCGCGGATCGTTGGACGCTTGATGCGCACGACATCGAAGGGGCTGACACCGCTTTTTCGGCGATCACCTATGACACGAGGGACGTGCGCGAGGGCACGCTGCTGTGCTGCAAGGGGCGGTTCAAGGCCGAGTATCTGCATGACATCGACGAGCGCGGGCTGGCCGCATACGTGGCCGACACCGATTTTTCGGCAGAGACCGGCGCACCCGGCCTGATCGTCAATGACGCGCGCAAGGCCATGAGCCTGCTGTCCGCGGAGTTCTACGGACGCCCGCAGGACGAGCTGACCGTGGTCGGCATCACCGGCACCAAGGGCAAGACCACGACCGCGTACTTCACCCAGGCCGTGCTGAACGCCCACTCGCACGGCAAGGCAGCGCTGTTCTCCTCCGTGGACAACTGCCTGGACGGGCACACGTACGTCGAGTCCGACCTGACCACGCCCGAGTCGATGGACGCTTTCCGCATGATGCGAGAGGCCGCTGACAACGGCATGAAGTACCTCGTCATGGAGGTCTCCTCGCAGGCGTACAAGGTCGAGCGCGTGTACGGGCTGACGTTCGACGTGGCCACGTTCCTGAACATCTCCCCCGACCATATCAGCCCGATCGAGCATCCGACGTTCGAGGATTACCTGTATTGCAAGCGCCAGATCGTGCGCAACAGCCGTGCGCTGGTGCTCGGCGCGGCCAGCGATCATGCCGACCTGCTGCGTCAGGACGCGGCGGACGCCGGCGTGCCGGTCACCACGTTCGAGCTGCTGGACGGGCAGAGCCCCGCCGGATCCGATGCCGCCGATGTCACCGCAAGCCCGGCGAACGCCGAGCACAGCGCCTACCGTATCGCCGCAGACGGCGCTGATCTCGGCGAGTTCCGTCTGGCGTTGGACGGCGACTTCAACTACGCCAACGCGGCAGCGGCGCTGGCCATCGCGCATGCCGCCGGAATCGACCTGACCGCCGACGCCGCAGCCACGCACGCGATGGAGCCGGTGCGCATCGCCGGCCGCATGGAGCAGTTCCACGACCCGCAGTCCAACACGCTGGCGATCGTCGACTACGCGCACAACTACGCCTCCGTGACCGCGCTGCTCGATTTCGTCGACGAGCGGTTCGGCTCGCAGCACCCGCGCATCACGCTTGTCACCGGCTCGGCCGGCAACAAGGCGTACGACCGGCGCAAGGAGATCGTCGAAGCGGCGCAGCATCGCATCGACAGCTTCATCTTCACCGCCGAGGACACGGACACCGAACCGTTCATCGACATCTGCACGGAGATGCAACGGTACATCACCGTGCCCGGCATCGCGTCCACCGTCATCTCCGACCGCCCGACCGCCGTCACGAACGCGATCTACGACGCCCGAGCGCACGCCGACCGGTTCAACATCATCCTCATCATCGGCAAGGGTGACGAACGCTGGATCAAGGACCACAACAAGCACGTGCCGTTCGAGGGCGACGACCGCATCGTCGAGCGCATGTTCGCCTGAGCCGCCAAAGCGCACGAACCGATAGAAAGACAAGCAAGACAAGCATGATTACGTTACAGAAAACCGACTACCAGCAAATGGAACAGGCGGCGGCCGATGCCGGCGTGACGCTGCCGATCGAACAGACCGACGTGTGGGCACGCTTCCAGGCGGACATCCCCGGCCGCACTCCTTGGGGCGTGTACCTGATCCAGCGAGACGGCGAGACCGTCGCGTTCATCGCGTTCATCGACATGGAGACGCACGGATACCATTACCTGCGTTCGATGCACGGCCCGGTCTGGATCGTCAAGCCGGACGAGGCGCTGGAACGCGAGGCCATCGACGCGATCGCCGCCGAAGTGCACCGAGCGGACAGGCACGTGGCGTTCATCCGCATCGACACGTGGTTCACCGACGGCACCGTGCCGGTGCTGTCGACCGTGCCGTACGACCAGACCGTGGTGATCGACGTGACCGGCGGCGACGATGCGATCCTGAGTCGTATGAAGCGTCGCGGCCGCCGCGACGTACGCAAGTCGCTGCGCGAATGCCCGGCCGACATCGCCGACGAGACGAAGCAGGCGATCGCCGACTTCGCGGAATACTACGACGTGATGGTGGAGACCGGCAAGCGCGACGGATTCACGCCCGCTCCGATCACCGACTACTCCGACATGATCGAGGCGCTGGGCGCGGATCATTGCCGCGTGTTCGCGGCCCGCATCGAGGGCCGCGTGGTGGCATGGTCAATCGTGACCGTCAACGGCACGCACGCGGTACGCTACTATGCCGGCATGCGCAACGACGTGATGCGCCTGCACGTGACCGACAAGCTGCTGTACACCGAGTGCTGCATCCTTGGCTCGCAGGGCATCACCGAATACGATCTGATGGGCATCGGCTCCGAGCTGGCACCGAGCCTCAACGGCCTCAACGAATTCAAGTGCAAGTTCACCGAGGAAATCACCCCGGTGGCCGCCGGGCGTGACGTGCCGATCAAGAAGGCCTTCTACAGCTCCCTCAAGCTCGCCAAATCACTGAAGAACACCCTCAAGAAGTAAGATTCCCGGCGCGGTGCAACGGGGTGAGACGTCTGAACACCCGCTGCGCGCGCCAGAGGGCGGTCAGACGTGCCGGTGGTCAGACGGCGGCGCGGACGGCGTCGATGACGCGGCGAACCGCGTCTTCACCCAGTTCGGTGGGCAGGCATAGCGCGGTGGAGACCAGACGGTCGCTGACCGGCACGGTGGAGCGGTCCAACGTGTCGAGCCCATAGGCGGCCGGATCGGTCACGCCGGGGAACAGTTCGGGGCGGTACCAGCGTTCGGCGTAGCCACCCGCCTGCCGCGCTGCGGCGATGATGCGCTCCGCCGCCTCGGTATCCCGCGCGAACAACGGGAACCGCAACAGCGGCTGCGCCTCGCCGTTCATCGCCACTGCCGGAACGTCCAACCCGTCGACGCCCGCAAAAGCCTCGCGATACATGGTCACGACCGCGCGCCGCCCATTCTCATTGGCGTCGAGCGCGGAGATGCCGGCCACCGCCTGCTGTGCGATCCACGGCGTCACCGTCATCGGCTCATATTCCAGTGCGCCGCGACGCTCCTTGTCGGAAATCGGCGGCTCATACCAGCCCGAAGCGGTGAGTCGCTCACGCATCCACCCGCCGAATCCGCCCAGACGCGACAGCACGCGGTTCTCGTTGATATACAGTTTCGTGACCGTATCCAGATGATGGGACGGCTGCTCCAGCGCGGCGAGCCGGCCTCGGGTCTCGGCGTCCAGCGCCGCATCCCGCTCACGCAGCCGCGGATTGACCCAGATGGCGCCGCCGAATCTGGTCGGCAGCATCTTCTCCACGCCGAACGAGTGCACGGAAATGTCGGCCAACGGCCATCCCGCAGCATCACGGGCCATGCGGGTCACGCAGTGGGCGCAATCCTCGACGAGCAACGCCCCCATCTCCCCCGCCAGCGCGGCCAGCCGCCGGGACGAGTCCTCATCGATCGCGCCAAACGTATGCTGCATCACCATCGCATGCACCTGCTCGTCGCTCCCCAGCGGCATGGACTCCACCTTGGCGACGTCAATGCCCATCGTGTCGGCGCCCACATCCGCATACCGCGGTCTCAGCCCGCTCACAACAATCGGATCGACCGCCGTGCAGCAGGTGAACAGCTGGGTGAGCACCGAGCCGTCGCCACGAACCGACCTCACTGCGTCGAACGCCACCTGCATGCCGTACCGTGCCTTGAAGACCGGGAACCAGTCCTCCGGCCGCGTCCCGGTGCGGGACGCCAACGCCTCACGAAGTTCCGCGAATCCCCGTGCCGTCGTCTCTTCCATGACCAACCTCGTTCCATCGGGAGAATACGTCTTATTTCAATGTATCGTCCCCCCGCGCCAGGGGCAACGGCCCGCGTGACCGCATCTTCGCACTCTGCGCACGAAACGGCCTCCCATCGCCACACGGAGTATGTAGAATGTCATAAGCAATCGTGAACGTCCAACAGAAGGATCGATAATGACGGCTTTCCAGCCTGTACTACTCGGCAGTGAAACCTGCGCCTACGCGATGGCCCGCGCGTTCCACAGCGCGTATGGCCTGAAATCGCTGGTATACGGCCGTATGCAGCTTTCCGTCACCAAATTCAGTTCGATTATGGAGCCGACGTTCTTCGCGGACTTCACCGAGCCGGAATCCTTCCGCCGTCACATGGTCGAGGCCGGTCGCCGGCTCACGTCCGAGCGACCCGACACCACGTTCCTGCTCATCGCGTGCGGTGACGACTACAGCGAGCTGCTGAGCCGGTACAAGGACGAGCTGAAGCCGTATTTCACGTTCGTGTCGGTCGATGCCGACCTGCACGACCGTCTGAGCAACAAGACCTCCTTCTACGAGCTGTGCGCCCAGTATGACCTGCCGCACCCGCTCACGTTCGTTCTGGACAAGGCCGGTGCCGCGGCCGGCAAGCATCACGACCTGCCGTTCGGCTTCCCCGTGGCCGTCAAGCCGGCGAACAGCGTCGAATACCTGCACGTGGACTTCCCCGGACGCAAGAAGGCGTTCATTCTGCACACGCCCGAGGAGCTGGCCCATGTCGTCTCCGCGATCTACGGCGCCGGCTACGGCTCCGAGCTGATCATCCAGGACTTCATCCCCGGCTCCGACGCCAACATGCGCGTGCTCAACGCCTACGTCGACCATGACCACCATGTGCGCATGATGGTGCTCGGCCACGTGCTGCTCGCCGACCCGACGCCGGAGGCCATCGGCAACTACGCGGCGATCATCCCCGACTACAACGAGGGATTCTGCCTGAAGATCAAGAGCTTCCTGGAAAGCATCGGATATGAGGGCGTCGCGAACTTCGACATCAAGTTCGACCCGCGCGACGGAGAGTACAAGCTGTTCGAAATCAACCTGCGCCAGGGCCGCACGAACTTCTTCGTGACGCTTAACGGCTTCAACCTGGCCGAGTATTTCGTCGACGACCTGGTGCTCGGCAACCCGATGGAGGGCGACACGGTCATCGGCCGCGGTGACAGCATGCTGCTGGAGGTGCCGTTCTCGACGCTCAAGAAGTACGCGGAGCCGGGGGAGGCGCTTGACCGCGGAATCGCGCTGCACAATGCGGGCAAATCCGGCTGGACGCTGCGCTACGGGCGGGACCTGTCGTTCAGGCGCCGGCTGCTGCTGTGGAGGCTGCACCGGCTGACCGCGAAGAACTACGACACGTATCTCGGCAAGAACGACTGACTTTTCGGAATCGACGGCGACATTTATGAGACGACCATTTTTTGCGGTATTGGGCGGCATGGGCACGCTGGCCACGGAAAGCTATATCCGGTTGGTCAACCGTGAGACGCACGCCCACAGCGACCAGGAGTTCCTCGACTACGTCGTGTTCAACGACGCGGCCGTGCCCGACCGGACCGCGTTCATAATCGGGCAGTCCGACGATGACCCGTTCCCGATAATCGCCGACGACATCGACAAGGCGACCGCGATGGGCGCGAGCTTCATCGTGCTCACCTGCAACACCGCGCATTACTTCTACGACCATTTCCAGTCGCTGACGCCGGTGCCGATCCTGCACATGCCGCGCGGCGCCGTCGCGCACATGGCCGGGCAATACCCCAAGGAGCGTTTCCACCGCGTCGGATTCCTCGGCACGATGGGCTCGCGGGCTTCGGGCGTGTACCGTCAGGCCGTCGAGGAGGCCGGCTACACCTTCGTCGAGCCGGACGACGAGTTGCAGGAGCGCATCACGTCACTGATCTACGACGATGTGAAGGGAACCGGCGACCTGAATCTGCAGCGCTACGAGTCGGTGCTGCAGGCGATGCTCGATCCGGCCGGCACGTGCCGTTGCGATACGCTGATGCTCGGCTGCACCGAGCTCTCCGTGCTCAACGAGGCGTTCCCGCTGCCTCAGCTGCCGATCATCGACGCCCAGGCCGTCCTCGTGGAGGACACCGTCAGCCGGGCCAAGGCCATCCGCCGCTAGAGTCGGCGCAGGCGAAAAAGGTCGGTCGGGCGGAGCAACAGCCACATCCCCGGATGCACAGCCACCCCCAGTCGGCCTACGGCCGATTGCCCTCCCGCCAGCGGGTCGGCAATCGGTAATCCTCCCGCTGGCGGGAGGTGGCGTGCAGCGCCGGAGGGTGGTCTTCGATGTGGGGTCAGCGGCTGAGTTTCTGGCTGACTACGGCGGTGACGCCGTCGGAGCGCATCGTGATGCCGTACAGCGCGTCGGCGATCGACATCGTACGCTGCTGGTGGGTGATGATGATGAGTTGGGCGTGTTCGCGCAGTTCGTTGAACGCGTTGATAAGGCGGGTCAGGTTCACGTCGTCGAGCGCGGCCTCCACCTCGTCCATCACGTAGAACGGGCTCGGCCGCGCGGTGAAGATCGCGAACAGCAGCGCCAGCGCGGTCAGGGACCGCTCCCCGCCGGACAGCAGGCTCAGCTGCTTGACGCGTTTGCCGGCCGGGCTCGCCTCGACGATGACGCCCGTGGCAAGCAGGTCATCGGGGTCGTCGAGACGCAAACGGCCGGTACCGCCGGGGAACAGCGTGGCAAACATCTTCTCGAACGCAGCGGCGGTATCATCGAACGCGGATTTGAACACGCTCACCATCGTGGAATCCAGATCCCTGATGAGCTTCATCAGATCATCGCGAGATTTGACCACGTCGTTGCGCTGGTCGTTCAGGTATTGGTTGCGGGTCTCAAGCGCGTCGTATTCCTCGCCGGCCAACGGATTGACCTTGCCGAGCGCGGCGAGGTCGCGCTTCGCCTTCTCCAGCCTCTTGCGCTGTTCCGCACGGTCATACGGAACGGTTTCGAACCGGCTCGGGTCGTCGCCTCCGTCAGATTCGGAGCCTGGTTCGGACTCGGATTCAGGTTCAGAAGCGTCCGCACGCGGCACGGGACGCCCGTTCTCGTCCAGCACGGGCACCGGCCGCTCGGGGCCGAAATCGCGGGTGAGCTCGTCGATGGAAAGTCCCAGGTCATCCGACACCTTCTGCGTCAACTGCCCAAATTCCCCGGCCAATCGTTCGCGATCCACATCCAGCTCGTGTTCACGCCGCTGCAGTCCCGCGACTTTCGGCTCGATGCCATCGCGCTGCGCCCGCAGCGTCTTCAGCTCCGCGTCGTGGTTCGATGCCTCGGCCTGCAGCGCCTCGCGCTTGGCGATCACATCGTCGATGCTCGCCGCCACCAGGGAGGCGACCTGCGCGGCATCGTCGGCGATGCGCTGCGCGTGCGCGGCCTGCGCCTTGCGACGCTCGTTCATGGCCTCGATGCGCGCGCGTCGTTGCGTGGCCTCCGCGGCGTTGTCGCGCAACAGCCCGGCCTGCCGCTTGAACGACTCGACCTTGCGTTCCGCCTCCGTCCACGCGATCTTCGCGGTGACCTCATGCTCGCGGGTAGCGTTCAACGCGGCTTCCAGCCGATGCTCGCGCTCCCCTAGCTCGTCGACGTCGGCATGTTCCGCGCCGGAATCCCGGATCGCGGCGAGCGCCCGCCGCAAATCGTCGAGCTTCAACTGATGGCTCCGGCGTTCCTCGACACTGCCGCGCAGCTTCTCCTCGATCGCCGCGGCCTGACGTTCCACGCCCTTCATCCGCGACTCGGCCGATTGCAACGCCTTCGCGGCTTGTTCGGACTTGAGCTTGGCCTGAATGCGCCGCTGCGATTCCTTGTCGACCAGCACTCGCCCCTGGTCCCGCCGCTGACGGGCCTCGCCAACCTGCCGCGTGATGTCGTCCAGCTGCCCTTGCAGCACCGTAATCCGCTTCAGCGCCTTATCCCGCCTCGCCGCCAAGGACAGGTCGCTTTGCGACAGTGATGAACCGCCCACGGCACCCACCGGGTTGACGACCTCCCCGTCGCGGGTGATGGCCTGCGCCCATCCGCCGTCGTGGACCATCCGCACGGCCTCATCCATCGTCTCGACCGCGACGACGTTGTTGAGCAGCAGCCGCACCGCGCCGACGACCCCCGCGGCTCGGCTCGGGTCCGGTGCATCCGGATTCGCCGACACCATCGTGCCGGCCGCACACGGCGTCCGATATGGCGAACCATCGTTCTCCTCAGCGACGGCCACCTGTTCCGGGGCACCGGCACCGCTTTCAGCCGCGTCGGACATCACGAGCACGGCCTTGCCCAGACGATCCTGCTTCGCCTTGCGCAGCGCATGCAGGAGGTTGCGCTCCCCCGGCACCACGATGGCGCCCGAGAACGCGTCCAGCGCGTGGGCGATGGCCTCCTCCCAGCCTTCCTCGACGTGGATGAAATCGGCGAGCCGCCCCATCGCGGCCACCTGATCGTCCTGTTCGAGAGCGCCGGAGGCGTTGCGCGATTCCAGCGTGTCGCGCAGCGCGTCGGCTTTGGCCTGCAGCGTGATGATCGAACCGTCGACGTCCCGTTGCCGCGCGAGCGCGTCGTCAAGCGCCTCCTGCCGCTTGGCGAGATCGGCCCGCGCCTGTTCCAGCGCCTTGCCGCCGTCATCGTCGCCGTTGTCGGCCTCGCGTTCCAACGACTCGCACTGCGAGCGCGCCTGCGACAACTGGGTCTGGAGTGTTTCGCGCTGCGCGGTGAAATCCTTGGCGCGTGTGTCTGCAAGTTCGGCGGCCGCCTCCTCGCGGGTGATCAGCGCGTTGAGGTTCGCGATCTGCAAGTCGCGCTGCTGGGCGCTTTTGCGCAGCTCCGCCAGGGTCTGCCGCACCGAGGCGAGTTTTTTCTCGTCGTCGGCGCGCTCCTGTATCGCCTTGTCGAGCGCGATGCGCATGTCGTTGACTGTCTCCGACTGCCGCCGCGCCTGCGATTCCAGTTCCTCCGCCCGCTTGTTCAGCATGTCGGGGTCCTCGCCGAGAGAGGTCACCAGCTGCCCGAGCAGCGACCGTCCGCGTTCGCCGGCCAGTGAGCACAACGATTTCAGCCGTTCCTGTATCTGAGACATCTCATGCCAGGTCTGGTTGATTCGCGCGAGTGCCGGGCTGGATTGCGCGCTCAGCGATTCGATCTGTTCGATGCGCACCTTGACCCGGACGAGCTCCGATTGCGCGGCCTGCAGGTCGTGACGCACCGAAGCCAGCTCGCCGCGCACCGCGTCGCGCTTCGCCATCGCGGCGACGGCATCGTCGGCGTACAGGCGGCTCTGCGCATCGCGCAACGTCACCTGGATGCTGTCGGCCCTGCGCGAGATACGCGCCTGCCGGCCAAGCGGCCCGAGCTGCCGTCGTATCTCGCTCAGCAGGTCGTCGAGCCGCGACAGGTTCGTTTCGGTGTTCGCCAACTTGCGCAGCGCACGTTCCTTGCGCTTGCGGTGCTTGAGGATGCCCGCGGCCTCTTCTATGAACGCGCGGTGGCCGCTGGGATCGGCCCTCAGAATCGCGTCCAGCCGCCCCTGCCCGACGATCACGTGCATCTGCTGCCCGAGCCCGGTGTCGCTCAACAGCTCCTGGATGTCGAGCAGACGGCAGGCCGAGCCGTTGATCGCGTATTCGGAACCCCCGTTGCGGAAGATGGTGCGGCTGATCGTCACCTCGCTGTAGTCGATGTTCAGCGTGTGGTCGGTGTTGTCGATCGTCAGGCTCACCTGTGCGCGGCCGAGTGGCGGGCGGGAGGACGTTCCCGCGAAGATCACGTCCTCCATCGACGTGCCGCGCAGGTTCTTCGCGCCCTGTTCACCCATCACCCAGGTGAGCGCGTCGACGATGTTCGACTTGCCGGAACCGTTCGGACCGACGACCGCGGTGATGCCCGGCTCGAATCGCAGCGTCGTGGCAGATGCGAACGATTTGAAGCCGCGCAGCGTGAGTTCCTTGAGATACATGTCGACTAGGCCTGTCCGCCCTTGGGACCGCCGTCGGCGGCATCCGCCTCCTTGGCGGCCTCCTTGGCAGCCTCCTTGGCGGCCTTGTCAAAGCCGAAATCGCCGAAGTCGTTCTCGTTGAAATCGGGGTTCGCATCGGTGGCGAAGTCCGTGTCGGCGTCCGATTCCACCCCGGACCGTGCAGGGTCTCCGGCGCCGGTGCGCGGCTCGGGCTCGCCCACCGAGGGATTGACACGCTCGGCCTTCGGCTTGGCGAGGTCGGCGTTCATCCGCTCCTTGAGCAGCGTGCGCGCGTCTCCGGCGGTGACGAAACTGCCGCAGACCAGCACGCCACGGCCGTAGCCGACTCCGGTCTCATCCTCGACGTCCACCATGTCGACCGCTTTCTGGATGGCGTCTGGCAGGCTGTCCTCGCGGATGACACGGTCGCGGCCGAACACCTGGACGGCGATCTTCTCCAGTTCCTCGGCCGGCATGACGCGGTCGCGCCACGAGTTCTCGGTGACGACGACCTGGCTCAGGATCGGCTCCAGCACGCCGAGATACTCCTCCACCTGCTTGTCGCCCATCATCGCGACGACGCCGACCAGCTGTGTGAAGTCGTAGCTTTCCTCGATGGCCTTGCGCAGCGCCTCGGCCGCGTTCACGTTGTGTCCGCCGTCAAGGATGATCGTCGGCGACGTGCGGATCTGCTCTATGCGGCCGGGCACCTTGACGCCCTGCAGCGCCTGCCCGACCAGGTCGCCGTTCAACGGCCCGTTGACCGGGATGACCGCCTCCGCGGCAGCGAGCGCGGCGAGCGCGTTGTGTGCCTGGTGCTCGCCGAACTTGGCGATCGGCACCTGCTCGTACACCCCGTTCGGTGTGTGCAGCGTGGCGATCTGGCCGCCGACCGCAGGCACGCGGTCCGTGACCTCCATCTCATAGCCGTCGCGTATCAGCGTCGCATGGTTGCGCTCGGCGGCCTCCATCAGAATCGGCATGACCCGCTCCTCATGCGGCTGCGGCCCGATGATGGCGGTGCAGTTCGGCTTTATGATACCGGCCTTCTCGGTGGCGATCTGCTCGACGGTGTCGCCAAGCCACTGCATATGATCCATGTCGACCGGGCCGATGATGGCCGCGTCCGCGTCCAGCACGTTCGTCGCGTCCCACAGGCCGCCCATGCCGACCTCGACGACGGCAACGTCGACCGGCGCGTCGGCGAACTTCCAGATGGCCATCGACGTCAGCACCTCGAAGAAGCTCATCGGGGGGCGGCCGGACTCGGCCATCTTCGCGTCGACGATGGCGACCAGATCCTTGATCTGATCCCACATGTCCACGAAATCGTCATCGCTCAGCTCCTGCCCGTCGATGGCGATGCGCTCGTTGATACGTTCCAGGTGCGGCGACGTATACAGGCCGGTGCGCAGCCCATACGCCCGGCAGAGGGCCTCGGCCATGCGGGCGGTCGACCCCTTGCCGTTCGTGCCGGTGACGTGGATCACACGGAACGAGTGCTCCGGATGGCCGAGCACGTCGAGCATGAGGTTCATCCGGTCCAGATCCAGATTCGTGGTGTTGTGCTCCGGCGGGCGGCGCATGATGTCGCGCTCCACGTCGCGGATGGACTCGTTGTTGCGGTTCGGATGCTCAAAAGACATGCTGATATCGACCTCGTTTGCTTGTCAATGGTTCCGTTACGCCATTCTAATGGTCGTCCTGTCATATGCCGACGGCAATATCCGGTCAGCAGGTCGCCGCCGCGTCATTGCGACGCCAATCGCAGGCACGATGACGGCGTAATTCACGAAGTCGTCACCAAAAATTGACCGTTCGTATGACCTGACCCATGAAACGAGCTCTTATATGGTTCTGTACTTGATAAGGAAAGGTTCGGCTCTCCGATGAGAAGACCACGCGATAGGAGATGGATCATGCGGGCAATCATCCTCAGTGGCGTAGCGTTCATAGCGACCACGGCCGTGCTTGCGCTTGCCTGCCCGGCGCATGAGCTCGCCGACATGGAAGACGAGTGAGACGGACGGCACGTCACACCGGTCAGCCCCTATGACGACCGTGTAGCGCTCGTTTGCGTCCTTAAGTGCGCGCCGAAACGACAACCGTGCGCACTTAGAAACGCAAATGGCCTGGTTTGCGTCCCTATGTTCGCGCACTTGTCGTTTCGGCGCGCACTTAGAGACGCAAACAGACCCGCCGCTAGCGCTGCACCCCGTCGGCGACGAACAGCGCGTGGGCGTCGCCCCGGCGCTTGTTGTCGAGATAGCGCCGGAACAGCTTCAGCCGCTCCACAGTGCTGGCGGCCAGGGGCTCGGGCAGATCATCCAGTTCGAACCAGCCCACGTTCAGGCTTTCCTCGTCCCCCACATACGGCTCGGCATTGCCGCCGGGCTTGAGAGCGCACAGGAACGAGTGGTCCATGTACATCGTATTGTCGCCGTTCGCATAGGTGATCACGCGTGACGACGACGTGACGGCGACCAGGTCTGTGACGACCGCGTCGATGCCGGTCTCCTCCCTGATCTCGCGCACCACCGTATCCGCCGGCTGCTCACCGGGCTCGTTGATGCCATAGACCATGGCCCACTCGCCGGTGTCGGAGCGACGGCCCAGCAGCAGGCGGCCCCGGTCGTCCAGCACGCAGCCGGTGACCCCGTTGAGCCACAACAGGTCATGGCCGATCTTCTTGCGCAACTCCAATACGAATTCGGGTGTTGGCATGGGCATTCCTCCTTGTATTGCGTACAACCGACGATGCCGCCCCGTTGAAAGGGGCGGCATCGTATCGGAACAATCAGGCCTTGGAGCCTGCGGCCATGTCGGCCATCCACTGCTCGACGTCGTCGGGCCGCTTCGGGATGCCCGCGGAAATCCATTCGGGGCCGTTCTCGGTCATCAGCACGTCGTCCTCGATGCGGATGCCGATACCGCGGTATTCCGGCGGAATCAGCAGGTCGTCCTCGCGGAAGTACAGGCCGGGCTCGATGGTGAAGATCATGCCGGGTTCGATCTTCGCGCCTTGGTACGACTCGTAGCGAGCCTGTGCGCAATCGTGCACGTCAAGTCCGAGGTGGTGCGCCACGCCGCAGGCGAGCCAACGGCGGTGCTGCTGGCCTTCGGGCGACAGCGATTCCTCGACGTCCACCGGCAGCAGCCCCCAGTCGTGCAGGCGCTGCGCGATCACGCGCATGCAGGCGTGATGGATGTCGGAGTACGTGGCACCCGGCTTGGCGGCCTCGAAGCCGGCCTGCTGGGAGTCCAGCACCGCCTGGTAGAGCCGGCGCTGGAAATCGGTGAACTTGCCATTGGTCGGGAACGTGCGGGTGATGTCGGCCGTGTACAGGCTGTTGACCTCCACACCGGCATCGATGAGCAGCATGTCGCCCTTGCGCACGACGCCCGTGTTGCGCATCCAGTGCAGAATCGGCGCGTGCTCGCCGGAGGCGATGATCGTATCGTAGCCCAGCGCGTTGCCCTCCTCGCGGGCCACCGCGTTGAACGCGCCTTCGAGGATGCGCTCGGAGCGCGGCTTGTCGAGCGCTTCGGGAAGCTTCGCAAGGATGTGGTCGAAGCCGTGCTTGGTGGCCTGGACGGCCTTGCGCATCTCTCCGATCTCGTACTCGTCCTTGACCATGCGGGCTTCGGCGGCGAACTCGTGCAGCTTGTCGTCGGCTGCGTTGTTCTTGTCCGGGTCGGCATAGCCGTTGGCCTCACGGATCGATTCGACCAGTGACGTGACCTGCGGGTCGGCGTCGCTGATCACGCGCACGCGCACCGCACCGGCCTCGGCCCCGACGTCCTTGGACAGCGCGTCAGCCAGCTGGGCGATGTCGTGCGTCTCGATGCCGGTCATCGCGGTCATTTCCTTGAGACCGGCACGAGGGCCCACCCAGTATTCGCCGTAATGGGCGTTCATGAAGAAGTCCTGCGTGGCGGTGTCGGCGCGCGGGGCGACGAACAGCTCGGCCTCATGCGTCTTGCCGGCCTTCGCCTCGGGCGAATCCGGGTCGAGAGGGTTGAGCACCAGCACGGCACCCGCCTCGTAATCCTGGCCGAGGCCGGTGTAGTACGCGAAGGTGGTGTCCGGGCGGAACATGTAATCGCAGTCGTTGTTGCGCACCTTGGGACTGCCTGCCGGAATCACCAGACGCTCGCCTGGGAACGCCTTGCCCAGTGCGGCGAGTCGCGCCGGCGTGAACTTCGAGGATTCGAGCGGCTCGATCTCCGGTTCGCTGGCGTCCCAACCGGTCTTCATGAAATCAATGAAGGCGCTGGAATTGGGACGCAGCGAACGGTTGTTCACACGGTCGCTCATCGCCTGATCCGCGCCGGGGGCGTTCGCCTCCTCGCGGGCCTCGTATTCCTTGTCCTTCTCGGTGATGACTTCGCTCATCGTGTGACGCTCCTTCGTACTGTTCGAAAACATGTGTCGTTCGAAAACCGACTGACAATTCCTTCCCTATACTAGTCGCACCACGCCCGCCCATACGACGTTCGCGCGGAGTCGATATGTATCCTCCCGCCAGCGGGGCGGAACCGGTAATCCTGCTGGGGCTAGCGGTTAGGCCGCGTTTTCGGCGGCCAGGAGCTCGTGCAGGTGGGCGCGGTGCTTCTGCTGTTCGCGCGGGTCGGGAACCGGCAGCGAGGCGAGCAGTTTCTTCGTGTACTGGTTGCTCGGCCGCTGCATGATGTCGTCGGCGTCGCCGTGCTCGACGATGCGTCCCTTGTGCATGACCATGATACGGTCGGCGAGCATGTCCACCACGGCCAGATCGTGGGTGATGAACAGGCAGGCGAATCCGATCTCAACCTGCAGCTTCTTGAACAGTTCAAGGACCTTGGCCTGCACCGACACGTCGAGCGCGCTCGTCGGCTCGTCGGCGATCAGCAGCGACGGCTTGAGCGCCAGCGCGCGTGCCAGCGAGGCGCGTTGCCGCTGGCCACCCGACAGCTCGTGCGGGAATCGGCTCATGTACGCCCTCGGCAGCTGCACCATCTCCAGCAGGTCGCCCACGTACTCCTTCGCGTCAGCGACCGACGAGTACTTGCGGTGCACGATGAGCGGTTCGGCGACGTTCTCCGCGATGGTCATCAGCGGGTTGAACGAGCTGCCCGGATCCTGGAACACGAATCCGATGTCGGCACGCTTGGGCTTGAAATCACGCTCCCTGACGCCGTTCATCTCGACGCCGAGCACATTGAGCGAGCCTCCGCTCACTTTCTGCAGGCCGGCTATCGCGCGGCCGGTGGTGGATTTCCCGGAACCGGACTCCCCCACCAGACCGAGCACTTCGGAACGGTGGATCGCGAAGTCGATGCCGTCTACGGCCACGAAGTCGGGCTGCATCAGGTGCCCGGGGTACGTGATCGTCAGTCCCTTCGCCTCGACGGCCAGTGGCTCGTCATGCCAATCCGACGTGCGGTCGATCGGCTTGCCGTCGACATCGCGCACGACCAGCTTCTGGCCGATGCGCGGCACCGCAGCCAGCAGGCGCTGGGTGTAGGGATGGCTGGGATGGTAGAAGATGCTTTCCACATCGCCCTGCTCGACGACATGGCCGCGGTACATCACGACCACCTGGTCGGCGATGTCGGCGATGACGCCCATGTTGTGCGTGATGATCAGCACGGAGGCGTCGAACTCGTCGCGGGCGAGACGCAGCAGGTCGAGGATTTCGGCCTGCACGGTCACATCGAGCGCGGTGGTCGGCTCGTCGGCGAGGATCAGCCCGGGGTTGAGCACCAGCGCCATCGCGATGACGATGCGCTGCTTCTGGCCGCCGGAGAACTGGTGGGGATAGTAGTCGATGCGGGTCTCGGCCTCGGGGATGCCGACCTTCTTGAGGATGTCGATGGCCTTCGCCCGGCGCTCCTTCTTGTCTTTCATGCCGTGGGCACGCAGGCCCTCCTCGATCTGCCAGCCGATGGTGTACACCGGGTTGAGCACCGAGTTGGGCTCCTGGAACACCATGGCCGCTTCGGAGCCGCGCATGCGGCGCAGATCCTCACCGGACAGGCTCAGCACGTCAAGACGTTCGGAGTCGGCACGGTTCGACAGGTAGATCGCACCGGACGTGGTGGCGGTCTCGGGCAGCAGCTTGATGATCGAACGGGCGGTCACCGACTTGCCGGAGCCGGATTCGCCGACCACGCCGACCACGGTCTTGCGCGGGATGGTGAAGTTCACCTTGTCGATGGCCTTGATGGAGCCCGCATCGGTCATGAACGAGACGCTGAGGTTCTTGATTTCGGCTAGATTGCCGGACGTGTCCTTGACGTTGGTCGAGTCACTCATGGTCGGTCTCCTTTTCCATCACCTGCGCGATGGCAGGGTTCTCCACACTGACCTGGGGCTTGCCTTCGGATTTGAGCTCCGCGATCACCTCGTTGTCGGCGCTCGGCTTCTCACTGGGGTCGACGGACGTGTCTTCGATGGATCCGATGACCTCGCCGGCGGACTTGCGGGCACGAAGACGCGGATCCGCCAGATCGTTGAGCGATTCGCCCACCAGTGTGATGCCCAGCACGATCAGCACGATGGCGATGCCGGGGAACACGGCCGTCCACCAGATGCCGGCCGTAACGTCGGCGACGGAACGGTTCAGGTCATACCCCCATTCGGCCGCGGCCGTCGGCTCGATGCCGAAGCCGAGGAAGCCCAGTCCGGCGAGCGTCAGAATCGCCTCGGACGAGTTGAGCGTAAGGATGACGGGCAGCGTGCGCGTCGAGTTCTTCAGCAGGTGCTTGGTCATGATGCGCCATGTGGAGGCGCCCACGACCTTCGCCGACTCGACGTAGGCCGACCCCTTGATGCGCACCACTTCGGCGCGGATGGTGCGGAAGTACTGCGGGATGTACACCACGGTGATGGAGATGCCTGATGCCAGGATGCCGCTCCACAGGCCGGACTGGCCGCCGGAGATCATGATGGCCATCAGGATGGCGAGCAGCAGCGACGGGAACGAGTAGATGGCGTCGGCGATCACGACCAGCACGCGGTCGACCCATCCGCCGAAATATCCGGAGATGAGGCCGAGCAGCACGCCGGCGAAGATCGACAGCAGCACGGCGACGATGATGGCGATGACCGCGGTCCTCGCTCCCCACACCGTGCGGCTGAACACGTCGAATCCGCCGACGGTGGTGCCCCAGATGTGCTTGGACGAGGGGGCGGCCTGCGTCGGGAACGACACGCCGTCCGCGTCCTTGATCTGCGAGTATCCGTAAGGCGCAATCAGCGGGGCGAAGACCGCCACGAGCAGGAACACGCCGGTGATGACAAGGCCCGTGACCAGCATGGCTTTCTGCCAGCCGACCGCGATCTTCAGGTCGCGCACCACCGGCAGCTTGCCGTACCATGGCACCGGCTTGTTGACCTTGAGGTCGCCGAGCCGCTTATCGCCGGGCACGCCGACTTTGGTTGCAGTGCTTTCGGTCATGTCAGTACCTCACTCTCGGATCGATGAGCGCGCTGATCACGTCAACGATGAAGTTGACCACGGCGACGATGATGGCGATTAGGATCACGATGCCCTGCACGGCGACGAAGTCACGCTGCTTGAGGTACTGGGACAGCATGAATCCCAGGCCCTTCCACTCGAAGGTGGTCTCGGTCAGCACCGCGCCGGCGAGCATCAGCGCGATCTGCATGCCCATGACCGTGATGATCGGGATCATTGCGGGGCGCCAGGCGTGCTTGGACAGCAGACGGCCCTCCGACACGCCGCGGGAGCGCGCCGCCTCGACGTAGCCGGACGTGTACGTGGAGATGACGTTGGTGCGCACCAGACGGATGAACACGCCTGCGGTCAGCAGACCCAGCGCGAGGGCGGGTAGCACCGCGTGACGCAGCACATCGACCAGCACGCTCATGTCACCCAGCTGGAAGGCGTCGATGATGTAGAAGCCCGTGGGCGACACCAGCCTCTGGAATTGCATGTCGCTGGCGAAGCTGGAACGACCGGATGGGGGCAGCACGTTGAGCCACACCGCGAAGACGAGCTTGAGCATCAGTCCCAGGAAGAACACCGGCGTCGCATAGCACAGGATGGCGAACACGCGGATGCCCGCATCGGCGGCGTGGTCGCGGCGCCTGGCGGCGAGACGGCCCAGTCCGATGCCGACGATCAGAGCGACGATCAGGCTCAGGAACGCGAGCTCGAACGTGGCCGCCCCGTAGCGGGTCAGGATGGTGGTGACCGGCTGGTTGTCGGTGAGCGTGGTGCCCAGATCGCCGCGCAGCAGTCCGCCAAGATAGTCGAGGTACTGCACGACCAGCGGACGGTCATAGCCGGCGGCGTGGATACGGCGTTGCAGCTCTTCGGGAGTCAGGCGTCCGCCCATGGCGGCGGAAATCGGGTCGCCGGTGGCACGCATCACGAAAAACACGATGGTGACGAGAATGAATACAGTGGGGATGATCAGCAGGAATCTGGTCAATACGAAACGGAAAAACCCACTGGACAAACGGTTTTTCTTGGCTTTCGGCTGCGTCTTCGCAGGTGCCGACGCCGTGGCGCTTTCGGACACGCGATGCTCCTTCTGGGGAAAAACGATCGAATACGGATGATGCTCCCGCGGCGTGTGGGATCGCCCGCGGCGGTCATGGATGGCTTGGCGTCAACTGCACCATCCATGACCGGCTTCACGGGCGTCGCCCCGCGTCGGCGGGAGCCGGGACTGGATCAGGACTTGGTCACTGATGCGTAGCGGAAGCGGAACGAGGCGTCGAGTACGACACCCTTGATGTTCGTTCCGGTAACGGCCACCTGGGCACCCTGCAGCAGCGGGATGGTGGACAGGTCCTCGGTCTCCAGGGCCTGGACCTGCTTGAGGATCTCCTCACGCTTGGTGGCGTCCTTCTCGCCTGCCTGCTTGACGATCAGATCGTTGACTTCCTTGTTGGAGTAGCCGTTGTTGACGAAGTTGCCGTCGCGGAAGAACGGGGACAGGTAGTTGTCCGGATCGGAGTAGTCCGGGAACCAGCCGAGCTGGTAGACCGGGTACGAGCCGTCGGAGTCTTCGGTGACGACGCGTTCCTTGTTGTACTGCGTCCATTCGGTCTGCTGCAGGTCGACCTTGAACAGGCCGTCGGCCTCCAGCTGGGACTTGATGGCGGCGTACTCGTCGGCGGACGAGGAGCCGTAGTGGTCGCCGTTGTACTGGAGCTTGAGGTCGACCGGGGTCGAAACGCCGGCGTCCTCCAGCACCTTCTTGGCCTTGGCGGCGTCGGGCTTGCCCTCACCGTCGCCATAGGCGGCCTTCAGCGTGTCGTCATGGCCGGACAGTCCGTCGGGGATGAAGGAGTACATCGGGGTGTAGGTGCCCTTGTAGACCTTCTTGCTCAGCTCATCGCGGTCGATGAGGTTGGCGACGGCCTGGCGCACGGCCTTGGCCTTGTTGGCGTCGGCGTCGGACTGGGACTCGCCGTAGGGCTGGATCTTGAAGTTGAAGGTCAGGAAGCGTTCCTCACCGCCCGGCCCCTTGACGACCTTGACCTTGGAGTCCTTGGACAGGTCCTCGATGTCGGTCGGGGTCAGCGAGCGGAAGGCCACGTCGATCTGGCCCTGCTGGACGTTGAGCTTGAGGTTGGACGCGTCGGCGAAGTACTTGACCTGGATGGCGTCGTTCTTGGCCGGGGTCAGGCCCTTGTAGCTGTCGTTCTTCTCGTAGGACGCGGTCTCGTTCATCTTGAACGCGGTGAGCTTGTACGGGCCGGCGAACGCGTTCCCCTTGACGATGGTGTCGGCGTCAGTCAGCTTGTCGGCGTCGAAGACCTCTTCGTCGACGATGGGTCCGGCCGGGCTGGACATGACCTGCTTGAGCGTCACATCGAACGGCACGGAGTCCTTGAACACGACGGTGGTATCGTCCGGAGCCTCGACGGATTCGACGTTGGCGAGCAGCGAGCTCGGGCCGTTCGCGTCGTTGATCGTCTTGATGCGGTCATACGAGAACTTGACATCGGATGCGGTCAGGTCATGACCGTTCGCGAACTTCAGCCCTTCCTTGATCTTTACGGTGAATTCGGTGCCGTCATCATTCCATGTACCGTCATCGGCGGCGATATCCGGGCTCAATTCGGACGTATTGTAATCCTGTGCATACAGGAACGGGAAAATCTGAATCTGCACGGCATACGAACCATTGTCGTAAGAGCCCGCGGGATCCACGCTGGTGATCTTATCGGTGGTGCCGATGGTGATCGCGGATCCGCTCGCCGTATTGGCGTCCTTCACGCCGCCGCATGCGGTCAGCGATGCGATTGCCGCGATGGATGCGACAGCCGCCAAAAACTTGCGATGATTCTTCAAGGGAAATACCTCTTCCTTAACTACTCTCCGCGCCGTCTTCATTGGCACGGTCACCAAGACTATGGGGTTATTGTGTTAGCCATGTGTTTCCATACGAATCGGCTGGATGTGCAAGGGTGCGGCTTGTGGCCGAATAACCCTTGGAATTGCAACTATTCCGGTATTTTGCGACATCCGCCACACAATGCCCACATTATGAGACCGGAAGAGGTGGGGGCGACAAGGCTGTACATGAGATGAGGGCCGCCTGCATATGCAGACGGCCCTCATCGCGACCTATCACAGTTTCCCGTGACGAATGCAATCAACGCCTTGCGGCTGCGCCTTACTTCAGCTTGCGGCCGGCGCACCACACCTGGTTGACCGTCCAGCTGGACGGATCGGTGAGCAACAGGTCGGCGGCGTACCCGGGCGCGAGCAGACCCAGCGGGGCGCCGGTGACCGCGTTCGGCTTGTCGTAGCCGAACGCGCGCGCGGGCGCCAGCGTGGCAGCCTCGACGGCGTCGACCGGGGAGATGCCCAGCTCATTGACGGCGCGCTGCACGGCGACCTCAAGCAGCAGCGTGGAGCCGGCGATGGCACCGTTCGACACCAGACGGGCGTGGCCGTCGACGACGTTCACGTCCAGCGCACCCAGCTTGTACGGGCCGTCAGGGCAGTCGGTGGCCGCCATCGCGTCGGTGACGAACGCCGTGCGGTGGGGTGCGAACTCGAAGCCCAGCTTGACCATCGGGTCCTGCACGTGGAAGCCGTCGTTGATCAGCTCGATAGTGACGCGCGGATCCTCCACGGCCGCCGGGATCGGGCCCGGCTTGCGGTGGTGCAGTCCATTCATCGCGTTGAACATGTGGGTCATGATGCCCGCGCCGGCGTCGAAACCGGCCTTGGCGGTCTCGTAATCGGCGTCGCAGTGGCCGACGGCCGGCACGACGCCCGCCTTCGTGAACTGCTTGATGGCGCTGATGCCGTGAGGCAGCTCGGGCGCGATGGTGATCTGGCGGATGCAGCCGTCGGCAGCGCCCAGCAGCTCGTCGACGAGCTCGGGAACCGGGTCCTTGAGGCACTCGGGATCATGAGCGCCCTTGCGGGCGAGCGCCAGGAACGGACCTTCGAGATGGGCACCGAGCACGTCGGGGCGCTCGTCCATCTTGGCGCGAACGTTCTTCAGGTTCGCGCAGATCACGTCGATGGGGTTGGTGATCAGCGACAGCACCTGCCTGGTCGTGCCGTGCACGGCGTGGCCGGCACGCGCGATGTCGATGCCTTCCGGACCGTCATCGAAGGAATGCTCCCATGCGCCATGCGCGTGAATGTCCACATAGCCCGGGGTGATCAGCTGCCCGGCCGCATCGATGATGGCCGTCTCGTCGGCCGGATCAAGGCCGATGGAACGACACGCCGACTCGAACGCCTCGTCGTCGGTGCCGGTGGCGACGATGACACCGTCCGCCGCGGTCAGCCAGAAATGATCCTGGACGCCGCACGCATCCACCTTGCGGGCACCGCGAACGGCGACGCGACCCGCCTCGCCCTTCAGCGCATCAGTCACCCGCGCGACGATCTGTTCTCGTGATTGAGTCATATTGTCCTACCTCTTTGTATGTGATTCGGGGCGCGATGATGACCGCCCCATGCGAGGATGGGTCCCCCAGACGGGGAACCCATCCGTCATGCGCCCCGGTTCGGGAGCGCATATCGATATGCCTGTCAGGGCGCTGATCAGATGCCCTGCCAAGCCGGCTTGTGCTCGAAGGCGTACTTGTAGTAGTCCTTGTGGCGCAGGCGGGAGGCGGCGGCCTCGTCGACGATGATCGTCGCGTGCGGGTGCAGCTGCAGAGCGGAAGCCGGGCAGAAGGCGCTCACGCCGCCCTCGCAGGTCTCCTCGACCGCTTCGGCCTTGCCCTCGCCGAAGGCCAGCAGCACCAGGTGACGGGCCTTGAGGATCGTGCCGATGCCCTGCGTGATGCAGTGGGTCGGCACCTGGTTGATGTCGTCGTCGAAGAAGCGGGCGTTGTCGACGCGGGTCTGCTCGGCCAGCGTCTTGACGCGCGTGCCGGAGGCCAGCGACGAGCCGGGCTCGTTGAAGCCGACGTGGCCGTCGGTGCCGATGCCGAGGATCTGCACGTCGATGCCGCCGGCGGCCTCGATGGCCGCATCGTACTCGGGGCCGGCGTGGGCGATACGCTCGCCGTCCTCCAGCGGGGCGCCGTCGAGCACGTCACCGGGCACGTGCACCTTCTCCGGGTCGAGGCCGAGCGGCTCGACGACGGTGCGGTGGATGGTGCTGTGGTAGGACTCCGGATGGGTCAGCGGCAGACCGATGTACTCGTCAAGCGCGAAACCGCGCACCTTCGACACGTCGATGTCCTCGGCCTTCACCATGGCGGCGAGGTGACGGTAGGCGGCCAGCGGGCTCGAACCGGTCGCCAGACCCAGCACCGCGTCCGGCTTGCCCTTGATCAGATCGGCGACGCAGCGGGCGTACAGCTCGCCGGCCTCATCCTGATCCTTCACGATAATCACTTCAGGCATGTGCAACCTCCTTGTGTTGTTCATTCTTCAGCGGTTCGGCCACCCCGTTGTCATCAGCGACCAGCCGTGCCGTCACGCGATTCTTGCGTTTCCCGTGACATGCGCATCCGCTATTTGTTAATGATACTAACTAATGTGTATATCCGCATCTTCGGCGACACAACGGACATTGAACATGAGCGACCGTAGAATGAACATTGCGTGACAAGAAATGGTCTCGCGGAGAGCCACGGAAAGGATCCAGGGACTTATGACCGCTTACCAGCAATCCGGGATATGGGCCCCCCACAACCCGGGACAGAGCGGCAAGGCAAGTCCCGCCGATGCAAGACGCACGAACCGGTCATTGATCTTCAGCCTGCTGTTCCCCGACGTCCAGCTTTCACGCGCCGAATTGGGGCGGCGCACGGGACTGTCCCGCGTGGCGGTCTCCGATGTGGTCAACAGCATGCTCAGCTGTCACCTGCTGCGCGAGAACGGCCGCGAGTCCAACGGCGGCAAGGGCAAGCGAGGCACGCTGCTGAGCGTCGACCCCGACACGCTGCATATCATCAGCATCGACCTGTCACAGCCGCATCTCATCCAGGGCGAGGCCACGAACCTGCTCGGCGAGCCGGTCATGCACGTGGAACACGCGCTGCGGGCGGTGAACCATGTGGATTTCGACACCATCAACGAGGTCATCACTCCCCTGCACGCCGCCACGCAGAACGTCATCGGCATCGGGCTCGCCATGCCCGGCGTGGTCGACGGCAACGGCCTGGTGAAGCGCTCCACGCTGCTCGGCTGGCGCAACGTCGACGTCCGCACGCCCATCGAACGGCGTTTCTCACTTCCCGTCACCGTGAACAACGACGCGACCGCCGCCATGTTCACCGAGCGACTGTTCGGCAAGGGCGGCCCCAATATGATGTTCGTCCGCCTGCGCCGTGGCGTCGGAGGCGCCGTGCTGCTGGGCGACGTGCCGGTGTTCGGCGAGAACCACGCCGGCGGCGAGATCGGCCACATCTCCCTCGACCCGCAGGGCCCTCCATGCGCCTGCGGCAAGCGAGGGTGCCTCGAACGCCTGGTCTCGGCGACCTCGCTGCACGCACGGCTGCAGCGCAGCGACGAACGGATGCGCGCGAGCATCCTGCGCGAGGCCGGCACCTATCTGGGCACGGCGCTGTCCATGCCCGTGGGACTGCTGGACCTTGCCGACGTGTGCGTGTACGGGCAGAGCGACATCGTCAACGACACCCTGCTGTCGGCCGCGCAGGCGCAGCTCGACCTGCTGACCGGCTCGTCGTTCCACACGCGGACCATCATCCGCCGATGCGAGTGCAAGGGCGAAATCACCCTGCGTGGCGAAGCCCTATCAGTCCTCCACGATTACCTGGAAAACCGCTGATCAGGCTGCGCGCCACCTCCCGACAGCGGGAGGATTTGGATTTTCAGCGCGCGGCGGCGACTGCGGCACGCACGACATCCCGATCGGTGCGGCATACCATGACGCCATCGCCTCCGCCTCCGGGGCCCCCATCCGATGTCATCGTGCGTTTCGCCGACAAATGAATCGCCGACACGCCCGTCTCCTTCAAGGCGGGAATGAGATCGACGGTCACACCGCCGCCGGCCTGTATCTGGATGCGCCCCGCGGCGTATTCGGACAGCTCCCGCAGGCGGCCCAGACCATCCGGGACGCATGCGGCGCCACCCGAGGTGAGCACGCGGGTGAAGCCAAGTTCGATCAGGGTATCCAGCGCGGCGAACTGATCGTCGAGCATGTCGAACGCACGATGATACGTGACCTGCACCTTGCGATTGCAGCGCACGGCCTCGTTGCGGGCGGCCTCGGCCAGCGCGCGGGTGAACGGCACGTCAATGCGCCCGTCCTCGGTCATGCCTCCGACGACGACGCCGGACGCCCCGGCGAGGATGGCCGAACGGACGTCGGCGATCTGCACGTATTTCTCTTCATCGGTGAACACGAACGAACCGCCTCTCGGACGGATCAGCACCTGGACGCCTTGGGGTACGCCGACATGGGAGCATGCCTGGATCATGCCGAAGCTTGGGGTCAGCCCGCCCGTGCCCATCAGAGCGGCGCACAGTTCGACGCGATCCGCCCCCTCCTCATGTGCGATGCGGGCGCCCTCCACGTCCTGCACCGCGATTTCAACCGTCATTGTCATCTCCTTCGATGCGTCACATACCTTGTCTATCACCGTACCATCCCGCACGAGGGCACCCGAACCATCCCACGCCCCGACACGCGCAAACCGTGGTACAAAGCGCGACACGCCGAACAACGGCGCGCCTCCCCTTTTTTGATTAACAGTGTTAATATATAAACATCGTTCATATTCAATGACGAGCATGACAACAACACGCAACGACCGCGTACACGGCACGACAGCGAAGGAGCAGTGATGACCAACACCATCGCCAACGCAACCCTGGCATCAGTGTCCGAAACCAACCGTTCGCGGATCATGCAGCACCTGTACCAGCACGGCATCAGCTCTCGCGCGCAGATCGCCAAAGCCCTCGACCTCACCCCCGCCGCCATCACCAAGATCACCGCCAAGCTCATAGAAGTCGGCGCCATCAAGGAGACCGGCGATTTCGAGGGGCGCAAGAACCGCCGCTCCATCGGGCTCACTCTCGACACCGCAGAATTCCACGTCATCGCCGTGAAATTCGCGCGAAGCCTGGTACAGCTCGGCGTGTTCGACCTCGCCGGCAAACCGCTGACCGTGCAGGAACTGCCCCAAGTCACCGAAGACACCATCGACTCGGCGATCATGCAGCTCCACGACACCATCGGTTCGCTGATCGAAGCCGACCGACGCATCATCGCCATCGGCATGGCCGTCCCCGGCCCCTACCTGCGCAACGTGGGACGCACCGCCGTCGTGTCCTCGATGCGCGGATGGCAGAAAGTCAACTTCATCCACGAATTCAGCAACGCGTTCACCGTCCCCGTGTTCGTGGAGCAAGACGCCCGCGCCGGCGCGATGGCCCAATACCTGTTCGATCCCACCATCACCACCGAGAACCTCGCCTACTACCTCGTCGGCGAAGGCGTCGGCCTCGGCGTGATCGACCACGGCAACATCATCAACGGCGCCCTCGGAGCGGCCACCGAAATCGGCCATGTCAGCATCGATATCAACGGCAAGCCGTGCGACTGCGGCAACGTCGGGTGCCTCGAACGCTACTGCTCCACCCCCGCGATCCACGAGATGATCCTGAAGGAAGGCGATCTGATCGCCGATGCCGGCACGATGACCCACCTGCAGGCATGCCGAGCGCTGTTCGCACTGGCCCGTGGCGGCGACAAGCGCGCGATCGCACTGATCAAGCGGGTCGCACGGTACGTCGGTTTCGGCTGCATCACGATCTTCAACTCCTTCAACCCCTCGCAGATCGTCATCGGCGACATCGTCGCCGAAGCCGGGCAGCTCTTGCTCAACGAAGTGCACAAGGTCATCGACAAGCACGTCATCCACGAGCTCAACGACACCACCGCCATCACCCTGTCCGCCCTGCCCGCGGACGCCGCCCTGAACGGCGCCGCGGCCGTAGCCATCAACCAGTTCCTCGACCACCCGTCACAGTTCTTCGAACTGTCGTGACCGCCCGCGGAACATCACGGATTTCCGGGGTTCCCCACAACGGAGGACCCCGCAGCAAAACAACAACACAACAACCACAGCAACCATCCCGGAAAGGAAACCATCATGACCAAGCCCATCGTTCTGTCTCTCGGAGAGCTCCTGTGGGACATGCTGCCCAGCGGAAAGCGCGCAGGCGGCGCCCCCGTCAACTTCGCCTACCACGCGAAGATGAACGGCGCCGACGGCTGGTCAATCAGCGCGGTCGGCGAGGATGCGCTCGGCGACGAGCTGCTCGCCGAAGCCGAGAAGGCCGGCATCCACTCCATCATCCAGCGCAACGCATGGCCCACCTCCACTGTCGAGGTCAGCTTGAAGAACGGCATCCCGGAGTACACCATCGTCAAGGGCGTCGCCTGGGACCACCTGCTGCTCACCCGCCAGCTCATCGAGGTCGTGGAGCAGGCCGACGCCATCTGCTACGGCACGCTGGCCCTGCGCTCCCCCGAGACCCACGACACCATCATCGAGCTACTCAAGCACACCAAGCCGGGCGCAATGAAGTTCTTCGACATCAACCTGCGCGGCGACCACTACTCCAAGGAGCTCATCGAGGAGCTGCTTGAAGCGGCGACCGTCTTCAAGATCAACGACGCCGAACTGCTGCTCCTGCGCGACATGTTCGACATCCGCGGCACCTCCGACGACGACGCCTGCCGCTGGTTCATGAGCGAGTACGGCCTCGACTACGTTATCCTGACCGGCGGTTCCACGTTCTCCACCATCATCTCCAAGAACGGCGAGTCCTCCACGCTGGCCACCCCGCACGTCGAGGTCGTCGACACCGTCGGCGCCGGCGACTCCTTCTCAGGCACGTTCACCGCCCGTACGCTGCTCGGCGACACGCTGACCGAGGCGCACCGCAAGGCCGTGAACACCGCCGCGTACGTCTGCACCGCCAACGGCGCCTGGCCGGAGTACCCGGACACCATGCCCGACTACCTCGCGCAGGCCGCGCAGTGACACGCCCGCAGGATGCACCGACGATCAAATAATCACAGCTCATTATCAGAGAAAAGGGAAACATCGCAATGAGCAACGAAACCACCAAGCCAGTCAACGCGGGATTCGCCAAGATCCTGCCTGTCATGTTCGCCTTCTTCGTCATGGGCTTCGTCGACCTGGTCGGCACCGCGACGAACTACGTGAAGGCCGAGTTCGGTCTCGCCGACGGAACCGCCAACCTGTTCACCACCATGGTGTTCTTCTGGTTCCTGATCTTCTCCGTGCCCACCGGCATCCTGATGAACAAGATCGGGCGGCGCAAGACCGTGCTGTGGTCCATCCTGGTGACGCTCGTCGCCATGGCGCTGCCGATCATCGCCTACCTGCTGTGCCCGATGAAGTCCACCGTGCAGCTGGTGCTCATCGTCATCTCCTTCGCGTTCCTCGGCATCGGCAACACACTGATGCAGGTGTCGCTCAACCCGCTGCTGACCGTGTTCGTCAAGGGTGATAAGCTCGCCTCCACGCTGACCCTCGGCCAGTTCGTCAAGGCGTTCGCCTCCCTGTTCGCCCCGTGGATCGCCATGTGGGGCGCGAACAGCATCTCCGCCTTCACCTACACCAACGCTGACGGCAAGCAGGTCGGCATGTGGTGGATACTGTTCGTGATCTACTTCATCGTCGGCATCCTCGGCTACGTGCTGCTCGCGTTCGACAAGATCGAGGAGCCCGCGCCTGACGCCGGCACCACTACCATCGGCCGCTGCTTCAAGCTGCTGTTCTCCGACCGCATCGTGCTCCTGTGCTTCCTCGGCATCGTGGCGCACGTGGGCGTGGACGTCGCCATCAACGCGCAGGCGCCGCGCATCCTGACCGAGCACACCGGCGACACGTTCACAGCCATCGCGTCCTCCGCGACGATGGTGTACTTCGTCGCCCGCATGATCGGCTGCTTCACCGGCGGCATCGTGCTCCAGAAGATCAGCAACAAGCTCGGCGTGCGCATCTGCGGCGTCATCATGACGCTCTCCGCCATCTGCTTCGCGATCTTCACGCTCGTGCCGACCAATCCGCCGGTCTGGCTGTTCTGGGTCGCGGTCGCACTCGTCGGCTTCGGCAACTCGAACGTGTTCTCGCTGTTCCTCTCCCACGCGCTCATGTACCGTCCGGACCGTCAGAACGAGATCTCCGGCCTGATGCTCATGGGCCTGATCGGCGGCGCGATCTTCCCGCCCATCATGGGTGCCGCGGCCGACGTCGCGGGTCAGTTCGGCGGCATCCTCGTGATGGCCATCGGCTGCCTCTACGTACTCGCCGTCGGCTTCGCCTACAGGGTGCTCGAAAGCGGCAAGAAACCCGTGGAAGCCTGATAGGGTCAAGGCGCTTCGGCGCTGACTGACCGCCCCGCAAAGCCCGCCCGATTGACTGACCGGTTACGACCGGCAGCCGGTCGGGCGGGTTTTCGCATATTCGAGAACCGACACGGACACGGCAATACTCCGCGCGGGTTGCACGGGTTGCGTCACGGGCACCGTCACGAGGGACGGTACCCTCGCACGGTGACGGCGCAGCTGCGGCCCGACCGGTCAATGGCGGTCGGCGGTGTCGATGACGATCGTGACCGGGCCGTCGTTGACCAGGCCGACGCGCATATGGGCGCCGAAACGCCCCTCGCGCACTGCAACGCCCCCGGAGCGCAGCGCCTCGTTGAATTTGATCCACATGATGTCGGCATGTTCCGGCTTGCCCGCGCCGACGAAGCTCGGCCGGTTCCCCTTGCGCACGTCGGCGAACAGCGTGAACTGCGACACGGACAGGATCTCACCGCCGATGTCCTGGATCGACCGGTTCATCTTGCCCTGCTCGTCCTCGAACACGCGCAGCCGCAGAATCTTATGCGCCAGCCATGCGATCTCGTCATCGCCGTCCTCATCGGTCACGCCGACCAGCAGCAGGAACCCCGGACCGATCTGCTGAAGGTCGAACGTGGGATCCAAATCCCCCAGCTCATTGACGACATCGACCGACGCCTGCGACACACGCTGCAATACCACTTTCATGTATCGGATTCTATCGCACCCACCACCACCGCATCCGAACTGGGCATACCACGGCATACCCCCCCCAAAAAAAACCATAAGCGCGAACGAACACGCGATTATGCCGCGTCCACCGAAGCCGGCCGGCACCGTCGCCTCCGGAGAACAGGGAACCTCTCCGGAACCGGGGGGTGTCCGGCCCCGGCGGCAAGAACGAAGCAACCGGGGACAATATCCGTAAGGACGGCACCGACGCCGACAATGCCGACGGCAAATCCGCACAGCTCGATTCCACTGCACAGCCCGACAGGAGCGGCCCGAACGGCGGCCCCTCCGGACACTGGGAGACCCGGCCGGTCTATGAGACGCAACGGGTGCAGGTGCCAACCGGACGCGCCATCTTTGAACACGACTGGTTCACTGCGAACGTGAACGACCCCGCGTTCGAGGAGCACGGTGACTACCTGCTCAAGTCCGGCCTCCCCGACAACTACCGGTACGAAAAGGTCTGGCAGGACAAGCAGATCCAGGTCGGGACCCGGCAGGAGGATCACGGCTCGTATCAGGTGCAGAGCATCAAGTCCGGCACGAAAAAGGTGCGGACGGGAACCAAGCGCGTCCAGACCGGCACCAAGCGCGTATGGTGACCGACTGATGACCGACTTGCTTTTTCGAGCAGCTGGGATATAATGAAATGTCCGGTCATAAACCGGAATGCGAATTGATAATTCAATATCGGGGCTGATCGGTTTCGACGGTGACCTGTTCGTCGCAGGGAAGCGTGCCGAGAACGCAGGGTCCGCTCGTGGATGTCCCCTGCAAAAGAATAAGTGCTAAATCTAACCGCACTGAGTTCGCTCTCGCTGCCTGAGCTTCGCGCCAGGGTTAAACAGTGAGCAGCCGCTCCGTTCACTCCCTCTCGTCTTTGGGGGGATGCTGAGCGTCGTTTAGAAGACTCGCCTGAATCATTGAGCCACAGGGTGATTCGGGGACTTTAACTGCGGATATGCCCGCCATCAGTTGTCTGCGACATCGATGGGGGCAGAAAAACCGCCATATGGCCAGCAGACTACGCACGTAGAAGACTGAGGGTTCGGTCATCGGACCGGGGTTCAATTCCCCGCAGCTCCACTCCAAGGGCCGCATGATTCCAACGATCATGCGGCCCTTTTCGTATTTTCACCCACGTTTCGCGTCCTGCCCACGGCGAAACGCGCGCTATTTGATGATGGGTCGGCTCGGGGCCGACACGTCGATCTGATGCTTGTCTCCTATCAGCGACGGGTCGCTGAGCAGCTTGTCGACGATCGCCGACTTGAGTTTCAGCTCGGACGAATCACCCCAGACGACGACATATTTGCCGGAACTCAGCTCGGTGGTGATGGAATCCTGCGTTTTCGCGCTCACCTTGGTGATGACGGTGCGCATCGTGTCGGGCAGACCGCCGAGGAGGGTCAGTGCCTCCTTGACGGCGCGGCTGTTCAGACCGTTGTCCACCGAGCTCACCTCGATGACCGGAATACCTTTCATGGACGCCTTGCCCACCGCGTTGAGCACGCGGGCCTTGCGGTCGACCGCCACCAGGGTTCCATCTGGTTCCTTGAGCATGGCGGCGGGCTGCTGCGCCTTGATGTCAATCTCCAGCGAGCGCGGATACCGTTTGACGACGTTCGCCTGGGTTACGCCGGGGATGTTCTTCAGCTGCGAGCTGACCTTGTCTGCGGAGACCAGGAACAGCGATTTGCCGGATTGCTGGTTCGCGATATCCAGCACATCCTTCTCGCTCACCCATTCGTTGCCGCCGCTGACGCTGATCTGCGAGGTTTCCAAACGGAACACGGATGAGAACAACAGAAGCCAGATCAGCGCGGACACCAGCGCCGCGGCCAATATCACAATCAGCACGCGGATGGCGGCGACCCGGGTGCCCGCCTTCTTCCGCTCCTTCAGACGCGCGTCGAAATCCAGCACTTTGGGACGGGTCGCCACGCCGAGCACGCCGACGTTCTCATCGAGCGTCTTCTTGACCACATCCTCGCTGTGCAGGCGACGCGCGTCGACGAAACCTTCGGCGCGTGATACCGACCGGGACGAGGACGACGAAACGCTCCGGGACACCGTCTTTCCGAACCTCGATTTTCGGGAGACTGTTTTCCCGCCCTTTGCCTGTCGGGAAGTCTCTTTTTCTAAGGCCTTTTCCGACTTCCTGCCGGACGTCATCTGCCGGCCCGTCGCCTTCCCGACCGTGGTTCTCCCCGGCGACGCCTTTCCGGATGCAGCCTTCCGGGACACGTCATTCGACGCGGTGCGAGGCTTTTTCCTGGTCTGGCGTTCCCGTGTCACGGCGACGCGATTGGCTTCGACACCCGACGATGAGGCCCTGTCTGCCGTCGTGCGCGGCTTGCGCGAGCCGGACCCTTGCCCGGCCTCACGACCGGCATCGCCATGTGAGGAAACGACCCGCCGTGCCATCAGCGGTCACCGAGATTGTGCCGGGCCCCCAGTGCGTGCAGGATCACCGCGCCCATGGCGGTAATGTCCCCCGCGCCGACGGTGAACACCACGTCCGTGGGACGGCAGCGCATCGCCAGCATCTGAGCCGCCACCTGCATGTCGTCGACCGCGCTGATCCACGTCCCGTCGCCCTGCGCCGAAGCGTGCGGCACGTCCTGCGCGGCATCGACGATGGTCATGGCGGAAACGTCCGGGAAGTCCCGCTGCAGTTCGCGTGCGGGGAAGATGCCGGTGACGATGACGTCATCGGCCTTGGACAGCGCCTCGGCGAACTCGTGGGCGAACATACGCGTGCGCGAAAACAGGTGCGGCTGGAACAGCACCCGGATGACGGAACGCGGGTACCGGCGCCGGGCGGCGTCGAGCAGCGCGCTGATCTCCGTGGGATGATGCGCGTAATCGTCGACCACCGTCACGCCGTTCTCCTCGCCGCGCACCTGGAACCGGCGCGAGGCTCCGAGGAACGTCGAGGCGGCCTGGGCTGCGGCCTCGGGTGTCACGCCCAGCAGCATCGCGGCCAGGATGGCCGCGGTCGCGTTGCGCGCGTTGTGCATGCCGGGGATGGCGAGGCTGACCGGCAACGCCAGATCGGCGTCGCCACAGCCGCAGACCGACGCGAGCGACGCCGGCACATGGACGGTGAAGGTCTCCCGGCCGCTGTCGGCGCTCTCATGCTCGGCATCGATGCGCACCAGCGTGGCGCCGCGCAGGTCCCCGATCTGGTCGGCATCCTTGGTGGCGTACACGATCGTTCGACGGGCCACGGACGGGTTGAGGTCGCGCAGCACGGCCACGGCACCCTCGTCATCGCCCGTCATGACGACATGTCCGCTTGCATGCCCCGCATGGTCGACGAACGCGGCGCAGTAATGCGCCTCGTCGCCATAATGGTCGAGATGGTCTGCGAGCGCGTTCGTGATCACCGCGATCGAGGGACGGTACTTGCAGAAGCTGCCGTCGGATTCGTCCGCCTCCGCGACCAATACGTCGCCGCGTCCGGCATGCCCGCCATCCAGTACCGCTCCCCCGGGTGCCTGGATGGTGCCGCCGATGGCGTAGCTGGGATCGGCCAGCTCCCCGGTTCCGGCATGGACGAGGATGTGGGATAGCAGCGAACTTGTCGTGGTCTTGCCATGCGCTCCGGCGACGGTGACCGCCCGGCGGCCGTTCATCAGCAACGCCAGGATGTCGCTGCGATGCACGATGCGGATGCCCCGCTCGTGCGCCGCGACGATTTCGGGGTTGTCGGGCTTGATGGCGCTGGAGTACACCACGGTGTCGGCACCACGCACGTTGTCGGCCTGCTGGCCGATTTCGACGGTGATGCCGAGGGATCGCAGCCGTTCGGTCTTCGAGCCTTCCTCACGGTCGGAACCGTCGACGTCGACGCCACGCTCATGGAGCATTTCGGCGAGCACGCTCATACCGGCGCCACCGATGCCGATGAAATGGGTCCTTCCCAGTTGCAACACCGTCGCGTCGGGCGCGAACGCGACCCTCATCGGGTCGAGGACGATAGGGGTGGCATTGGTTTGCGCTTCAGACACTGCAGATTCTCCTTGATGATTCATGCTGGTCACCATTATGGTCATACCCGACGCCAATCAGAGCGCCGCATTACGCCAGTTCAAGCACGCGACGGGCCATGGTGTCGGCGGCGTCGCGAATGCCGTACTCCCATGCCTTGTCGCCCAGCTCGCGCAGCCGGTCCGGTTCGGCGAGCAGCGACGGCACATGGGACTGCACCCACTGCGCGGTGAAATCCTTGTCGGCCACCATCAGCCCGCCGCCGGCCTTGACCACGGGAAGCGCGTTGAACCGCTGCTCCCCGTTGCCGATCGGCAACGGGACATACACCGCAGGCAGGCCCAGGGCGGCGAGCTCGGACACCGATCCCGCCCCGGACCGGCAAATCACCAGGTCGGCGCATGCGAACGCCAGATCGATGCGTTCCAGATATTCGGCCGCATGATAGTCGCCCTTGCCGTATGAATCAGGGCCCACACCGGTGAAGACCCCGGCATCGGCGCGCTCTCCCACCAACGAGCGCACTTCGTCGATCTTGCCCTTGCCGGTCAGATGGACGACCTGCGCGTGTTCGAGCAGCACCGCGGCACTGGATGCCACCGCCCTGTTCAGGCTGACCGCGCCCAGCGACCCTCCGGTGACCAGCACCATGGGACGCGCCGGGTCGATGCCCATCGCCTCGGCCCCCGACTGGCGCACGGACGCGCGATCGGACGCGAACTGCGCCGCGAGCGTGCTGATCGCCGGCCGCAACGGCAGCCCGACGCGCTCCATACGGCACCCGGATCCCGGCTTGAGGCCGGTGTTCTCGTACGCCGTACCGATGAACGCAGCGTAACGCGCGCCGAGCTTGTTGGCCATGCCGGCTCGGGCGTTCTGCTCATGGATGACGACGGGTATGCCCATCCTGTGCGCCGCGGAATACACCGGAGCCGAGGCATAGCCGCCGAATCCGACCACAACGTCCGCGTGACGCGAACGCAGGATATCGCGGACCTTGCGGGTCTCGCGCATCCACTTGGCCGGAAACTGGAGCGCGGCCTTGTTGGGGCGCCGCGGGAACGGGACCTTTTCGATGGTGTCCAGCTCATAGCCGGCGCGGGGAACAAGGTCGTGCTCCAGTCCTACGGCCGTGCCGATGATGCTGATGGAAGCCTCGGGCCGGATACGGCGAATCGCATCCGCCACGGCCAGCAACGGGTTGACATGGCCGGCGGTGCCGCCGCCTGCCAGAACGATATGCACAGGTGATGAACTCATGATCTCCGAGCTTAGCGTGAGTGATGAAAAAACGCGGCTTCGTCAAGCCGACTTTGACATATTTCGTCCTGTTGGAAGGGCCTTATGGCCACCCCAGCTGGCTTCGCCGACAGCCCCGCCTCCGGTCAGGCGCGGGACGAATCGGCCTTGATCTGAGGCTGGGCGCGCATGAGCGAGGCGGCCACGCCGGCCGCCGCCAGACACATGATCAGGGACGACCCGCCCGCCGAGACGAACGGCATCGGCACGCCCATGACGGGGAAAACCCCGACCACGACACCGATGTTGATCAGCGCCTGCCCGACAAGCCATACGGTGATGCACAGCAGGCTGACCGACGCGTAACGGTCCGCGGTCTGCAGGGCCACGCTGATCATGCATCCTCCCAGCACCGCGAACAGTATGATGACGATGGCCGCTCCGATGAAACCGGTCTCCTCGCCGATGATGGCGAAGATGAAATCATTGTGCGCCTCCGGCAGATAGTTCCATTTCTCGCGGGAGTTGCCCAAGCCTACCCCGAACAGACCGCCTTCGGCCAAGGCGTATTTCGCGTGTATCGACTGGTAGCAGACCTTTTGGGCATCGGTGCCGCTGCACTCCTGGTACGCGGCCAGAACGCGGTTCAGCCTGTTCGGACTGTATGCGATCAATCCCACGATGCCGATGATGCCCAGGGCGGCAAAGGCCGCAAGGACCTTGCCTGGATATCCTCCCAGAAGAAACGCGACGAATCCGATGAACAGGACGATCATGGCCGTGCCCAGATCCTTGCCCAACATCACGAATCCCAGGCACAGGAGATACAGAACCGTCAGGGGGGCGTATGCCCGCAACTTGCCGATCTTACCGCTGTGTTTCTTCGCCCAGTGCAGGGCCGCCGGAAGCCATATGCACAAGGCGAGCTTCATCACCTCGGCCGGCTGCATCGTGAACACGCCGCGCTTGCCGATCCAGCCGGCATTGCCGTTGACCTCGACGCCGAGCGGCGTGAACGTCAGCAGCTGCAGCAGCATCGCGAATAACACCACGGCGAAGCTGAAACGCCTGTACATACGAGCCGGAAGGCACATGAAAACCACGCCCACGACCAGACCCATCACGCAGTACATGCCCTGGCTGATGGCCTGCGAGAACGGCGATCGGCCGGCGGAAACCATCGACACGGTGGAACTGGAGAACACCATGATCACGCCGAAGCCGGTGAGCACCACAACGGCGGCCCGGAAGCCGTGATAGCACCACAGCGGGTTGAGCAGGCTGCGCAGTCCGGTGAACCTGCCGAGCCGTTGGGCGTCACGCTCTTCGACCCGCCGAGCCTCGGCCAGTCGGGAGGCGGACGAATCCGGCCCCGTGCGTCTGCCCGTGCCAGTGCCCGCGCCCGCGGAACCAGCATCCGACCGCGAAGGCTGGCCGGATCTTACGGAGCGGGCGCGTCGCCGCGGATCGTCACTTGCCATGCTGCGTCACCCATCGTGAGGACTCCCGCGCGAACTGGGTGCCGCGGTCCGCGTAGGAGACGAACTGGTCCATGGAGGCGCAGGCGGGTGCCATCAGCACCACGTCACCTGTGCCGGCGTATGCGCCTGCGGCATCGACCGCGCGCGCCATCACCGTGTCCGAGGGCTCGGGCTCGATCACGGTAAGAGGAATGCCGGGTGCGCTGGCGGCGAACGCCTCAAGCATCGGCTTCTGGTCCTTGCCGATGATGACGGCCGCCTTAATCGTATGCGCCTGATCCGCCACGAGCTGTTCGAAACGGCTTCCCTTGGCGAGTCCTCCGGCGATCCACACCACGCTCTTGGGGGCGAAGCTGCTCAGCGACGCCCGCGCCGCGTGGGCGTTCGTCGCCTTCGAATCGTCGATGAAGCGTATCGAGCCGCCGTCGCCCGTCGCCGCCGTCGCCACGGTCTGGATGCGATGGCCGCCGGGGGCGAACGCCTTCAGCGCGGCCAACGCCTTATCGAGGTCCACGCCCATTCCCAGCGCCAACGCCAGCGCGGTCATCGCGTCGGCGAGCAGGTGCGGGTACACGGTGCCGTCCGGCTCACACAGGTGGGGGAACTCCTGGACCGGCGCCAGGCGGGTCTCATCGCCGAATGCGCCGCCGGCCACGCCGCTGCGGTCGACGATCCAGCCGTCGTCCACGCCGATCTGGCCGGGCTGGGGAACGCCGAGCGTGAATCCGATGCGCCGGCATCCCTCGGCGGTATGCGCCGCCGAGGCGAGCGCGCTGACGCGCCGGTCGTCGGCGTTGAACACCAGGGCGCGCCTGACGTTGCGAAACACCTTCGACTTGTCGGCGGCGTACGCTTCGATGCCGCCATGCCAGTCGAGATGGTCGTCGGCGATGTTCGTGATCGCCGCGCAATCCAGCGCCAGCGAATCGGTGAAATGCAGCTGGAACGAGCTGAGCTCCACGCACAGCGCGTCGTTGTCCGGATCGACCGCGGCGTGGGACACCGCCTTGCCGATGTTGCCGACCGCCGGTGCAACGAGGCCATCGGCGCACAGCATGGCCGAGGTCATCTCGGTCGTGGACGTCTTGCCGTTCGTGCCGGTGATGCCCACCCACGGGGCGGGGCGGCCGGTGCGGGCGCTGTCCACGCGCAGCCGCCACGCGAGCTCGACCTCGCTGTACACGGGGATGCCTCGGCGTTGGGCTTCGAGGATGAACGGCGTGCGCGGGTTGAACACCGGCGACGTCATGACGATGTCGGCCGAATCCCAGTCGATGTCGTCGAACGAATGCAGGTCGGCCTCCGGCTTATGCTCGTCCACGCCGATTACCCGCGCTGCGCGGGAACGCAGCACTTCCATCATGCTGCGGCCGGATATACCCAGACCGGCCACCAGAACGGTCTTGTCACTGAGATCCATATCGTCTCCCTTGTCATTGCGCCGCCGAACCGGCGGACGCTCTCATGCGAACCTGCCTATACCGCGGCGGTCACGCCACGCTGTGCGGCGCGGAGCCGTCACGGTACCGTTCAGACAAACAGCAACCCGGATCGGGACACCCAATCGACGTAGAACATCATCAGGCCCACGATCATGAACAGGAACTCGATCATCCAGAAGCGCACGACGACCTTTGATTCGCTCCACCCGAGAAGCTCGAAATGATGGTGGATCGGCGCCATCTTGAACACGCGCTTGTGCGTGAGCTTGAACGAGGTGACCTGGATGATGTCGCTCATCACCTCGATTACGTACAGGCCGCCGATGATGATGGCGAGGAATTCGGTGTGTGTGGCGATGGACAGCGCGGCGAACAGGCCGCCGAGCGCCAGCGAACCGGTGTCGCCCATGAAGATCGTCGCCGGGTTCGAGTTGTACCACAGGAATCCGAAGCAGGCGACGGCCGCGCAGCAGGCGATGATGGTCAGGTCGAGCGGATCGGACACCGCATACGAGAACCCTTCGTGCGTGCCGCCCTTGATATGGTAGCTTTCCCAGAACGCGATGATGGCGTATCCGGCGAACGCGATCATCGACGAACCGGATGCCAGGCCGTCAAGGCCGTCGGTCAGGTTGACCGCGTTCGTCCACGCGGTCATGAGGAAATTCACCCAGATGACGAATATGATCGCGGCGACCACGCCGCCGGCGAACCGGAAGTCGAAGAACGGCTTCTCAATGAAGCTCATGCCTGCCTGAGCGCTGGGGAACCCCGATTTGGTGGGGATGATCAGCGCGAGAACCGCGTAGATCGTGGCGAAGATGAACTGGCCGATGAACTTGGCATGCACCGACAGGCCCAGATTCTGTTTTTTGCGCACCTTGGCGAAGTCGTCGATGAAGCCGAGCAGGCCCATCGACAGCATCGCGAACAGCACAAGCATCGCGGACAGGGAGGGAACCGCTCCCGAGCGGACGTAACGGTACAGTGCCGACGCCCCCCATCCGAGCACGATCGCCAGCACGATTGCTACGCCGCCCATGGTCGGGGTGCCGCGCTTGACCAGATGCGACTTCGGCCCGTCCTGACGGATGTACTGCCCGTAGTGCAGCCGATGCACCAGATGGATCAGCATCGGCGTGCCCGCGATGGTCACCAGAAGCGAGACCAGAATGCCAATGATTAACGCGATCAACTCAGATTCCTCGCTTCCTATTCGTGGTCGGACGGCTGTCCGTCCGCTGTCGTCCATCGTTGCGCCAGGGCGCTCAGGCCCGAGGCGTGCGACCCCTTCAGCAGCACAACCGTGTCGTCATGGTCTCCGGCAAGAGCTCGGACCAAGGTGTCGGCCTGATCGATGTCGTGAACCCAATGCACCTCCGGCGTGTTGCCGTCACTGTCGTCACGCCGCTTCCGCGCGCCCTTCGCAAGGGCGGAAGCCAGCGCGTCGAAATGCTCGTCATCGTTGCCCACCGCGATGACGGCGTCGATGGGCAGGCCGGCCGCGTACTCGCCGATGCCCTCATGCAGCGCGGACTCGTCACCGCCCAGCTCCAGCATCGCTCCCAGCACCGCGATACGGTACGGGTCTGCATCGGAACGCCACCGGGCGAGCCCGTCGAGACCGGCTCGCATGGAGTCGGGGTTGGCGTTGAATGAATCATCGATCAGTGTGAAAGACATCCCGCCGCGCCGGACCGTGGACACCGCCATGCGGTGCGGGCTGATGCGGGACTGACGCGACAGCGTCTCGGCGATCGACTGCAGCGGCACGCCCAGCAGGTGGGCGACGCTCGCCGCGGCGAGGGCGTTCATCACGTTGTGCGTGCCGCGAATCGCCAGTTGCACATGGGCGGTTCCGCCATCGGCCCGTTCCAAGGTGAACGAGGGGCGGTCGCCGTCGTCGGTCCGCACGTCGCTGGCGAACAGTGCGTCCGACTTCCCGGATGCGGCGTTGCCGGCGCTGGCTTCGGCGTCGTCGCCGGCCATGCCGAACCAGAATACGTGTCCTTGCGGCGCCAGGGGGGCCATCGCCGCCACATGGGCGTCGTCGACGTTGAGCACCGCCAGCCCATCGGGAACCAGCCCCTGGACGATCTCGCTTTTCGCCTGCGCGATGCGCTCGACGGAGCCGAATTCGCCGAGATGGGCGCATCCGACCTTGAGCACGACGGCGATGTCCGGAGGGGCGATCGTGGTCAGGCGCGTAATCTCTCCGACATGGCTCGCTCCCATCTCTGCGACGAAGAAGCGCGTGTCCCGGCCGACCTTCAACGCGGTCAGAGGAAGGCCGATCTCGTTGTTGAACGAGCCGACGGGCGCCACGGTGGGGCCGAGCGTGGACAGCAGGGCGGCCATGAGGTCCTTGGTGGTGGTCTTGCCCACCGAGCCGGTGATGCCGATCAGGGTGAACGGCGTTCCGACCGCACGCCGCGCGGCGATGTTCGCCTTCGCGAGCAGGCCCAGCGCGTCGACCGTATCGGGAACGACTATCTGCGCCACCGGCGCGTCCACTTCATGTTGTACGAGCGCCACGACCGCGCCGGATTCACCGGCGCGAGCGACGAAATCATGACCGTCCACACGCTCGCCGGCGATCGCCACGAACACGGAGCCCTCACGGACCTGGCGCGAATCGCTGACCGCCGACGTGGCCAGTGCATCGGCTCCGTCTTCGACGCCGTCGCCCGTCTGCGGGACGATCAGCCTGCCTTGGACCGCCTCGGCCACCTGCCGAACGGTCATAGGCATCATCGTTGCCTCTGCGTTCATGCCTTGTTTTCCTCTCCATGAGCCAATTCGTGAGATACGCGCAGCGCACTGCGAATGTTGTTTCTGCGAATCCCCGCCGCCATAACCATGGCAATGGCGAGCGACAATTCACGGATACTGTCGCGGTCCGAGGCGAACGGGGCCTGCGCCGCGAGCAGGTCGGATTGCGCGTCGGCACGGGCGACGTGGGTCTGCTCGTCGACTTCGAAGCCGAAGCCCGCCCCCAGCTGCCGCGCCTGTGCGAGGTCGTCCCGGGCGTCGCCAGCCGACCCGGCGGGCTCCTCCCCGCTCGCCCACTGCCCGGACGGAGATGCCGCTTCGCCGCCTTCGCCAGCACGCGAATCCTCGCCGGTGCCGCTCGGCGTCGGCTGGCGCAGGTCTCGTGCCGAGTCCAGGCCGATGACGTCGACGTTCACGCTGGTCAGCGCATCGGATTTGAGTGTACGGTCGTTGAGCGCGAACACCATCGCCGCCGCGCCGTCCTCCGCGCAGACCGACAGCGTCTGCTGCACGTCGAGTATCGACAGCGGGTAGGTCAGGTCGAGCTCGCGCTCCAGCGACGTCGAGCCGGATGATTTCACGACGCCGACAGGATTGCCCAGCATGTGCAGGAAATCCGCTACGCATGACGCGTACCGTTCACTGCGTTTCGGGTCATCCGAGCCAACTACGAAAATGGCGAGTGCGTTGGACGGGGTGCCCGCGATGTCGCTGGCGATGTCGCCCAGCTGCCGGGACGTCAGGCGCGCGCGCAGCAGTGGCATCTGCGCGGGGCCGTCCTCGTGCTTCATCGACGGGGGGACCAGCGCAGCGTACGCGCCGCGGGCCCGGGCCTCCTCCAGCCGCTTGACGTCCACGCTCTGCGCGGGAACATACAGGGATCCGGGAGCCACGGAATCGACGTCGTCCGCGATGGATGTGACGGTGACGCCCGAAGCGAAGTCCGGGTCGAGTTCCAGCCCGTACGTGTCGGCCAGATATCCCAACGTCATCCGCCGCGCGACGGCTTCACTGACTGCGCTCATCGCTTCCGCCTTTCTTCCGTATGTTCCTTATCGACGCCCCGCCGGATTTCCGGCGCGGCCCCTTACCAGTCCACTGCAATAGCATCGTTGCGCGGGCTGGAGGTCGGCACGTTGTACTTCTGCATAAGGAATTCACCAATCTTGGCGAACACCGGGCCAGCCGTCATGCCGCCGTAGGTGCCCTGCGGGTCCTTCATGATCACGGTGATGGCGAAGCGCGGGTTGTCCGCCGGGATCATTCCGGCGAAATCGGCGACGATCGAGGTCAGCCGGCCGTCGCTTCCCGCGACCTCGGCGGTACCGGTCTTCGCCGCGATGCGGTATCCCTTGACGTTCACCACCTTGCTGTATCCCTCGGCCACGGATTCCATGGCGTTCTTGACCTGGTCGGCGACCGACTCGTCGATGACGCGCGTGGAAGAGCCCTCCTGCGGCGTCTCCACCGTGCCGTCGGCGTGGGTGACCGACTTGATCAGCGACTGCTGCTTGCGCACGCCCTTGTTGCCGATGGTCGCGACGACGTTGGTCAGCTGGAGCGCGTTCACGGAGTATCCCTGGCCGAACAGGATCGTGTTGCTGGTTCGCCCGTCCCACGATTCCGGCGTGCCGAGCTGCCCGCGCGACTCGCCCGGGATGGACATGCCGCTGGACTGGCCGATGCCGAACTTCGTGAGGTACTCGTACCGCTGCTTCTTCGTGTACTGCGACGAAGCCATGACCACGCCCACGTTCGAGGAGTTCTTGATGATGCCGGCCAGAGTCCAGTGCTCGTCGCCGTGCGCGGACGAGTCATGGTATTCCTGCCCGTCCTTGGTGTACGAATAGGGAACAGTGAACTTGTCGGTCGCCTTGTGCAGTCCGGTCTGCAGCAGTCCGGACATCGTGATGACCTTGCCCACCGAGCCCGGTTCGAAGCTTTCGCTGACGGCGCGAGACGCGTTCAGCTTGGCCTGGTCGCTGCCCGCCTGGTATTCGTCGGTGTCCTCCAGGGCCAGTATCTCGCCGGTCTGGATGTCCTGGACCACCGCCATGGCCCACGTCGCCTTGGTCTTCTTCTGGCCTTCCAGCAACGCCTGCTTGACGTACCAGTCGACGTCATGGTCCAGCGTCAGCGCCACGTCGGAGCCGTTCACGGCCTCTTGGGAACCGGTCAGCGTGCCGGGGATCTCCTCGCCGCCGTTACCTTGCTGGTAGATGACGTAACCGTCCGTGCCGGTCAGCGCGGAGTTCTCCATGCTTTCCACTCCGGCGACGCCCTTGCCGGAATCGTCCACGCCGCCGAGCAGCGCGCCGAGCTGGGTGCCGTTGGCGTAGATGCGCTGACTGCTCAACTCGCCATAGACCACGCCACCCAGATTCAGGTCGTCGATGGCCCGCTTGACCGTCGGCGTCACGTCCTTCTTCAGGATCATGTACCGGCTGGTGCCGGTCAGTTTGGCGCCGAGCGTCTTCGCGTCCATCTTCAGCACGGGTGCCAGCAGACGGGCCACGCCCGCGGATCCCTTGACCCCGACCGGCTTGCCGTTGACCTTGTGGCAGAATCCGGCCTGCTTCGCCTTCTGCGTGTCGCAGTCGATCGGCTCGAACTGCGAGGCCGCCCACGGGTCGGCGATGATCGTGTATCGCTCGACGCTCTGCGCCAGCACGGTGCCGTTCGTGTCGGTGATCTTGCCGCGCATCGAGTGGACGATCACCTTCTTGGTCCGGGCCTGGGTCGCCGCCTGTGCGGCCATCTGGCCGTCTATCAGCTGGATGGAGGCCAGCTTGAACAGGCATGCGGAGGCGACCATCGCGAGTATGACGCCGATGGCGATGCACTGGAAGAGGAACTTGCGGCATCTGGCGAACCGTATCATTGCGGTTATTCGGCCGATCATTGAGCGGACCCCTTACTGGGTTTGTACCCGTTGAGATCGATGGTGACGGAATCCTGCTGGGGCACCATGCCCATCTTCTGTGCCTTGTCGGGCAGCGACGAGATCAGCTCGTCAAGTTTCGCCTGATCGTCCTGCACGTCCTGGGTGAGCATGTTGATGTTGTTTTGCACCGTGTTGGATTCGAAAGAGTTCTGAACCATCTGCGTGCGCAGCATCAGGGTTATCAGCAACGTGGCGACCAGGAAGACGATGGCGACCGTGACATGGATCAGTGACGCGCCGCGCGCCTGGGTCCAGGCGATGATACGGGCCAGGCTGCCGGTGGACCGGGAGCCGTTGCGCTGGGAGGAGCCGTCGATGACGTGCAGCTGCGGGCGGGCGGCGGGGCGTGCGGCGCCATCCGAGCCGCGCCCCGCCGGTGCCACGGGCGCCGCGTTGGAGCGGGCGGTTCGCAATGTCGAGGCCATCATCCCCTCCTTCTCGATGTCGTGTTTCGTGCCGTCATGTCGTCATGTCTGCCGCGGCCACCGTGTCTGCCGCGGTTTTCACCCGCGTCCCGGGCCGACTCATGGTCCCGGGCGACTTGCGCGTTCTGCCGGAAGCGCTGGCGCCAGCGCGCAGGCAGGGGCCTGACCAGCTCGACGCCGCGCAGGCGCACCGACGCCGACCTGGGATTGGCTGCGATCTCATCCGGCCCGGCCTGGACGGCGCCGCGCGTCAGCGGCGCGAAGAACGGCTGCGCGTCGTCGGGGATGACCGGCATGTCGGCCGGCGCGTCCACGCGCAGTCCTTCGTTCATGAACGACTTCACCGTCTTGTCTTCCAATGAGTGATACGACTCGACCACCAGGCGGCCGTTCGGGGCGAGCCGGCAGGCTATCTGCGGCAGGGTGCCGGCGAGCTTGTCCAGTTCGCCGTTCACTTCGATGCGCAATGCCTGGAACACGCGCTTGGCGGGGTTTCCGGCGGGACGGTGCGCCTGCGGCACCACCTCGTCGACGAGCCTGTTGAGCTGGGCGGACGTCGTCAGAGGTTCCTGCGCGCGACGGCGCACGATCTCGCGGGCGATCTGGCGGGAGAACCGTTCCTCCCCGTATGCGCGGAATATGCGTACCAGCTCGCGCTCGGGGTACTCGGCCAGGACGCGTTGCGCGGTCAGGGGCTGGCTGACGTCCATGCGCATGTCGAGCGGCGCGTCGTGCGCGTAGGAGAAGCCGCGGTCCGTCTCATCGATCTGCAGGCTCGACAGACCCAGATCCATGAACACCGCATTCACCCGATCGATGCCCTGGTCGTCAAGCACCTGGCCGAACGCGTCGAATGCGGCGTGGACAGGTATGAAGCGGTCCGAAAGTCCTTCCCCGGCGATGCGCTCGGTGGCCATGGCGAGTGCTTCCGCATCCCGGTCGATGCCCAGCACGCGGGCCTGCGGCGCGGCTTTGAGGAAGGCGATGGTGTGGCCGGCCAGACCGAGCGTGCAGTCGACCGCGATGGATCCGGGGTCCTGCAACGCCGGGGCGACCAGCGACACGCACTGCTCAAGCAGTACTGGCTGGTGAATCGAAGCATAATCAGTCATCAGAATCCCACCACCGGAAGCACGTCGTCGGCTATGTCGGCATAGCCTTGTTCCTTCTCGTTCAGATATCGTTCCCAAGCCTCGCGGTTCCAGATCTCGGCGCGGGTGCCCACACCTATCACCACGATGTCGTCGCCGAGGTTCGCGTAGTCGCGCAGCATCTGCGGTACCAGCACTCGTCCCTGCTTGTCCGGGTCTTGGTCGACGGCTCCGGACAGGAACACGCGCAGGTAGTCGCGTGCGGCCTTGTCGCCCATCGACGTGTGCTGGATCTGGATGGCGATGCGACGGAACTCCGATTGCGGCAGGAGGTAGACGCACCGTTCCTGGCCGCGCGCCATGACGAGTCCCGCGCCAAGCTGGGAACGGAGCTTGGCAGGCAGGGCCATGCGGCCCTTCGCGTCGATTTTCGGGGTGTACGTGCCCAGCAACAGCGGGGGCAGGGCCATCGGCTCCGGCTGTGCGGAGGGGTTCGTGGCGTTCTGGACTTGCGAGTCGTCTGCCAACGTTCCACCTCCTAACCGTGAATCCGGATACACCAATCCACCACTGTACCCCACTTCTCACCACAAATCCCCACGAAATGGTTTTTCCACATAGTTTTAATGCGTATCCTCCACAACCGCTTCGGAGCGCCGTTGCGGCAGGACACATCCACACGGCTTCGTATTGCCCTTGCGCTACATTTGAATGCCTGAGTTTTCACCGAGAGAACGGACATCAATGCCGGGATTATCAACGCAACTGCACGAGGAACAGCAAGCGGTCGACCGCGCATACGCCCGCTTGGACGCCCTGCGATCGCAGACGCGCACGCGGTTGGATACGGTACGTGCGGCCGGCTCGCACGGGTCCCCCACCCAGCGCACGGAACGCGACTCGTTCGCCACCATGTACGAGGACCGGCTCACCCAGCTGCGCGCCATGGAAGACCGTCTGGTGTTCGGCCGACTCGATGACGTGAAGGGCGAGCGCCGGTACATAGGCCGCATCGGCCTGTCCAGCGAGAACCACGAGCCGATACTGACCGACTGGCGCGCCGAGGCGGCCCGCCCGTTCTACGAGGCGACGCCATCCAACCACGGCGACATCGTCATGCGCCGCCATATCACACTGAACTTCCGCGATGTCATCGGCATCGAGGACGAGGTGCTCGACGTCCATTCCGAGCAGGTGGACAAGGCCTCGAAGGCCGGGACGCTCACCGGCGAAGGCGCCCTGCTGGCATCGCTCAGTTCGCGCCGAACCGGCAAGATGACGGACATCGTCGCCACGATCCAGGCGGAGCAGGACCGCATCATCCGCTCAGATCTCAACAGGGCTCTGGTGGTGCAGGGCGGGCCCGGCACCGGCAAGACCGCGGTCGCGCTGCACCGCGCCGCATACCTGCTGTACACGCACCGGCGCAAGCTGGAGCGCTCCGGCGTGCTGGTCATCGGCCCGAGCACGACGTTCCTGCGCTACATCGACCAGGTGCTGCCCTCGCTCGGCGAGACGGGCGTCGTCAGCCGCACCATCGCCGACCTCATCCCGGGCATCAAGGCGACCGCGACGGACACGCCGCTCGCCGCCAAGCTCAAGGGAGACCGTCGCATGGCGCAGGTCGTGGCCAACGCCATCGCGCTGCGCGAACGGGTTCCGCAGGACCTGCCCACCGTGCACGTGAACGGCTTCGCGGTCCGCATGCTCGACACCGATGTCAGGGCGGCCATCGACCAGGCGAAGCGCACGCGCCAGCCGCACAACAAGGCGCGGGAGACCTTCGTGCGGACCATGCTGATGGCGCTTCGAGACCGTTACGCCGAGCAGCTGGACTATACGCCGTCCGATGACGAGCTGAACGAGGCGCTGACGAACCTTCGCCTGAACGACAAGGTGAGGGTCGCGCTGAACCTCGCGTGGCTGCCGATGAACGGCACGTGGCTGATCGACAACCTGTGGTCCCATCCGCTCCGTCTTCGCGCGCTCGCGCCGTGGCTTGACGACGACGGCATCGCCGCGCTCACCCGCCCCAAGGGCGCCCCGATGACGCAATCGGACGTGCCGCTGCTGGACGAGGCCATGGAGCTTCTGGGGCCCGACCCCAAGATCGCGGCGCAGATCGCCGCCAAGAACGCGAAGCGCGCCCAGGAGGAGCAGTTCGCGCAGGACACCCTGAACTCGGTAGGTCTCGGGTCGGGCATCGTCTCCTCGCAGATGCTGGTCGACCAGATGAACGGCGAGGGCGGCGAGTTCATCGCACAGCGTGCCGCGGCCGACCGCGAGTGGACATACGGGCATGTGGTCGTCGACGAGGCTCAGGAACTGACCGCGATGGACTGGCGCATGCTGATCCGCCGGTGCCCGTCGCGCTCGTTCACCATCGTCGGCGACGTGGCTCAGACGTCTGCGCTCGGCGGCACGCGCCGCTGGGACCGCACGATGAACCGGCTGTTCGGCGAGCGGCGGTGGGATCTCAACGAGCTGACCATCAACTACCGCAATCCGCAGGAGGTTTCGGACCTGGCCTCGGACTTCGCGCAGAAGGCGGGACTGTATATCTCGACGGTCAACGCCGTGCGCACGATACCGGACGCCGTGCGCAGGATCATCGTCGACGGCGAATCCGACACGATCGCGACCGCGGCATCGCATGTCGCGCAGCTAGCCAAGCAGTTCGTGGATGCGGACGGAACCGGTCGCGTAGCGGTCATCGCCCCTTCCCACATGCTCGATCCGCTCCGATCCACTATCTTTTCAACGCTTCCGGGTACGCTGGGACAGCAAGAGACGGACCGGCTGTCCGAGCAGCACGAGTGGGACGCGCAGATCAGCGTCGGTTCCACGGAGTCGGTCAAGGGACTTGAATTCGACGCCGTAGTGGTCGTACAGCCCGGACGTATCGAGCAGGATGCTCCCTCGCGCCTGGTGGCGGCTTCGGATCTCTACGTGGCTATGACCAGACCAACGCAGCGATTGGTTATAGTGCGGACAGGGGAAGACGAAACAGCTTTGCAGCTATAAGGTAGGTACCATGGCAAAAGCTCTGTTATTGGAAAACATTCACCCGGATGCGGCGCAATCGCTGCGCGATCACGGTTTCGAAGTGGAGACGCGCAAGGGCGCCCTGGGCGAGAAGGAACTCATCGAGGCGCTTGACGGCGTGAGCCTGCTCGGCATACGGTCCAAGACGCCCGTGACCGCAGCGGTCATCGACGCATGCCCGTCCCTGACCGCGGTCGGATGCTTCTGCATCGGCACCAATCAGGTGGATCTCGATTATGCGGGCAAGCATGGCATCGGCGTGTTCAACGCCCCGTATTCCAACACCCGTTCCGTGGTGGAACTGGTGATCTGCGACATCATCTGCCTGATGCGCCGCATTCCCGCCCACACGCATCACATGCGCCATGGCTTGTGGGACAAGTCCGCTTCCGGCTCGCATGAGGTTCGCGGCAAGACCTTGGGCATCATCGGATACGGCAATATCGGCTCGCAGTTGTCCGTGCTGGCGGAGGCTCTGGGCATGCGCGTCGTGTTCTACGATATCGAGGAGAAGCTGGCGATGGGCAACGCCCACCGTTGCGAGACCCTTGACGAACTGCTGGAGCAGTCCGATGCGGTGACCCTGCATGTGGACGGCCGCAAGTCCAACACTGGCTTCTTCGGCGAGGACCAGTTCGCCCGCATGAAGCAGAATGCCATTTTCATCAACCTGTCCCGCGGCTTCGTCGCCAACCTGGACGCGTTGAAGCGTCATCTGGATTCCGGTCATCTTTCCGGCGCCGCGGTCGATGTGTTCCCCGTCGAGCCGAAGAAGAGCGGCGATCCGTTCGACACCGATCTCGCCGACGAGGACAACATGATTCTCACCCCGCATATCGGCGGCTCGACGCTTGAGGCGCAGAAGTCAATCGGGCATTTCGTCTCGCAGCGACTTGAGGACTACTGGGACAAGGGGTCGACCATGCTTTCGGTCAACCTTCCCCAGGTGACGTTGGGGCCGTGCAAGAGCGCTGCTCGAATCGCGCATCTGCATGCCAACCTGCCGGGCGTTCTCGCCCGCGTCAACCATGTGCTGGGCAAGGAGAACATCAACATCGCTGCGCAGTCTCTCGGAACCGAGGGCGAACTCGGCTACGTGGTCACTGACGTATCGCAGAAGCCCAGCCAGACCACGCTGGACGCGCTCAGCCACATCGAGGGCACGATTCGCATGCGCGTGATCAGCTGAACAAGCCGGTCATCGGTTTTCCACACGGCCCCTTCCGCTGTTCGATCATGGAAGGGGCCGGTCGCATATCAGGCGTCACATGTCGACGTCGGCATCGACATCAACATTGATTCGTGTCAGCGCAGTTTCGACCAGCGCAGTTCCGCTTCAGCACTGCTTCGCTCCGGCACTGCTTCGTTTCAGCACCGTTCCGTTTCAGCACCGTTCCGTTTCAGTGCTGTTCCGCCTCGGCGTGCTTTTCCTTGCGCAGATCGTCTATGGCTCGCTGGAAGTCCTCAAGACCATCAAAATTCTGATACACGCTGGCGAATCGCAGGTAGGCGACCTCATCGAGCTCCCGTAGAGGAGCCAATATCGCCTTGCCGACATCGTCCGAATCGACTTCGGCAAGCCCCCTCGCCCTCAGATCCTCTTCGACGCGCTGACCGAGTGTGCGTAGATCGTCTTCGTTGATGGGCCGTCCCTGACAGGCCTTCCTCACGCCGGACACCACCTTCTTTCGGTCGAACGGCTCTACGTTTCCGGAACGCTTGCGCACCAACAACATGGTGCTTTCCACGGTGGTGAAGCGTTTGTGGCATATCTGACACACACGCCTGCGACGAATCGAGAACCCGTCATCACTGATTCTCGTATCGATGACCTTGGTATCGGAATTCTGACAATAAGGACAATGCATGACCTCAGAATATCGTAAGCGTTGACAAAGCCCCTTCCCCATGTCAACGGTCACGTCCGAATCCGGAAGCGGCCGGCGGTAAATGCCGAAGAAGCGATTCGAGAAAGCACTCATGGGGACGCACCGCTCCGAATTCGCCGGAATCAGACAATCGGCACCTTGAGCTGCTGCCCCACCTGCAACGAGACACCATCGAGATGGTTGAGCGATATCAGATCATCGATGGTGTCGCGCACATCGCCCCCATCAGGAGTGATGGCCGAGGCATATGACCACAAGGTGTCCCCCGGCTGCACGGTATAGCTGTACACTGCGGAGAGATCCGGCGCCGACCGGGCGACCTGCGGCATCAGCAGGCCGATCATGCACAGGCACAGCAGGGCGCCCATCATCGAGAACACGATCTTGCCGCGAAGAGTCAAACACATGGTCGAATGACCCCTCTTCGCCATGCGAACACCATGCTCGTCGCACACTCCGATAATCACCCGGGAATCACGCCGTCGCGCATCGGAAGAATCCATATTCCTCAAAAACGTTGGAACATCGCTGTTTTTGACATCGAACGCCACATCGCGCATCGCATCATGACGACTTGATGCACACTGGAGCCCCGCTGCCGCAATCATTTGTTCCATCATGTCGCCCTCCTTCTCGAACTCATGTTTCATAGAACAACTGTACTCATAGTGACACAGCGGTTCGACAAAAGCAACACGCCATATCGAACGAATGTTTGTTTTCATGGAACAAATCACGCTATGATTGAACGAAGATGAAAGGAGTCGACGTGAGCACACCAGCACCCACCTCGAAAAACGCCACGCGGCAACGCGATGACGCCCTGACCGAAAGGCAGCATCTGGTGCTTGATGCCATACGCAAGCACATTGCGGAACAGGGATTCGCTCCGTCCTTCCGAGAAATCGGCGAAGCTGTCGGGCTGAAGAGCCCGTCATCGGTCAAGCATCAGCTTCATGCACTGGAGCGCAAGGGCTATCTTCATATCAGCGCCAACAAGGGCCGCGCCATCGAGTTGTATGATTCCGGCACGGACTCGCAAACCGCCACGGTACTCCCCTTCCCCGGGGACACGGAGGCCAGCGAGTCGATTCTCGCATCCCGTGACGTCCCGCTGGTCGGGCGCATCGCCGCCGGCGTCCCGATTACCGCCGAACAGCACATCGATGATGTCATGCGGCTACCGCAACGGCTTACGGGCAGCGGCAAACTGTTCATGCTCGAAGTGCACGGCGACTCGATGATCGACGCCGCTATCTGCGACGGCGACTACGTGGTCATACGCGAACAGCCGTCCGCAGTCAACGGCGACATCGTCGCCGCGTTGCTCGACGACGAGGCCACGATCAAGACGTTCCGCAAGGACAATGGCCACATCTGGCTGATACCGCATAACCCCGCATACTCCCCCATCGACGGCACCCACGCGCAGATCATGGGCAAGGTCGTCAGCGTGCTGCGTCGACTCTGACCGCAGCCAACCGTCCCGGACCTTGCAATTCAATACACTCGCGCGGCTTGATACGACAATGGGTTGGGTAATCGCCCGATTTCAGGCAATCACCCAACCCATTGTCGTATCAAGCCGCGCAATGCGGCGTCCCATTCAGGAGTGCAGCTGTTCGGCGCTGGGCGAACGGTACCCCTGCGGTTCGAGCTGGAACGTGGTGTGGGGAATCGAGACGGGGAAATGCTCGCGCAGGCAGTCCTGCAGTTGGCTGAGCACATTCGCCGCCTGATCCATGCTCATGCCGGGTTCCACCACGACATGCGCCATGAGCATGGGCATGCCGGTGGACACGGTGCTCGCATGCAGATCATGGACGGCCACGACGTGGGGGATATTCTCCAGATGCGTACGTACTTCGTCGAGATTCAATCCGTCCGGGGTCTCCTCCAGCAGCACTTTCAGCGCATCGCGCAACAGCTTCACCGCACGTGGAATCATCAGCAGCGCGATCAGGCCGCCGGCGATGGCATCGAAGCCATCCCACCCGGTGAGCATCATGACCACGGCCGACGCTATGACCGCCACCGAGCCCAGGGCATCATTCACCACTTCGAGGAACGCGGCTTTCATGTTCATGTTGTCGTTATGCTGCCCGGCAAGGATGATGATCGAGCCGACATTGGCAGCCAGACCCAGAATGCCGAAGAACAGCAGCAGCCCACTGTCCGCCACATGTTCGGCGGATCCTCCGAACAGTCGCATCCCCGCCTCGATCAGCGCATACAATCCGACGAACAGCAGGATCATCGCTCCCGCCTCCGCGGTCAGCACCTCAAGCCGGGCCCAACCCCAGGTGCGGGAGCTGTTGGGCTTTCGACGCATAAGCACCGCCGTCACCGTCGATGCAATCAACACCGACATGTCCGTGAGCATATGCCCGGCATCCACCAGCAATGCCAGTGATCCGGTGATGATGGCGCCGACGATCTCCGCCACGAACACCGTGCCGGTCAAGGTCAGCGTCATCATAAGCCGTCGCTGGTGCGCCTTGCTGCCGCGCGTCACCTCGTTCACCGTTCCATGCATGTGCGGCATAGTGTACCTCTCCTTCTGCCTGCTATGTGAAACTGTTTCCTACAATCATTTTCAATAGCCCTAGAACGACGAAAACCTCGGCCGAAGCCGAGGTTTTCAAACAACAGGGTTCACTATACACCGAATCGAACGGCGCGCCGACGTTCTCTGTGAGCAGATGCGGGCGAATACCAGGACGAGGAGGACCCCTGCCGATAAACAAAACCACCCCCAGTCTCGCTTCACTCGATGGCCTTCCCACCGGGGAGGGCAAGATGAGAGCACCGCCGGCTCCTGACCGACAGCCGCGCCAGCATGGCAAGGCGCGAAGCAAGACTGAGGGCGGTTCATGCGCCGATCTGCACCGGCGCCCCGTCAATCAATCCGATATCAGAAGCCGAACTGGGCAGCGGTTTCCTTCAGCGTCTCAGCGGAGCGCTTCAGGGCGGCAAGCTCGCGGTCGGAGACAGGGGTGTTGATGGCGGTGTTGACGCCCTTACGGTTGAGCAGCGTCGGCACGGACATGCACACGTCGGAAATGCCGTGGAAGTCCTTCAGCATGGAGCTGACGGGCAGGATACGGTTGGAGTCGCGCAGGATGGCCTCGATGATGTCGACGCCGGACATGGCGATGGCGTAGTTGGTGGCGCCCTTGCCGTTGATGATCTTGTAGGCAGCGTTCTTGACTTCCTGGTGGATCTCCTCGCGCTTGGCGGCATCGAGCGGCTCGTGACCGGGCAGCGGGGTCCAGTCGCACATGGGGACGCCGCCGATGGTGGCGGAGGCCCACAGCGGGACTTCGGAGTCACCGTGCTCGCCGGCGATGTAGGCGTGCACGTTCTTGACGTTGACGCCGGTCTGCTGGGCGATCAGGAAGCGCAGACGAGCGGAGTCCAGGTTGGTGCCGGAACCGAAGATCTGGTTGGTCGGCAGGTCGGACAGCTTCTGGCACACGTGCGTGACGACGTCCACCGGGTTGGTGATGAGCATGTAGATGGCGTTCGGGGCGACCTTCATCATGTTCGGGATGATGGACTTCATGATGTTGATGGTCGCGCCGGCGAGGTCGAGGCGGGACTGGCCGGGCTTCTGACGGGCACCTGCGGTGATGACGACCATGTCGGCGTCACGGCAGATCTCAGGGTCATCGGAACCGTCGATGGAGACGGTGGGGTAGAAGCTGGAGCCGTGCTGCATGTCGAGGACTTCGGCTTCGACGTGCTCCTTGGCGATGTCTTCGAGGACGATCTGACGGGCGACACCGCGCTGGGCGGCGGCGAAGGCGAGCGTGGAACCGACTGCGCCGGCACCGACGATGGCGAGCTTTGTGGGCTTAATGGGTGAATCCACCATGTTTGCTAGACCTCTCTTAGCACAGTGCCCCGTGTTTGGCGGGGTTCATTTTGACAACACACTTACTGTATCTACACATGATGACGTTTGCGCTGATTGCCGTAGTCATTATCGCCCCGAAGGCAAGGTGATTTGCGTCACATTGTTGTGAACGCTCACAGACATTGCGTCAGCGGCAATGGGTAGAACACTCAATCGACATCATGCTCGGCATCGATGTGATCGCTGCCATCACCGTCCGTCTCATCGATCGCCCTATCGACGATCTGGGCGGCGAGTCGGCGGTCCACATCCGCCTCGATCCATATGCCATCGGCGCGATAGTCGACGGAATCGACGTTGCCGTATTCGCGCACGTGCGACAGCAGCGAACCGGCGTCGTAGGGCAGCAGCGCAGACACGTGCACGCCCGGAACGGGCAGCATAGATTCGATGCGCCGCAGCAGGTCGTCAAGACCCTCTCCCGTGGCGGCGGACACCAGACTCGCCTCCGGTTCGAGCGCCGCCAGCCGCTCGCGTGTGGCCGCATCGATTCGGTCAATCTTGTTGAACACGACGACGCGCGGTATCTCCTCGGCCCCTTCGATGTCGGCGAGCACGTCGTTGACGGCGTCAATCTGCGAGAACGGGTCGGGGTGCGAACCGTCGACCACATGTAGGATGATGTCGGCTTCGGCGACCTCCTCCAACGTGGATTTGAACGCCTCGATCAGCTGGGTCGGCAGGTTTCGCACGAAGCCGACGGTGTCGACGTAGGCGTACAGTCGCCCGTCCTTGGCCCGGGCTCGACGCACCGCAGTGTCGAGCGTGGCGAACAGGGCGTTCTCGACCAGCTCCGCGGAACCGGTGAGACGATTCGTCAGCGAGGATTTGCCGGCGTTCGTATATCCGACAACGGCGATGGTCGGCAGCCCGTACCGTCGACGCGAACCGCGCTTGACCTCACGGGCCGGGGCCATCTGCGCGATCTGGCGCCGCAATCTGGCTATCCGGCTCCGGATGACGCGACGGTCCATCTCGATCTTCGTCTCGCCCGGGCCTCGCGATCCGATGCCCGCGTCGGCCCCGGCCGCACGGCCGCCCGCCTGACGCGACAGCGACCCGCCCCAACCGCGCAGACGCGGCAGCATGTATTCAAGCTGCGCGAGCTCCACCTGTGCCTTGCCTTCACGGCTGGTGGCGTGCTGGGCGAAGATGTCGAGTATCACCGCGGTGCGATCCACCACCTTGACCTTGGTGGCATCCTCCAGCGCACGCCGCTGGCTGGGCGGCAGATCATCGTCGACGACGATGGTGTCAGCCTCGTTCACGGCGACGATGTCGGCCAGCTCGCGGGCCTTGCCCGAACCCACGTATGTGGCGGAGTCGGGCTTGTACCGATGCTGCAGCAGACCATCGCACACCACCGCTCCGGCGGTCTCGGCCAGTGCGGCGAGCTCGCGAAGCGACTCCTCGGCCTGAGCCGCGGTGGTGGTCATGCTGGACCACACGCCCACCAGCACCACACGCTCAAGGCGGACCTTGCGGTATTCGACTTCGGTGACGTCCTGCAGCTCCCCGAGACCCGCGACATGCTTGAGCTGGTTGCGGGATTCGCGCTCCTCCCACTCCTCGGCGTCCCGTTGCCCGACGTGCCCATCGCCGTTCTCGTCCAGCAAGACGTCCGACTGGTCGGCCAGCACACCGGTCAGCACCGGCTCTTCCTGTTCGCCCGGCTGACCGGCCTGATTCGCATCAACGGTATTCTGTTGGCTCAATGGCACCTCTGCTGTCACTCATGCTCTCTGCTCGTCATCCGCCACTCGGTATCCGTCACTCGACATCTGTCACTCGGCATCCGACACGAAACGCCCCTGCAGGCATGAACCACACCACGGTGGTCCGCATCGCAGGTGATCCGCATCGCATGCACGATGGTGAGTACGGAACGACGTTCTCCAAACGCTTGCCATTATCTGTGGATTGGCAGACAAGGCGTGCGATGAATCGGGAAGACGGTTTCGATGCGCTGGTACCGCTTCCGTGTTCCGTCCTCGCTGTTCGAGATCCGGCGGAACACGCCAACGAATCGATACGCCTGAATCCGCGTCACCGGGTCGGCGGACTTGGCGAACGTTATACGGATGTCATTGGGGTCGCCGTCGCCGACCGGATCCACCAGATCGGCGTCCTCGTTGTATTCGTAGATATAGGTGCCGTCATCGGACAGCCGGTTGTTCCAACCGTTTGCCACGGCCTTCCCGCCTATGGCGAGCTTCGGGAACCAGACTCGATATCGGTCGCCGTACCATTGGCGCATCACGCTGGGGACGAACCAGGATTCCTGAAATCTCTTGTACTCGGAACCGCACAGCGTGTTGACCGCGTCGGCGATTCGGGGAAAGCCGACGTCATCCGCAACGCTGACGGCGTCCCTCGTCTTGTAGAACTCCTTGTAATCGACGTAGGCTTCCGTCCACGGCGTGAACTCGTTCGCCTGCCTGCGCCGTTCGATCTCTGCACGTATCCGCCGCACGCAGTCGTCGATGGATCGCTCCACCTGCTCATACGATCCGGAAACATCCACATGCAACGCCCGATAGTCCTCGCCGCGAATCTGACGCAGCACGTCCGTGATGGTTATCTCGCGCTCGCGGTCACGTTCCCGTTGCCTCTGATGATAGGCCTCATCGCATTCCACCCCGATCATCGCCTGAGGAAAATACAGGTCCACGAACGACCGACGCCCGTCAGGCCACAACACCAGCTGTTGCGTGACCGGCTTGACATCGTCCATCGCCAACCGGTTCCATATGGCATTGACGACGTAATTCTCGTAATCCTTGCGCTTCGTCCTCGAAAGCGCACGAATCAGGTATCCCAGTTTATCCGCACCACTCATGATCCCATCCTTTCGCCATTGATGGCGGAATCCATCCGCCCGACAATTGCATTGTGCACCACGCAATGTCACTGCGGTAGATATCTACCGGATAATTGCGCCAGAAAGCATTCTCGAAGAGACGCAGAGCTCTCGAAGGCAAAGGAATCCACAGCCCTCCCCCGCTAACCATGCCTTTGACTATCATGGTTCCAAGTCGAAAGCCATCACTCATCTATATGCGGGAGAACGAATGAAAACGCAGCATGCCTCGGACGCCTCGAAGCGGGACGGGAACGCCACCGAACAGTATTTCGCCACCGAACCGTCCTCCGAGGACGTTCGCCGTCGCATGAAGGTGACGCTGCGCGGGCAGGATGCCGTGGTCGAGGTGTCGAACGGCGTGTTCTCCGGCTCGCGCCTGGATCTGGGCACGTCGGTGCTGCTGCGCGAGGTGCCGGAGCCGCCGGAGACGGGGACGCTGCTGGATCTGGGCTGCGGATGGGGACCCGTGTCGCTTGCGCTGGCGTTCGCCTCGCCCAAGGCCGACGTCTGGGCCGTGGACGTGAACGAACGCGCGCTCGACCTGACCCGCGCCAACGCCAAGTCCAACGGCTGCGAGCACATCCATGCCGCGTCGCCGGAGCAGGTGCCGGCCGATCTGACGTTCGACGCGATCTGGTCGAACCCGCCGATCCGCATCGGCAAGGACGCGCTGCACGACCTGCTGATGACGTGGCTGCCGCGGCTCAACCCCGCAGGCGCCGCGTACCTGGTGGTGCAGAAAAACTTGGGCGCCGACTCGCTGATCCCCTGGCTCGCCACCGCGCTGGGCGACGATTATGAGGTGTCGAAGTATCATTCCGCGAAGGGATATCGCGTCATTGAAGTGTTGAGGAACAAGTAAACGGATGAAATTCACATATCCTTCCGAGCTGCCGGTCTCGGCGGCTCGCGATGACATCGCCAAGGCGGTGTCATCAAGCCAGGTCGTCATCGTCTCGGGCCAGACCGGTTCGGGCAAGACCACGCAGCTGCCGAAGATCCTGCTGGAGCTCGGCCGCGGTACGCACGGCCGGCAGATTGTACACACGCAGCCGCGCAGGCTCGCCGCGCGAACCGTCGCCGAACGCATCGCCTCCGAAATGGGCGTCCATCTGGGCGACGAGATCGGCTATCAGGTGCGGTTCACCGACGAGACGTCGCCGAAGACCCGGCTGCGCGTCGTCACCGACGGCATCCTGCTGGCGCAGATCCAGCGCGACCCCCAGCTGCGGCAATACGACACGATCGTCATCGACGAGGCGCATGAGCGCAGCCTGAACATCGACTTCCTGCTCGGATACCTCACCGCGCTGCTGCCGAAACGTCGCGACCTGAAGCTGATCATCACCTCGGCGACCATCGATTCGGTGAAGTTTCAGGAGCATTTCGAGCATGCGCTGCACGAGAAGGTTCCGGTCATCGAGGTCTCCGGCCGCACCTACCCCGTGCAGGTCGTCTACGAGCCGCTGGGCACCGCGCCCGCGCTGATGCGGCACGTGCCCGGATTCGAGACCGGCGCGATGCCCGGCGAGGAATCGTATGCCGAACTGTCGGCGGCGCCCTCCGACGGCGGCCGGGACCGTGGCTCATCTCGCGAACCCGACATGGACATGCCCACGGCAGTCGCCAGGGCGTGCGCGGAGCTCATCATCCATTCCAGCCATGAGCGCGGCGCCCGCGACATCCTCGTGTTCGCCTCCGGCGAGCGCGACATCCACGAGTTCGAGAACGCGCTGCGCCGCCATTACGGCCCGCGCGCCGACGACATGCGCCACCCCGACGCCATCGAGATCATGCCGCTGTTCGCCCGCCTGTCGTCCAAGGAGCAGCACCGCGTCTTCGAGCCGCACACGCACCAGCGCATCGTCATCGCCACGAACGTGGCCGAAACGTCACTGACCGTGCCGGGCATCCGCTACGTGGTCGACCCGGGCACGGCCCGCATCAGCCGGTATTCGAAGACCGCCAAGGTGCAGCGGCTGCCCATCGAGCCGATCAGCCAGGCGAGCGCCGACCAGCGGTCCGGCCGGTGCGGCCGTATCGCGGACGGCATCGCCATCCGCCTGTATTCGCGTGAGGACTACGAGAACCGTCCTCGGTTCACCGAGCCGGAGATCCTGCGCACATCGCTGGGTGCCGTGGTGCTGCACATGCTGTCGGTGGGCGTCGCCCGTACGGCCGAGGATGTGACGAATTTCGGGTTCATCGACCCGCCGGACATGAAGGCGGTCTCCGACGGCTTCAACGAGCTGACGGAGCTCAAGGCGATCGGCCGCAAGCGCGGCGAGGTGACGCTGACGCATGTCGGACGGCAGCTCGCCCGCATCCCCATCGATGTCCGTCTCGGCCGCATGGTGATCGAGGCCGCGAAATCCAGCACGCCCGACACGTTGGCTGCCGTGCTGGTGATCGTGGCGTTCCTGAGCCTTCAGGATCCGCGTGAACGCCCGGACGAGGCCCGGGATGAGGCCGACCGCATCCACAACCGGTATGCGGATCCGTCCAGCGACTATCTGACCGCGCTGAACATCTGGGACCGTATCTTCCAGGCCGATGGCGAGCCGAGCAACAATGCGCTGCGCCGTATCTGCAAGAGCGAGTATTTCAGCTGGCTGCGCGTACGCCAGTGGAAGGACCTGGTCAATCAGCTGACGGAGATGTGCCGCGAACTCAAGTTCAAGGTCGGCTCCCCGCAGCCGGCCTCCCGCCCCGATCTGGCGGTACGCCAGCTGCCGATCAACCAGCAGGCGGCCCATTCGCTGTGCTGCTCGTGGGACGACCGCGGCATTCACACGTCGATGCTCTCCGGCCTGCTGTCGATGATGGGCATGCAGATCGTGCGCGAGCCGAAGGCCTCCGATTTCGCCGGTCTCAAGGGCGCGGCGAAGGCCAAGGCCATCAAGCGGGCTCAGAAGATGGCGAAGAACGACTATCAGGGCGCGCGAGGCACTCATTTCGCATTGTTCCCGGCCTCGGCCGTGGCCAAATCCACCCCGCAGTGGGTGATGAGCACGGAACTGGTGGAGACGAGCCGCCTGTGGGCGAGGTACAGCGCCGCCATCGACCCGGCGTGGGCCGAGCCGCTGGCCGGGCAGCTGACCCGCACCACGTATGCGGAGCCGCACTGGTCTGGTTCGCGCGGCTCCGCCGTCGCCACGGCGAAGGTGCTGCTGTACGGTCTGCCGATCATCTCGGACCGCACCGTGCAATGGGGGCGCATCAACCCCATGGAGGCCCGCGACTTCCTGATCCGGCAGGGCCTTGTCGAGGGGGACGTCCAGCAGCGGTTCAGCTATGACGATTTTTTGGCCCGAAACCGCGACATCCTGGACGAGGCGGCCGAGGACGCCAGTCGCACCAGGCAGGTCTCGCAGTCCGTCAGCGACGAGGACCTCTACGACTTCTACCAGTCGGTCATCCCCAATGACGTGACCTGCGTCGCCGACCTGGCGAAATGGTGGAAGCGCGAGCACGGCGAACACCCGCATCTGCTCGATTTCGACCCGGACAAGGTCGAACGCCTGTCATCGGCGGAGTCGGTGAGCCTCGCCGACTATCCGGACCATTGGCATGCGCTCGGCACGGACGGCCAGCCGATCGACCTGCGGCTCAGCTACATCTACGACCCGCACGACCCCGCCGACGGCGTGACCGTGCACGTGCCGCTCAAGGCGCTGTCCCGTCTGACACCGGAACAGTTCACATGGAACGTTCCCGGACTGCTCGACGAGCTGATCGTGGGGCTGATCAAGTCCCTGCCGAAATCACTGCGCGTGCAGTTCGTGCCCGCACCGGACACCGCGCGCAAGATCCGCGCATGGATAGACGACCGGTATCCGGCCCTGCCCGGCACCGGCACGTCCGACGGCCAGGGCCACGCATGGCCCGACCTGCCGCACGTGTTCACCCAGGCGGCGATCGACACCGTGGGCGCTCAGATCCACCCGGAGGTGCTGACCGGCGAACTATGGGAGAAGCTGCCCGCCTATCTGCGGATGACGTTCTCCATCGAGCAGCAACTCCCCGCGCCGCGCAACGCACGCGGGCGGCGGCATGCACGTGGCCCGGTGAAGGTACTGGGTTCAGGCAAATCCCTGACCGCGTTGCAACGGCAGTTCGCCGAACAGGCGGAGGCATCCGCCCGGCGCATGGTCGAACACAAGGCGGAACAGGCCGCCAGCCAGGGCAAACTGGTCGAACAGGCCAACCTGCTGCACAAGGCCGGGGCGACGAGCGAGTCGCGCGCGGTGATGCTGTGGCGGGGCGCCCTGGACGCGCTGCGCATGCCTTCGGAGCGTATCTCGTCTCGGTGGCTCGGCGCCGAGGCGCTGATGCTCGCGTCGGCGCCATACCCCTCCACCAAGGCGCTGGTGGAGGACCTGCAGCTGGCCACCGTCAAACGTCTGCTGCCGAACATCGACACGCTCCCCGACGACGATGCGCTCGCCGATGCGGTGATGGGGGTGACCGAGGTCTACGAGGACACCGTCTACGCCCTCGCCCATGATGTCATCGCCATCCTGCGCGCGTACGCGAATGTCGACAAGGCGACCTCCGGCAAGGCCGACCTGCCGATGCTGTCGGTGCTGCAATCGGTGCGCGAGCATATCGCCACGCTGGTGTTCCCCGGGTTCATCGGCGCGACGCCGCCCGCCGCCCTGCCGCGCATACCGAAGTATCTGGAGGCCGACCTGATCCGTCTCACCAAGGCGAAGAACGACAAGAACCGCGACGTGCGATGGGCCTGGGAGGCCGACGAGGCGCGACAGCTGGTCGACAAGGCCGTTCAGCGTGCCAAGACGGAGCCCGCGGGCCCACGCCATGAGGCACTGACGAAACAGGCCGACGACGCGCGCTGGATGCTGGAGGAGTTCTACGTCTCTCTGTGGGCCCAGGAGCTTGGCACCGCGAAGCCGGTCAGCTTGCAGCGAATCAAGAAAACGCTCGGCAAATAGCGCTGTGCGCGGCCTCTCCCCCGTCGCCGCGCACGGCCAGTCCGCGCATCCAACATATCCCCGCGCTACAATGACGGACGATGACAACATGTAAGAAGCAGGGGAACAACACCGGGCGGACCGGAGGACGGAACGGCGGCAAGCAACGCAACCGCCGGCCCGGTACGCCCGCCAAGAAAAACATCAGGGGAAACAACACCAAAAACACCAGGCACGGCACAGCGGCACGGTCCGCGATCCGCCGCCCGAAGCCGAAGGCCCGACGCAACACGCTGCGCCGCTGGTGGAAGCGGGCTGGATGGCGCAGGCGCATCCTCGCGGTGGCGGGCACCGCGCTGGCGGCGGTGTGCGCCGTGGCGCTGGCGTGGGGCACCACCTCGTTCGTCGGACAGCGCATCGCGCTCGTGACGGCCGAGGAACGACAGCAGAATCTGGGCGACCGATACGGTTTCGACCCGGGCAACATCATCTCCGACGGCCAGTTCTTCAACGGCTATGCGATGAGCCGCACCGAAGTGCAATCGTTCCTCGATGAGCACGGCGGCGACTGCACCGGGACGGGATGCCTGAAAAACCGCACGTTCGACACCACGGACCAGCCCGATGACCGGTACTGCGACGGATACGACGGCGCCAAGGGAGAGACTGCGGCGACGATCATCGACAAATCGTCGCGATCATGCGGCATCAGCCAGAAAGTGCTGCTTACCGTGCTGCAGAAGGAACAGCAGCTCGTCACCGCGAGCAAGCCGACCGACTTCCAGTTCAAGGCGGCCATGGGCCTGAGCTGCCCCGACGACAACGACTGCGACCCGCAGTACGCAGGCTTCTTCCGGCAGGTCTACGGCGCGGCGCATCGATACAGGTATTACGTGCGGCATGAGGCATCATACGGTTACCATGTCGGCAAGCTCAACTTCGTCAGGTTCCATCCGAACACGAGCTGCGGCGGCGCCAACGTGGTCATCGGCAACAAGGCGACCGCACTGCTGTACATCTACACGCCCTACCAGCCGAACGAGGCCGCGCTCGCCGCTGGAGCCGGGGAAGGAGACTCCTGCTCCAGCTACGGCAACAGGAACTTCTCGATCATCTACCGGGGATGGTTCGGAGACGCAAGGCACTGAGACAGCCATTGCCGGCCCGCATGCGGAACTGCGGCAGAAAACCGACCTTCGCCATGTGGCTGTAATGCGGCAGCACCGCGTAATTCGGCGCGAGCGCACACAGGATGTTGCCGGCGAGGAACACGCCGATCAACGTCAGATGGGTGGCGAACCGCGACACCAGATTGCCGACCGTGACCTCGGAGACCCGCAACCCGTGGGCGATGTCGGACAGGATGCCCACGACCACGAAATCGCTCATGCCCAGCACGAAACTGGACGCGATCAGCGTGACGGCCGGCAGCGTGAAGAAGCGTTCGCTCCCCTGCCGCCCACGGATGGCGGAACCGGACATGACCGTACCCCTGCTGTTTTTCTCTTCTTCCAGACGGAACATACATTAGCGGCACCTCCTGCCGCGCAAGGCCCCCGAGACACGCAGGAGACGCGCCGAAGACGCACGGCCCATCATTCACCGGCGATTTCGACGGTCTTCACCTTCCGGCGCTCGCGCTGCACCGGCACGCCGCCTACAATGGGAGAAGACATGCATCACCGTGCGCGGCCGAGAGACAAGGGAACAGGCATGGGATTGTTCAGCAGGCATCATGACGACGATTATGTATCGCCGTTCGATGTGGACGATTCGCCGGCGTACATCAGCATCGATTCCCAGACCTCGCAGGTCGACGAGCCGGCGTATCAGCAGCCCAGAAGCGGCCGAATCAGCCCCGATGCCGATCGTCGCCGACCGGCAGGCAAGCCGGCCGCCCCGAGCCCCGCAGACGAACCAGGCGGGCCGGCACGGACCGGAGCGGGCGACGCTCCCCTCAATCCGTCCTACAACGGCCATCCATATCGCGGCGGCTACGGACACGTGCAGTCCAAGAGCGACCGCAAACCCGGCGGAGCCACGAAGCGCCAGCGCCGATCCTGGGTTGCCGTCATCGCCATAATCGTGTTCGCGCTGGGATCAAACCTGGTGAGTCATATCATCAGCACAGGCGGCAGCAGCGACTCAGACGACTCATCGTACTCATTCAAGTCGCCCTCCCAAGACAACAAGCCGACCCGCGTGAAAACCGGCGAGACGACATCGTTCGGCAACCGGAAGGCCACGGTCACCATAGCCAAGGCGACCACCGGCCCCACGGATCACGACGGGCACAAGACGGTGATCATCACCTACCATTGGAAGAACACCGGCGATGCCAATACGACCTTCGGGGAACTCGCCATGGACCTGCAGGTATATCAGAGCGGCATCGGCCTGAACAAAACCTACCTGCACAGCCGCGGCGGCTCATCCATCGAAGGGTACAAGACGCAGTCGGACGACATCAAGATCGCAAAGGGCGAGGAAAGCGACGCGACCATCGCGTACCAGCTGAACGACGCGACGGGCGACCTGTACGTCGTAGCCAATCAGGCGACCCGCTACCATGAGGGCATCGTGTCCGCGTTCAAGGCACCGACCAGCGGCACGCAATACGAGCAGGTCCAGCCTGACGACATCGCTCCCGCCCCGAAAGCCGCCGAGGCGGAGAAGCGCAAGATGAAGCGGATCAGCAGCTACAGCGGGGACGCCCTCGTCTCCATCGACGACGTGACGACGGGCCCCGACGACTATCAGGGCCGTCACACCATCATCGTCACCATCACATGGGTGAACCAATCCGAGGCCAATGAGCCATTGTCCAACGCCGCGAAGCTCACCGTCACGCAGGACGGCTCCCAGCTGGAAATGAACTACTACACCGAGCCGCCGCTCCCACAAGGGTACGAGAACATGAGTTTCAGCCGCTCCGTCCAGCCGGGGGTCCTGGCCAAGGCGACGGTCTCCTATGTGGTCGAAGACCCGGGCCAGCCGGTCAAGGTTCGCCTGTCCAGCACCTACGGGAGCAACGACATGGCCACCAAGAAGATGACGCCGCGCAAGGTCGAGTGACCGCAGCGGCATCCTGCGGCGGTCGGTTCGGCAAGCAAAAACGGTGTGGGGATGATGGCCGGATCAGCAGCCATCATCCCCACACTGTTTCTTGTTTGCCGGTAGTCGGCCGGTTTCACGTCACGTCAGAGCTTGGGCAGGTACTTCTTCAACTCGTACGGCGTGACCTGGCCACGGTATTCGTCCCATTCCTGATGCTTGTTGCGCAGGAAATACTCGAATGCATGCTCGCCGAGCACGTCCGCGACGAAATCGGACTTCTCCATGATTTTCAGTGCGGCGTCCAGCGAATCCGGCAGCGGCTCGATGCCCATCGCCTGACGTTCGGCGTCGGTCAGCTCCCACACGTCGTCGCTGGTCGGCTCGCCCAGCGTCATCTGCTGTTCGATGCCGTCCAGACCGGCGGCGAGCAGCACCGAATACGCCAGATACGGGTTCGCCACCGGGTCGAGTCCACGGAACTCCATACGCGCGGAGTTGCCCTTGCCGGGCTTGTACTGCGGGATGCGCAGCAACGCGGACCGGTTGTTGTGACCCCAGCAGATGTAGCTCGGCGCCTCAGCACCACCCCACAGTCGCTTGTACGAGTTCACGAACTGGTCGGTGACCGCGCAGATCTCCGCCGCATGATGCAGGATGCCCGCGGCGAACTGTCGGGCGGTCAGGGACATGTTGAACTCCTGGCCGGCCTCGTAGAACGCGTTGGAATCACCCTCGAACAGGCTCAGGTGCGTGTGCATGCCGGAACCGGGCGCGTCGGCGAGCGGCTTGGGCATGAAGCTGGCGTGAATGCCGCGCTCCAGCGAGATTTCCTTGACGACCGTGCGGAACGTCATGATGTTGTCGGCCGTGGTCAGCGCGTCGGCATACCGCAGGTCGATCTCGTTCTGGCCGGGACCCGCCTCATGGTGCGAGTATTCGACGGAGATGCCCATCTGCTCCAGCATGTTGACGGTGGCGCGGCGGAAGTCCATGCCCGGACTGCGCGGCACATGGTCGAAATAGCCGCCCTCGTCGATTGGAGTCGGTGCCTTCGACCAGTCGGTCTGGTTCTCGAACAGATAGAACTCAATCTCCGGGTGCACGTAGAACGTGAAACCCTTCTCCTTCGCCTTGGCGAGCGCACGCTTGAGCACGTGGCGCGGGTCACCCAGGGACGGCTCGCCGTCGGGCGTGAGAATGTCGCAGAACATGCGCGCGGTACCCTGCGGGCCGCCACGCCACGGCAGTATCTGGAACGTGGACGGGTCGGGCTGCACGATCATGTCGTCCTCCGACACGCGCGTCATTCCCTCGATGGCGGAACCGTCGAAGCCAAGCCCCTCCTCGAACGCCGCCTCCAACTCGGCGGGCGCGATGGCCACGGATTTCAACGTGCCCAGCACGTCAGTGAACCACAACCGAATAAAGCGCACGTCGCGTTCCTCGACCGTGCGCAGGGCAAACTCTTGCTGCTTATCCATAATCCCTCATGGTTTCACGTCCGTGTTACGAGACTCGTTAACATGCCATCAGACACGCCGGGGCATCGCCGGAATGTCGCTCCCGCGTCGGCGTTATCGTGGAGCCATGAGCGAGAACCATCCCATCATCGATATGTCATGGCACATGGCCGACACGCCGCTGGGGCAGGCCAAGGCCGGCATCGCGCTGCGCAAGACCACACCGTTGGAGAGCCACGCCGACTGGAAGATCGTGTCGCGTCGGCGCGACGTGATCGGGCTTTTGGAGGAACAGTCGGCGCAGCGGGTGCCGGATCTGATCCCGCTGAGGTACTACCGCATGAGCGATTCCGCGTTCACGTTCTACCGCGGCACCGCGCTCATCATGGCGAACGACCTCGCGCACACGCCGACCACCGGCATCCCCGTCCAGGCGGTCGGCGACGCGCATATCGGCAATTTCGGCATGTTCCGCTCCCCCAGCGACCGGCTCGTGTTCGACATCAACGACTTCGACGAGACAACCACGGGACCGTGGGAATGGGACGTGAAGCGGCTCGCGGTGTCCGTGGAGATCTGCGGGCGGGCGAACGGCATCAAGGAGAAGGACCGGCGCAACGCGGTCGCACGCTGCGTGCACTCGTACCGCGACCATATCCGCCAGTTCTCGCAGATGGACTTCCTCGACGTCTGGTACGACCATCTCGACGTGGAGGCGGCGCTCGACCATTACGAAAGCACGGTGAACGGCAAGCGCAACCGCACGTTGCGCGACGCCGCGCTGCGCGCGTCGGTGCGTGATTCCGACCATGCGGCCGCGAAGCTCACCTATCTTGACAGCGGCGAGAAGCGGCTGCGGTTCCGCTCGAAGCCGCCGGAGCTGGTGCCGATCAGCGAACTGCAGGACTATGCGGATCTCGGGGTGCTGCGGGAGAGGCTGGACGCACTGTATGACAGCTACCGGCAAAGCCTGTACGAGGACCGGCGTTATGTGCTGAACCGTTACCGGTACCATGACACCGCCCGCAAGGTCGTGGGCGTCGGCTCGGTCGGAACCCGCGCCTGGGTGTCGATTCTCACCGGACGGGGGCTTGACGACCCGCTGATGCTGCAGATGAAGGAGGCCAACGAGTCGGTCTTCGAACGGTTCGTCGGCCGCTCGCCGTATGCGACGCATGGCGAGCGTGTGGTGCAGGGGCAGAAGCTGATCCAATCCACCGCCGACGTGCTGCTCGGCTGGGCGAGTTTCGTGGCGGAGGACGGCCGGCCGCGCGACTATTACGTGCGCCAATTCTGGAACGGCAAGGGCTCGATCGACATCGATCATCTGAACGCGCTGGGATTGTCGGATCTGGGCCGCATGTGCGCATGGTGCCTGGCGCACGCGCATGCCCGCACCGGCGACAGCGTGGCCATCGCCAACTATCTTGGGGGCACCGACGAGTTCGACCAGGCGATAGCCGCGTTCGCTCAGGCGTATGCGGAGCAGAACGAGGAGGATTACTCCCTGTTCAGGAAGCTCATCAAGAAGGGCGAGCTCCCCTACTCGAAGAAAAGCGGCGCGAAGAAGTGAGCAGGGGCCGCCGGACGCCCAGCCGACGGTGACGGGCGGCGGGGGGGGGCGGCCCCTGTCGACAGCCGTATCGGTCAGCGGGCGACTTCGAGCGCCTCTTCGAGCGTGAACGCGCGGGCGTACAGCGACTTGCCGAGGATGGCCGAGTCCACGCCGAAATCGGCGAGGATCTTGATATCGCGCAGGTCGTCCAGCTTGCTGATGCCACCGGAAGCGGTGACCTTGGCATCGGTGCGTTCCGCGACCTCGCGCAGCAGGTCGATGTTCGGGCCGCTCATCATGCCGTCCCGCGCCACATCGGTGACGACGTAGCGGGAGCATCCGACCGAGTCGAGGAACTTCATCGTCTCGAACAGGTCGCCACCCTCCTTGACCCATCCGCGGGCGGCGAGCGTGTGGCCGCGCACGTCAAGTCCGATGGCGACGCGGTCGCCGTACCGCTTGATGACCGAGGCGGTCCATTCGGGGTTCTCCAACGCGGCGGTGCCGATGTTCACGCGGGCCGCTCCGGCCTCCAGCGCGGCGGACAGCGAGTCGTCGTCACGCACGCCGCCGGACATCTCGATGTTGACCTTGTCGCCGAGCTCATGAACAATCTCACGCAGCTGCGCGCGGTTGTTCCCCGTGCCGAACGCCGCATCCAGATCGACGAGATGAATCCACTCGGCGCCGGCCTCGACCCACGTGCGGGCCGCTTCGAGCGGGCTGCCGTAGTCGGTCTCTGAGCCGGATTCGCCCTGGCGCAGGCGCACGGCCTTGCCGTCGCGCACGTCGACCGCGGGAAGCAATGTGAGTGACATGGTTGTTCTCCTTTGGAATCGTTGAAGTCGTTGAGGCTCGGGGCCCGCCGTCCGCGTTGCCGGGTGAGTCGGGGTTCCCGGCCGCGCCGGCTGGTCATGCCGTTCAGCCGGCTACTTCGAGAACGTGCCGACCCAGTTGCGCAGCAGCTGTTTGCCGGCGTCGGCGGACTTCTCGGGGTGGAACTGGGTGACCGACAGCGGGCCGCGCTCATAGGCGGCGACGAATCTGCTGCAGCCATACGTGCACCACGTGATATGCTCGTCGCCGCCCAGATCGACCTGCTCGGCGCTCAGATCCTTCGCGGTGGCGCTCATCGCCGCGTAGGAGTGCACAAAATAGAACCGTTCGTTCTCCACGCCTTCGAGCAGCGCGGAACCGGACGGTGCCTCGACCGTGTCCCATCCCATGTGCGGCACGACATCGGCATCCAGCAGATCGACGGTACCGCCGATCAGTCCAAGTCCTTCGGTGGTGTCTGCGTGCTCGTTGCCGCGCTCGAACATGATCTGCTCGCCCACGCACACGCCCAGCACAGGGCGGCCGGCACGCAGACGGTCGAGGATGACGCGGTCGCCCGACACCTCGCGCAGGCCGGTCATGCAGGCGGCGAACGCGCCGACGCCGGGCACGACCATGCCGTCCGCCTCAAGCGCCTGCCGGTAGTCGGAGGTCAGTGTCGTGTCAAGGCCGAGATTGGCGAGCGCACGCACCATGGAACGCACGTTGCCGAATCCATAGTCGAATACCACCACCGATGTCATGTCGTCTCCTTCAGTCTGAAAATCCTTGGCTGCACGGGCACGGGCGGCGTCCGCCGGCCGCCCGATTATTCGATGCGCGACGAGCCGCGCCCGAACTTCGTGTGTTCCGCGATGACGGCCATGGCCTGGTCATGGTCGAGATCCGCGGACTGTTCGACTTTCATGCCGGTGCCGATCAGGCCGTCCTCGTCGGTGATGCCAAGCAGCAGATCCTCCACGAACGGCGCCGTCGATGTGAACAGCAGCGGCGGGGCGATCGTCTGCCCCGGCTTGCCTTGCAGATAGACGGTCGCCTCCAACTTGTCCGCACGGTTGACGGCGAGCACCAGCGACATGCCCGACACGACGATGGTGAGGTCGCGTGCCGCGACTTCGGGCCCGTCGCCGTCAAGGTTGCGCAGGATGGCCACGGCCCCTTCCTCCGATCCGATGCAGTCGGCGGACACGTCCGACAGCTGGCAGAACGCGGCGAGCAGGCGGGCGGACGCGACACGCGTAATCAGCACGGCGGCCTTCGCCTTGTTGCCCAGAAGCCCTTGCAGCTCGTCGTCGAACGCGGCCGCGGTGTCGGCCTCCTGTGCCTGACCGGAATCCGCGGCCCCCGCATCGTCTGCGGGGCTGTCGGCCGCGGCGTCGTTCGCCGGTTCGCCGGCAGCCGCGTTCGAATCGCGGAATTCCTTCTCGAATCCGTCCAGCGCGGCCTCAAGTTCCTCGTCGCTGAAATGGATGTCGTCGTCGAAACCGTCGTCTCCGCCGTGCCTGTCGTCGTTGCCGCTCATCACAGTGCGCCCTTCGTGCTGGGGATCAGGCCCTGGATGCGCGGATCCGGCTCGACCGCGAAGCGCAGCGCCCGCGCGAGCGCCTTGAATTCGGCTTCGGCGATGTGGTGGGGGTCGCGGCCGGCGAGCACCTGCATGTGCAGGCAGATGCCGGCGTGGAAGGCGATGGATTCCATGACGTGGCGTACCAGGGAGCCCGTGAAGTGGCCGCCGATCATGCAGTATTCGAAGCCGTCGGGTTCGCCGGAGCACACGCAGTACGGACGGCCTGAAATGTCGACGACGGCCTTGGCGAGCGCCTCGTCGAGCGGCACGGTGGCGTCGGCGAAGCGGCGGATGCCTCGCTTGTCGCCGAGCGCCTGCTTCAACGCCTCGCCGAACACGATGGCCGTATCCTCGACGGTGTGGTGCACGTCGATGTCGGTGTCGCCGTGCGCATGAATCGTCAGGTCGATGAGCGAATGCTTGCCGAGCGCGTTCATCATATGGTTGTAGAACGGCACGGAGGTGTCGATGTCGGTCTTGCCGGTGCCGTCAAGGTTCAGGCTGAGTTCGATGTGCGATTCGCTGGTCTCGCGGACGATGTGCGCGGTACGCGCCATGATGTGCTCCTTGGTCCTTGATCCTGATATGTCCCGATAAGTCCCGGCTTGCCTGCCGGCCAGTGTGCCGGTCGGCGGTCGCCGACGACGGGTCATGACGTTAATGGTCGCGCGCGCCGCCGGCGTTTCGGGAGTTGTTATCTGCTTTCTACAATACGCAATGCTTCGGTCAGCGCGTTACGGAATTGTTCCATCTCCTTGTCGGTGCCCATGCACATGCGCAGCCAGCCGTCCGGGCCGACCACGCGGATGAGCACGCCGCGCCTGAGCAGCTCGTCGAAGATGGCCTCGCGGTCGTCGAAATGCCCACCGAACAGCAGGAAGTTCGAACCGGACTCGGCCACTTCGAGCGGCTCGCCCTTGTAGGTCTGACGTGACAGCCATTCGGCGGTGGATTCGCGGATCTCACGCAAGTGCTCGACGCGGCTCAGCTGCTCGTCGGTGTGTTCGAACGCCGCGAGCGCGGCGGCCTGGGTCACGGCGGACAGGTGGTAGGGCATACGCACGATGCGCACGCAGTCGATGATGCCCTTGCTCGCGGCGAGATAGCCGACACGTGCGCCGGCGAATGCGAACGCCTTGCTCATCGTGCGGCTGACGGCGAGGTTCGGGTGGTTCTTGATGAGCGAGACCGCGCTCGGCGTGCCGGGCTTGCGGAACTCCACGTACGCCTCGTCGATGACGAGGATCGGGTGGACGCCTTCGCCCGCGCCCGCCACGTCGGCGGTCTCGCAGGCGGCGAGGATGCGTTCGATGTCGGCCATCGGCAGCGGCGTGCCGGTGGGGTTGTTCGGGCTGGTGAGCAGCACCATCGAGGGCTTGACCTCGGCGATGGCCTCGATTACCCTGTCGACGTTCAGCGTGAAATCGGCGTTGCGGTGGGCGAGCTTCCAGCCAGTGAACGTGTCGCGCGCGTATTCGGGGTACATGGAGTAGGTCGGGTCGGCGCCCAAGGCGGTGCGGCCCGGGCCGCCGAAGGCCTGGAACAGCTGGAGCATAATCTCGTTGGAGCCGTTCGCGCCCCACAGTTCGTCCACGTCGAGACGGGTGCCGGATTCGCGGGCGAGGTAGTCGGAGAACGCCTGGCGAAGTTCGATATGCTCGCGATCCGGGTAGCGGTTGAGCGTGGGCGCGATCTCACGCACGCGCCTGGCGATGGTGTCGCACACGGCTGGATCCGGCGCATACGGGTTCTCGTTGACGTTCAGGCACACCGGCACGTCGAGCTGCGGCGCGCCGTACGGCTCCTCGCCGATCAGATCGTCCCTGAGCGGCAGGCTCGCCGGAATTGCATTGCTGTTGTTCTCACTCATTGCTCTCTGTTCTTTCCGTCTATAGTCCCGCTGACGGGGGTTGTATTCGCATTCGCACGCGGCAGACTGGGGGGGGGCAAACCACCCAAGCAGCCCTTAGCGCAGACCGGCTTCCTTCTCCTGTTCGCGCAGCGTGGCCTTGTCGTACGGATCCTTGACGAAGCGCGACAGGACACACTCGCCGTGGGCGGGCAGGTCCTCGGAGACGGCGAAGGCGTTGATGCGCGCAGCGAGGGCCTTCAGGCCCTCCTCGTCGTATTCGATGACCTCGACGGGCTTCATGAACGTGTGCACGCCGAGTCCCGCGGCGAAGCGGGCGGTGCCGCCGGTGGGCAGCACGTGGTTGGAGCCGGACATGTAATCGCCCAGCGGCACCGGGGAGTACGGGCCGCGGAAGATGGCGCCCGCGTTCTTGATGCGTGGCACGACGGCGTCCGCGTCGGCAGTCTGGATTTCGAGATGCTCGGCCGCATATGCGTTGGCCGCGTCGATGGACTGGTCGAGGCTGTCGGTCAGGACGATGGCCGACTGGCTTCCGGACAGCGACGTGTGGACGCGCTCGGCGTGTTCGGTGCGCGGCACGCGGTAGTTCAGGGACTCCTGAACCTTCTCGGCGATCTCGGTGGAATCGGTGAACAGCACGGAGCCGGCGAGCTCGTCATGCTCGGCCTGACCGATCAGGTCGGCGGCCAGCAGGCTCGGGTCGGCGGTCTTGTCGGCGATGATGCCGATCTCGGTGGGGCCGGCGACCGCGTCGATGCCCACGAACGCGGAGACGAGCGACTTGGCGGTGGCCACGAAGATGTTGCCCGGGCCGGTGATCTTGTCGACCGGGTCGCACAGCACGTCTCCGTCCTGCGGCTCGGAGCCCTTGGCTCCGTATGCGAACATGGCGATGGCCTGGGCGCCACCGACCGCGTAGACCTCGTCGACGCCGAGGATGGCGCAGGTGGCGAGGATGGTCTTGTTGGGCAGTCCTTCCGCATTGTCGCGTGCGGGCGGAGTGGCGATGGCCAGCGACTCGACACCAGCGGCCTGCGCCGGCACGGCGTTCATGATCACGGAAGACGGGTAGACAGCCTTGCCGCCGGGCACGTACAGACCGACGCGCTGGATCGGAATCCAACGCTCGGCGACGCGGGCGCCTTCGGCCAGATCGGTGTAAAAGTCCTTCGGCACCTGGTTGGCGGCGACGGCGCGTGCGCGACGCACGGACTCCTCGATGGCGGCGCGTACTTCGGGATCAAGCGTCTCAAGTGCCGCGGTCATCGCCTCGACCGGCACGCGCAGGTGCTCGGGACGCACATGATCGAACTTCTCCTCGAAGTCTCGCAGGGCCGCGGCGCCGCGTTCCTTGACGTCGTCAAGAATAGGCCGCACCAGATCGGTGGCTTCGGAAGTGCCCATCGCGGCGCGCGGCATCGCGGCAAGTAACTCGGCGCGGGACAGGTTCTTGCCCCGCAGATCAATGATTCGCATGATGTTCTCGCTCATAACGCCCTATCGTACCAATGCACGCTGTCGTAATCCTCCCAGAATCGCCGTATCACCCACATCGTGAGAAATCGCGCAGGCTCGTCGGCGATGTGGATAGCTGTGGATATCCATGCATTCATCCACATATCCACATTTTTTCCATGGTTCATCACACCGACAGCGCGAATACGCTACCGTGACATTCATGAACGATGTGATGCTCCAGCCGATGGGCGAGAGAACGCCCATGACGCAATCGCTGCGCGACCGCGCCCAGGATGCCATCATGTGCTGCGCCGCATTGGCGTGGCGCATCGGAGGCAATGTGCTGTTCGGCATGACCACCGCTCTCGCCCTGCAGCAGGTGCCGTTGCCGGAGGCCTGCGATCTGGACGCGGAGATGCTGCACATCACCTCCAGCACTCCCGACAGGAGGCGGCGCCGCATTCCCGGCACGCATCCGCATGTATGGAAGCTGATCGCCACTCATCCTGATGCGTGCGTACCGATCAAGGGCAATGTATTCGCGTTGCATCCCTTCCATGCCTGGGCGCAGCTGTCATCACACGTGTCCTTGGAGGAACTCGTCATACTGGCGGAGGCCATCATCACCGCCATATCGAAATCATCGGGCAGATATCCCCGACTGGTCTTGTCGTCCTTGCGCGAGTTCATCGACAATGCGCCATACTTTCTCGGGAAGACCGCTTGCCGGACCGCACTGCAACTGGTCAAGGCCAACGTGCTGTCGCCGAAGGAGAGCAAGGCGAGACTGGTACTCCTCCGGCACGGCCTGCCCGACGCGGAGGTCAACTGCCATGTCGACAGGGCGATGTTCGATTCGGGCAAGCCAATGAGCCTGGACATTGCATGGAAGCATTTCAAGGTCGCGGTGGAATACGACGGCGATCATCATCGGACCGACAAGCACCAATGGCGCAGGGATCGCAAAAAACGAGACCGGCTTCGGCAATTGGGATGGACGATCATCGTCATAACGGCCGATGACATCAGAGACGAGGTCGCATGTGCCGAATTCGCGCTCAATGTCGCGCGTGAGCTTACCCTCCGCGGCTGTGACGTCGATTTTCGTGTGATCGCCATGACGGTCGAGGAGCTGGCACGCCGGGAAAAGGCGGCTGACCGAAAAAAGCGACGTGAATCCGCGGTCTGACACGAGTCGCATCATCATGCCATGCACCGGCAGGGCCGCGCCATCCATGCTTCGAGATTCACCGTCTGCAATGTGAGACGATCGGCGTCGAGGCTGTACCACACCAGCGAGAAAACACGTCTTTTAGGCATTGTGTGGCAATTCGCGTGCCTCACAATGCGATGTTAACCTTATCATTCTCTGGTATGGTACAGCGCGGGTAGACAGCTGAAACCACAAACCGCCATTTTCCAACGGTTTGCTCGCCACGTGTAAACATCCCCACATACGGACGTGGCCACACCACGCTCAAAACCGCCGAAATTGCCCTGGTGTGGCACAACTTCGACAGCCCGGTCACCTCTACACCGGTCCGGCGTAGACCCTCGCCCGGTCATTCCTGCAGATGGTACACGGCATCGTCAGCAGGAGGCACATTCATGCGTTCGGCCAGGAAACATAGATAGGGACGCGACGAATCCGGCTTCTTCTTTCCCTTGACATCCGCCGGCCGGATGATCTCCGCACTGCTGTAACCGGCATTCGAGCAATTGTCAAAGCCGATGATGCCACCCGGGCACTGATAGTCGGTGTCAGGCCCCTTCAGTTCCACGCCGGCCCCCGTCAATCAGGAACATCCGGGAGCGGGTCAGAGCCGCGAAATCGATGGAGTACTCCCCGCATACGGTCCGAGCCCCTGAAAACGCAATGCGACCAGTCTCATAGCCCACCGTGTCGGTGTCCGCGGATGCCACGGACGCCGTGAATCCTGCTCCCGAAAGAAGCGTCATGGCCGCTATCAGTGCCGCCACGTACCGCTTTCCTTGAAAATAGTTGTCTGATTTTTCCATTACACCCCCGTAATTTTCTTTTCGCGACGACCGTGATATGAGACAGGTTCCGTCTTGTGTCATCATCGCCGTAACTTCCTCTGCGACTGAGAAACAGTCATTTATCCAGCATCGACGCTACACCTTCACAAAATAATCACGATTGTAATCACCTTCATATTTTTTCGGCGGCGGCAACATCGGCCCCGAACCGTATACCTCGCCCGCGGCGGATGCAGCACGATGGACGAACTCAGACGGCGGGATGACGTATGAGATCGCGCTCTATCCACGCCATGACCAGGTCCGCCAAGCGATCGATTTCGGCATCGGTGAGCTCCCTGCCTTGGGGAAGATGGTGCCATTTGGCGATGCACCCGCGGCAGCACGTGGCGGTGGCATGCTGCGCGGTAAACACCGGATGCCCGCGCCACGGCGTCTGGCGCCCGTCGTTGCGCGGATTCGCCGCCCCGATGCGGGCGCGCAGCAGCTCGCGGGCATGGCGATCGATCATGGCCTTGCCCTTCGCCCGCGCATACGCGCGGTCCTTCGCCGACAACTCGAATTTCGCACGGAATGAGGAGCGCGAAAGCCGGTTCAGCGTGTCATCGATCCACCGGCGTTCGGCACCATCGTCCGCATCATCCGGCAAGACCCGCTCCATTTCACCATCCATACCGCACACCTCCGCACAACCCACGCCCGCTTACATCTCGCCCACAGACCAAGCCGCAGCCGACTGGGGGTGATCCCGCCGACCGTCCCTCCCCGCCACAATCAGATATTGCCGCGCACGTGCTGGTCGGCCCACGACTGGGAATGCATGAAGGTCGCCGGATCGGCGCTGACGTTGTCATGCGGGTCGTCGAGCGCATCGATCGCCGCCAGTTCGGCCGACGTCAAATCGAAATCGGAGCTGGCGAGGTTCACCCGCATGCGTTCCACGTGCTTCGACTTGGGGATAATGATGCGCCCCTCCTGCGTGTGCCAGCGCAGCACCACCTGCGCCGGCGTGACATCATGCGCCTTCGCCGCGGCGACGACGGGCTCGGATTCGATGTCCTTTCCGTGGCCGAGCGGGCTGTATGCCTCGACGGCCACGCCGTTCGCCGCGCAGAACGCACGGTTTCCCGGCTGGTTGAACCGAGGATGGACCTCGATCTGGTTCACGGCCGGGGTCTCACCGGAATCCTCGATCAGCGCACGCAGGTGCTGCGGCAGGAAGTTGCTGACGCCGGGCACACGGACCGCGCCTTCGTCGCGCAGCTTCAGCAGCGCGCGCCACGTCTCCTTGAAGAACCCCGCCGCGGCGAACGGCCAGTGGATCAGATACATGTCCACCACGTCGACGCCGAGGTTGCTGCGGGAACGGTCGAACGCGACCATCGTCGAATCATACCCCTGGTCGCAGTTGCGCAGCTTGGTCGTCACCCACACCTTGCCGGCCATGCCGGTGGCCTTCAGCGCGTCGCCGACCTCTTTCTCGTTGTAGTACGCGGCCGCGGTGTCGATGTGCCGGTAGCCGATCTCCAGCGCCTCCTCGACCGCGCGCTGTGTGTCCTCCGGCGGAATCTGGAACGTGCCGAACCCTATCTGAGGAATCACCGAATGCGCCTTGTCGTTCAGCGTCAGCTCCTGAGCCTCGGCACTCCCCTGCTGCCCCCGCGTCGTGTCATCACTCACCATATGCCTCGTTTCCCCACGGATTCGCGGCGGACGATCGCCGCCGCCCGGCACCCCACGGCGCCACACCTGCGAACCAGTACTCATGGTAATACGCGGCCATGCATGCGCAAGCGTCATCGTTCATCTCTTGCCCACCCGCGGTCGGGCACGGCGAGGAAACGCCCCCCGTCCCGGCCGGGACCTGCGATTTGGGACGTCCTGCGGGCGCAGCATTGCCTGCTCGCCTGTCGATTCGCCTTCGCCGGCATCATTACAATTGTCTGCGACGCATCATCGGCAATATCACAGGAGACAATGGTCATGGCGATTCAATCGACGATCACGCTGAACAACGGCACGGTCATCCCGCAGATCGGTCTGGGCGTGTTCCGCACGCCGGACGGCGACACGACGGTAAACGCGGTGCAGACCGCGTTGGAGAACGGATATAGGCATATCGACACGGCGATGATATATCGCAACGAGACGTCTGTCGGCGAGGGAATCCGCCGTTCCGGCGTGCCGCGAGGCGACCTGTTCGTCACCACCAAGCTGTGGAACGACGACATTCGCGCGCACCGCGGCAAAGAAGCGTTCCAGGAGAGCCTCGACCGCCTGGGCATGGATTATGTGGATCTGTATCTGATCCACTGGCCGGCGGACGTCTGGCAGCAGGCGTGGGACGACCTGCAGGAGATCTATGCCTCCGGGCGTGCGAAGGCGATCGGCGTGAGCAATTTCCAGCCGCATCATCTCGCCGACCTGCTGAAGAACAGCGACGTGACGCCGGCCGTCGATCAGATCGAATCCTCGCCGCAGTTCACCAACCAGCCGCTGGTGGACGAGCTGTCTGCCAAGGGCATCGCCACCGAGGCGTACAGCCCGCTGGGCGGCACCGGCGGCGACCTGCTCGCCATCCCCGAGCTGGCCGAGATCGGCGCGAAGTACGGTAAGTCCGCTGCGCAGACCGTGATCCGCTGGCACATCCAGCGCGGCGTCGTCGTGCTGCCGAAGTCCACGCACGCCGATCGCATCAGGCAGAACATCGACGTGTTCGACTTCGTGCTGTCGGACGATGACATGGCTGCGATCAGTGCCATGGACACCGGTAAGCGCAACAGCGCCGACCCGGACAATTTCGATTTCTGATGGATCCTTATCCGTGTGGCGTATCGCTCTCATTGAGAGCGATACGCCACACGCAACAGGCGATGATATGATTACCGGTAGTTATCTACCGTTTTAATCACCCAGGTGGCACGGTATCCGTCAAGGGAGAGGAGACATCGTGGCTGCATCATCGGCACTCCCCACCGCTCAGATCGTCATCGAAATCCTGGAACAGCTCATCAAGCACACCGACCCCGAGCACGGCCTCACTGCCGCGGAAATCAGCAAACGCATCAATGTATCCGACAAAACCGTGCGCGGGCATCTCAAGGCATTGCAGTCCATGACGCCGTTCGACCGCCATGTGGGCCACCTCGACCGGCGGGATCTGGTCAACGCGGAAAGCGCCAACCCCCGACCCGGCTGGTACATCGAACCGGTCTTCGACATCGCGCAGATGCGCCTGCTCGTGGACGGCGCGGCGCTGTCGAGCTCGGACGGCGAATACCTACGCGAACTCATCGCCAAGATCTACACGTTCGCCGGCAAATCCGGCCAATTGCGCGGCCTCGAACAACTCACCACGCCCAAGAACTACAATACGGAGTTCCTCAACAACATCGAGATTCTGAACGATGCCATCGCATACGGGCGCGTGATCCGGTTCCGGTACTGCACGTACGACGTCAACGGCAATCTCGTCCCCCGCCGTAACGGCGACGGCGACATCAAGACATATCTGGCGGACCCCTACCACCTGATGTACAAGAACAGCAAATACTACCTGCTGTGCCACATGCACCGGTATGACTCGCTGTCCTACCTGCATGTGGAACGCATCCGGGACCTGTCCATTGAGGGGCCAGACCACTCACTCAAACGCACGCTCGACAGCTTCAGCCCCACGCCGGGGCAACCGTTCGACATCGTGCGGCATATGAACGAGCGACCTTATCCGATGGACGGCAAGGCGACGCCGATCCACATGAAGATCCACGGGGCGCTTGAACCGCTGTACGACTGGTTCGCCGACGCCGATGTCGTCCAGACCGGCGAGCGCGAATACGATGTGCACGTCGTCGCGAACGAACACGCGACCCTTTGGTGGGCGTTGCAGTACGCGGATTCGCACATCATCGAGATATTGTCGCCGGCTTCATTGCGCAAGATGCTGCACGATACCGGGGAATATCTGGCGTCGACATACGCGCAACAATAAGAGGAACATATCTACCGGATAAGTGAATCGGACCCTATGTTGGAATCCCCGCATTCGGTGAGGCGAATCCGTCTACCGAATGGAGAGCAACCCACAGGAGACGATCATGCCCGCCATCAATCTGACTGCACGTCTGAACAGGGATCAGACATTCGAAACGCTCGCGCTGACTCCCTTCCGCGAAGTACCTCTATCTCACCAGTGAGGATCATGCCAATGAATTCGTCATGACGGCGCAGGATGCCGACCTGCAACAAGACCGGATCACCCTGTCCGGCAACCGGTTTAGGCATATCGACATGGTACTCATCGACGACTTCCAGTACTTCGCCGGCAGGACGGCCTTGCAGGAGCAACTGCTGCAGACGCTGAGAGCATTGCATCAGGCGGGGCGATACAGCCCGCGATACGCAGCGAACCGTTCTCATTGGGAAACGTGCGAGCCCTGCGGCCCGCCAAACGAACACGGAACCCTTCAGAGGCCCGGAATTCCGGGCCTTACCGAAATGTTCACTTGTGCGGTTACGTGAGGAATCCTCACACGTTTCCCAATGAGAACGGTTCGCTGCGAGGCCGATGCCGTCAGATCGCCCCGTACTCGCGCAGCAGCATGCCGATGTCGGTCTTGCCGAGCTTCTTGAGGACCTTCTTCATAACGGCGCGCTCCACGACATTGAGCTTCATATCGGTGACCGGGGAGCCATCGCGCAGTTTGACCGTGGCGTTGAGCAGGTTGCGCACGTCGTAGACGCTGCCCCACACCTCCGGCACGCCGCGGTCCACGTCGAGCAGCGTGTACACGGCCTCCATGCCGGTGCGCATCGAGTATTCGGTAGTGAAGATCGTGTCGCGCGGCGTCTCGGCGAACTGGCCGAGGAACGCGAAGTTCACAGCGCCATCCGGCACCACGTCCGGCCGATCACCGGCCGAACGCGGCATGAAGAACGCGGTGATGTACGGCATCATGACCGGCACGGTGTTCGCGTGGGATTTCGCGAGCGCCTCGATCTTGTCGGTCGGCACGCCCATGTGGTACAGCCATTCCTCGCAGATCTCCTCGCCGGTGCATTCGGTCATCGGCTTCTTGATATAGTTGCCCGGCTTGTCGGGGAACAGGCCATACACCCATACGCACAGCTGGTCCTTGGGCTGGTCACGGAACTGCTGCTGGCGGTTGAGCGTCCAGCTCATCAGCCAGTTGGAGTCCTCCACGGTCACGATGCCACCGGTCACCACGCGCCCGGAGAACGGGTCGCGCTTGCAGATGCGTTTGATGTACGGCGGAATCTCTGCGTCGAGCGTAGTCACCGTGGCGCTCATCCACTTGGTGGCATCCGGGTCCGAGCAGAATGTGTCGGGATGCCCGAAGCTCGGGTCCTGCTTGGCGATGCGCCGCCACATGTCCCAACCGCCACCGGGCTTGAGGTCCGGATTCCATGCGGCCGGCGAATGCTGGGAGCCCATCGTGGAGTTCTCCACGCAACCGCCGTTGGTGATGAACACCAGATCGTTCTGCGTCAGGTCGATGGACGACTTGTCACCTTCGTGGTCGATGTCGATGCGGACGGCGAGTTTCTTCGTGTTCGTGCCGTACGGGTTGCGCTTGAAGAAGCCGGACGTGGCCTGGATCTTCTGGATCGTGTCCTGTCCGACCCCGGTGCGCTCGCGTTCGGGTCCGTTCCCGCCACCGATCGCAAACTCGACGTTCTCGACCTTGGTGTTGTAGTGGAACTGCACGCCGTGCGCTTCGAGGTACTTCACCATCGGCAGGATCATCGACTCGTACTGGTTGTATCGGGTGAACCGCAACGCGCTGAAGTCCGGCAGACCGCCGATGTGGTGGATGTACCGTTTGATGTACAGTTTCATTTCCAGCGCGGAATGCCAGTTCTCGAACGCGAACATGGTGCGCCAGTACAGCCAGAAGTTGGATTTCAGCACCTCGTCGTCGAAGAAATCGGTGATCGGCTTGTCGTACAGTTCCTCGTCCGGAGTGAAGAACAGTTTCATGATCTCCATCGAGGCCTTGTCGCTCAGCCCGAATTTGCCCTGGAGTCCCGCATCCTGCCCGCGGTCCTTGGTGGCGCGGCACAGCGAATAGTTGGGGTCGTCCTTGTTGAGCCAGTAATACTCGTCGAGCACGGAGACGCCTTCGGTCTCGACCGACGGGATGGAGCGGAACAGGTCCCACATCACCTCGAAGTGGTTGTCCATCTCGCGCCCGCCGCGCATGACATAGCCGAGGCCGGGGATGTCGGCGCCGTCGCACGCCCCGCCGGCCACCGCGTCCTTTTCGAGGATGTGGATGTTCTTGCCTGGCATCTGCGCATCTCGCACCAGATAGCAGGCCGCCGACAGCGCCGCAAGTCCCGTGCCGATGATGTACGCCGACTTGCCGTCGACACCCGCCGGCTTCTTCGGTCGTGCGAACGCTTCATAGTTGCCACTGGAATAATACATATTCCGCCTCCTTGAGGATATTGTGGATGTCTGCGACATCATTATCAGACATGATGTCGCATTTCTTTCGTCCCCGCCATAGACATTAGTCGGTGTTTTGAAGGATTTCCAGAAGCGTCCATGCCGTTCATCGTGCCGCTCCGCTATCCTCGTACACAGCACATCAGATTGACGGAGAGGACTAAACATGGCATTGAGCAAGAAGCAGGTCAAGCAGCTGCGCGCGATGGCGAATCAGCTGAACCCACTGCTCTACATCGGCAAGAACGACCTGACCGACGCCGCGGTGAAGCAGGCATCGGAGACGATGGACAGCCACGAGCTGCTCAAGGTCGCCGTGCAGGACGGCTCCGGTCTGACGGCGAAGGAGGCCGCCGACAAGCTCGCCGGCCAGATCGGCGCGCAGGTGGTGCAGGTCATCGGCAACCGGTTCGTGCTGTACCGCAAGAGCTCACGCAACGACATCGAGCACATCCGCCTCGCACGCGAGTGACGGCGGCCGAATTCCTCGTGCGCGAATATGGTTGTGGCCCCGACACCGGTATCGTGTCGGGGCCACAACCATATTTTCAGCGCGTGCAGGTCACTTCTTCAATGACAGTGTCATAGTCATATCGGGATCATCGAGGGAAACGTCGAATGTCGCGTCACCGGTCTTGCTCCATGTGCCATGGAGCGTCGACTCGCCATGACCGGTGGCCTGTACCGACATCGTCAATGTGCCATCATCCTTGAAGTTGGCTGAGATGCCCATGCCCAGTCCCATGACCGAGCAGGAGACCGACCAGGTGCCGTTCGGCTCGCCCTTGGACGCGCCATCGGGGATGGTGACGGTCGGGCTGAGCGCGTTGAGAACGGCCGTGCCCTGTTCCTCGCCCAGACCGCCGATGTACCCGATGAGGCCGGTGACCTCGGACATCACGTAATTGCCGCTCGCACCGCTGAACTTCAGATCCTTCAGCGTGTATGAATGGCTGCCATTGCCACTTGTGACCTTGTCGATCGTGGCGCTGACCGCCGGCTTTCCGTCGTCATTGCCCGGCAGATCAAGCGACATCTTCTTTCCGTCGACGCTCAGGGTGCCGGTGTTGCCGCCGGCGCTGAGTGAATACGTTCCGTTGACGCCCGGCTGGGACAGGTGCAGGAACAGGAACACGCCACCGGTGACCAGCGCGGCCACGATGATGATGGCGAGCACGATGATGAGCGGCTTCTTGGATTTCTTCTGCGCGACCGGTGCCACGGGAGCCATGGGGACTCCGGGGACGCCCGGCTGCTGGTATTGGCCGTACTGCTGGGAATCGACCGGCTGCTGCGGATACGTCTGAGCCCGATACGGCTGCTGCTGGTATCCGGCCATTTGCGGCTGCTGCTGGTAAGCGGTGCCGGGCGCCGCGGGAACGGCGGGCGCGGGAACAGGGGGCATCCCGGTCGTCTGTACCGGTTGCGGCGGCTGCGCCGGATACTGCGCTGATTGAGGAACCTGTGCCGATTGAGGAACCTGTGAAGCCGAAGTCTGCGGCTGCGTCGTGTACGCAGGCGTCGCCGGTGCCGCAGCGGCCGGCTGTGCCGTCACCGCCGTCGCCGCCGTCAATTGTGCACCGCACGCCCTGCAGAACAGGCTTCCATCGGCGTTGTCTGCGCCGCAATGTGAACACACTATCATCGTTCTTCCCTTCTAGGTCCAGGCCCATAATTGACGGCAGCCAGCGGCCCCGTTTCGCTCTCATTCTACCTGCATACGCCCATCGTCAGCGGATTCCGTAGCGCATATGGTCACATTCCGGCTGATGGTCTCAGGCCGTCGGCAGGCAGCTCGGGCCGAACAGGCTCTTGATCTCGGCGAACAGGCTGGTGTCGCGTTTGACGCGGAACCTATCGCCGAAGGTCATCACCTGTGCGTTGCCCTTGGCGTCGAGCACGGCAAGCCGCACTTCGCAGAATCCCGGATGCCGCGTGATGATCTGCGCAAGCTGCTGCATGTTGCCGCGCCCCAGGGCCACCAGCGGCAAGGTGATCAGGAACGGACGCTCGTCATCGGTCTCCAGCGCGACCGGCTGCATTTCCGTGGCGCGCATGCTGACGGTCTCGTCCCGAACCTCGACCTGGCCGCGCACCTGCACGACCGCATCCTGTATGAGCTCCGTGCTCGCCGCCTCGTACACTTTGCCGAAGAACATGCACTGGATGGAGCTTTCCATGTCCTCGATGGTGACGATCGCCCACGGGTTGCCCTTCTTCGAGACTCGTCGATCGACGTTGGTAATCAGTCCCGCCAGCGTGACCTGCTGCCCGCTGGGCATGGTGGGCGCACGGTCAATCAGATGGGCGATGGACATCTCCCGCATCCCGGCGAGCACTGCTTGCATGCCGCTCAGCGGATGGTCCGACACGTAGAGGCCAAGCATATCGCGCTCGAACTTGAGCTTGTCCTTCTTGTCCCATTCCTCGATGTCCGGCACGGCGACCGTCGCATCCCCCATCGCGTCGGCGCCCGAATCCTCCGTGTCGGAGAACAGGTCGAACTGTCCTTCCGCCTGCTTGCGCTTGAGGCCGACCACCGAGTCGATCGCCGACTCGTGCACGGTGAACAGCGCCCGGCGGTTCGGGTCGATCGAATCGAATGCGCCCGCCTTGATCAGCGATTCGACCAGTCGCCTGTTCAGCGCGGTCAACGGCACGCGGCGGATGAAGTCCATGAAGTTCACGTATTTGCCACGGCCCGTCTCGCGTTCCGCGATGATGTCCTTGACCGCATTCTCGCCGACGTTGCGGATAGCCCCGAGCCCGAATCGGACGACGTCGCCGACTGCGGAGTACTCGTAGACCGACTCGTTGACATCCGGGGAGAGCACTTGGATGCCCATTCTCCGAGCCTCGCCCAGATACAGGGCGGTCTTGTTCTTGTTGGTCGCCGCGCCCTGCAGCAGCGCGGCCATGAATTCGACCGGGTAGTGCGTCTTGAGGTATGCGGTCCAGTAGGAGATCAGGCCGTACGCGGCGGAGTGCGCCTTGTTGAACGCATAGCCGGAGAACGGGACCAGGATCTCCCAGATCGCCTCTGCGGCCTCCTCGGAATAGCCATGCTCCTTCATGCCGGCGAAAAACGGCACTTTCTCCTTGGCCAGCACCTCGGGCTTCTTCTTGCCCATGGCTCGTCTGAGCACGTCTGCCTTGCCCAGCGAATAGCCGGCCAGGATACGCGCGGCTGACTGCACCTGCTCCTGATAGATGATCAGGCCGTACGTCTCATCGAGCACCTGCTTGAGGGGCTCGTCGAGCTCGGGGTGGATAGGCGTAATCTTCTGCAGGCCGTTCTTGCGCTTGGCGTAGTTGGTGTGCGAGTCCATCGACATCGGGCCCGGTCGGTACAGGGCAATAAGTGCGGAGATGTCGTTGAAGTTATCGGGCTTGAGCGTCTTGAGCAGCGAGCGCATGCCGTCGGAATCGAGCTGGAACACGCCGAGCGTGTCTCCGCGCGACAGCAGCTGGTATGTCTCCCGGTCATCGAGAGGGATCTTCGTGTAGTCGATGACGCCCTTGCCGTTGTGCTCGATGTTGGTGAGCGTGTCGCGGATGACCGTCAAGTTGGACAGGCCGAGGAAGTCCATCTTGACCAGGCCGAGCGTTTCGCACGTATGGTACTCGAACGTGGTGGTGACGGTGCCGTCGGTGCGCTCCAGCAGCGGCGAGGTGTCGGTGATCGGCGCGGAACCCATGATCGTGGCGCACGCGTGGACTCCGGTCTGGCGAATCAGCCCCTCGATGCCCTTCGCCTCCTCGGTGATGCGCTTGACTTCGGGATCGGAGTCGTACAGCTCGCGGTATTCGCGCGCCTCGGCGTAGCGCTTGGCGCTCGGGTCGAAGATGTCGTGCACGCTGATGTCCTTGCCTCCGGTGGCGGCCGGCGGCAGCGCCTCGGTGATACGAGTGCCCATCTCAAAGGGGAATCCCATGATGCGCGCGGAGTCCTTGAGCGCCTGCTTGGTCTTGATGGTGCCGTAGATCACGCATTGGGCGACCTTGTCATGGCCGTACTTGTCGGCCACATAGCCCAGCACGCGCATGCGGCCTTCGGGATCGAAGTCGACGTCGATATCGGGCAGGGACACACGCTCGGGGTTCAGGAACCTCTCGAAGATCAGGCCGTGCTTGAGCGGATCGAGCTCGGTGATGCCCATCGCATAGGCGACCATGGCCCCTGCGGCGGAGCCTCGCCCCGGGCCCACCATCACGCCGTGCTCCTTCGCCCAGTTGATGTAGTCGGCGACGACGAGGAAGTAGCCGCAGAACTGCATCTGGCAGATGACGCCGCATTCGTAGTCGGCCTGCTTGAGCACCTCCATCGGCGGGTTGCCGTCGTAGCGCTTCTCCAGGCCCTCCTCGACCTTCTTGAGGAACAGCGAGGTCTCGTCCCAACCTTCGGGGCAGTCGAACTGCGGCATGAATGCGCCATCCTCATGGTCGTCGAAGATCACGTTGCAGCGTTCCGCGATCTCCAGCGTGTTGTCGCAGGCGTCGGGATGGTCCTTGAACAGCTCGCGCATCTCCTCGGCGGATTTAATGTAGTATCCCGATCCTTCGAACTTGAAGCGGTTGGGGTCGTCCAGCGTGGCGCCGGAGTTGATGCACAGCATGGCGTCCTGGGCGTCCTTGTCCGCCTCCATGACGTAGTGCGAGTCGTTGGTGGCGAGCAGGGGCGCGCCGAGCTTCTTGGCAATGGTCAGCAGATCGCCGGTAACCTTGCTTTCGATGGACAGTCCGTGGTCCATCAGCTCGATGTAGAAATTGTCCTTGCCGAAGATGTCCTGGAACTCGCCGGCGGCACGCAGCGCCTCGTCGAACTGGCCTAGGCGCAGACGGGTCTGGATGATGCCGGAGGGGCAGCCGGACGAGGCGATCACGCCTTTGGAGTAGGTGGACAGCACCTCCTTGTCCATACGCGGATATCGCATGACACGGCCTTCGAGGTTGGCGACGGACGACGCCTTGATGAGGTTGACCAGCCCTTCGTCGTTCTCCGCCCACATGGTCAGGTGGGTGATCAGGCCGCCGCCCGAGACATCGTCGGGGTTGCGGGCATGGCCGGGAACCGGGGTCCAGTTGGTGTCCCATGACACGCGCGTCTTGTCCTGCCGCGCGGTTTCAGGGGTCACATACGCCTCGATGCCGATGATCGGCTTGACGCCGGAATCGACCGCTGCACGCCACAGCTCGTAGGCGCCGTGCATGTTGCCATGGTCGGTGATGCCGACCGCCGGCATGCCCAGCTCCTTGACGCGCTTGACCAGATCGGGCACCTTGGATGCCCCATCCAGCAGCGAGTAGTGCGTGTGGTTATGCAGTTGCACGAAGTTTCCAGCCATGCGTTCCACCTTACCTCATGCCGCACTCACCGGTAGATATGTGCCGTTAATCCTCGCCGGAAACCCTCTTCCGCAGCACGACACACAACGTCAATCGTTTGACGTAAATCGATTGACGTTCTATTGTTCCAGTACAAAAAAAACGATTCCCCACAACGGCACGGCAGCCGTGCGGAGAACCCTCAGCACCCAACAAGACCTACCCGCACGGGCGCGCTGATCGGCTCCATCGTGCTGTCGGCCGGCTTCATGGCCGCCTGCGGCCTCGGCATGCTGCTCATCTACCTGTTCCGGGTCCCGTCCGAGCAGAAGGACGAGCTCCGCAAGGAGGCCGACCCGAACGGCCTGTGCTACTACAAGGGCCGCTGGCACGTGTTCTACCAGCTGCACCCCTACGGCGCCCAGTGGGGCCTGTGCCATTGGGGTCATGTCTCCAGCGAGGACATGGTCACCTGACGCCGCGAGCCCATCGCCTTCGCCCCGTCCCTCGAACAGGAGAAGGACGGCGAGTTCAAGCCGGAAACCGAGTTCCGCCCGTGGGACTGCGGCCACAATTTCTACGCGCCGCAGTCGTTCAACACGAACGGGCGGCAGATCATGTACGGGTGGACGAGCCCCTTCGTCGAGCCGATCCCCATGCAGGACGACGGCTGGTGCGGACAGCTGACCCTGCCGCGCGAGATCATGCTCGTCGCCGAATCCGGCTCGCTGACCGTCACCTCGCTGACGCTGCATCATCTCAAGTCAATCGGCCTGGACTGACTGAGGCCAATCCGCTGACGCAATCGGGAAGACACGCCGCAAGACGGTACCAAGCCTTCACCAATCGCGTCAGCGAAATCGCCTTTCAGCTGCTAGGCTTTCCTGTGCAAGGATGATGATCTGAAAACGGGGAATCACATGGGATTGCTGGACAAATTATTCGGTCGTGACACACCGTCCCAGGAAATCGTAGGGAAAGTGGACAAAGAGGGGCCCCGCAACCCCATCGACCAGCTTGGCGTCACCGGCAGATCCCAGCGAAACGCCGCCTACGAGGACACCGCGCACATCCCCAGGATCACCGACTACGTCGCTGAGAAACTTTCGCAACTGCTGCGGTATTCCACCGAAATGCCGGTGCTGCGTCTGACCGAGGACGACTCCCCCGCACAGATCACCGACAGCAAGCTCGGCGGCGCGTTCTACGTGCCGGAAGGCATGAAGGCGCCACGCAATCTCGACACCGGGGACCCGCTGTATCTGCTGGCTCAGCTGAACTTCAGCCAACTGCCGCAGCTGCGCGGATTCCCCGCCCAGGGACTGCTGCAGTTCTTCATCGACGGCGAGGACACCCTGTACGGAGCGGACTACGACAACCCGCAGTCGCAACGCTCGTGGCGCGTGCGCTACCTCCCCAACGTGCCGGTCACCGCACTGCATGCCAACCGTGTCGTCAAACCCGCCTGGCATGACGACACGGTGCTGCCGTTCAACGACCCCGACACCGAGCGACGGCTAGTCGCACAGGCCGGCAAGCAGACGATCACGCCTACTGACTACCGGTTCGAGGGGCGGCTGCAAAGCTGCGTCAGCACGCTCAACGAGTACGACCACGGCTTCTTCCGCGAACATGAGGCGGAGATTCGCGACTCGCTCGCCGTACTGCTGATGTCGGGCGGGCACCAGGTCGGCGGATACCCGATCTTCACGCAAAGCGACCCGCATGATGACAGGGATCCGCTGTGGAACAAGGCGACCGACCTGCTGCTGCAGATCGATTCGACCAACGATGTGTCGTTCGGCGACTCCGGCGTAGCGAACTTCTTCATCTCCCCCAGCGATCTGGAACGGCTTGACTTCTCACGTGTGCTCTACACCTGGGACTGCTACTGAGCAGCTTTCCTCTTCTCGCCCCCGCTGGCGGGGCTGTTGAGCGGAGCGAAACTGGGGGGGGGTGGTCTTGACGCCCGAGGAGCGCTCTCCCGGTCGCCTCACAACAGCCCCGCCAACACAGGGCGAAACGGGAATCCTATTTCTTCACGCCGCCGAATCTGCGATCGCGGTGGATGTAGTGGTCGATGGAGCGCCAGAGGACATCGCGGCCGCAGTCGGGGAACAGTTCGGGCACGAAATCAAGCTCGGCGTAGGCGGCCTCCCACGGCAGGAAGTTCGACGTGCGCTGCTCGCCGGAGGTGCGGATCACCAGATCGCAATCGGGAATGTCGGGGTTGTACAGGTGGTCGGCGATCATCTTCTCGGTGACGCGGTCGCCCTTGATGCGTCCCGCCGCCACCTCGCGCGCGATCTCGGCGCAGGCGTCGGCGATCTCGGCGCGGCCACCGTAGTTGATGCAGAACACCACATCGATGACCTTGTTGTGCTTGGTGCGCTCCATAGCCACCTCAAGCTCGTCGATCACCGACTTCCACAGCTTCGGGCGGCGACCGGACCAGCGCACTCTCACGCCCCAATCGTCCATCTGCGCGACACGACGGTGGATGATCTCGCGCGAGAACCCCATCAGGAAGCGCACCTCCTGCGGTGAGCGCTTCCAGTTCTCGGTTGAGAACGTGTACAGGCTCAGATACCGCACGCCGGCCTCGATCGCACCGGCGATCGTGTCGAACACCACAGGCTCGGCCGCCTGATGGCCGTCCGTGCGCACCAGCCCGCGCTGCTGCGCCCAGCGGCCGTTGCCGTCCATGATCACGCCCACATGACGGGGCACCTTGTTCTTCGGGAAATCCGGGATACGCGCAGGATCGGAAAATGGCGCCACCGGAATGTCCAGCGACGTGTAATCGACGTTTTCAAAAGCCATACCGCTAATCTAGCAAGCGCAAGGAACGAATGGGGCGTTCCAGATAATACTCGCCCCAGTCTTCAACAAATCGCAACACCCGCGCATCCGGCGGAGCCCCGTCAAGCACTCCCCAATCCCCGTCGACCGCCGCCGAGAGCTGCACCACCTCGTCCGGGTCGATGCGTTTCGCATCGGGCGTGCGGTCGGTCGAACACATCAGCCCGCCGGCGGACGGGGAGAAGAACATCGGGCCCGACATGCGGCCCTCCCCGGCGCCCCCGTCATCGCCGCTCTCCCCGGCGACCGGCGAGACGGCGACATGCCGTCCGCACACCACGCATGAATGCAGCCGCGGAGTCCACCCGGCCAAAGCCAACGCACGCAACACATAGGATTCCCCGATCGCCGCCGCCGGATGCGCGTGACGCGCCAGCGCGTTCAGCCCGCCGACCAGCAGACGGTACTGCGCGACGGCCCGCTCCCCTTCGGCGGACACCAGCTTGTCGGCGGTCTCCACCATGACATTGGCGATGCCGTACGCCCCGTAATCGGCGCAGATCTGAGCCGCATACGCCGAAATGGACTCGGCCTGCGACACCACGTCCAGGGTCCGCCCAGTGGCGATGAGCACGTCAACTCGCATGAACGGCTCCAGCCGCCCGCCGAACCGTGATTTCACACGGCGCACGCCCTTCGCCACGGCTCGGATCTTGCCATGGCTGCGGGTCAGCAAGGTGACGATGCGGTCGGCTTCACCGAGTTTGGTCGTACGCAACACGACGCCTTCGTCACGATACAGCGGCATAAGCGCTTCCTCCCGTTCCTCGCGTATCCATTGGTTCCGCCACCGTTCGCTGCGGCGGACGCCGTCAGTAGACGAACAATCCCCAGAACGCGAACATCAGCAGAACCGACAGCATGGTGACGGCCGTCACCCAGAACAGCACGCGTCCAAGTCTGGTCGAGGCGAGCACCGGATCACGGCCTGTCATCACATCCCCGATCGCGCCCTTGCGCGGAGGGAACCGGATGACACCGCGCAGCGACGCCACTTCGATCAGACGGGCCAACACGCGGGACCACGCCCACACCACCACTGTGCACACCACCTGGATGACCGGCCAGCTCCAATACATGAGTCCGGGCTTCTCTGGCGGAGCACCGCCCCAGGCAATCTTCACCACACCCATGATGACCTGTCCGAGACCGGCGCCGAACAGGGCCAGCGTGGCCACGGTAGTGACCGTCAGAGTGAGCAGCTGGTTGCCGAAACCATGCGAGAACCCCAGCGCCGGACCGGTGCGACGGATCATCGCGCGTATCTTCACCACCAGCGCGACCACGGCGATGACCAGCGAAAGCACCATCATGAACACCATGAACACGTGCAGCAGCAGCCCGTACACCGTCAGGCCGCGATTCGCCTTCAGGTCTTTCGGCACTGCTATCGACTGATACAGGTTCACGCCTCCCACGCGCTCGCTCGTCTGGCGCAGGCCCTTCGCCGTGCCGACCGCCCAATCCACCACGTCAGCGGCGTACTGGTCCGCGAACGGCGTCCCGGTTTCGGATTCGTCGCCCAACCGGAGCACATGATTGGCCACGGGATAGCCGCGGATGCTCACGTCATGGTTGCCCGCGCGCAGGGCCATGTCCACGATCGCCTCCACGCCCTCCACCTGGGCGGTCATCACGTCCTTCGATCCATACGCTACCAGCGTCGGAATCGAATACGCGCTCGGCTTGAGCGTATGGACGTCGGGAAGCGTGACGCCGAACAGCGCGGAATCGATGTTGAACACGCGCCGGACTATCGACTGGTATCCGTCATGGGCTCCGACCAGCGCGAAATCCTGTGCGGCGAGGAACCCTATCGCCTGTCGCGGCGTGAACACCATCGGGCTGAGCAGCACCTGGAACGCGATGTCCTTGTCCATGTCCAGCAGATATGACGACACCCATGTCGATTCCGAGGTCGCGTAGATGCCGACCTCCCTGTCATCCACGTTGTCGAGGCCGCGCAACATGCGGATCACTTCGTCATAGACGGCCGCCGAGCCCGTATAATCGCGTGTTATGTCGTTCGTGGACCATACCGGCTTGTCGAGCACGGCGGTGACGAATCCCGCGGACGACAGGTCATAGGCCATGTCGACGAACGAATCGACGGCGGAACCGTAGCCCGCGCCGTGCATGAACACCATGCCGGGCAGCTTCCCGGAGACGCCGACAGGCTCGCGGATGATGACATGCGTGCGTTGGATCTCGCCCGTAGATGGTCTCTTCGCGTCGAACCATACAGACCGCTCGCTCACCTCGTACTCGCCGCGCTTGGCGAGGTGAACGCCGCCCGGGTTGTCGAACGTCACGCCGGTATCGGCGGACAGTGTCGACAAAGTCTGCCCTGTGGGCTCATTGTTCCACGGCATGGCCGTCGCATTGGAGACGAACACCAGCAGGCCGATGAGGATGATGAAAATCGGCACGGTGCACATCAGACGGCGCCATCGCGTCCAGGCGGCCGGCGACGCCTTGTCGCCCGGTTGCCGCCGCGATGCGGCCGATTCGTCGGATACGCGCGACTTCCCGTCTGCGGGACGTTCGCCGCGGCGGATACGAAACCTGTTACGCTGCCGATTCAACACGCAACCATACTAGCCAATCCGCCGGTCTTCTGCGCTGTGAGCTGACGACATCCGGCCGCGCTCAGGCCGTCCGGCCGGATGCCGGCGGCGACGGCGGCCGGACGCCGATGAAAAACCTCAGCGAACGGCGTTCATCGCGTTCGGATGCTGGATGGGGATGACGACAGGGCCGGTGGCGCCTACCGGCACCTGTCCGTCGGCCTCCATCTGGGCGGCGATGTCGTTGGCCCGCGCGAGCAGCGTCTCGACGATCTGGTCTTCCGGCACGGTCTCGATGACCTTGCCCTTGATGAAGATCTGTCCTTTGCCGTTGCCCGAAGCCACGCCGAGATCGGCCTCGCGGGCTTCTCCCGGCCCGTTGACGATGCATCCCATCACGGCGACGCGAATGGGCGCGGTGACGTTCTTGAGTCCCTCGGTGACCGCGTTCGCCAGCTGGATGACATCGACCTGGGCGCGACCGCAGCTCGGGCATGAGATGATGTCGAACTTGCGCTTGCGCAGTCCCATGTACTCCAGCAGCTTGCAGCCGACCTTGACCTCCTCGACGGGCGGTGCGGACAGGGACACGCGGATCGTGTCGCCGATGCCTTCGGCCAGCAGCGCGCCGAACGCGAGGCATGACTTGATGGTGCCCTGCCATGCCGGCCCCGCCTCGGTGACTCCCAGATGCAGCGGCCAATCGCCCTTGGATGCGAGCAGCCGGTAGGTCTGCACCATCGTAATCACGTCGTGGTGTTTGACGGATATCTTGAAATCGCGGAAGCCGACGTCCTCGAACATGTGGGCTTCCTTGAGCGCGGAGGCGACGAGCGCCTCGGGCGTGGGACCGCCGTACTTGGCGTACAGCTCCTTGTCGAGCGATCCGGCGTTGACTCCGATGCGCAGGCTGACGCCCGCGTCGGTGGCGGCCTTGCAGATGTCGGGGCCGACCTGGTCGAATTTGCGGATGTTGCCGGGATTCACGCGCACGGCCGCGCAGCCGGCGTCGATGGCCTGGAACACGTACTTCGACTGGAAGTGGATGTCGGCGATGATTGGAATCGGCGATTTGGCGACGATCTGCGGCAAGGCGTCGGCGTCATCCTGGCTGGGCACCGCTACGCGCACGATGTCGCAGCCTGCGGCGGTGAGCTCGGCGATCTGCTGCAGCGTGGCCGGCACGTTCGCGGTGAGCGTGTTGGTCATCGACTGCACGGAGATGGGGGCGCCGCCGCCGACCGGCACCGGCCCGACCATGATGCGACGCGATTTGCGGCGCGGATGCAACGGGCTCTCGCTGATATCCGGCTCTCCGGTCTTGCGGAACGATCCTGTCACGGCCGACGCCGTTCCTGTGGTCGCGGACGTCTGTGCACTGGTTTGCGGCAACGCGCTCATGCTGATGATTGGTCTTTCCTGTTCGATTATGCGCGACACCACATCCATGCCGGGGCATGACTGATTGATCGCATGGCTGTGCCATGCCATCAATCCGGGCGCGGTCGCGCGAATGATTCACTTCTGACTGTTTATCAAATCATCGGCTCGCCGGCGCGCCTCACGCTCGACTTGACCCATTTCCTCCACGGATGCGAACAGCGGGTTGCCGCGAAGCTCCCCGTCCATCGCGTCGACGACCTCCTTGACCGTGTCGACGATGCCCAGATAGGGCAGTCGATGGTCGAGGAAGGCATGCACGGCCTGCTCGTTCGCTGCGTTGAGCACCGCGGTATGCTTCTCCGACGCGCGTAGGCACTCGCGCGCCAACGCGACGGCGGGGAACGCCTCGTCGTCCAGTGGCTCGAATGTCCACTCGCTGGCATGCGTCCAGTCGCACGCCGCCGCGACATCACCCAGACGATCAGGCGCCGACAGGCCCAAGGCGATCGGCAGCCGCATGTCAGGCGGGGACGCCTGGCAGACGGTCGCTCCGTCCACGAACTCCACCATCGAGTGCACGATGGATTGCGGGTGCACGGTCACGACGATGCGATCCGGCGCCACGTCGAACAGACGGCTCGCCTCGATGACCTCCAGTCCCTTGTTCATCAGGGTGGACGAGTTGATGGTCACCACGGGTCCCATATGCCACGTGGGGTGGTTGAGTGCCTGTTCAGGGGTGATGTCGCTCATGTCGGCGCGCTTCCAGCCGCGGAAGGGACCGCCCGAGGCCGTGACGACCAGTCTGCTGACCTCGGCGTGGGTGCCGGACCGCAGCGACTGCCAGATGGCGGAATGCTCCGAGTCGACGGGATTGATCTGGTCATCGCGCACTTGCGCGCCGAAAAGCAGGTGACCGCCTGCGACGACCGATTCCTTGTTGGCGAGCGCCAGCTGAGAACCAGCCCTCAGCGCCGCAATGGATGGTTCGAGTCCGACCGAGCCCGTGATGCCGTTCAACACCAGGTCGGCACCGGAACCGGCGATGGCGTTGACCGCCTGCGGCCCGGCCTGAATCTGCGTGTACCGAGCTCCGACCTCCTCAAGTGCCTCATGCAGCGCCGGAACGGCGGCCTCGTCATATACGGCCACCTGCGGCACATGATGACGTACGACCTGCTGTGCCAGAAGCCGCACATGTGCGCCTCCGGCGACCAGACCGGTGACGGTGAACCGCTCCGGATGCCGACTGATGACATCCAGACCTTGCGTGCCGATCGAACCGGTCGATCCGAGAATGACAACCGTATTCCTATACTGGCTCATTGCAATGCTTCTTTATGTCTTCTGTGGTGTATCCGTCTTCCCGCGCCGACGAAATGGTCAGTCGTTGTCCTTGCCGAAACCGCTCAGTCCGCTATAGAACTCGCCCGTGTTGAGCGTGGGGAACGACAGGTCGGGGATGTCGAAATCGAGCTTGCTTTCCGGGCTGAGGTACATGCTGGAGAACAGGTCATCCGACGATGACTTGTGAGAGCCATCGGATTGCGTCTGCGCGGCATCGTCTACGGCATGAACGGGAACGTTCGCCGACGGCGACGAGGACGGCGCGAACGACGGCAGGGCCTCGACACTGGCATCGGTATGGGCGTCGGAGGCCACGGGCTGATCGAAGACCGGCATGGGGGCCGGCGCGGAGGGAGCAACGGCGGGTGCGGCTGCAACTGGCTCCGCGGGAACCTTCACGGACTTGGCGACGCGTTCGGGAGCCTGGGGCTCGGCGACTGCGGCCGGCTGATCGGATACCGCGGCGTACGAGGGGGCGAACGATGCCGGTGCCGCCGGGATGGCCGGAGACGGAATCTCCTGCGCCGGGGCAGGAGCCGCGGCATGATCCGCGCTCACGTTGCTCGAACTCACGCTTCTGCCGGTGCGCCGGGACAGCGCCGCCAACGACGACTGCGACTCCGGGGCGGAGGCTCCGGCCGAGAACGTGGACGGAAGCGCTGAGGCGGGCGCGGATACGACCGTACCGGACATGCCGGCGGGAGCGAACGAGGGAGGAACGGACTGCGCATCGGCCGCGACGCTCGGCTCGTCGGCCGTCTGCGATGAGAACAGCGCCTCCTCTGCCTCATGGAGGGCATGGAACGATTCGTTCGCGGGCGCGAAGGACTGAGGCTCCGCTTCCTGCCGCGCCGGCGACGGCGCATGTATATAGGCGTTGTCTGCGCCGAACAACGGCGTCACACCCGCGTCGGAGGCGCTCCTTGCACCGGACGAACGCCGGCTGCCGCCGGATTCGTGACCGCCACCGACATAATCGGAGACGCGCGCGAACGATTCGAGACGGCTGAGCAACTGCACGCACGAGTTGAGGTAATAATCAACCTGACGCTCGTCATAGCCGTTCTTGCCCTTGCGCTGTGTGAACACCACGTTGGAGACGGCACCGGAATTCAGATCGGCGAGCTTGCGCACGTCCTGTTCGCTCACGCCGTCCACGCCAAGGCCTGCGGCGGCCTTGTCCACGATCTGGTCGATCAGTCTGTCGACCTGCTTGCGGTCGTACGACGGCCGGCGATCATGTCCGCGCGCGAACCGCTCCCCCGTGCCGCGGTCGGCGTGCTCACATACCTGACGGTACAGCTCTTCGGTCTGGGCCTTCCACGCCACACGACCGTGCTCGGTAATCTCCCGCGTCGTCTGCTTGTCGACCACGGCCTGCTCCAGCCGGGACAGCGCCGCATCAACCTGGGTGATGTCATACCCGCCCTTGCTCAGATCGAAGGACACGTTCTGGATGTCCTGCTGCGTGAGATGGGCATCCTCGCTCTCGTAGAGCGCATGTGCACGATCCAGGAAAGCATCCACCTGATCGGGATCGTATCCCCATTTGCGCTTCCCAACGCGAGCGATCCCCGATGCGCCTTTATCTGCCCCGTCCTGATGCGCCATTGGTGTATCGACCTCCTACGGATAGTACTTCTCTTGCACACTTTACGTGAGTGTTGAGACGCAGCTTCACATTTGGCCCAGCAAAACGGCATCCTCACACGTCTTTCGCACGATTACGGCATATATCATGCGCCGGCAAGCACAGCATCGCCACGGTTCGACCGACGGCGGAATTCCACCCAACGACACTCGGCCGGCGTCCCGATACAGACTATACGATACAGTGTGAGTCTGCGGGCAATTAGCTCAGTTGGTTAGAGCGCCACCTTTACACGGTGGATGTCAGGGGTTCGAGTCCCTTATTGCCCACACATTACGAAACGGCGGAACACCGCCAATATCAGGCACCGGTGTGAAACTGATTCCGGCATACGCGCCGCCTGAGGACGGCAAGCCGCGCAACGCAGTGGACGAGAAATGGATGAAGCTGACCAACAGCGCTCGCCACTATCTGTCACGCAGGGCAAACACCCGGGAAGACACCGTCGATGAATCTGAATCTCGTCATCGAGCGTGAATGCTCCAGAGACCATCAGACAGCCCTCAGACAGTTCCTGTGCTGCAAGCCAGGAGACCCCGAATGGGCGATGGATCCACAGAGATATATACGCGGTCTCAGCGTGCGCAAGACCCCGACCGGAGTTATGCGCACGCTTCTTGTCGTATCCGGGAACATTCCCCTGCATGATGAAGTGGTCGGCTTCTGCGAATACGGTGTCGGCGCGGAAACCACCGAGGAGCACGAAGGCATCTACCAGATTCCGTACATCGCCACCGCGCTGAAGGTACGGGGGCAACATCTCGGAGACACGCTGCTCGCCTCGGTGATTATGAGGCTTCGTGATGATGCGTGGCGTTCCAATCGCACGCCGCTCGTGCTGACTCAAGTGGATCCGCGCAACAAGCCAAGCATGGATTTGTTCTCTCGCTTCGGATTCATGGATGAGGGGCCAGACCCCGATGACCCGGAATACCATCTGCTGTCCCTGGAATTCACCGGCACCAATTACGTAATTGGTGATCAGCAGGGCTTTCCTGCCGCTTTTCCGCAATATATCTATCGCGTTCGTCCGTGACCTTTTCGGCTTGGCTGTCAATACTTGATTGAGTAAAGGCGAAGAAGAAATCGATCGCACTCCAGGCAAGCGGAACAATTCCCAGAATCAGAACCACGATCGCCGTAACGAAACTTCTCACATTGTTAATTCGCTTCCTGATCCTTATCCTCCAATTCCCTGTTTTCTTTGAGACAACACAATTCTTCGACAGTCACACCGAACACTTCCGCAATTCGGTAGGCCAACATTAGCGATGGACTATATTGTTCCTTTTCGATGGAAATAATCGTTCTGTTTGAAACATGGACCAAGTCGGCCAATTGCTGTTGCGTCAGCTTTGATTGTTTTCGCAGTTCTCTCACTCTTGTCTTCAATCAATTCCTTCCATAACATGAAGCTTACTTCTCATGAAGTTAACTTCATATTACCGCCAAGACGCGAACACGTCAACAGAAAAAGTGAAGTAAACTTCACCAACCCAGAGGTATGCGGGAGATGAATTCGCGCGGCTCCCCGCTGACGGGGTCGGCGAAGCGCAATGACCGCGCGACCAGTTCCAGCGGCGTGGAGAAGTCGTCATAGGCGCGTTCGACGATACGCGGATAGAAATCATCGCCATGGATCGGCAACCCTATCGAGTTCATGTGCACGCGCAGCTGATGGGTCTTGCCGGTGAGCGGGTGCAGCTCGTAGGCGCGCAGACCGTTCCTCCCGTGGCATAAGCGCCCGCCCATCGAGGGATATCCTTCCGCCGCGAGATCGATCACCGTCTCGGCATTGACGGCCTGCGGCTCCTCGAACGCCTGCAGCACGCCACGCAGCTTGGTGATGTGCGAACGTCGGCGCAGCGGGAACACGGCAGGAGGGTCCAGCCGCTCGACGGTGCCGTATCGCGGCCGTGTCGTCGGCCGGCACGGAGCCAGGCATTCGTAGGTCTTGCTGACCTTCCGGCCCTGGAACATCATCTGGTATGCGCCCCGCAGCGCTGGATCCCTCACGAACACGACGATGCCGGCGGGGAGCCGGTCCAGGCGGTGCGCGGGCGTGATGTCCGGCTCGTCGAACATCTCGCGAAGCCGAATCAGCGCGGTCTGCCGATACCACATGCCGCGCGGGGTCGTCGCGAGGAAATGCGGCTTGTCGATGACGATGATGCCGGCATCCTCATACACCACGTCGATATCGAACGGAATATGGGGCTCCTCACTCACCCACCGGTGCGGTCTGTCCACAGCGCTTTCCGCCCGTCGGCTCTCACCGGGAGCGCATGTTCTTGTAGCGCATGGCACGCAGCGCCTCGCGCTTGTCCTGCTCCTCACGCAGAGCCTGACGCTTGTCGAACTCGCGCTTGCCTCGTGCGAGGGCGATCTCGGCCTTCGCCCGACCATCCTTGAAATACAGGCTGAGCGGCACGATGGTGTACCCCTTGGCCTCGATCTGACGGGACAGTTTGACGATCTGCTGCGCATGCAGCAACAGCTTGCGCTTGCGCTTGGGCGCATGGTTGTTCCACGTGCCGTTGAGATATTCGGGGATATTGGCACCTTCCAGCCACATTTCACCCCGACGGTCAATGGAGACGAACGCCTCGGCGAGCGACGCCCGTCCCTCGCGCAGCGACTTGACCTCGGTCCCGGTCAGCACCAGTCCCGCCTCGTACTTGTCCTCGATCAGGTAATCATGCCGGGCCTTGCGGTTCTGTGCGATGAGCACAGTGCCCTGTTCCTTTGCCATGGTCTTCCTTTTCAATCACTCACATCAACACAGACATCATGAGACCAGACCCGCTTGCACGGGCCGTGACCGGACGAATCGGAAAACACCACCCGGAACTCAGTAATGCACGTATTGGAAATTACCAGCATTGTAAATCGTGCGCCATTGCGCCACGCCCTGAAGGCTGGCGCCGCACTCGGAGATCAGCACGGATCCGTCGCTGTTCACACGCTCGACGACCGCCACATGGCCGTAACGTCTGTTGGCGCCGAGCTGGCCTGCACGGAACACCATCGCGGCGCCGACGTGCGGCGTGCGGTTGACCAGATAGCCGAGGCTGCGGCCGGTGTTCGCCCAATCCTGCCCATTGCCCATGTATGAGCCGGTGGGCAGATGGTAGTAGTACACGCGGCGACGGTACGCATACCACGTGCACTGGCTCCACGGGTAGGCGCTGCCGCCCACCGTGTTGCCGGTCCTGTGCCCGTAGCACACCGGCATGCCCTCATAGCAGTTGCCGGGCACCGTGTAGTTCATGCCGTTGGCCTGTCCCGATCCGCCGGGCTGGGATCCGCCCGAACCGGAACCATTGCCGGAACCGGAACCGGGCTTGCCGGAACCGGAACCGGAACCGGGCTTGCTGGAGCCGGAACCGGAACCGCTGCCCGACCCGCTACCGGCGCCGGGCTTGATCTGCTGCTGTCCGCCGGTGCCGGCATTCGCCGAACCGGTGTTGTTCTGCACGCTCCACGAATCGATCTCGGCCTTCATCGACACCAGTTCGGCGGCCTCCTGTGCTTCCTTGGTGCTCAGGCTCTTCTTCTGCGCTTCCAGCTGGGCGCGTTCCTCGTCGCTCTTCTTGCGCAAGGCCTCCAGCTCACTCTGCTTGGACGCCGCATCCTCAGCGGCCTGCTGCGCGCTGGCCGCCTGGCTGTCCGCCTGGCCCTTGAGCTGGGTGATCTCGTCCTCGATGGCCGTGAGACGTTCCTTGCGGTTCATCGACGTGCTGAGGCTGGTGGCCGCGGCGTCGGCGGCATTCGCCTCACTGCGTGTGACAGCGGCATCCGACTGCATCTTGTTGACGAAGTCCTCGGTCGTGGTGGCATTGGTCACCACGTCCATCAGGGTGGAGGCGTCCGAGCCGTGGAAGCTTTCGCGCGCGAGCTGAGCGACCGCATCCTTGGCGTCATCGTAATCCTCACCGGTCTGCTTGATCTTCTCCTCAAGCGAGGTCCGGTCGTTCTTCGCCGCCTCAAGCCGCGCCGTAGTCGCCTCTGCGAGGCTCTTCGCCTGTTCGGCCTTCTGCTGGGCCTCCTGTACGGCCTTCTGCGCGGCGGGAATCTGGTTCTCGGTCAGGTCATTCAACGAGATGATGAGATCGGCAAGTTTGGAATCGACGCCGGTCAGCTGCTTCTTGAGGCTGTTGTGGTTCGATACCTTCTGCTGGTATTCATACTCCGTAACCGCAGCGGCCTGCTCGGGCGGGGCGACCACGGCCACCGATCCCGCCCCCAGGGCCATTGCGGCGGCAAGCGCCAAAGCGGTGAACGTACCCCCACGTTTCGCCATCTTCACCATTGTTGTCGCCCTTCCATTAATGCCGTATTTGAACGTATTGTAACGAATTAAACTGGATAAATGCGCCGCGTGTCATCCGGCAGCGAAATGATTCATCTCATACTTCGCGCATCCCGGACGACACGCGGCGGCAAGTCACACCTTGAGATAGCGTCGCAGCGATACCGCGGACGCAACCGCCGACAGCAGCATGGCCCCCACCACCAGCACGGGGGCGGTCAGCCACACCGTCGTCTGCGTGATGAACGGCATCCACTGCACGCTGGTCGCCAACCAATCGGTGACGAACACCTTGACGATGCCGCTCAGTGCGCCGACCGCCAGCAGCGATCCCAGCAGGGACGCCACCACGCCCTCCAGGATGAACGGCAATCGAATCGTCCAGTTCGAAGCACCCACCAGACGCATGATCTCTGTCTCGTTCTTCCGGGAGGCGGCGCTCATGCGAATCGTCGTCGCGGTCAGCATGATGGCGACGACCACCATGACACCGGCCAGCACGACGGTGACCACGGTGGCCCGGTTCAACACCGAGAACACCGGGTCGAAGATCTGCCGCTGGTCGACAACCGCCTCCACGCCCGTGCGCCCGGTCAGCACCTCCGACACCACCTGGTATTTGGTCGGGTCCTTGAGCTTGAGACGCAGCGAATCCTGCATATCGGAGGCGGTGAGGGTACGTCCCTCGTACACGCCGTTCGGGTACTGCTTGAGGAACGTGTTCTTGAAGAACTCCTCGCGGCTCATGTACGTGATCTTTGACACGTCACTGCCGAGCTCGTTGTTGATCACGTCCTCAAGATCCACGATCTCCTGCTGGGTCGGCGCCTTGCCGGTCGAGCAGGACGCCGACTGGCTGGTGCCGTCCGGGCACAGCCACACCACGACCTCGACCTTGTCGTACCAGTCGCCCTTCGCCTTGGTGATCTGCGCCTGTATCAGCACGGACGCACCGATGAACACGAAGGAGATGAACGTGACGAGCATGACCGAGATGATCATGGACACGTTGCGCCGCAGGCTGGTCCAGGTTTCAGACAGGATAAAACGCATTCTCATCGATTGTCCTCCTCGTTGCGAGCACCGTCGGCATCATCAGCGCTACCGGCCTTTCCGGCATGCCTGTCGCGATGCCCCGGTTGGGCCGGCGGCGCCGGCGGCAGCTTGTGCGCGCGCCTCGGCTTCGTCTCGCCCCCCTCATCGGACGAGGAGCCCGGCTCTGCCGCCGAACCGGCCTGTTCGCTTTGGGATGTGGATTCATCCTGAGGATGCTCCGTCTCCGGCTGACCATGCGGTGCGGCATCATCCGCCGAATGCGGCGGTTCCGGCGGCTCGTGCCGTTCCGGCTGGGCGGCGTCCTCCGGCTGCGCGGACCGGACATCACCCCGAGCCGTCGCCCGGTCGCTCGACTGAGCCGCGGCATCGGAGTGTTCATCCCCGCCCTGCTCGGCGCGGGCCTTCTGCTCCTCCTGCGCGGCAATCTGCTCAAGCGACAGGCCTTTGCCCCAGGTCAGCGTGTCCTCCACCGACTGGAACGCCTCACCGTAGCGGCCGGTACGCCCCGAATGCACGGAGCTCGCCAACCGGGCGATGCCTTCGTTCCGGATATTGCCGCTGACCGCCTTGGCGACCACTTCGATACCCTCGACTGCACCCTCCTCGCCACGGGCCTCGATAGTGGTGACCTGTGCGTCGAACGAGCCGGAATCAGGGCGGAAACGCGAATCATCCGACTGCCCGCTGATCGCCTCATGCGCCTTGGACGCGACATCGCTGTCGGGGAAGAACTCGGCGGAATCATACGAGCCCTGGGCCTCGTCGCGCACGATCTTGCCGGTATGCAGCTCGATGACGCGCTTGCGCATCGAGTTGACGATCTCCTCGTTGTGCGTGGCCATCACGATCGTCGTGCCGGTGCGGTTGATGGCGTCCAGCACCTCCATGATGCCCAGCGACGTCGTCGGATCGAGGTTTCCGGTGGGCTCATCGGCCAGCAGGATCTGCGGATGGTTCACATACGCGCGGGCGATGGCCACACGCTGCTGCTCACCGCCGGACAGCTCATGCGGGTAATTGTTCTCCTTACCGGTCAATCCCACGGTCTGCAGCACCTGCGGCACCAGCGACTTGATGGCGGACCGGCGCGTGCCGATCACCTCAAGCGCGAACGCCACATTCTGCCACACGGTCTTGTTCGCCAGCAGCTTGTAATCCTGGAACACGAATCCGATGGAACGACGATACTGCGGCACCTGACGGTTCGTCAGACGGCGAAGATCATTGCCGGCCACTCGAATCTCGCCGTCCGTGGCCTCCTCCTCGCGCAGCAGCAGGCTCAGCAGCGTCGTCTTGCCAGAACCGGAAGCACCGACCAGAAACACGAAATCGCCACGTTCGATGTCGAGGTTGACATCATCCAACGCCGGCCTCGTACCCTTGGGATACACCTTGCTCACATGATCCAATGCGATGAGTGCCATATCGTCTCCTCACTCGCCCCCGGAGCCGGGAGCCAAGTCACGGTTTACTCTTCCTCTTCGGCCGCCTGGCGACGCTGCTCGTGACGCCAGCGGATACCGGCTTCGATGAACGCATCGATATCGCCGTCGAACACGGCCTGGGTCTGGCTGGGCTCGCAACCGGTGCGCAGATCCTTAACCATCTGGTACGGGTGAAGCACGTACGAACGCATCTGGTCACCCCAGCTGGCCTTGATGTCGCCCGCGAGCTCCTTCTTCTTCTTCGCTTCCTCCTCGTGGCGCAGCACCAGCAGTCGAGACTGCAGCACGGCCATGGCGGCGGCGCGGTTCTGGATCTGCGAGCGCTCGTCCTGCATCGTCACCACGATGCCGGTGGGAAGGTGGGTGATGCGCACCGCGGAATACGTGGTGTTCACGCCCTGGCCGCCGGGGCCGGACGAGCAGTACGTATCCACGCGGATATCGGTGTCCGGAATGTCGATGTGATCGGTCGCCTCGACGAGCGGCACCACCTCGACGGCGGCGAAACTCGTCTGTCGACGGCCCTGGTTGTCGAACGGGCTGATGCGCACCAGACGGTGCGTGCCGCCCTCCACGCTCAGGCGGCCATACGCATACGGCGCATCCACCTGGAACGTGGCCGACTTGATGCCCGCTTCCTCGGCGTACGACGTATCCATCACCTTGGCTTTGAACCCGTTGCGCTCGCAGTAGCGCAGGTACATGCGCAACAGCATCTGGGCGAAATCGGCGGCGTCCACGCCACCCGCGCCGGAGCGGATCGTCACGACCGCGGAACGCTCGTCATATTCGCCGTCCAGCAGCGTCTGGATCTCCATGTCATCCAGCTCCTGGGCGATGGAGCCGATCTCGGACTGAGCCTCGCTCAGAGAATCGGCGTCAGCCTCCTCCTGAGCGAGCTCCACCAGCGTCTCGACATCCTCGATGCGACGGTTCGCCTCGTTCAGGCGCTTCAGCTGCGCCTGAGCCGCGGACAGGCGGCTGGTCACCTTCTGCGCGTTCTCAGGATCGTCCCACAGACCAGGCTTAGCGGCCTCGGTCTCCAACGTCGCGATCTGCGACTTCAGCCGTTCGATGTCCAACGCCTTCGCAATGGACTCATACTTCGACCGTGCCTCGCCGATTGCCTGTGAAAAATCAAATTCTGCCATCGAATACCACCATAATCATTGAACTTGTGAACGAATCGATTGTGTGACGACGCTGCCGACCATATGCGAAATCTCAAGCACCTCGCGTCACGGCAGGACGCCAATGATCGCGTCAAAGACCCGCATACACCGCGGGAATGACCAGGCTGCCGAGCATGGCCACGGCAATGACGATGCACACCGCACGCATGATGATGCGGCGGCGGCGCTCACGCTGCTCCCGTTCGGTCCTGTAGTCACTCATAGCTTTTCATCGTAGCCGCCCCGCTAGATTTTCTCCCGTGACGAAACCGCGCCACAATGATTCGGAACGGCAGCCTCATACGTGCCCATCTGCCCATAATATAGAAGCATCTACCGTTCATCCACCAAGGAGACAAGCATGACGAACGAACGCACCGCATGGGGCTGGGGACTGGCCAGCATCGATGCAGCCGGGAACACACTCGACGTCTGGTATCCGCAACTGACGCTCGGCGTCGCGCCCGAAGGCGCGAACCGCCCCAACCACGAGTTCGGGGCGCTGGCGCAGCCGCAGGCCGACGCCCGTGGCGTGCGCCGCGAACCGGTGTTCACCGTAAGCTCCCTTGACGACCCGATCGCGGATGCGGCCGACGCCTACCTGCGCCTGCACCTGCTCTCCATGCGCCTCGCCCAGCCGAACACCCTCAACCTCGACGGCATCTTCGCCAAGCTCACGAACGTGGTCTGGACCAATTACGGCCCGTTCGCGGTCGAAGACTTCAACGCCCGCAAGCTCGACGTCGAAGCGGCCGCCACCAGCGCCGCGCGCTCCTTCGCCGCCTCCGCCGGGCTTCCGGCCGCCGCTCCCGCCGCCACCGTCAACGTGCTGTCAATCGACAAGTTCCCGCGCATGATCGACTACGTGGTTCCCTCCGGCGTGCGCATCGGCGACGCCGACCGCGTGCGTCTCGGTGCCCACCTGTCCGAAGGCACCACCGTCATGCACGCCGGCTTCGTCAACTTCAACGCGGGAACTTTGGGCGTCTCAATGGTCGAAGGCCGTGTCTCGCAAGGCGTCGTCGTCGGCAACGGCTCCGACATCGGCGGCGGCGCCTCCATCATGGGCACCCTGTCCGGCGGCGGCAAGCTCCGCAACTCCATCGGCGAGCACTCCCTGCTCGGCGCCAACGCCGGCATCGGCATCTCGCTCGGCGACAACTGCGTCGTCGAAGCAGGCCTGTACGTCACCGCCGGTACCAAGATCACCGTCTGGGACAAGGCCAAAGCCGCCGCCGGCGAACCGCTGGACGTCGTCAAGGGCGCCGATCTGAGCGGCAAAGACAACATCCTCTTCATCCGCAACTCCGTCAACGGCCGCATTGAGGCCCGCTACCGGAAGACGGGGATTGAGCTCAACGCCAAACTGCACAAGAACTGATTGTGCGCTGGCGGAGCGTCCTCTGCATTATTCCTCGGGCGACATGTCTCAGTGCATATGGTTCTTCCGCCCCGGCGGCGAGGCGGAAGAACTTGCTCCGCGCGTTTCCGACCCGAGTGCAATGCCGCGTGTACAACGCCCGCGAAATGCCATAATGCGGACGTTGTCCCGCATAATCGCGGGAAACAGCGCACACACCCGTTGCCGCGAGCCACGGGTATTCCCGAAAACGCTGGAATTCCAACGAAACGCAGCAAGGCAAGTAGGGTCTCTAGGGAAATCGTTTGTACAACTTATGCATTTGACCGAAATGCATAAGTTGTACAAACGAGTCTGCAAACACAACGGCGTCGACGAACCGTCGACCAATCATCTCCGGAATACGGAGTAGTCGCCCAGCGCCACGGCAGGCTTCATCTCGGCGTAGTCGTGGTAGTCGATGCAGGCGTTCATGTACTCGTTGTGCTTGATGTCCAACGGATTCTCACTCTCCTTGAACACTTCGACAGCCTTATCATTGTCGTCGTAGATCACGTACACGTATCCGTACAGTCCGTCCGATTCCTCGTGCAGGAACCATGACTCGATATGCGCGCCCTCAGCCGGCATCGTCGCATTCGCTTCGGCCAAGTGATCGTTCAGATATCGGAACCATTCGCGGGCCAAATCCTCTTTGCCCGGCTTGATGCGGAACCTGTCCAACGAGGTATACATACTCATCCCCTTGTCTCATCATGCATGACACGGTCATTGTACAGGAGGGACATGTATGGCAGCGAATGACGACCATCAGTAAACACTGCGAAAATGCCACATGTAACTCGCGAAAGCTGAATCGAATCCGGCGCGACACGCCCAAAATGTGGATAACTCGGCAGCCTTCGACCACATTGTCCGTTCCGCTGGACAAAAAGTGTCTCCGTCGCATAGATTGCCATCAAGGATGATCCGCCGTCGCCAGACAATTCGCGGCAACGAACCACCAGGAGGAACAATGACGTCCGCAAATCAGCCACACTATGAGGATTCGCCGCCGATCACCGTGCAGTCCGCACCGACCATGCCGACTGCGGCATCGGCTCAATCTTGCTCCTCATCGCATGATGCCTTGCGCACGCTCGGCTTTGCGCTGCTGGCGGCCGGCACAGTATCGGCACTGGCCGCAATCGCATGTTATATGTATCTCAATCGCGGCGTCTACAATCCCGCAGACGCCATCCTGCTGCTGGTTGAAGGCGTCGCGGCGTTGGCCTGCGTACCGCTGCTGGCGGCCGGCGTGGTCACTTCCGTCGTTGCATGGAAGAAACGCGATAAGTAAGAACAGCGTGGACGCGAATTGGCATTGGACCACCCCAGTCGCTACGCGACAGCCCCCCCCCCGCCAGCGGGGGCGACAGTAGGATGACAGCGCTACGCGACAGGCCGATTGGGTACGCTAGTCGGCGGTTTCCAGACCAGTTGAGGCATGCCTGGCGCGCATAAGTTCCAGTGCATGGGCAAGATCGGCCGGGTAGTGGGATTCGACCGACGTCCAGAGATGGGTGCGGGGGTGGCGAAACTCCAGCTTCATCGCATGCAACCACTGACGGTCCAGGCCGAGCTCCCCGGCCAGCACCGGATTGGCCCCATACATCGGGTCTCCGACCAGAGGATGCCCGATCGAAGAGAAATGCACGCGAATCTGATGCGTGCGTCCGGTTTCGAGATTCACCGAAACCAGCGTCGCCTCGCCGAATCGGTCCAGCACGTCCCAATGCGTGACCGCCGGCTTGCCCGACGGCGTGACGCAGAAGCGGAAGTCCGACACCTTGGCACGGCCGATGGGCGCTTCGATGGTGGCCTTGTCCTCCTTGAGGTTGCCCTGGACCATCGCATGATAGGTCTTGACCACCTCATGCTCGGAGAACTGCCGCCGCATCTCCTTGTACGCCAGCTCTGACTTGCACACCAGCATCAGGCCGGACGTGCCCACATCCAACCGCGACACGATGCCCTGCCGCCCGGGAGCTCCGTATGAGGTGATGCGCACGCCGCGTTTGAGCAGGCTGCCCAATACGGTGGGGCCTGTCCATCCGGCTGAAGCATGTGCAGCGACGCCCACGGGCTTGTCGACCACGACGACATCGTCATCCTCATACGCGATGGCCATGTCGAGACACACCGGTTCCGGCTCATGCCGTTCTTCGGCGATGTCGAATTCGACGGTCTCCCCATACAGCAGCGTGCCCGACTTGGCGATCGCACGATCCAGCACGCGGGCTTGGCCGGATTCGATAAGATCCGCCGCCTTGGCACGCGAGATGCCCAGCATCTTGGAAACCGCCACGTCGAATCGTGACCCCACCAATGCGTCGGGCGCCGGAACGAGACGGCTCATGAAGCGCTCCTCTCCGAGTCATCAGGCTGACGGCTCGAAACGGTCACCTCCGTCCGGGATGAGCCGGACGATGCATCCTGCACCATCGCTGACGAGTCCTGCGATTCGTCCGCCGTGCCGTCTGACTCCCCGTCACGCGCCACGTCACCGGCATCCTCCCCCAGATGCTCAATCCGATCGAGGTCCTTGCGACTGAACGGCACATCCAGCACAATCAGCACCACGACGCCGATGCCGGCCATCACCAGATAGATATCGGCGACATTGCCCACGGACCAACCATAATTCAGGAAATCAACGACCTTGCCATTGAGGAACCCGTCCGCATAGGCCACGCGATCGATCAGATTGCCGAACGCTCCGGCGAACGCGAACGCGAACATCACCGTCCAGCGCATCGATATCGTGCGTGCCGCCAGCACCGCCATCACCACGCACGCCACCACGGCGAGCAGCGAAATCAGCCATGTGCTTCCCGATCCGAGACCGAGCGATGCACCCGGATTATGAACCAGCGTCAACGAAAGCAGGCCCGGGATCAGCGGCACTGTACGCCCGTCGCCCAACGCCTGCTGCGCCCACATCTTGGTGAGCTGATCGATGCCCAGCGCCACGGCCGCCACACATGCAAAGACGGCTACGCGAACACGCAGCCGTCCTTGGATATCCTTCATCGACTATTCCGCCTGCTTGCCGATCTGGCTGTAGTTGTTCGTATCGGACACCTGACGAGACAGCTGGCCGAGGAACTCGGTCAGACGCGCACGGTATTCGGCTTCGAACTGCTTGAGGCCCTGAATGTTGCCCTCGATGACCTTGGACTGGGTGGTGAGCTTGTCACGCACCTGCTGCGCATACTCATCGGCGTTGGAGCGGGTCTTGCTGTCGTACTCGCCGGCGCGACGACGCACCTCGTCCTCATAGTTGTCGGCCTGCTGCTGCGTGTTCTCGCGGTACGTGTCGGCATCCTGACGGGTCTTCACCGAGTAGGCGTCGGCGTCGGAACGAGTGCGCTCCGAGTATGCGTCGGCATCGGAGTGAACCTGCTTGTTGTACTCATCGGCCTCGGTACGGGTGCGGGACGAGTAGTCGTTGGCCTTGGTGACCAGCTCGTTGTACTTGTTCTGGCTGGCCTCGGTGATTTCCTTCGCCTTGGCCTTGCCCTTGTCGACGTACTGGTCGTGCAGCTGCATGGCCAGCGTCAGCATGGCGGTGGCGCGCTCGGGCTCGCTGCTGGCAGCGGCGGCGGCACCAGCGATCTTCTGCAGGCTGCCGGTCTCCGTGCTCGGCTCGACCTTGGCGACCTGCTCGCGCAGCTGGTTCTCGCGCTGCTTGGACTCCTCCAGCTGACGAGCCAGATCGGAGGCCTGCGCGGCCTGCTGCTGCAACGCATCGAGGTGCTTCTTGGCATCGTTGAGCTGCTGCTGGTAGGAGGCGGCCTGCTGCTGCGCTTCCTGCAGACGTCCGCTCATGTCCCTGGCGCTGACGCGGTACTGGTCGCGCTCGTTCTGCACCGCGGCGAGCTGCGCGGCGACATCGGCCTTGCCGGAGGCCTGGGCGGCCTGCGCGGTCAGCTGGTCGATCTGGCCGCTGAGGCGATCCACCTGATCCTTGAGCTGCTCGTTCTGCTGGGACAACGCGCGGTTGCTCTCCTCGGCTTCGGTGAGTTTCGCCGCAGCCACCTGAGCCGCCTGATCGTCCTTGCTGGCGACGGGCGCCGCGGACTTGAGCTGCTCGTTTTCGCTCTGCAGTGACTGTACCTGCGCAGTCAACTCGGAAATCTTGGAGTTGAGCTTGGCGACGTCGGGAGGAAGGGACTGCGTCGCCTGGCCACTTGCAACGGCCTGCTTGCCAAGCGCCTCGACGGTTTCCGTCACCTGATCGAGAAAATCGTCAACCTCGTCGACATCATAGCCTTCCTTGAAACGCACGGTCTGGAAGGTATGCTCCCGTATATCTTTAGGCGTCAAAAGAGCCATAAAACTTACACCTCGCTTTGGGCACGATGCCTCGCTGTGTTGGTATCACTTTCCGATGCTAGCACGAACCCTGAAAGAACTCTCGCCGTATGCGTGATTACGGCGCGATTTACACCAATATTCTCAAGGCGACAAGTGCGGTGTACAGCACGATGAAGCTGACGTCCATCGCTATAGGCCCCATCGGTATGGGCCGGATGTAGCGTCGCAGCCAGCGCAACGGCGGCTCGGTGAGCTGGTAGACGACATTGATCAGCGATGCGACGACGCCCTTGGGATACCAACGCGGCGCAAGCACCGACACCCAATCCAGGATCATACGGACGAACAGCACCGTGATATAAGCGTCGATAATCCAGTCAATCACCAGACGCACTATTGTGAACACCATGCCTTCCAGCCTATCAAAACGGCATACAGCTTCATTGCCGTCAGCTGAACGTCAACTGGGCATTACCGCCGCCGCTGTCATGACGACGAATCGTCTACAGCCGCCAATCCGGACGACCGCCGGCAGATCAGTCGGCGAACAGGTCGTGCGCCGAGGACGGCGCCTGCGGCTCCTCCACCTTGATGTTCACCTGGGCTGGGCTGAGCAGGAACACGCGCGGAGTGACACGCTCGATGGACCCGCGCACGCCGAAGACGACGCCCGCGGAAAAGTCCACGATGCGGTACGCCACGGCCTCGGAGACACCGGTCAGGTTGAGCACGACGGGCACGCCGTCGCGGATAGCACGCCCCACCAGCTGCGCGTCCTCGTAGGACTTCGGATGAATCGTGGTGATGCGGCTCACGCGACCCTGGAACGGATTCGACTCACGACTGGGCGCGGATGTCGGCAACGATGGCGCAGCCTGGGACACCGGAGTGACCGAATGATCGTCGTCGAATCCGGGATCCTCATCCTGGATGTCCATCGGCTCGTCGTCTTCGGCAACATCCGCCATGCCCAGATACTGCATCGCGTTCTTCATAAACCCAGCCATGACTGTTCAGTTCCTTTCGGCTCAGCGCAGAAAATCAGGGATATCGAGGTCGCCCAGGTCACCGGAGGAGACGATATCGTGCTCGGAGGTCTCGTCATCGATCGGCATCGACGCGGGGCCGCCCTTGCGCAGCGCGAAATCCGGCACCTGACGCGCCGCCGGATTGGTGGTGGTCATAGGCGTGTTCGCGGACGGCTGCGTGCGCACGGGGATGCTCGGCGCGACCGGCTGCTGCTGGTCGTGCGCATGCGTCGGCGTGACGGGGTCCGTGGTGTGGGAAGCCGGGATGGATGCGGCGGTCGTGGCGCCCTTCATCGAGGGTACGTTGGTGTTCTTGGAATCGGCGTCGAAACCGGCCGCGATGACCGTGACGCGGACCTCGTCGCCGTAGGCGTCGTCGAGCGCGAGACCCCAGATGATCTGGGCTTCGGGGTGGATGGCCTTGCGCACCAGCTCGGTGGCCGCAGAGGCCTCCTGCAGCTTGAGGTCGGTCGGGCCGGCGATGTTGATGAGGGCTCCGTGAGCCCCTTCGACGCTGGATTCCAGCAGCGGCGAGCTGATGGCGATCTCGGCGGCCTGCGTGGCGCGGTCCTCGCCCCGCGCGGAGCCGATGCCGAACAGCGCGGTGCCGGCGCCGCGAAGGATGGCGGTGACGTCGGAGAAGTCGACATGGATGTACGAGTTCATCGTGATCAGGTCGGTGATGCCCTGCACACCGGCGAGCAGCGCCGAATCGGCGGTCTTGAAGGCGTCGACGATGCCGATCGTGCGGTCGGACAGCTCAAGCAGCCGGTCGTTGGGGATGACGATCAGGGCGTCGACCTCCTTGCGCAGGTTCTCGATGCCCAGATCGGCGGAGGCGGAACGCTGCGGTCCCTCGAACGTGAACGGCCGGGTGACCACGGCGATGGTCAGCGCCCCCTGCTGATGCGCCGCGCGGGCGACGATGGGGCTCGCGCCGGTGCCGGTGCCGCCGCCCTCGCCACAGGTCACGAAGACCATGTCGGCACCCTTGAGCGCCTCCTCGATGTCGGACTGGTGATCCTGCGCGGCCTTGCTGCCCCGCTCGGGATCGGCGCCGGCACCCAATCCACGGCTTGAAGCGTCATTCAACGAGATCTTCACATCGGCGTCGGAGCGCAGCAAATCCTTGGCATCGGTGTTGATGGCCACGAACTGCACGTTCTGCAGGCCTTCGGCGATCATGCGGTTGACGGCATTACCGCCGGCTCCACCGACACCGACGACTTTGATGTTGGTCCTGTCGTTGAAATTGTCAGTCTGGGCAATCTCGCTCACCATTGTCTCCTGTCACTCACGGTTACGCATAACTCTATCGCAGAACCATTGATTATAAAGCTATTTTCTCGGCGTGTATCAACGTTTTTCCATCTCATTTGCACAAAACGACACACCATGGCCGCATTCGGCCCATGACCCGGATGCCGTCTCAGTATCCGGCGTCCATCGGATCGTCGCCGAACAGCGTCTCGCGCTCCTCGTGCGTGGTGACCCGAGAGTCGAGCCAACCGTACGGCAGATGCACTTTTTTTGCAAAGCGAACACGGCCGCGCGGCTTGTCCTTCACCCGTTCGGGGAAGGTGATGGCGGGATCGAGACGCGAGGTCTCGCGCTCCACGTCGGCGAGGTTCTCGCACTCCATGAACGCCCTGCGCGTCGTCCCTCCGACGGGGAATCCCTTGAGATACCAGGCGATGTGCTTGCGCAGGTCGTGCACGGCCATGCGCTCGTCACCGTCATAGAACTCGACGAGCAGCCGGGCGTGGCGCATGATCACGTCGCATACGGCCCCCAGCGTAGGGTTGACGCGCTCGTCGCTGCCCGCGAAGGCGTTCCTGATATCGGCGAACAGCCACGGCCGGCCCTGGCATCCGCGCCCGATGGCGACCCCGGCGCATCCCGTCTCGCGGACCATCTCCAGGGCATCGTCGGCGCCCCAGATGTCGCCGTTGCCGAACACCGGGATGTCCAGCGCGCCGACCAGTTCGCCTATGCGGCTCCAGTCCGAATGGCCGCCATAGTATTCCGCCGTGGTGCGGGCGTGCAGCGTGACGGCCGCGCACCCCTCCTCCTGCGCGATGTGGCCGGCTTCCATGAACGTCTCATGGCTGTGATCGATGCCGACGCGGATCTTGGCGGTAACGGGGATGTTCGCCGCCGAGCACACCTTCACCACGCGCTGAATGATCTCGCGGAACAGGTCGGTCTTCCACGGCAGCGCGGACCCGCCGCCACGACGGGTGACCTTGGGAACCGGGCAGCCGAAGTTCAGGTCCACATGGTCGGCCATGTCCTCATCGACGACGATGCGCGCGGCCTGCTCGACGATGGCCGGGTTCACGCCATACAGCTGCAGCGACCGGATGCGCTCGCTCGGCGCGAACCGGCACAGGCGCAGCGCCTTCGGATTGCGGGCGACCAACGCGCGCGCCGTAATCATCTCGGCCACGTACAGGCCGTCCGGGCCGTATTCCTCACACAGCACGCGGAACGGCCAGTTCGTGACGCCCGCCATCGGGGAGAGCACCACCGGCGTCGGCACGTGGATCGGCCCGAGATCGACTGGTGCCATCGTGACCGGTTCCTTCCCGGCCGGTGCGTCGGTGCGCGGGTCGAGCACGTCGGTCTCATGCGCGTCGACGGCGATGATCTGTTCAACGGTGTCTGTCACGGCTCTCCCCCACGAATCGGCACGGCTCATGCCATACATGTCTTGAATGTACAAGAGCCCCCTTGGTGAAAAGGGGGCTGTCCGAATGATGTTCAGCACCCGGCCCGGTGTAGTCGAGCCGGGTATCGATCAGTACAGGCCACCGGCCTCGGCGACCTTGACCGGGGCGGACTCGTCCACGCCGGTCTCCTTGGCGACGTCGGTGCCGCCGTCGGCGGCCTTGGTGCCGGTGATGCTGACGGGGCCCTCGGGGTAGCGCACGCGCTTCTCGGACACGCGGGCGGCCACGTAGTCGGCGACCTTGTCGAGCGCGACGCGCTCCTGCTGCATCGTGTCACGTTCGCGGATGGTGACGGCCTGGTCGTCGATCGTGTCGAAATCGACGGTGATGCACAGCGGCGTTCCGATCTCGTCCTCACGACGGTAACGGCGGCCGATGGCACCGGCCTCGTCGTAGTCGATCATCCACTCGTGCTGACGCAGGTCGGCGGCCAGATCGTGGGCGATGGACTGCAGCTCGGGCTTCTTGCTCAGCGGCAGCACGGCGGCCTTGACCGGAGCAAGACGCGGGTCGAGACGCAGCACGGTGCGCTTGTCGACGCCGCCCTTGGTGTTCGGCGCCTCGTCGACGTCGTAGGCGTCAACGAGGAACGCCATCAGGGAACGGGTCAGGCCGGCGGCCGGCTCGATGGCGTACGGCACGAACTTCTCGCCGGCGGCCTGGTTGAAGTAGCTCAGATCCTCGCCGGAGTGCTTGGAATGCGCGCTCAGGTCGTAGTCGGTGCGGTTGGCGATGCCTTCGAGCTCACCCCAGTCGGAGCCCTGGAAACCGAACTTGTATTCGATGTCGACCGTGCGCTTCGAGTAGTGGGAGAGCTTCTCCTTCGGGTGCTCGTAGTGACGCAGGTTCTCGGGGTTGATGCCCAGGTCGGTGTACCAGCGGGTGCGGGTGTCGATCCAGTACTGGTGCCATTCCTCGTCGGTGCCGGGCACCACGAAGAACTCCATCTCCATCTGCTCGAACTCACGGGTGCGGAAGATGAAGTTGCCGGGCGTGATCTCGTTGCGGAAGGACTTGCCCATGTTGGCGATGCCGAACGGCGGCTTGGAACGCGAGGAGGTCATCACGTTCTTGAAGTCGACGAAGATGCCCTGCGCGGTCTCGGGGCGCAGGTAGTGCAGGCTGTTCTCGTCCTCGACCGGCCCGAGGTGGGTGCGCAGCATCATGTTGAAGTCACGCGGTTCGGTCCACTCGCCGCGGGTGCCGCACTCGGGGCAGACGATGTCCTTGAGACCGTTCTCGGGCAGCTTGTCGCCGTGCTTTTCGGCGTAGGACTCCTCCAGCTTGTCGGAACGCTGGCGCTTGTGGCACTTGAGGCATTCGATCAGCGGATCGTTGAACACTGAGACGTGACCCGAAGCGACCCATACGGCCGGCGGCAGGATGATGGATGTGTCCACGCCCACCACGTCGCCGCGGGTGACGACCATGGAGCGCCACCATTCACGCTTGATATTGTCTTTCAGGGCGACGCCGAGGGGGCCGTAATCCCATGCGGAACGGGTGCCGCCATAGATTTCGCCGGCGGGGAACACGAATCCGCGCCGCTTGGCGAGGGATACGACTTCATCGAGTTTAGAAACAGCCACAATGCACCTTCTGGTTTGAACGGTTTGGGGACTTAGTATGCTCGCACGAGTCTAACGGCAGACGGTGACAGCATGCCGCCTTGTTCGGCAGCATCCAACCTGCGGATATGCGGGTGCCCCGCCGGCATGATCGTCGACGGGGCACCCGGGGAGACTCGCGAGAGTCTCGTGTGGGTCAGGAGCGCTTGCGGCGCAACGCCATGACGCCGGCACCGACCGCCAGCATCGCGGCCGCGACGGAGGCGATGATGGCGACGGATGCGCCGGTCTTGCTCAGTGCGCCGCCATCGATGATGGCGATGATGCGGCCGGGCTTCTCCTTGAGCGCGGCGCGGGCGTCGTTGAGCATCGACAGCGCGTTGTCGATGTCGAACTGCGTGGAGTTGGCGTTGCCGATGACGGCCTTGGCATGCGCCAGGGCGGTCTCGAACGCCTTCCACGAGTCGGCCGTGTACTTCGACCCGTCCAGCTTCTCGGCCTCGACCTTCTTGACCGCCTTATCCAGCGCCGCCTTGTCGACGGTGCCCGGTTCGGGCTTCGGGTCGGGCTTGACTTCGCCCTTCTCGGTCAGTCCGTCGCGAGCGGAGGTCAGGGCGCCAAGGGCCGCGTCCACATCCTGCTGGGTGGCGGAATCGCTGGCGATGACGGCCTTGGCATGCGCCAGGGCGGTCTCGAACGCCTTCCACGACTCGGCCGTGTACTTCGACCCGTCCAGCTTCTCGGCCTCGATCGCCTTGATCTTCTTGTCCAGCTCGGACTTGCTGACGGGGGCGGGTTCGGGCGTCTTCTCGGTCAGCCCGGCGTAGGCGTCGGTCAGCGCCTTGAGCGCGTTATCGACGTCCTGCTGGGTGGCGGAATCATCCGCGATGACGGCCTTGGCATGCGCCATGGCGTCCGCGAAGGTCTTCCACGAGTCGGCCGTGTACTTGGACGAATCCGGGTTCTTGGCCTCGATCGCCTTGATGGCCTTGTCCAGATCCGTCTTGCTGACGGTCGGGGCGGGCTGCGAGACGGTGATGTCGATGACCGCGGACTTGCCCTGGTAGGTGACGGTGACGGTCTTGTCGGTGACCTTGAGCTTCGCGTCGAGCGCAGGCTTGAACGTGAAGTCGCCGGCCGTCTGCGTGTTCCAGGTCACGGTGCCGGTGCTGTCGTCGTCATAGTTGAGCTGCAGCACCAGTCCTGCCGGGTCGAACTTGTCGTCGACCACATAGGTCAGCTTGGAAGGCTTGGTCTTGACGCTCACCGAGGTCAGCGTCGGTTCCGGCGCCGGGGCGTCCTTCAGTTCGATGGTGAACGTCTTGGCGACGGTGCCGGAGTACTTGTCGATGCCGCGCACGGTCACCGTGGCCTTGCCGACGGCGGTGTTGCCCGCGTAGTCGAGCAGGTAGTCCACGCCGTAGCGCAGCGTGGCGTCGCCCAACGTCACCGTCACGTCCTTCGTGGCGAAGGTGGCGGGATGGTCGGTGTCCACCCGGTCGACGGTCAGCTTGGCGGGCACGGTCACGGTCGCGCCGCTGATGTCGGTGGTGTCGACGGCCTTGCGCAGGCGGATTTCGGAGGCGGACATGAACTTGTCGTTGCCGGAATCCGCATAGGTGTGGACGGCCTTGAGCCGCACGTGCTTGGTGGTCACCGGCTGATTGAACTCGGCGAGCTTCCAGCCGTAATCGGTGGTCCATGTGCCGGAGCCCGCGTCGGTCCAGTTGGTGCCGTCATCGCTGACCTGAACCTTGTATTCGGTGACGGAGCCGTTCTTGCTGCCCGCGGGGCGCGGCAGGTAGCGCAGCGCGTCGAGCTTGGTGGGTTTCTGGAGCTCGAAGGCGATCCACAGGTCGTTCACGGTGGTGGGCGTCCAGTTGGAATGCCAGTACGTGCTGGTGTTGCCGTCGACCGCGAATTTCTTCGGGCCTTCGGTCGCGGTGCCGGACGTCTGCTCGCTGCCCGCGGTGACCGTCATGTCGGCGGCCGGGTAGTCGCGCTCATCGGAGTCTGCGGGGAATTCCTGCTCCGTGCCCAGGTTGATGGTGAAGGTCTTGCGCGTGACGTGGTCCTCGGACTCGGTGATCACGCGGATCACGTTGTCGTGCGCGGGCAGCACGGTGACGCTGGCGTTACCTTCGCCCTCGGCTTTGACGTCCGCGATGATCGCGGGCGTGTTGTAGGAGCCGGCGGCGAGCACGGAGTCGGAGACCTTCGTGCCGTTCACTGTCAGCGACGAGAGCGCGGCGGACGTGTTCGTGACGAACTTGCTGGTCGCGGTCTTCAGCTCGATCTCGGTCAGGCCGGCGCAGACCACGCCGCTGGGGGTTGTGGTGTCGGCGTTGGTGACCGTGACCTTGACGAACGTGGCTCCCACCGGAGCGAAGTCATAGGTGTACGGCTTGACTCGGTCGGACGACTCCTGGGCCGCGATGGTCTCCGTGGCAGCGAGATCCGTCCAGTTCTTGCCGTCCGCGGAGATCTGGATCTTCGTCTTGCCGGCGTCGGGGAACCTCACCGCGTTGCTGTCGCGGAAGAAGTACATGACAATCTGGCCGAGCTGCTGCTCGGTCGCGTACTCGAAGGTGATCTCGGCGGTGTTGTGGCCGGCCTTCGAGTACGCCCAGTTGGTCCATGCGGACGGGTTCGCGCCGCCGCCGGTATTGGCGTCGACGGTCGTGGAGCCGTCCTTGATGGCGTCCAGCGTGTCGGACTGCTTGTCGGCGGGGATGTTCTGAGTCAGGCGCAGCGCATTGCCGGAGACGCTGCTGCCGATGGTGACCTGCGACCGCTGCACGCGGATCGTCGCGGTGACCTTGAACTCCTTGCCGAAGACGGTGGCGGTGCCGGGGACCTTGACGGTGCCGGCCGTGTTGTACACGGTGTCAGCGGGCTTGGTCCAGTCGACGGCGAAGTTCGCGCTGGTCACGGTGCCGTCGGGCAGCACGGCCGGACGCGAGCCAGGCAGCACGGCGGGCGTGCCGACCGGTGTGCTGGCCGAATAGTTGAGCAGCGCACCGATCTCGTCGATCATCGTCACGCGCACGGAGATCTTCTGCCCGGCGACCGTGCCGGCCACGCTGAACGAACCGGCCTTGGCGATCTGGTCGTCGCTGACTGCGTCCCATGTGACGTTCTGACGGTCCGACGTGCCGTCGGAGTAGCGCACCTCGACATCACTCGGCAAAATCGGCTTGTTGCCGGTCTTGACGTAGTAGTTGCGCGAGTAGAAGAAGCTGCGGACCGTCTTCTCGGTGCTGGCGCCGGGGACGGCGGTGGTGGCGATCTTCACTGTGGATGATTGCAGACCGTCGGCCTTGGCGGTGACGGTGATCTCGCCCGCCTCCTTGGTGGACTGGACGATGGCGAGCACCTTGCCGCTGAACGCCTTGCGGTTGTCGGCCTGATAGGAGTCGTGATCCGGCGAGCTGCCGTTGTCGACGCCGACCAGTTTGCCGGCGCCCTTGACGTCGAAGGTGACGCGGTTGGCGGCATCGGGGACGATATGGCCGTTGGCGTCGGTCACGTCGACCTCGATGTACGACAGGTCCTTGCCGTCCGCGGTGATCGTCTTGCGGTCGGCATCGGCTTTAAGCTTCGCGGCCTTGCCGGTGGTGGTCACCGACGCGTTGCCCTCGGTGGACCTCTCGGGGATCAGCCTGTTGTTCTCGTCGTATGCTTCGGCGGAGATGGTGCCCTCGGCCCACGGCACGTTCCAGGTCAGGTACATGTTCTTGTGGGCGGTGGAGTCCTTGTCGGAGCCCTCGTAGACCTGATAGGTGTATCCGGCCGCGGTGGTCTTCTTGGTGAAGGACTTCTCTCCGATCAGTCGCTTTTCGGTGCTGCCCTTCGGTGTGAAGTACAGCTTGACCTTGGCCGCGTCGGTGTAGACGACGACCGGCACGTTGTTGCCGGAGCCCTTGGCGACGACGTTCTCGTTCCATGCGGGGAGGATGTGCAGCGTGTGCACGTCGTCGTTCCACTGGCTCTGATAGAAGTAATAGGTGTCCTTCGGGAATCCTGCGGTGTCGACGATGCCGAAGTACGAGTTCTTCGGCGACGGCCAGGAGCCCACGGCGCCGGAGCCGGTGCCGTTCCACGGGGTGGGTTCGCCGAGATAGTCGAAGCCGGTCCACACGTATGTGCCGGCGACGAAATCGCGCTGGACCACGTCGTACCAGGCGGAGCTGGCGACGGCACCCCAGCCGACTGCGGAATTGTCATAGCTGGTCAGCTGCTTGTCGCTTGACTGGGCGCCGCCGGTGGTGCGGTTGTAGATGCCTCGGCTGTTGATGGCGGACGCCGTCTCGGAACCGTAGATGGCCCATGAGGGGTGGTCCGTGCGGATCTTGTCGTAGTTCGCGCCGTTGGAGTAGTTGGTGCCGACCACGCCGCCGTTGGCGGTCAGGTTGTCGCCCATCGTGTTCGACTCGTTCCAGTTGGCCTTGATCTTGTTGTCGCCGTGGGTCATCGGGCGGGTGCTGTCCGCGGCCTTCGTCCATGCGACCAGCTTGGCGGAGGTAGCCGGGAAGTCCGAGACGCTGCCGCTGATGCCTTCCATCATCTCGTTGCCGAGCGACCACATGATGACGGACGGGGCGTTCCTGTCGCGGTTGATGGTGCTGGTCAGATCGAACTTGGCCCAGGTCTCGTCCTTGTCGCCACCCAGGACGGCGTTGTCACCGGCAATGGCCTGGCCGAACCACTTGCCGTAATCCTCGGTGTTGCCGTTCTTCGACCGGTTCCACATGTCGAAGACCTCTTCGACCACGAGGACGCCCTTCTCGTTGCAGACGTCAATCAGCGCCTTGGCTGCGGGGTTGTGCGTGGTGCGGATCGAGTTGACGCCCATCTTCTGGAGAATCTCGACCTGGCGCTCGATGGCGCGGCGGTTGGCGACCGCACCGAGCGATCCTTGGTCATGATGCATTGAGACGCCCTTGAGCTTGACTTTCTCGCCGTTGAGCGAGAAACCGCTGGCCGCATCGAAGCCGGTCCAGCGGAAGCCGTATTCGGTGTCGTAAGTGTCGAGCACCTTGCCGCCGTTGAGCACTTCGGTGCGCACGGTGTACAGGTTCGGGTTCTTGATGCTCCACAGCTTGGGCGAGGCGGCGGTGATCGTGGAGGTCACGTCCGCGCTGGCACCGGCCGCGATGGACTTGGATGCGGTGGTGACGGTGCCGATGGCGGCGTCGGTCTTGCCTCCCTTGGGGAACACGGTCTGCTTGAGGGTGATGTTCGCCGCGGCCTTGGTGTCGTTGGCGACCTTGGTGGTGAGGTTCATCGTCACGTTGCCGCCGTTTTGGGTGGCGAGGCTCGGGGTCTTGATGGCCACGCCGTTATTGCCGACGTGCACGCCGTCGGTGACGGTGAGGGTGACGTCGCGGTAGATGCCGGAGCCGGAGTACCAGCGGCTGGACGGCAGCCTGTTCTCGACCTTGACGACGATGGTGTTCTCCCCACCGAACTTGGCGTTGCCGGTCAGGTCGAAGGAGAACGGCGAGTAGCCGTACGGATGGGTGCCGAGCTTGACGCCGTTGAACCAGACGGTGGCGTTCATGTACACGCCGTCGAAGTTGATGGCGATGCGCTTGCCGGCGAGGTCCCGGTCGATGGTGAAGGACTTGCGGTACCAGCCGGTGCCGCCGGGAAGGTACGCGCTTTCGGCCTCATTACTCTGCGAGTACTTCTGCGTGATGCTGTAGTCATGCGGCAGGTCGACCTGCTGCCAGGCCGAATCGTCGAACGCCGGATCCTGCGCCTGCACGGAATCGGACAGCATGAACTTCCAGTTGGCGTCGAAATCCGAGGTGCGATTCTGCTTGGAATCCACGGCGCTGGAGTAGACTACCTCCGGCGTGGAGCTCATCTGCGTGGTGGAGTCGGATCGGGTGGCGTCCTCGACCGCCCACGCTGAATTTGTTAACAACCCTAACGGTATTGACAAGGCCACTGTGGCGGCGAAAGCCACGATGCGGCCACCAAGTCTGCGAACTGCCATAAACGTTCCTTCTTCATTGAATCCACGAGCGCCTGCCGCGCCGCTCTGTTGCTGTTAGTGTATACGCACCAATGCGATATCCACACGGTGATCATGAGAATGATATCTCATTACCTGTATTTCATGTAAATGCCATTAACAAAAACGGCGTGTCGCCATCGCCAATCCTGTATCCCCCATACAGGGCCGGAAAAATCGCAACGCAACGCATGCCGGCAACGAAAGGGCGCCATTACCACGTACCTTCAAGAAACGCAAGACACAATGTCCATATTGGGCCATAGCGTTGAAGGGCACAATGCAGGGGAACCCGCAGCAGTACGCGAGTTGAGAAAGGCCACACGCCTGACCCTTTGAACCTGTTGGTCAAGACCATCGTAGGGAGCAATGATTATGAGCGAGGAATCGCCGAACACGCGGATATCGCCGCAAACACAGCCATCACTGCACGAGCAGATAGCGGACGCGGTGCGCACGGTACGCGAGACTACGCCGCTGGCACAGTCCTTCACCAATTTCGTCACCATCAACCTTGTCGCCAACGCGCAGCTCGCCGCCGGCGGCGCGGCGGCCATGAGCTTCCTGCCGGACGACATCATCGACACCGCCACGATCAGCGGCGCCGACTACATCAACGTCGGCACCCTGCTGCCGTTCTACAAGGACGCGCTGCCGCAAGTGGCGAGGGCGTTCCACAACACCGGCCATCCCTGGGTGCTCGACCCCGTCGCCGCCGGCATTGGAGAGACCAGAACCGCCATATTGCAGTCATTCAAGCGCTATCCGCCGACCGTGATCCGAGGCAACGCCTCGGAGATCATCGCGCTCGACGCCATGTGGGGGCTGAACGAGGAATCCGCGACCGCTACCGCATCCAAGCCCGCCGGCGTGGAATCCGTCGACGACGTGGAATCCGCCATCGCACCGGCGCAGCGGCTCGCACGGTTCATGGCGAGGCACGGCGCCAACGGCACGGCGGCGGTGGCCGTCTCCGGTGCGACGGACATGGTGACCGACGGCGAACACGTGTACCGGCTGGCGGGTGGCAGCGCCATGATGACGAAAATCACCGGCGCCGGATGCTCGCTCGGCGGCGTCACCGCCGTGTATCTCGCCGTCGCGCAGCCGCTGATCGCCGCGCTCGCCGCCACATCGCTGTACAACACGGCCGGCGAGATAGCCGAGAAACGAAGCAACGGCCCCGGTTCGTTCCAGGTGGCGCTGCTGGACGCGCTGTGGAACGTTACCGCCGAGGAGGTGGCAGACCGCGCGATCGACATGCGATAGCCGCCCCTCCCGGTGCTCCCGATGAGTGGCGCCGGCATCATATTCTTCCAATAGGCATCATATTCTTCCAATAACACAATTAAAGGAACAACAGATGAGCAATGAATACCCATTCGCGTCCATGCGCGATTCGTTCGACCTGAGCGCGTACTTCGTGGTCGGCCCCCAGGACTGCAAGGACCGGCCGCTGACCGAGGTGATCGATCAGGCCTTGCATGGCGGCGCCACCTTCATTCAATTGCGAGCCAAGGGCGCCGACGCCTCTGAGCTGACCGAGATGGCCCGCGACATCGCGCAGATCATCGAGGACAACGAGAAGTCCGACTCCGTGGCCTTCGTGATCGACGACCGCGCCGACGTGGTGTGGCAGGCCCGCCGCAAGGGCATCAAGGTCGACGGCGTGCACATCGGCCAGAGCGATATGGAGCCGCGCGAGGCCCGCGCCCTGCTGGGCGACGAAGCGATCGTGGGACTGTCGGCTGAGACCGAGTCCCTGGTCCGACTCATCAATGAGCTGCCCGACGGCTGCATCGACTACATCGGCGCCGGACCTCTGCACGTCTCCTCCACCAAGCCGGAAGCCTCGGTGGGCGGCAACGACGGCTCCGGCAAGACCCTGGATGCCGCGCAGATCAACACGATCTGCTCCGCCAGCGAGTTCCCGGTCGTCGTCGGCGGCGGCGTGACCGCGGCTGACATGGCCATGCTGGCCGGCACGAAGGCCGCCGGCTGGTTCGCGGTCTCCGCCATCGCGGGCGCCGAAGACCCCGAGGCCGCCACCCGCGAGATGGTCTCCGGCTGGAAGGCCGTGCGCGCAGATGAGCGCCACGGATACGCCCCGCGCATCGTGACCCACACCCCCGCCACCGACACGCAGGCCGCGCAGGAAGGCAGCGCCGCCGCCGGGGCCGAGGCCACCGAAAAGAAGTTCACCAACGCCAAGGACGCCAAGGACGCGCAGAAGCTCGCCAAGCAGCAGCGCGTCGACATCGCCGCCCGTGGGTCCAAGCAGCGCGACAAGGCGCACATCCGCAAGACCAAGTCTGTGCCGTTCTCCTACGAGTACGGCTCCTACGACCTTGAGGTACCCTACACTGAGATCAAGCTCTCCGACACCCCCGGGGTGGGCCCGAACGCCCCGTTCCACGACTACAACACCGAAGGCCCCAAGTGCGACCCGAAGGAGGGCCTGAAGCCCCTGCGCCTCGACTGGATCCGCGACCGCGGCGACATCGAGGACTACGAGGGCCGCCGCCGCAACCTGCAGGACGACGGCAAGCGCGCCATCAAGCGCGGCCGCGCCACCAAGGAATGGCGTGGACGCACGCACCAGCCGATGCGCGCCAAGGACCACCCGGTGACCCAGATGTGGTACGCCCGTCACGGCATCATCACCCCGGAGATGCAGTACGTCGCCACCCGCGAGAACTGCGACGTGGAGCTCGTGCGCTCCGAGCTGGCCGCCGGCCGCGCCGTGATGCCCTGCAACATCAACCACCCCGAAGCCGAGCCGATGATCATCGGATCCGCCTTCCTCACCAAGCTCAACGCCAACATGGGCAATTCGGCCGTCACCTCCTCCATCGATGAAGAAGTGGAGAAGCTCACCTGGGCCACCAAGTGGGGCGCCGACACCGTGATGGATCTGTCGACCGGCAACGACATCCACACCACCCGCGAGTGGATCCTGCGCAACTCCCCCGTGCCGATCGGCACCGTGCCGATGTACCAGGCGCTCGAAAAGGTCGAGGATGACGCCTCCAAGCTGTCTTGGGAGCTGTTCCGCGACACCGTGATCGAGCAGTGCGAGCAGGGCGTGGACTACATGACCATCCACGCCGGCGTGCTGCTGCGCTACGTGCCGCTGACCGCCAACCGCGTCACCGGCATCGTCTCCCGTGGTGGTTCCATCATGGCCGACTGGTGCCTGCGCCACCATCAGGAGAGCTTCCTGTACACGCACTTCGACGAACTGTGCGACATCTTCGCCAAGTACGATGTGGCATTCTCGCTCGGCGATGGTCTGCGCCCCGGCTCGCTGGCCGACGCGAACGACGCGGCCCAGCTGAGCGAGCTGATGACCCTGGGCGAGCTCACCGAGCGCGCCTGGGCCAAGGACGTTCAGGTCATGATCGAGGGACCGGGCCACGTGCCCTTCGACACGGTGCGCATGAACATCGAGCTGGAGAAGGCCGTGTGCCACGGCGCCCCGTTCTACACGCTGGGACCGCTGACGACCGACACCGCGCCGGGCTACGACCACATCACCTCCGCCATCGGCGCCACCGAAATCGGCCGTTACGGCACCGCCATGCTGTGCTACGTGACGCCCAAGGAGCACCTGGGCCTGCCGAACAAGGATGACGTCAAGCAGGGCGTGATCGCCTACAAGATCGCCTGCCATGCCGCCGACATCGCCAAGCACCACCCGCACGCGATGGACCGCGACAACGCGATCTCGAAGGCCCGCTTCGAGTTCCGCTGGCTCGACCAGTTCAACCTGAGCTACGATCCGGATACCGCCATCGCCTTCCACGACGACACGCTGCCCGCCGAGCCGGCCAAGATGGCGCACTTCTGCTCGATGTGCGGCCCGAAGTTCTGCTCGATGGCCATCTCGCAGAACATCCGCAAGGCGTTCGGCGGCGAGGCCGCCCAGCAGCAGATCGTCGCGGACGCCGTCACCGGCAAGATCCCGGAGGGCGTCGAGACCCCGGCGAACCCGGTCACCGACGACACCGTCGTGTCCGCCAACGTCCTGAGCCCCGAGGAGATCCTTGCCGGTATGGACGCCATGGGTGAAAAGTACCGCGCCCAGGGCGGCAAGCTCTACTCCAAGGCCAGCGAGTAAGCTCCAGCCTTCATCGGTAATGCCCCCCGCTAGCGGGGGGCATTCGTATTTGCGGCTCTTCCTCTGACGGGCGCCATCCCGTATCATGGATATACGTTGCTCAATGTCGAGAAAGGGATTCCATGAGTACGACGAACAACAGCCTTTCCATACTGTCGAAATCCGGTTCGTGGATACGCGGCAATCCTGGACGATTCGCCTGCATGCTGATCGTAGCCGTCCTTTACGGCCTGCTTCTGGCCTGTATAGTTCAGCCCGATTATGAGGGCTTCATGGCCGCTGCACTGATGATCAACTTCCTTGTTCCTCCAGTATTGCTTATCATCAATATCGCGGCTGCCTGCTTCAGGAAAAGCACTTGGAAATTCCCTCTCGGATGCGTAGCGGTCTCACTCCCGCTGCTGTTCGCTCTGATCCACGGGTTCGAAGGCGGTCCTTGCGCGAAGGCCGACGTCTGCACCTCGATTGGCGGATGGCAGCTTTCATGGGGCTGCATGGAGCAAATCGGATACTTCATGCTGGTATTCACCGTATTCTCATTCGTGGGATTCGCCTTGGTGCGACTCATCAAGCACTTCCTGCGGGCGCATCGGTAGCGCATCAGGTCGTCGCTCTCCCGCCGGTCGGTGACGGTTATGCGGGTGCGGCTGTGCGGATGAGGCTGTGCGGGTGCAGCCATGACGGCGAAGTCGCTGCCACACCAGGACGAAAAACACGTTTTTGACCGTGGTGTGGTACACGCCCGATACGGGAGGATTCGCACCGGACAGCGGAATCGGCCATTTTTCAAGGATTGCCGATATTCCTCTTGTACCACGGCAGCGCATGTAACCGGTTAAAACCGATTCCGCAGCAAGGTCCTGTGCCACACCACGCGCAAAACCGGCGTTTTCGACGTGGTGTGGCACAAAATCCTCGACTTGTCTCACACTTTGGAACAAAAGACTCCACATCCCAATCAGACCAGCAGACAAGACCCATCCCCTCCCGCTGGCGGGAGGTGGCACGCAGCACCGGAGGGTGGACAAACGGCAGAACGGATGCAAAACCGACGAAACACAAGACCACACCATCGCCCGCTACGCGGGAGCCCTCCGGGCCCTGCAATCAAGGACGGCCTGCGGCCGCCAGCGAGGGCAAGAACCAACCCTTACCGCAAGCAGGAGCCGAGAATCGAGCTCGCACCTAGTGCCGGCGTGCGCGGAACTCGGGCCGATGCTCGACGCGCTCGAATGCGGTCATGAGGTCACCGGCGCGGATCGCGGCACGCTTGTCCTTGGCGGCCACCAGTGCGGCTTCGGTCCAGATGGCGCACACTTCGGCGCCGCTCCAGCCCTCGGTGCGCTCGGCGACGTCGGTCAACGGCAGCTCGCCCTCGCATGACAGCGATGCGGCCTGCACCTGCAGGATACGCAGACGGTCATGCTCGCTCGGCATCGGGAACGGAATCTGCCAATCGAAACGCCCCGGGCGCAGCAGGGCCGGATCCACGTCCTCTATGCGGTTCGTCGCGGCGACCACCACCACATTGCCCTTGGACTCGAAACCGTCCATCAATGTGAGCAGCTGCGCCACCAGGCGCTTGCCGACGCCGTTCGTGTCGGTCTCGCGCGAGGAGGCGATCGAATCGATCTCGTCGAAGAAGATGATCGCGCGCTTGTCGGACTGCGCCGCGGCGAAGATCATGCGCAGCGTCTCCTCACTGTCGCCGACGTACTTGCTGACGATCGTCGGACCGGAGACAAGGTAGAACTGGGCGTCAGCCACGTTCGCGATGATGCGGGCCAGGTGCGTCTTGCCGGTACCCGGCGCGCCGGTGAAGATCACGCCCTTGATGGGCTTCGCGCCGATCGCCCGCATCTGGGCGCTGTTGCCCAGCTGCGTCTCGATCAGCTCCTTCGCGCGGGCGATCACCCGCTCATACCCACCGAACGCCGCGAACGTGAGCGACGGATCGGCGCTCGGCGTGAGGCGGTACTGCTTGATGTCGTCATCATGGTCGGACTCCCCCGGCCGGATCGCGGTCGGCCACAGCACCCGTTCGATGCCGAACAGATCGGTGAACTCCACCGTGTTTCCGGGCGCGATGTCGACCGGATATTCGCCTTCCAGCAATTCCAGACCATCCGAGGTCTCGATGACCACGCAGTCCTCCAGCGCACGGCGGATTACGCCGACACGCGGCTTGACCGGCCACACCGAGGGCGGCACCTTCGTATAGAAGTCCTTGCCGACCAGCAGCACGTCGCCGATGTCGAAGATCTCCTGGCTGGGGAACGTCAGCTGCGTGCTGTGGCCGTTCGGCATCACCGCATAATATGCGGTGCGTCCTTCATCGAAGCCGGTGATACGCGCCAGAACACCATCACGCCGAAGGATATCGTCATTCGCCATCTCGCCGCAGCTCTCCTTTATCCGTGGTCGCCGATCCATGGTCGGCGATTGCAAAACGACTCCATCTCACCATAGAAACAGCGCAATTTCAAGACCATCCGGCTACAATGAACGGCATGACAGAGCAACTTGACACAACGGCGGCGCAATCCACGCTGCCTCCGGTGCTGACCATCGCCGGCAGTGATTCGTCCGGCGGCGCAGGCATTCAGGCCGATCTGAAGACCATGCTCGCCAACGGGGTGTTCGGCATGAGCGCGATCACCGCGATCACCGCACAGAACACGATGGGCGTGACGGGTGTGCAGAATATCACACCGGACATGGTCGCCGCACAGATCGACGCGGTGTACACGGACATTCCACCGGCCGCGGTCAAGATCGGCATGGTATCGTCGGCGGAACTCATCTGCACGATAGCGGACCGGCTGGAGGCCCATCACGCACGTCATATCGTGCTCGATCCGATGATGGTCGCCACGTCCGGCGCCAAGCTCATTGATGACGACGCCATCACTGCACTCACCGAGCGCCTGTTCCCCCTGGCCGAGGTGATCACGCCGAACATCCCCGAAACCGAGGTGCTGCTTGACCTGATCGCCCACCGGGGAGCCTCGCTGGACCCTGCGAAATGGGCTGAGGACACCGACCGTGAGAGCACGCGTATCGTGAGCGATACGGCGATGGAGGACGCCGGCCGCACCGTGTCGGAGCATTACGGCTGCGCGGTGCTCGTCAAGGGCGGGCATGGCGTGGCCGATGCGAGCGACCTGCTGTATGCCGATGGCGTCGCGACATGGATTCACGGCGTGCGCGTGGACAATCCGAACACGCATGGCACAGGATGCACGCTGTCGTCGGCGATCGCCTCGAATCTGGCCAAAGGCGAGGCACTGCCCGACGCGATCCGTCATGCCAAGGACTATCTGACCGGAGCGCTCGGCGCGCAGCTGAACCTCGGCCACGGTTCCGGGCCGATGGACCACGCATGGCACTGGCGCTGACCTGCACGCGGCAGGCGGATCCCTTATGGCGACGCCGGCCGGAACATACCGTATATACAGACCATCCAACACAGCAACAACCAACCAATCAGGGGGCATTCATATGACCATCGACCGCAACGCCGTCACGCAGGAAGTGCCGATCGACCTGGAAACCGGCAAGCCGTATCTCAACACCGTGGCGGCTATACAGGTCTCCGCGAACGGCGTCGGCTCCGAGGTGTCGCCATATGTGGCGCAGGCCGTCAAGGTGATTCGCGAATCCGGCCTGCCGCAGGAGACCAATGCGCTGTTCACCAACGTGGAAGGCGACCTGGACGAGGTGCTCAAAGTGGCCGGCGAGGCCGCCAAGAAGCTCGCCGAGCAGGGCTACCGCACGAGCCTCGTGCTACACATGGACATCCGCCCTGGATTCACCGGTCAGCTCACCGAGAAGCCGAAGATCGTCGACGCCATCCTCTCCGGCAAAAGCGAGTGACCGGCGACGAATAACCGCCGCCCTGCCTGTGCCCGCGACCGCCACCAGATGACCGCCACCGAGCGATTGCATGGCACCGGCAGGCGGATGTCAATAGCGTGAACAATCCTGCGAAACCCGCAGATTGCGTGTACCGTTCTTCCTATGACGACGATGAAGGAGGTCGCCGAGAGAACGGGGGTGTCGGTCTCTACCGTTTCCTTGGTATTGAACGATCGCGACGAGGGCCGGGTCAAACCCGCCATCGCCGAACAGGTGCGCGCCACCGCCAAGCGGCTCGGCTACCGGCCTAATCCGCTTGCACGCTCGCTGCGCACCAGCAAGACGCGCATCCTGGGTTTCATCAGCGAGGGGATCGCCGCCACGCCCTATGCGGGCGGAATCATCCTCGGCGCGCAGGACGCGGCCAGCAAGTTGGGGTATATGCTGCTGACCGTGAACACCGACGGCAACAGCGACGAGGCGAGGGAGATCGCCACGCTGAAACGCTATGGGGTGGACGGGTTCCTTTACGCGAAGATGTCGAACCGTTTCACCGACGTGCCGAAACCGTTGCACGATTATCCGCTGGTGCTCGTCGACGCCACGGATCGCACCGGCCGGTATGCCAGCATCGAACCGGATGAAACGCTCATCGGCTACGACGCGACCAAGCGGCTGATCGACGCCTGCTGCGCGAGCATCGCCTATATCGGCTGCTCGGAGCCGATGCTCGCGCAGCAGGGACGGCTGGAGGGGTATCGCCGTGCACTGTTGGAGGCGGGCATGCCGTTCGACGAGTCGCTGGTGGTCGCCGTGCCGAACAACGGGCCTGCGTTGCAGACCGTGACCGACCTGTTCGAGCGGAGGCGGCCCGACGGGTACTTCTGCTTCAATGACGCCCGCGCATGGTACGTGTACGAGAACGCGGCGAGACGTGGCCTGGTCGTCGGCCGGGACGTGTCCGTGGTCGGTGTGGACAACCACCGGGTGTTCGCCGAGACGCTGGAGCCGCAGCTGACGACCGTGGAGCTGCCGCATTATGAGATGGGGTATTGGGCGACGCGCAAATTGGTATCGCTGATCGAGGGTCGGGAGCCGGACGATGACGAACCGGAGACGACCGCTCCCCTGCCGCCGTTGGACGCCTCAATACCGGCGAAGATTCATTGCACGCTGATTGACAAGCAATCCGTGGCGCAGCGCTGATTCGCGGGGCCCGCTTCACGGCGTGCACGGCTCATTCCATGTGCGGCGGTTCGCGCCCCGGGCATGTTGGCTGTGACGGCGGCGGCATGCATGATGCCTCTGATGCCGTACGTCAGATGCGGCGGCATGCATGATGCCGCCGTCGATATCGTCCGCTGGTATCGTGCCGGCGGACAGGCCGGATCAGCGTCCCTTGCCGAACGCCCGAAGCCGGATGCCGTTCCAGTCGGGGCTTACGGTGAGCGGTGTGGCCGCGTTCATGCCGGCGGTCTTGGCGGCGGACTGGACCGTGCTGGAACTCGCCGCGCCGGTCCTGCCGGGCTTGGGGGTCAGCACCCAGAAAGGGCCATCATCGCCGACGACCGAATAGGCGTCCACGATGGTGTCGGACAGCTCGTCCTCGTCATCACCGTCCCGCCACCAGACAATGGCTCCGTCGACTGCGGAATCATAGTCCTCGTCGACCAGATCCTCGCCGGTCAGATCCTCGATCTTGGCGCGCACCGAGTCATCGACGTCGTCATCCCACAACCATTCCTGCACGATGTCGCCGGACTGGAAACCAAATTCTTCACCGTTCTGTGATGCCGTTTCATTCACGGTGAACACATTACCAAAACGCTGGGAACAGCGACGTTAACACTCCGAAAAACCGGATGTTTTTTGGGTTTTTCTCGCAATTGATACGGGACATGCCGATGGACGCGTCCGTCTCATGGCCGATTCCCGGCCGTCCCGCTGCCACGCGGACAGGCCGGTTCCATGCTTCGTCCGGACGTGTTCCGGCGGGCCGGGATGGGCGACTCACGATGCGGTGCAGCCGGCCAATCCGTCGGTGTGCCCCTGCCCGATCGCCACCAGAGCCTGATACGCCTCATCGAGCGTTGACACCTTGACGACATGCAGGCCCTGCGGCACGTGCCCTACCACCTCATTGCAGTTCGACTCGGGAGCGAGGAACCATGTCGCGCCGTCACGCAGGGCGCCCAGCATCTTGAGCCGAATGCCGCCGATGGCCCCGATCTTGCCCTTCGCGTCGATCGTGCCGGTGCCAGCGATGGTCTTGCCGCCGGTCTCATCGGCTTCGGTGAGCTTGTCGATGACGCCCAGCGCATACATCATGCCTGCGGACGGGCCGCCGATGTCGTCGACATGCATCGACACCTTCACGCCGGAGACGTCCATGCCCTTGCCCTTAAGATACGAGAGCGCGGCATTGGTCGCCGACGACTGGGATGAGTCCATCTCATGGGAGGATTCCTCGGCGTACTCCTCGCTGGTCTGCCCGACCGGGAACACGACCTCCTGCGGCATCACGGTCTGCTTCGGATCAAGCCATGCGACCAACGCCTGAGCGTTGGTGACGGGATACCCGGGCACGCCGGCGGCGTTGACGGTGACGAGCAGCAGCTTGCCGGAATCCTTGTGGGTTTCAGCGCCGGAGATGCTGATCACATCGGAGCCTGACGACGAGCCGAGCACATCCTGCGTCGGCCCCGGGCCCTCTACCGTATACGCGGACGGCAGCATCATCGTCACCACTGCCAGTATCACGGCGATGGCGCCGGCGAAATATCTGAGCGAGTGCGAGCCGAGGTAGTTGCGGATGCGCGAAAGTGCGCTGTGCGCGTGAAGTTGGTTGTTTTCATGCATATTCGCCATACCTCCCATAATATGGAATCAACTGACGTTAACACATAAGGCGGGAAACACCATGGATGAGAACGCGATGCGGCAATGGTTCATCGATTGCTTCGGACCGGTGCAGGGCGAAATGGCATGGAACCAGCTTTCGCAGCTGCCCGACGAGATCCGCGAGCAGCTGATGAGCCAGGATATCGGCAAGCTCCCCAAGCCCGAGGAAGTGCAATCGCTCATGCAGGCGTTCACCGCCGGCGGACTGAACACGTTCGGAGATATGAAGCAGACCGTGGAATCCGGGCCGATCAACGTGAAACTCGCCAAGTCCATCGCATTGCAGAAGGCGAACGCCGACGGCTCGCAGGGAACGGTGAGCGCGCAGTCGGCCGACATCGCGCGGCGGGCGCTCAGCGAGGCCAACCTGTGGCTGGACACGGCCTGCACATTCGACCCGACCTCAGGAGAGACGCAGATGCTCACACGGGCCGGCTGGGTCGAGGACACGCTGGAATCGTGGGCGAAATTCGCCGGGCCGGTCGCGCAGTCGATGAACGACGCGCTCGCCTCGGTGATCTCCGAGCGTCTCGGCAACTCGTTCAACGGCGAGATCGCGGGCATGTTTGCCGGACCGGTGCCGATTCCCGTCCCCGATGGCATGAAGGATCCCGGGCAGCTCATCAAGCTGCTGGGCAACACGTCATTCGCCATGCAGCTGGGGCACGCCGCGGGAGACCTGTCGCACGAGGTCAACGGCAGCTTCGACCAGGGCATCGCGCTGCTCAAGAACCCCGCGGGCGGACTGATCATGCAGAACATCGAGGAATACGCGACGTCGCTCGACATCCCCGTCGCGGAGGTGACGGCGTTCCTGGCGCTGCGCGAAGTCGCGCACGCCCGTCTGTTCGCAGGAGTGCCGTGGCTGATGCCGCGATTCGAGGCGCTGATCGGCAAATACGCGCGTGGCATCACCATCGATCTCGACGCGATGGAGGAGCAGCTTCGCGATGCGGGCGCGATGGATCCGGAGTCGATCTCCGGCGCGGTGAACCTGACCAAGGTGGGCATCCCCGATACGCCCGAGCAGCGTGAGGCGCTGGTCTCGCTGGAGACGCTGATGGCGCTTGTCGAGGGCTGGGTGGATTGCGTGACGTGGCGCGCCGGCATGGCGCACATTCCGCATATCGAGCAGCTTCGTGAGATGATGAGGCGCAAGCGCGCGGTGGGCGGCCCGGCGGAACGCACCTTCGAGTCGCTGCTGGGCATGCAGCTGCGCCCCAAGCGCATGCGCGAGGCGGCGGCCCTCTGGGAGCAGATCACCGCGGAGCGTGGTGTCGAAGGGCGCGACGGCGCCTGGTCCCACCCCGATCTGCTGCCAGCATTGCCCGATGAGGCCAAGACCGTCGACTCCGGAGCCGCGGGGGACACGGCCTCAGGCGTTACGAGGGCCGGAACGGATGACGGAGCTTCCGTCGCAGGTGACGCGAAGGACGGCACAAAGGACGACGCGAACGGAGCCGAGGCGCAGAACGATGGCGGCGCCATCGACTGGGACGCCGAACTGAGCAAACTGCTCGGCGAGGACGGCGGCGAAAACGACGAAAACGATTCCGCCAAGTAACGTCACCACACACAAGCATGCCCCCGCCAGCGGGGGGCATGCGACATGTGCCTTGGGTCAGCTGAGGAAGCGGCTGGGGAGGCGATTGGGACGGGAGCCCTCGTCCTTGGCCCGCGCGTACGACATGTGCAATCCGTCCTCGGCGCGGGTGACACCGACATACAGCAGCCTCCGCTCCTCCTCCAAAGCCTCGCCCGCAATCGATGCGCCGTAGGGAATCAGCCCCTCCGAGCAACCGACGATGAACACGTACGGGAACTCCAGACCCTTGGACGCGTGAATCGTCGAAACGGTCACCGATGAGGCTGCGGCGCTCAATCCCTTGGCCTCCAGCAGGGCCAGACGGCTCTGAGCATCATCCGCGAGCGCCGAGTTCTGCCATCCGGAGTCACGCCTCACCCGGTATCGCAATCCCTCGGCCCGAAGCGCGGTGCAGATCGCGGGCTGCTGTGCGTTGATGCGCGTCAGCACCGCGCAATCGCCGGGATCCACACCGCCGGCGACCAGACGCGCTATCCGCGCGGCGATGCCCCGCGCCTCCTCCTCATCGGTGTCATAGCATGTGTGGCCCACGCGCGGCCCGCCCGAACGCGCCGAACGCAGCACCAGATATTGTTCCCGTTCTGGCGCGGCGGCCAGCACCCGGTTCGCATACCGCACCACCTGCGGCGTCGAGCGGTAATCCGTGTTCAGAGTGACGTCGGCGGCCAGCGGGCGGAACTCGTCCGCGAAATGCAGCAGGTCATAGCTGCTCGCCCCGGCGAACGAGTAGATCGTCTGCGCCGGATCGCCGACCACGCACACGTTGCGGTTGTTTCCGAGCCACAGTGTCATCAGCCGATGCTGCAACGGCGACACGTCCTGATACTCGTCGACCGTCAGCCAGCCAATCGACGAGCGGATCGAGGCGGCCAACTCCTCGTAATCATCCATGACATGGCACACGAGCAGCAGAATGTCATCGAAATCGATCTGTCCGCGGACCGTCTTCTCCCCCTCGTACGCCGTGATGATGTCGGCGAAACGCTGCGGATCGAGCTCCGCCGGCGGCTGACGGCGCGTCGCCGAGCACACGCGCGGATAGTCGTCGGGCGCCACCAGCGACACCTTCGTCCAGTTGATCTCCGCCCTGACGTCACGCACCTGCTGCGCATCGATGTCCGCGGCATTGGTGACCCGTCTGATCGCCCTCTCCACGTTCTCGCGCTGGTCGGAGGTCACGTGCGGCAGCGGCGTCTCGAAGATGTCGTCCCACACACGCCTCAGCTGCTGCAATGCCGCAGAATGGAACGTCGCAGCGGTCACGTCGTCGCCGACCCCCAGCGTCTGCAGCCGCGCGCGCATCTCCGCGGCCGCCTTCACCGAGAACGTCACGGCGAGCACCTTGCGGGCATCCCAATCCCCCCGCGCGCACGCATAGGCGATGCGACGGGTCACCGTGCGGGTCTTGCCCGCTCCGGCCCCCGCGATGATGCGCACCGGGCCGTCCAACGCGGTAACGGCCGACATCTGCGCATCGTCCAGCCCCTCAAGAATCGTCTCGCTCGATGCACTCATATCCTCCATTGTGGCGCATGCCCGGCCGATGCGCTGCCAGCATAGTGGGCAAACCGTGATTTTCCGCGAGTCATACGGCCAATTGCCTCCCGCGAGGCGCGACATTGTATTAGTGTGGGAGTGTGACTCAACGAAGCAAGCTTATGTTGGCGGCACTCGCCTCGGCGGCGATGCCCAGCATCGTCATGGCCGGCGTGCGAGACAGCGAACGGGCCAACGACACCGACGACGCCGCGGGCATCGATCAGGCCGTGATGCAGGATGCCGCAGGCAGGATGTATGACATATACGCATGCGACACCGAAGACGGCCGCAAGCGCCTGACCGGGCGCGTGCAGGCCGCCAGGACGCTGGAGCGTGCCAAGGATCCAGGCGGTCTCGGATTCGCCCTGGATACGGTGCTTGCATTCGTTGACGGCAAGGAGAAAAGCACGCTCACCGGCGGCGCGACCGTGATGGTGGCGGCGCACAACGATGGCGTCGCAAGACCCCTCGATCTGCTTACTTTGGATGATTGCGCGGCGATGGGCACGGCCATCGGCGCCATTCACCGGCTGCGGCCGAATTTCCTGCAGGCCGAATCGTATCCGGTATTCTCCACCGGGCAGATTCGCGCCCAGCTGACCGCCTGGATCAAGCGGCTGCGGCAGGCGGGCCATGTGCCGCCGGAAATCACGTCAAGCTGGGGCCGGATCATCGAGACGGAGGGCCTGTGGTCGTTCGTCACCTGCCCGGTGCATGGCGGGTTCTCGGATGGCGACGTTCTGTTTTCCAGCGCGACCATCACCGCGGTGACGAACTGGCAGAACATGCAGGTCAACGATCCGGCACGCGATCTCGCGTGGATTTTCGGCAAGCTTGACGAAGATCACCGCAATGCGGTGCTTGCGGCGTATGGCCGCATGATGGGTTCTCGTCTGGACGATCTGATCATGCTGCGCGCGAACCTGTGGCTGCAAATGGAGCAGGTCGGCGAGTTCATCGATGCGTTGAACCGGGCCGATAGTCAGAAAATCATCCAGTTCAAGGCGCAGGTGGAGCGGCTGGCCCACCAGCTCGGCGCATTCACGCGTAAGACCGCGCCCGCGACGACGTCGGGTGCCCAGTCGTCCAAGCCGCCATCGACCATCACCGTCGGCACGCTGCTCAATGACGCCGACCGGCGCAAGGCCGCGGCCGCGACACAGGCCGGAGCGCGTGTGCCCGACGACATCGCCGACCCGAACGACAACACCGACGAGACCGACCGCACCGGTTCCGCGGACATCAAGGCGGCCGGGGAGTTCGATCCGCAGACCATGGGAATTCGGTACAGCGCTGAGACGGAACATGTCACGGCAACGGCGGGCACGACATCGGAAACGATGACGCTGAGCCGCGGGGACAGCGACGACACGGGCGATGCAGACGCAACAGGCACCACGGACGATACCGACGACCGCACGCCGAACGCGACGCCGGCCGCCCATATCGAAGACGCCCCGTCCCAAGCAACGCCGGACCGACAGGACGGCGCGTCGGCGGCGCGCGACACCCCGACCATCGTCATCCCGCTGCTCGAACGTGAGGAACGCGCCATGCGTGACGCCCAGTCCGAGCTGCAGTCATCGCAAGGCAAGTAGCCTACAGCGAAAACCGTCACGCACGTCGATGGGAGCAATGCACAATGGCTTTCATCGGCACGCGTGCATGCGACTGAAAGCCCGTGGCGCAAACGGGCGTCGGACACATCATCCACCCAGCGCCTTCAACAGCGCATCATCCCGAGAGGAGCAAACATGGACATCGAATTGGGCATCGCCAATGTGGCGCGACCCGTCACCTTCAGCACCGAGGAGGACGCGGCCAGCGTCACCGAGGCCATCGAATCGGCGCTGTCGGCCGGAACCCCGATCAAGCTGACGGACGACAAGGGCCGTCGCATCATCGTGCCGGCGAACGCGCTCGGATACGCGCTCATCGGCTCCGAGACCAAGCACGCCGTGGGCTTCGGGGCGCTCTGACCGAACGCCGGGCTCAGATGGCTCCCCTCTCCCGCCTTTGTGCGTAGGCGGGAGTCGGCCGGATATACAGTGACGACCGGGAGCGACCGGAGGGTTTGAACGCCCTGCGGCCGCTCCCGGTTTTGTGTTTTCTCTACAGCCGGGGTCGGTGGTCGGTGTCAGACCAGCGGAATCGCCCCTCGCCGCACGATCTCGGCCACGGTCTCGTCATCAGTCAGGTTCTCGCCCAGATGGTTCGGCTTGCCGGCGCCATGCCAGTCCGATCCGCCGGTGACCAGCAGCTGATGCGCCTGCGCGATGGCATACAGCCGTTCCCGCTGCTGCGGCGGATTGTCCCGATGCCATACCTCCAGCCCGTCAAGCCCCTCTTCGATCAGCGTCTCGATCTGGCTGTCGGACAGCAGTGTCACGTTGCGATTCACCGCGCCCGGATGCGCGATGATCACCACGCCGCCGGCTGCGGCCACGGCGGCGAGCACCTCGTGCGTGGTCGGGGAGGGCGTGGGGATGTAATACTTCGATGTGGCGCTCACCGCGTCGGCGAACGCCTCGGACCGCGTGCGGTACACGCCCGCGGCGACCAGCGCATCGGCGATGTGCGGACGTCCGATCGTGGTCCGCTCCCCCTCGTGCACCTGCTCCAGCACGGACTGCCAGCTGATCGGATAATCCTCGCCCAGTCGCGCCACCATGGCCTTGGTTCGCTTCAGCCTCGCCTGACGTGTGCGCGCGAACAGGTCCGACGTATGACGGTCGTTGGGATTGTACTGATACGCGAGCATGTGCACCGACACCGGCCCATCGCACGCCGTGATCTCCGTGCCGCGCAGCAGGCGCATGCCCTCCTCGCGCGCCGCGGCCTCGGCATCCGCCCATCCGCTGGTCGTGTCATGGTCGCTGATCGAGGCCCCGTGCAGGCCGATATGGCGGCTTAGTTCGACCAGGGACGCCGGGGTCTGCGTCCCGTCCGAATACACCGTATGGCAGTGGATGTCCCAGCCCGACTTCGGCGGCGCGGCGGCAAGTGCTAAACGAGTCATGTATCCATCGTAAGCTGTGTGCTGTCGGTTATTGCACAAGGCGCGTCATAACCCCGCGAAAAATCAAGAACCACCGTGATATCGCCGCGTTGTCAGCCACCCTCATCACGGTCTCCTCGAACGTAAGGATGATGTATGACTCACAACAGCGATGCAGTCAAACAGGCTGACATCAGCGTCGACGCCGGGCTCACCGGCTGGCGTCATGGCGCGGTCTGGACGTATCTGGTCATGTTGGCCGCCTCCGCGGCGGCATTGTTCGTCTCCCTCATGCTGTCGGCGGAGACGCTGCAGCTCGCTCGCAATCCCGGCGTCAAGCTCGGCTGCGACGTGAATGCCGTGGTCTCCTGCTCGACCGTGGCGGAATCATGGCAGGCGGAGTTCATCAAATTCGCCGGATTGAGCTTCCCGAACGCCTTCTTCGGCATCGCCGCCGAATCCGTGTTCGTCACGATTGCGGTGATAGGCCTGTCCAAGGTCGTCGTGCCGCGCTGGTTCGCGCTTTGCACATGGCTGGGCGGGCTCGCGGCCTTGGCGTACGCCTACTGGCTGTTCGCCCAATCGATGTTCGTGATCCGCGCCCTGTGCCCGTGGTGCCTGGGCCTGATGTTCGCCACGACGATCCAGTTCATGGCGCTGTCGCACGCTACGGTGAGCGTGCAGCGGATGCCGGCGAAATCCAACGGCCTGCGCAAGTACTACCGGCTGAATTTCGATCTGATGGTGGACGTGGTCTGGATCATTGCGCTGATCGTGCTGATTATCGTCGTGGATGGGCCGGCAATTTTCGCCTGATACGAAAACGAAGCTCTCAAAACTCGAAGATAGGGAACCGCCATTGTTGGAAAATGGCGGTTCCTTTTTTGTATCTTCGAGTTTTGAGAGCCTCGATCGATCAGATCAACGTCACGTCCGCGACCAGAGTGGCCGAACCGGTGAGCGCGACGGTCTCATCGGTGACGTCCACCCGCACCGTGCCTCCCCGCACGGTGATGTCCCAGTGATCTACGCCGGTTTTGGCGCGCAGCGTGATCGCGGTGGCGCACAGACCGGTGCCGCAGGACAGCGTCTCGCCGCAACCGCGCTCATTGACGCGCATGGTCGCCTCTCCCGTCCCTGCGGCAGCGTCGATCTCGTCGACGCGCACGAACTCCGCGTTCTGGTCGGATTCCAGCACCGGTGAGACCTCCGGTTTGGTCACAAGATCCAGATCCTCGACCCTTGGCAGCGTGGACATCGCGTCTTCGATCACGCAGACCACATGCGGATTGCCCATATCCACGAACGTGCCGCGGGCGGCTCCCGGCGTGCCGGGAATGGTCACCGTGAAGGCGTCAAGGTCGCCGCGCCGCCATGAGCCCATGTCCACGCGGAACACATCCCTGCCGTATGGCGCCACGTCGCCGAGCGGGCGCAGCGTCTTGACACCGGCGCGCGTTCCCAGGCGGAACGGCTCCCCCACCTGCGTCGACGCCACGCCGCACCGCTGGGCGAACAGCGTGATCGCCCTCGTGCCGTTGCCGCACATCTCTGCGAGCGATCCGTCGGCGTTGCGATAGTCCATGAACCACTCGGCGTCTCCGTCATCGCACGCCGCGACCTGCGCCTCGCTCAGATCGGCGACGTACTGCGGTTTTGTGAGCCTGAGCAGGCCGTCGGCGCCGATGCCGAAATGCCTGTCGCACAATTGCCGCACCTCATCGGCGGTCGGCTCGAAACGGCCGTCGGAATCCAGATACGCGATGAAATCATTGCCGGTCGCATGCGCCTTGGTGACGCTTTTCGGGATACTCATGACTGCCAGAGTACTCCCAGCCCGCGAATGGGCTGGCCGTCCGATGCATGGCTGCACAGCCGATGCGTTGCTGCACGACTGCTGCGCTTGCGGCCGTGCGACGACATCGTGCGCTGCGGCCGCAAACGCATGCGCCGGATAACAGTGTGCGATAGTATGGGGGCGTTCGATGACACGGCCTCCCGGCAGGAAGGCTTGGCCGCTAGACGTTGGAAAGGCGATGGGACATGACTTCGACGGCACCGATCGGCATATTCGATTCCGGCTTGGGCGGTATTTCGGTGGTGCGACAGATCGTGCAGGACATGCCTCACGAGCGGGTCCTGTATTTCGGGGATTCCGCGAACGCGCCATACGGCACGAAGACCCCGCAGGAGGTGCGTCGGCTGAGCTTCGACATCATGGAGAGGTTCATGAGTCAGGGGGTCAAGGCGGTGGTCATCGCCTGCAACACCGCCACGTCCGCGGCGGTGAACGCGTTGCGCGACCATTACGACATTCCGATCATCGGCATGGAGCCTGCGCTGAAGGTCGCCTGCGATCGGGGCGACACCGCCGCGGGAGACGGGACCGCGCCTGCACGGCACATGCCGCAGCACGTCATCGTCGCGGCCACGCCGCTGACGCTGCGCGAGCACAAGTTCGCCGCACTGATGGACCGTTTCAAGGCGAACAACATGATTTCGCCCCAGCCGTGCCCCGATCTGGTGGAAATCGTCGAAAGCGGAAGGCTTTGCGACCATGACCTGGTGATGCGCACCCTGCACCGGTATTTTGACGGCTATGACCTTCCGTCCATCGACTCGGTGGTGCTCGGCTGCACGCATTTCGTGTTCTACCGCGACTACTTCCGTGAGCTGCTGCCGTCGACGACCGCGATTATCGACGGCAATCGCGGAACGGTCCGGCATCTGGGCATGGTTCTGGAATCGTTGGGGAAGCTTGCTCCCGAGGAGATGGACGGCGGCGTCGAGATCGCGAATTCCGATAGCGGCGAACGCATCGCCGCGCTGTCACGAGAACTGCTGCACAGCTAGATCGGGCGACCCTGGCAGACACCGTGATTGTCCGCATAACGGGCGTACACTTGGACGACACTACGAAAGGGGACGACGATGACGGTGAAGGCGACGGACAACGGTCACAAGGCCACGGCCCACGCGGATACGGGCGCACGGGACGCGGGTGCAGCCGAGACGGTCGAATCGCAACGCACCGACACACAGCGCAGTGATGTATCCGCACAATCGAAACCCTCGCACAGGACGGCGCTGATCGATGTCGGCGGAGGCTTCCGCGCGATATTCGGAGCCGGCGTGATGGACCGCTGCCAGGAGGAAGGCATCACGTTCGACCACTGCTATGGCGTCTCCGCAGGCAGCGCCAACATGGTGTCGTTCCTCGCCGGCCAGCACGGCCGCAACCACAAGTTCTACACCGAATACGCCTTCCGCAAGGAATACGCCAGCTTCGACAGCTATGTCAAGCACCACAATTTCGCGAATCTGGATTACGTATACGGCACGCTGAGCAATCACGACGGCGAATATCCGGTGGATTATGAGGCGTTCGCGGCGAACCCCACCGGGTTCACGGTGATCGCGTGCAATGCGTTGGACGGTTCCGCGAAGTATTTCGACAAGTCCGACGTGCATTACGATGATTTCAACATCATGAAGGCTTCGTCGGCCGTGCCCGTGGCCTGCGAGCCGTATGTGATCGACGGCGTCCCGTATTTCGACGGTGGCATCGTCGATCCGGTCCCCGTGCAGAAGGCCATTGACGACGGATATGACCGCATCGTGCTGGTGCTGACAAGGCCGAAGGACGTGCTGCGCGAGCAGAAGCGCGACATCGCGCCGGCGCGAATCCTTCGGCATTCCTATCCGGCCGCCGCTGAGCGACTGCTGAACCGATACGCCACCTACAACGACGAGGTTGCCTTGGCCAAGGAGTACGAGCGCGACGGCCGCGTGCTCATCCTCGCGCCCGATGACCTGTGCGGGCTTTCGACGCTGAGCAAGTCCTTCGAGGGACTGGAACTCATGTACCGCAAAGGCTACGCCGCCGCCGGCGCGATCGCCAACTACCTGGCAAACTGAGGCGTGGCGCACACCCCCAATTATCGTGCCGGGTAGGGAAGGCCACTCCTCCCCCACCCGACGAAAGTCCCATTCCGACATGTTCGGATGGGACTTTCGCGGATAATGCCAGCGACTGGAATATCAGCCACTAGCTGCGGAGCCGTTAAGCGGGAAGCCCGGTGGACTTCCCATAGGCGACGCCGAGGCACGACAGTGCCGAGGAAACATGACGGTCTGCCGAAGGCAGTCCTTGGCTACTCCAGTTCCACCGCGCCGGTATAGAGCTGGTAGTACTCCCCACGTTGCGCGATGAGGTCGTCGTGCGAGCCGCGTTCGATGATGTTGCCGTGGTCAAGCACCATGATCACATCGGAGTTGCGCACGGTGGACAGGCGGTGGGCAATGACGAAGACCGTGCGGCCCTTCATCAGGTTGTCCATGCCGGCCTGCACGACCTCCTCGGTGCGGGTGTCGATCGACGACGTGGCCTCGTCGAGGATCAGCGCGGGCGGATCGGCCACGGCGGCGCGGGCGATGGAGATTAGCTGGCGCTGACCCTGGGACAGGCCGGAGCCGTCGCCTTCGAGCACCGTCTGGTAGCCCTTGGGCAGCATGCGGATGAAGCCGTCCGCGTTCACCAGTCGCGCGGCCTCGATGCATTCCTCATCGGTGGCGTTCAGTCGGCCGTAGCGAATGTTGTCCATCACGGTGCCGGTGAACAGGTTCACGTCCTGCAGCACGATGCCCAGCGAACGGCGCAGATCCGGCTTCTTGATGCCGGCCACGGAGATACCGTCGTAGAGGATCTGGCCCTGCTGGATGTCGTAGAACCGGTTGATGAGGTTGGTCACCGTGGTCTTGCCGGCACCGGTGGCACCGACGAGCGCGATCTTCTGACCGGGCTTGGCGAACCAGGTGATGTCGTGCAACACCGGCTTATCGGGATTGTAGCCGAAGGTCACGTCGGTGAAGCGCACATCGCCGCGCAGCAACGTGTAGCGGCCGTCCGGCGAGGTAATCGCCTGCTCCTTGGCCTTGACGGCCACTTCGCGCGCGGATCCGTGCAGTTTCTCGGCGGCCTTGAGCGACCTCGTGCCGTCGTCGCCTTCCTCGCGCTTCCACGCCCAGTGGCCGGTCTCGTGGTCGACCTCCCGCATGGTACGGCCGCCCTCGCCGAGCTCGACGTTGACGAGCGTGACGGTGCCGTTGTCGGACTCCACGGGCTCGTCCATCAGCTTGAAGATTCGGGAGGCGCCGGCGAGCGCCATCATCACCATGGTCAGCTGCTGGGAGACCTGGCCGATCGGGTTGATGAACGAACGGGAGAGGGTGAGCAGCGAGACGAGGGTGCCGAGGGTGAGCGGCTTGACGCCGGTCAGGCCGAGATCGTTGACGCCGGCCAGCGAAACGGCTGCGCCGATGATGGCGAGCAGGATGTAGAGCAGGTATCCCATGTTGCCGACCACCGGCATGGTGACGTTGCCCCAGGTGTTCGCTTCGGCGGACGCCTCGAACAGCTCCTCGTTCTTCTCGTCGAAGGTCTTCTGCGTGGCGTCCTCGTGGTTGAAGACCTTGATGACCTTCTGGCCGTTGACGGACTCCTCCACGAAGGCGTTCACGTCGCCGATCCACATCTGCTGCTTGACGAAGTAGCGGCCGGAACGGCTCACGATCTTGCGCACGATGAAGTAGAGCAGCACGGTGAACACGATCACGAACGCGGTGAACGGAATCGAGAGCCACAGCATGGACAGCAGCGCCGCCAGCGCGGAGATGATCGAGGAGAACATCTGCGGGAACGACTGCGAGATCGCCTGACGCAGCGTATCGGTGTCGTTGGTGTAGTGGCTCATGATGTCGCCGTGTTCATGGCTGTCGAAGTAGCGGATCGGCAACTTCTGCTGGTGGGCGAACATGTCGTCGCGGATCTTCTTGAGCGTGCCCTGTTCGACGGTGACGATCAGCCACTGCCAGGCCCAGGACGCCACGATACCGGCCAGGTACAGGCAGCCCATAAGCGAGATGGCGCGCAGCAGCGGCGCCCAGTCGGGATTTGTCTCCCCCACCATCGGCAGGATGTACGTGTCGATGAGGGACTGGAGGAACAGCGCGGATCCGGCCTGCGCGGCGGCGCCGATCAGGATGCAGATCACGATGGCGACGACGCGCCACTTGTATTGGAAGATGTAGCTGAAGATGCGCTTGATGGTGCCAGGTTCGGCTTTGCCCATGCCGGGTTTGCGGTTCTTGAAGCTCTGGTCGTTGCTCATCGCGTCTCTCCTTCCTTGGTCTCGGTCTCAGATTGCGCCCCGGCCGGCTCCGCGGCGACCAGCTCCTCGGGTCGGGCCTGGTTCTTGGTCTGGGATTCGTAGATGGACCGGTATTCGTCGCAGGTGGCGAGCAGCTCGTCGTGCGTGCCGGACGCCATGATGCGGCCGTTGTCCATGACGAGGATCATGTCGGATTCCTCGACGGAGGCGACACGCTGGGCGATGATGATCTTCGTGGTGTCGGGGATCTCGTTGTGGAACGCGTTGCGGATCAGCTTGTCGGTCTTGGTGTCGACGGCGCTGGTCGAATCGTCGAGGATGAGGATCTTCGGCTTCTTCAGCAGCGCGCGGGCGATGCACAGGCGCTGGCGCTGGCCGCCGGAGACGTTGGTGCCTCCCTGCTCGATGTAGGTGTCGTATTTGTCGGGGAATTCCTGCACGAATCCGTCAGCCTGCGCAAGCTGCGCGGCGTGGCGGACCTCCTCGTCGGTGGCGTTCGGGTTGCCCCACCTGAGATTCTCGGCGATGGTGCCGGAGAACAGCACGTTCTTCTGCAGTACCATGGCCACCTGGTCGCGCAGGGCTTCCAGATCGTAATCGCGCACGTCCACGCCGCCGACCTTGAGCGAGCCGGAGCTCACGTCGTACAGTCGCGGCACGAGCTGCACGAGGCTCGACTTGGCGGAACCGGTGCCGCCGACGATGCCGATGGTCATGCCGGAGCGAATCTTCAGGTTGATGTCGTCGAGTACGGGCTTTTCGGAGCTGTCGGAGTAGCGGAAGGTGACGTGGTCGAATTCGATGGAGCCGTCGGCCATGTCGGTCACCGGATTGGCCGGATCAGTCACGGTGCTTTCCTCCTGCAGCACCTGACAGATACGCTCGGCGGAGGCCTGGGAGATAATGACCATGATGAAGATCATCGACAGCATCATCATGGCCATGAGGATCTGCATGGCATAGGTGACCAGTGCGGTCAGGTCGCCGGTGGTCAGGCCCACGGCGGCGTTGTTGCCGGAGGCGACGATCTGCTGCGCGCCCATCCATGCGATGAGGATCATCGAGGCGTAGACGCACACCATCATCAGCGGGCTGTTGAAGCTCATGATGCGCTCGGCCTTGGTGAAGTCCTTGAAGATGCGCTGGGAGATGCGGCCGAACTTGCCCACCTCGAAGGATTCGCGGTTGTAGGATTTCACCACGCGGATGCCCTGCAGGTTCTCGTCGACCACGTTGTTGAGCGCGTCGTAAGTGTGGAACACGCGCTCGAACACGGGGTGCACGAGCACGGCCAGACCGCACAGGCCGATCGCCAGGATCGGGATGCAGGCCAGGAACACCAGCGAGATGGACGGGGAGATGCGGAACGAGAAGATCCAGGCCACAATCACCATGATCGGGGCACGCACGCCCAGGCGGATAATCATCATGTAGGCGTTCTGCAGGTTCGTCACGTCGGTGGTCAGTCGGGTCACGATCGAGCCGGTGGAGAACCGGTCGATATTGGTGAAGCTGAAGCCCTGAACCTTCTTGAACTGGTCCTGGCGCAGGTTCTTGGCGAAGCCCGCGCCCGCGATGGCCGCGAACTTGCCGGACAGGAAGCCGGCACCCAGTGAGACCATCGCACAGATCAGCAGGATCACTCCGAACTTGATGGTGGACGGCATGCTGCCGCCGGTGATGCCCTCGTCGATCAGCGAGGCCATGATCGTCGGGATCAGGATTTCCAGGATGCCTTCGACCGCCACGAGCACCGGGGCCAGCAGACTGGCCTTCTTGTACTCGCGGATCGACTTGCCCAGCGTGCGCAGGACATGTTTCGGCTTGTCCGGTTCCACGGCTTTGCGCGCTTGCGCAATCGCTTCTTCGGTGCTGCTCACTTGTTCTCCTCCTTCGTGTTGATGACCTCCGCTTCCGAGTATTCGGGAGCCGCCGTTGACGGCGTCTGGGAGGATGTCTGATGTTCAAATTCATGTTGTGCGCGCTCGATGTTGGCACGCATGCGCTCCACGTAGTCATGCAGCGCATCTTGCTCCGCTTGCGTGAAACCGTCGACCAGAAGACGCTCCACACGCTCCCCGTTCGCTTTGAGATCGGCGACGATGGCGTCGGCTTTATCCGTCAGCACAATGCGCTTACATCGTGCGTCGTGCGCCACGGATTCACGGGCAATCAGCCCTTTCTTCTCCATCAGCGCCAGCACGCGTGATGCCGTGGAACGGGTGATGCAGAATTTCTGCTCGATGGTGTGCTGATAGATCTCCCGATCCCGATTGCGCGCCAGGAACATGATGATATGCGCGTTGCCGCCGGTGGTCTCCTTGGCGGAGAGCGGCATGCTTTCGCCCAAATAACGGTCGACGGCCTTACTCACCGCCCGTATTTCAATGCTGAGAATACGTTGCTCCATACCCCTCCATACCATGTCTGTCGATGCGAAAATCGCATTCCGAACATTCAGGCAACATAACATAATAATGCATACCATATACAACAGTTGCATATACAACAATCGGCGTGTTGAACAATTGCTCCCATCCGTCGATACTCCCATTCCAGCGTCCGCAAATGGGACTTTCGCGGGAATATAGGGTAATCGACAGCGAGAGAGCGGCTAACAGGCATAGCAAAGGGGTCTCATGGCTGACCATGAGACCCCTGATTGCTTGTTACGGGCGGGTGCCCGTCATGCCGTTACCGGCGGCGGCGAACGACGTTCACCGTGACGAAGCCGGCGGCTGCGAGCAGCAGCATGGCAACGCCGATGACGGCGACGCTGGCGCCGGTCTTGGACAGACCGTTGCCCTTGTCGTTGGGCTTGCCCGCGGAAGGCTTGTCGCCATCGTCGGGCTTGCCGGTGTCGCCGGCCTTGGCCAGCGCGGCAGTGGCGGACTTCAGCGTCGTGAGCGCGCCGGAGATCTGCGCCTCGGTGGCGTCCTTGTCCTCCAGCACGGCCTTGGCGTTATCGAGCGCCGCGGCGAACACCTTCCACGAGTCGGCGGTGTAGTCCTTCTCGTCAAGCTTCGACGCGGATTCGACCTCCTTGCGCAGGTCGGCCTTCGGATCGGTCGGTTCGGGCTTGGGCTCAGGCTCGGTCTTGGCGGCGACCTTGAACGTCACCGTCGCCGTATCCGTCGACTTGTCCGAATACGTCACCGTCACCGTGGCCGTCACCGTCTTGCCCGCCTGCGCGTCCGTCGGCGTGAACGACACCGTACCGTCCGCGGCGACCGTGAACCCGTCACCCGCGACCGCGAACGTCGTGCCCGCCGGGGCATCCGCGGCGGCGCCGCCCTTCGTGAACGACACCGCGGCGGTGGCCTTCTCGCCCACCTTCGCCGCAACCGAAGCCGGATACGCCGCAGCATACTGCTCCGACAGGCCAGGCTCGGGCGAAGGCTCGGTCTTGGCGGCGACCTTGAACGTCACCGTCGCCGTATCCGTCGACTTGTCCGAATACGTCACCGTCACCGTGGCCGTCACCGTCTTGCCCGCCTGCGCGTCCGTCGGCGTGAACGACACCGTACCGTCCGCGGCGACCGTGAACCCGTCACCCGCGACCGCGAACGTCGTGCCCGCCGGGGCATCCGCGGCGGCGCCGCCCTTCGTGAACGACACCGCGGCGGTGGCCTTCTCGCCCACCTTCGCCGCAACCGAAGCCGGATACGCCGCAGCATACTGCTCCGACAGGCCAGGCTCGGGCGAAGGCTCGGTCTTGGCGGCGACCTTGAACGTCACCGTCGCCGTATCCGTCGACTTGTCCGAATACGTCACCGTCACCGTGGCCGTCACCGTCTTGCCCGCCTGCGCGTCCGTCGGCGTGAACGACACCGTACCGTCCGCGGCGACCGTGAACCCGTCACCCGCGACCGCGAACGTCGTGCCCGCCGGGGCATCCGCGGCGGCGCCGCCCTTCGTGAACGACACCGCGGCGGTGGCCTTCTCGCCCACCTTCGCCGCAACCGAAGCCGGATACGCCGCAGCATACTGCTCCGACAGGCCAGGCTCGGGCGAAGGCTCATCGGCATCCGTGTAGGTGATGACCGGGCTGATGTGGATCGACGACTTGGAGGTGCCGGCCGCGGCATCCACCGAGAAGCGCAGCACATCGCCGACCGCGACCTTGACCGTGCCCTTGGCGGATGCCAGGCATTCGTTGAACCCGGTCGCCGTCGCGAAGGAATTGGTCATCGTCGCGGAGCAGATCACCTCGTCGTTCTTCAGCAGCTTCAGGACCACATCCTTGCCGTTGCTGTTCGACTGACGGATGTACGGCTCGACGTGCGCTCCGGTCACCTTGTCCAGCGTGACCTTCACGGAACCGGCCTTCGGCGCGGTCCAGGCCATCGCCGTCGCCGCGGAATCACCCGGATTGTCGGCGATCAGGCCGTGAATGGCGCTGCGGTTGGTCGGAAGGTTCTTGTTCTGATAGTCCACACCGACGCCGTAGTACTTGTCGTAGTACGTCTGCGGGTACACATCGGAACCGAAATCGGTAATCGTCTGCCATTTGCCGGACACCTGACGCTGCGACGTCCAGATCGGGCCCTGAGAGTCGGTCTTGAAGTCGTCGACCCAGTTCCAGGCGTTCTTCTGCACGACCGTGTAGTCGGCGGTGAAGGTGGAGCCGTCGGCGTAGAAGCGCAGCACATCGCCGGCCTTTACTGCCGCGGCGTCCTCCAGCTTGGTGCCGTCACGGTACACGGCCTTGAGGGCCGAATCCGGCTCGGCGGTCACCAGGGCCAGCAGATCGGCGACGGTGGTCGGGGTCTTCGCGGTGAACGGCACATAGATGACGTTCGCGCCGTCCGCGGTGCCGGTCTCCAGCTTGGAGGTGCCGAGCGCCGCCGGAGCGGTCACGGTGAACGTGGCCGTCGCCTCGATGGACTCGTTGGTGTCGGAGAAGGTGACCGTCACCGGCACGGTGATGGTGCCGGCCTGGGTGCTGGTCAGCGTGACCTCACCGGTGGCGGCGTTCACGGACGCGCCGGCCGGGGCGCCCGTGCCGAGCGCGAACTTGGTGCCGGCGGGGATGGACGCCGCGGCGCTGTCCGCCTTGAGCGTGAACTTGGGCGTGCGCTTGAGCGCGACGCCCGCGCCGCCGGACACGGCCGGGTACAGCACGTTGTACTTCTGCGCATTGGACTTCTCGACGTTGAAGGTGACGGTCGCCTCGTCGGTGGTGTCATCCGAGTAGGTGACGACCACGGTCGCGGTCTTGGTGGTGCCGTACGCATTTGCGCCGGGCGTGTAGGTGACCGCGCCGGTCGCGGCGTCCACGGCCACGCCGTCGACCGCGGTCTTCAGCGCGTAGGACTTGACGCCGGTCGGGGTGGCGGCGGCGCCGTCCTTCGTGAACTTCACCGTAGCGGTGGCCTTGGTGCCGACCTTGGCGCTCACCGCGTCGTAGGAGGCAGTGTACTGCGCTGTCTGGGACTCGACGGGTGCCACATCCTGATAGGTGACGACCGGCGAGGCGTACAGGTCCGGAGCGGCCGCGCCACTGGCCGCGGTCGCCGCGATGCGAATCACGTCGCCGGCGTTCACCTGCACCGTGCCCTTATCCGATTTCAGGCAATTGACGAAGTCGTCGTTCTTGGTCTGCGCGGTGGAGATGTCTGCGGTGCACAGCGTCTCGCCGTTCTTGGTCAGTGCGAGCGTCACCGTGCCCGAAGCGTTGGCGTTGCGCCGCTGCGGCTCGTTGTCGCGGCCGAGTGTGACCTTCACGGTGCCGGCCTTCGGGGCCTTCCACGCGATGGCGGTGCCGCCGGCCGCACCCGGGTCGTCGACCAACAGGCCCTGACGCCCGGGGCGGTCAGCTCCCACCGCCGGCAGGTCCGACAGGTTGCCGGTGAGTCCCGCGCCGTAGTACTCGTTGTACTTCGACATCGGGTACTCGGTGGAGAACGTCGTGATGTCCGTCCAGTCACCGTCGGCGCCATTCTGCTTCTGGGAGTTCCAGACCACGCCCGTGGCGGTCTTGAACCAGTCGACCCAGTTCCAGGCGTTCTTCTGAGCGATGGTGTATTCGATCGGCGTGTTCGAAGTGCCTTCGACCTCGAAGCGCAGCACGTCGTCGGACTGGATCGCCGCGTCGGCCGCCAGCTTGTTGCCGCCGCGGTACACGTTGGCGACTGATCCGTCACCGACCGTCAGGCCCGCGCGAAGCTGCTTGACTGTGGTCGGGTTCTTCGCGGTGAACGGCACGTAGACGACCTTGGAGCCGCCGACCGTGGCGGTCTCGTACGCGTTGACCTTGCCGGAGACGGAGAGCACGTTGCTTTCGACGGCACCCAGGTCCGGGGTTCCCTTGATGGTGTTGCCGAAGAAGTCGTTCGTGACCGCGTAGTCGTTCATGTCGGAGATGACCTTGCCGGCATTGATGGCCGGGGAGCCGTCAACGGGCTTGTATCCGTCGAACTCGCTGCCGGAACGGCCATAGACCGAACCGTCGGCCTTCGGCGCGCTCGGCGCGTGTCCGGCATTGGCCAGCACGGTCTTCACATCGGCGACCTCGACGGCGTTGGAATCGGAGGCGGGCTTGTTCGCGTAATTGACGTACATGTTCTTGTCGTACGTCTGGCCGCCGTGCTGGTTGCCGCGGTTCCACGTCTCGGTCTTCTTGGTGTCGGTCGCGTTGATGAAGATGTTGTTCTCGAACTTCGCCTGGCTGTTGGATCGGCCGGTCAGCACCGCGCTGTCCTTACCGATGTAGACGGTGTTGTTGTAGATGTGGTTGCCCGGACCGTTGCTCGGCAGGTCGAACACGCCGCGGCGGTCGTTCTGCGAGATGTTGTAGCGGAACGTCGTGTTGATGGCGTACTGGTTGCAGATCATCAGCGAGGCGAACGAGTTGCCGTACGAGTAGTTGTACTGGTACAGCGTGCCGTCGCCGTAATCGGCGTCCCACGCCTGGCCGTCGCCGTTGCCGTGCTCGGAGTTGAGGTTGTTGTACATCTCGTTGTACTGGAAGATCGGGTCCTTGCAGCGCCAGGGCCAGATGCCCGCCGCGACCCAGCCGCCGTACCTGCCGCCGTGCTCGCGGTCATGCGGGTAGTCGACGTCGTTCATGTGCTTCGAGACGCTGTCGCCCACGTTGTACTGGATGACCGGACGGTCGCAGTACATGAGGGTGATGGCGTCGCCGCCCGCACCCTTGACGTAGTTGTTCTCGATGGTCACGTTGGTCTGGCCGTACTTGGCGATCAGGTCGTCGTCGATGCTGCCGTCGCCCCACGCCGCGTCGATGAAGTTGAGGTACGCGGTGTAGCCCACGGCGATGCCCCAGCGGTCCACGTCCTTGACGATGTTGTTCTTGATGGTGATGTGGTCGAAGCGCGAGATGTGGTTCTGCAGCCACGTGTTGTCCGCGGCGTTCTTGTTCTCGCGGGCGTAGTGAGCCATGAAGTAGATGCCGCCGTTGGCCATGTGCTTGTTGTAGATGTTGCCGTCCACGTCGTGGATGTTCAGGCCCTCAAGCGTGACATGGCTCATCGTTGTGCCGTTCTCCGCGATGCCGGCCACGCCGGTGCGGTCCATGCGGTCGGCCGAGCGGTCGAGCTTGGTGCCATCCGAATCGGCCGTGTCGGTCCACTTCCACGTGTCGATCGGGTCGTAGACGTCGGGGTCGTCATTGGTGATCTCCAGGTTCTTCACCGTGATGTACGACACGTCCTTGAGCAGGATGGCCGAGGAGACGGTGCCCTTGTTCTGGTGGTTGCCGACCGACGCACGGTAGTTCTGGTACCACCGGCTGCCCTTGACGCCGTTCGCCGCGATGACCGGCTTGGCGGAGGCGTCGCCGTAATCGGCGATGGTGATGGGCGCGTCGGCGGTTCCCGACGTGTCCTTGATGTGCAGATACTGGTCCTGGAACGTGGAGCCACGCTCCAGCAGCACGGAGTCGCCCGGCTTAAGGTCGGTCGCGATGGCGTTGACCTTGTCCAGCGTCTTCCAGGGATGGTTCTGATCGGTGCCGGCGTTGCCGTCATCGCCATGCGTCGATGACACGTAATATGTCGTTCCGGTCGACGCCGCCGCTGGCGTCGCATCGCCCGCGAGCGCCGAAGACGGCGCGATCAACGCGAACGCCGTCCCCAAAGCGACCGATGCTGCGATCATCCGTGATCCTACATGAGGTTTCATCGTTGTCCTTACTGTTATTGGAGAGTCTCCGTTCCCCTCCTCGTTGCGGGGGGACATGTCGGCGATCCGGTCATCCATGACGGTGCCCCCTTCCGGGGTCATTCACGGACTCGCCACACCACCAATATGTAAAGAGACTTTACAAGTTCAAAAGTATAGCGGTACCCATAGGCTACGGCAATGGGGTATGGCGTATTCGGCATTTCGTTAACTGTCATAACGTCACCCTTGTACCCCCTGAACGGAACCCGGGAAATCAGTCGCAATGTCCAGCATTCGGACGCAAACCAGCTATCGATTCTTTGTATAACGGCACCGCCGTGGCCGATGGAATCTACAGGTACGATATGCCCCATGACGACACCGAGAATCAGTTACGCGCATCTGCTCGCCAAGCCGAATCCCAAGCACATCGACAGTCTGCTGCGATTCTTCGAGGAAGGCCGTTCCAAACGCGGCACGGGCGGTTTCGGCGTGGAGATCGAACATCTTCCGGTGCACAACGGCGACGACACCGCCGTCAGCTACTACGAGGAGAACGGCGTCGAAACGCTGCTCAAGCGCATTGCGCCGTACTATGACAAGGAAAAGGAGTACTGGGAGAACGGCCATCTGGTCGGACTCGGGCGCGAAGGCATCGCCGTGTCGCTGGAGCCCGGCGGTCAGGTGGAGTGCTCGCTGGGCATCCTCAAGACGCCGCAGGAACTGCTGACGCTGTATCGTTCCTTCCGGCGTGACATCGATCCCGTGCTGGACGAGCTGGGCTTCCGTCTGGTCAATTACGGCTACCAGCCCAAGTCGGGCTTCGCCGACGTCAAGGTCAACCCGAAGGACCGTTACGACGCCATGACCCGCTACCTGGGGCGGGTAGGCCAGTTCGGCCCGTGCATGATGCGGTGCTCGGCCTCCACGCAGGTGAGCATCGACTACGTCGACGAGCAGGATTCCATCGACAAGCTGCGTCTGGGCACCATCATCGGGCCGATCCTCGCCTGGTACTTCCGCAATACGCCGTATTTCGAGGGCGCGCCGAACCCGTGGCCCCTGCTGCGCCAGCGCATGTGGGACTATCTCGACCCCCAGCGCACGAACGTGATTCCCGGACTGTTCGACAAGCGGTTCGGCTGGGAGGAGTACGCCATCGACGTGCTGTCCACGCCGCTGATGTTCGCCGATCTGACGCATACGCCGGAGGCCAAGAGCCTGAGCGGCAAGGAGCTGCATCACCCGGCGTTCTATGAGAACGCCGGAGAGGTGTATCCCGACCGCGAGCTCAACCCGTACGAGATCAACCACATCATCTCCACGCATTTCAACGACGTGCGTATGAAGAACTTCATCGAGCTGCGGCATTGGGATTCGCTGCCGATCGAGCGCGCCGAGCGGCTGACGGAGATCATCGCATCCCTGTTCTACGTGCCGGAGAACAGGGAGCGGTTGGAAAGCTACTTCGAGGATATCCGCGAAGAGGACGTGTTCGAGGCGAAGGCGAACCTGCAGGCGCGCGGCGCGCAATCGGCGCCGTATGGCCAGCCGCTCGAATTCTGGAAGGAGTTCCTGGGATTGGAGGGCCTGTTGGCCGACGAGCCCGGCGATCCGAAGCATCCGGACGTATTCCAGGAATAACCGGAATCCAAGGCGACGACCGACGGACATGATTGTGGGGGCGTTCCTGCGCAATGCGGGCGACACCCCGCAATCATGTCCGTCGCGTATCATGACGGCATGAAGCAGTCACGAAAATGCGGATCAGGCTCTCCCAGCAAGGCAACGGACGGGAGCGGCCGTGACGCCGCGAAGATGGGGACGAAAACCAATACGAGAACCCGCGCGATCATCGTCGTCGCGGCCGTCCTGCTGATTGCGGCCATCGTCGGCACCGTCTTTCTCGTCCGTTCGCTCACGGCGAGCCCCGACTCGTCAAAGACGGACGATGCGCAAGCCAACGCGACGCAGGCCTTCCCGAAATTCTCCTTCGGCGACACCACCATCACGCAGGCCGAATTCACCCAGGCGTGGTCGTCGCAGCGCACCGCCGCCGTCAGCTATTTCAAGCAGAAGCACGACGTCAACCTCAACGCCCGGGACGCCGACTGGACCGCCTCATACGGCGGAGAGAAGCCGGTCGAATGGCTGACGAAACAGACTATCGACACGCTGCGCTTCCGTCACGCGGCGTACCTGATCGCAGTCTCGTACGGGCTGGTCGACGACGACTCGTACACCGGCATCGTCAAGCGCATGGAAACCCTCAACGCGAACAACCGGCAGAAACGTGAAGCGGGGCAGGTCATCTACGGACGCAGCGAATACGACATCGCCTCATACATCGACTACGAGATGACCGCGCTGAAGAACGACTACGTCGACGACGCCACGAAACCGGGCATGAACCCGAGCGAGACCGAGGTGCAGGAGTATTACGACGCGCACGACTGGACCGTGGACGGGGTCGAGGGCAAGGCGCCGCTCGCCGATGTGAAAGCCAATGTGAAGACGGCGCTGCGCACGGAACGCTACCGCGAGAGGGTTCAGAGCAAGGCCGACAAGATAGACGTGTCGACCCTGCCATGGAAGAGGCTGTACGCCTACGCGGCGACCCTGGTCGGCTGATCGCCGGGCCGAGGCTGATCCGTCAGTCGGCCGCGGTCAGCTTCTGGTGATTCTTCTTCGCCGCGGCGATCATCAGCTTGATGCGGTTGAGCTGATTGGCCTGTGAGGCGCCGGGATCATAGTCGATGGAGACGATGTTCGCGTCCGGGTGCAGACGGCGAATCTTGCCGAACATGCCGCGGCCGGTCACATGGTTGGGCAGGCAGGCGAACGGCTGGGCGCAGATCACATTCGGGCAGCCAGACTCGATGAGCTCCAGGATCTCGGCGGTCAGCAGCCACCCCTCGCCGGCCTGCACGCCCACCGAGGTCACCTCGGAGGCCTTCTTGACCAGCTCGGGCATCGGCAGGTCCTGGCTGAACTTGCCATGCGCCAGATCGATGGCCGCGCGCACCGGGTTGAGGTAACGGTCGAGACCCCAGCGCATGAGCGAGTACAGCTTCTTGTTGCCGCCCATGCCGAGGTTCTTCTCGTTCCAGTCGGTGATGTACGGACGCGTGGTCATGAACTCCATGATGCCGGGGACCACGGCCTCGCAATCCTGCGATTCGATGACGTCGACCACGTGGTTGTTCGCGTCGGGATGGTACTTGACGAGGATCTCGCCGACGACGCCGACGCGCACCTTGCGCGGGATGTCGCGCAGCGGCAGTGCGTCGAACGATTTGACGATCTCCTTGAGCAGCGTCTGGTACGGCAGGTAATGCTTGCCGATCTTCTTCTTCGCGGTATCGGAGAAGCCGTGGTGCTCGATGGTCTCGCGCACGATGGTGTCCCACATCTGGTACAGCTTGTCGGCGCTGCCCTTCTCGACCTCGTACGGGCGCACGCGCATCAGGCATTTGAGCAGCAGGTCGCCGACGACCAGCGCCTTGATGGCGCGGTGCAGCAGCGTGGGCGTGGCCTTGAAGCCCGGGTTGTCCTCGAAGCCCTGCGTGGACAGCGCGATGACCGGCACCTGCGGGTAGCCGGCGTCGATCAGCGCCTTGCGGATCAGGCCGAAGTAGTTCGTCGCGCGGCACATGCCGCCGGTCTGCGTGATGGCGAGCGCCACATGGTCGGGATCGTACTTGCCCTTGACGATGGCGTCGACGAGCTGGCCGATGACCATGATCGCCGGGTAGCAGGCGTCGTTGTTGACGTACTTGAGGCCGAGTTCGACGTCCTCGCGGCTCGCGGTCTTGAGGATGTCGAACTTGTATCCGCCGGAGCGGATGACCGACTCGACCAGCGACATGTGGATCGGGCTCATCTGGGGGCCGACGATCGTGTAGTCCTTCTTCATCGACTTGCCGAACGGCACCTTGTTGGCGTACTTCGACATGGTCGCGGTGTTGTGGCCGGATTTCTTGGCGGTCTTCCTCGCGGACTTGCCGTTCGGCGAGGTGGCGGCGAGTCGCGACTCGGCCTGCGCCGCGCGGCGGGAGGCGTCCTTGACGGCCTTGGTGAGCTGCGGGTTGCTCTTCATCACCGTGTCGAGCATGACCTGACGGCCGGGCGTGGGCGCCTCGGATCCGGTCTTGCGGAAGCCCGTGGAATGCGGGGCCGGCTGCTCGGCGGCGTTCTTCTGCTTCTCCGCGGCCTCGACGGCGGCCTGCGCGGCGGCGAGCTGGTTCTGGGCGGCCTTGAGCTGCACCTCGGCGGCCGCGAGCTCCTCCTTGGCCTGACGCTGCGCCGCAAGCTCGGCCGCACTGGGGCCGACCGGCTGGTCCTGCTTGTTCGGCAGCACCTGCTGGCGGGATTGGGACTGGGCCTGTGCGGCCAGACGCCGCTTGTTGGCCTCGCGCTCCTCGACGGCGGCCTTGAGCGAACGCAGGCGGATCTTTGCCGCTCCGAGGTTGCTCACCTCATCGATCTTGAGCAGCGTGTACACGTCGGCCTTGTCGGCGAGGATCTCGGCCACCTGATCGGTGGTGATGGCGTCCAGGCCGCAGCCGAAGGAGTTGAGCTGCACGAGTTCGAGACCAGGGTAGGATGCCACGAAATGCGCCGCCGCGTAGAGCCGCGAATGGTAGGCCCACTGGTTGGTGACGCGCAGCGGCATGCGGGAGACGGTCACCTTGCGGTCGCCGACGTGGCGGAAGCCGTTCGCGTTCTTCTTGCGCGGGTCCTCCTCGCCTTCCGACAGGTAGTCGCTCAGATGCAGGTTCTCCCCCGGCTGCAGTTCGCAGATCGAATCCTCCGAGAGCACGACCATGCCGAGCGCGCAGATCGTCTCGGGGATGCCGTGGTTGACCTCGGGGTCGATGTGGTACGGGCGTCCGGCGAGCACGATGCCCCGGCAGTTGTGCTCCTTCATGTAGGCGAGCGCCTTGAAACCTTCCTCCTGCACGTCGTTCTTGAAGATCTTGTCCTCGGCGTACGCGGCCTTGACCGCGGTCTCGGCCTCCTCGCGGCTCACGTTCGCCCAGGCGAACTCCTCGACGATGCGGTCGACCATGAGCTCGTGGTTGGCGAGGTTGAAGTACGGGTGCATGTAGCGGATGCCGTCCTCGCGCAGTTCGGGCATGTTCGCGCCGATCACCACCGGGTAGTTGGCCACGACCGGGCAGTTGTAGTGGTTGTCCGTGTTGGGCACGAGGTTGTCCTCGTAGCTCACACACGGGTAGAAGATGTTCTTGACGCCCTTGCCCAGCAGCCACTTGATGTGGCCGTGCACCAGCTTGGCCGGGTAGCAGATGTTCTCGGAGGCGATCGATTCGATGCCGGTCTCGAACAGCTCGTGCGAGCTGCGGCCGGAGATCATCACCTTGAAGCCGAGCGAGGTGAGCAGCGTGAACCAGAACGGGTAGTTCTCGTACATGTTGAGCACGCGAGGGATGCCGATCTCGCCGCGGGTGGCCTTCTTGTCGGTGAGCCTGCGGTAGGCGAAGCAGCGCTTGTACTTGTAGTCGTACAGGTTCGGCCTGTCGGAGCGCTTCTTCTTCGCGTCGCCGCCGCGCTCGCAGCGGTTGCCGGTAACGTAGCGCGAGCCGTCGGCGAACGTGGTGATGGTGAGCTTGCAGTGGTTCTGGCACAGCTTGCACACGTCGCGCTCGGAGGTCATCGACATGTTGTCGAGGTCGTCGCCGGACAGGATGTTGGACGCCGTGTGGTGCACGCCGTCGATGACGACCTCGTGGTCTTGCTCCGCGCTGACATCGTCGCTGCCGGCCATATCGGCGGACTGGCCCGCGGAGACTTCGGCGTCGTGGTCGTGCGCGTCGTCGGCCACGTCCTCGTAATGCATGCGCGCGGTCAGGGCGGCGCCGAACGCGCCCATCAAGCCAGCGATGTTCGGGCGGGTCACCTCGCGCTCGGTGAGCAGCTCGAAGGCGCGCAGCACGGCGTCATTGAGGAACGTGCCGCCCTGCACGACGACGGTGTCGCCGAGCTCACCGGAGTCACGCAGCTTGATGACCTTGTACAGCGCGTTGCGCACGACCGAATAGCACAGGCCGGCGGCGATGTTCTCCATCGACGCGCCTTCCTTCTGTGCCTGCTTGACGGACGAGTTCATGAACACCGTGCAGCGCGAGCCGAGGTCGACCGGATGGTCGGAGTTGAGGGCCGCCTGGGTGAACTCCTGGATGGTCAGACCCATCGACTGCGCGAAGGTCTGCAGGAACGAGCCGCAACCGGACGAGCACGCCTCGTTGACGGCGATCGAGTCGATGACGCCGTCGGTGATGGCCAGGTATTTCATGTCCTGGCCACCGATGTCGATGACAGCGGTGACGCCGGGGCTGACCATTTCGGCGCCGCGGTAGTGCGCCATGGTCTCGACCACGCCCTCGTCCAGGTGCAAGCCGGTGGTGATCAGTCCCTCGCCGTAGCCGGTCGCGCAGGATCGGGCGATCCACGCGCCTTCGGGCAGCTCGGACTGGATCTTCTTGACGATGTTGATGGCGGCGGTCAACGGGCTGCCTTCGTTGGTGGCGTAGCTGGACCATACGATCTCGCGGTCGTCGTTGACGAGCGTCGCCTTGATGGTGGTCGAACCCGCGTCGATACCGAGGAAGTGCGGGCCTTTCGCGCCTTCGAGCGTGCCGATGTGGATGTGTTCGCGATGGTGGCGCTCGTTGAACGCCTCGCGCTCCTGGTCGGAGGAGAACAGCGGGGGCATGGTCGGCGTGTTCGCCGGCAGGTTCTTCAGGTCGTCGAGGGCGGCGATGATGTCGTCACAGGTGCGCGGCTCGAAATGCACGCCGTCGACGTCGATGCCGTCCGGCTCCCCAGCGATCAGCGCGGAGCCGTATGCGACGTACAGGTGGGCGTCGGTCGGCACGATGAACTCGTCGACCTTGCCGGCGAGCGCGCGGTGGAACGCCTCGCGCAGCTCGGACATGAAGAACAGCGGGCCGCCGAGGAAGATGACCGTGCCGTGGATCGGGCGTCCGGAAGCCAGACCGGCGATGGTCTGCGTGGCCACCGCGGTGAAGATCGACGCGGCCAGATCGGGCTTGGCGGCGCCGTCGTTGATCAGCGGCTGCAGGTCGGTCTTTGCGAACACACCGCAACGCGACGCGATCGGGTACAGGGTCTTGTAGTCCTTGGCGTAATCGTTGAGGCCGGAGGCGTCGGTGTCGAGCAGCGTGGCCATCTGGTCGATGAATGCGCCGGTGCCGCCCGCGCACGAACCGTTCATGCGCTGTTCGGGAGTGGGCTTCAGGTACGTGATCTTGGCGTCCTCGCCGCCGAGCTCGATGATGACGTCGGCCTGCGGGTATTCCTCGTCGATCGCGCGGGTCTCGGCGATGACCTCCTGGATGAACGGCACGTGCAGGTTGTCGGCGAGCGTCAGGCCGCCGGAACCGGTGATGGCGAGACGAATGGGCTCGTCGCCGCGGCCGAGGTCGACGAGCGTCTGATGGATGTCCTTGAGCAGTCCAGCCACCGTGGCGCGGACGTTGGCGTGGTGACGTCGGTAGTCGGAGAACAGCACGTTATTGAGCGCATTGGTCTGATCGAGCACCACGGCCTTGACCGTGGTCGATCCGATATCCAGACCCACGCGCAACGGCTTACTATCGTGGCTTTCGGCCGCGGTATTCGCTGTATCCACCATCTGTTACCTCTGTCTTCGTTTCGGGACTTCCCGCTACTTCCTTATGTAATGTAGTCCGAGACCCCTCCTAACGAGCCGTCGTATGGCGTGATTTCGCTAACAAACGCAAAACGGAAACTCGACGGTTTCCCCACGATTGCGGCGTTACCCCCATTATCGCGCATTCGGGGGGTGAGCCGAGCATGCCAGCAGGATGGTGGTCTTATGGACTAGTGCTATTGACCACCCCAGTCCCGCTCAAATCCCTGATATGGCGGCCACGCCGGCGACGACGGCGGGCCATACCCCGGCCGCAGTATCCGAGACCTCCAGCGGACCGGGCACGCCGCTGCCCGCGAAAACGTCGACCACGCCGTCCCGCACGCCGCGCATATACAGACACGCCGCGCATATACAGAGTCGTCCGCCCCAATCCGGTGCCCAGCATGCGCGATCACCCTTCCCGGAAACAGAGCATCATCACATGGAACAGCGGACTCACGCGAGGCCAGATGAATGCGGGGAGAAGCAAGGCCATGCCGATGGCGGGCGAGACTGTCAGGATGGCCGCGATCAGGCCGACGGCATCGAATCCACTGGATGGATGGCGAGGCCGGCGGCGCCGTCACGACGCCTGTGCGCCCTCGCCGGCCTCGCGATCCTTGAGGTACATTTCGGGGATGTCGCGCTCCTGGTCGTGGAGCTTGGCCCAGACGACAGGCCTGCCGGCGGCCAGCGAACGCGGCACGTCGAGGATGCGCTGGTTTCTGGATCCGCGGAACTGCAGGAGGGAGTCGTGCTGGTCCTTGAGGTAGCGGCCGTCGACGAGGATGTCGATGAGCTGCAACAGTTCGAGCTTGTCCGGCGTCTCACCGGGACGCATCAGCTCCTCCCACGTGTAGCCGGTCCAGCACCAGATGTCTTTGTCGTGGCCGAACTCGCCGCGGATGCGCCGGGCGAGCGGCAACAGGACGGGCGTATTCAGCATGGGTTCGCCGCCGAGGAACGTGATGCCCTGGATCCACGGCGCCTTGAGGTCGTCGACGATCTTGTCTTCGAGCTTCTGCGTGTATTCGTGGCCGGCCTGGAAATCCCAGATCGACGAGTTGAAGCATTCGACGCAGTGGAACGGGCAGCCGGAGACGTACAGCGAATTGCGTACGCCTTCGCCGTCGGTGACGATGAAGGTCTTGTAGTCGGCGATCATGCGCTTGGACATGCGCCGCCCGTCCCACTGGCCGGAACGGGGGTTGTTGGTCAGTGATGACGGCACTCCGGGTCCGCGGCCGGTCTCGCCGGCCGCGAAATCATGCAGCGTCGACTTCCTGTCCATCATCATCCTCCCTGTCCAACCGTAACGTTGCGCGCAACGAGCGAGGGTCGCCGGTATATGTTGTCTGACCGTAAGCTTGGCCGAACGGCCTTGAGTGTGTCAGACAACATATACCGGCGACCCTCGCGGACAGCACAACGCGCGGTACCGGCAGTTACTTGGCCTCTTCGAACCACTCGCGCTCGGAGCCGTCCGCCAGCGTCACGTGACCGGTCTCGCCGCTCATGTGCTTGACGCGGTGGGAGATCTCCTCGTGACGGCCATGCACCATCGGGCGCTGCACCGGGTTGCCGAGGTAGCCGCAGGTGCGCTTGGTGACGTTGCACTTGTCAGGGTCGCAGTTGCCACACTCGGGGCACTTGAAGCCCTCGTCGGTCGGCTCGAAGTCGCCCTGGAAGCCGCACACGAAGCAGTGGTCGATCGGCGTGTTGGTGCCGAGGTAGCCGATGCCAATGTTGTAGGCGTAATCCCACACGGCCTCCAGCGCCTTCGGGTTGTCCTGCAGGCACGGGTACTCGCAGTAGTTGATGAAGCCGCCGGACGCGAAGTACGGGAAGTCCTTCTCGTAGTTGAGCTTCTCCATCGGGGTGGGCTGCAGCCACACCGGGTAGTGGAAGGAGTTGGTGTAGAAGTCGTGGTCGGTGACGCCCTCGATGCGGCCGAACTTCTCGCGGTCCATGCGGTTGAAGCGGTCGGTGAGGGATTCGGCCGGTGTGGAGTACACGGAGTAATGGTAGCCTTCGGCCTTGCTCCACTGCTTGCACAGTTCGCTCATGCGCTTGACGATCGACAGCGCGAACTCCTTGCCCTGCGGGTCCCAGCCGTGGTCGCGGATCCAGTCCTTGCCGTAGAAGACGGCGGTGGCCTCGGCCAGGCCGATGTAGCCGAGCGACACGGTGGCGCGCTCGTTCTTGAACAGCGTGTCGACGTTGCCGCTCGCGCCGAGGCGACCGAAGGCGCCGAAGCGGAACAGGGTGGGCGCGTTGACCGGGGTGGCCTGCTTGCAGCGCATGATGCGGAACTGCAGCGCCTGGTGGGCGACCTCCATGCGCTCGTTGAACAGCTTCCAGAAACGTTCCTTGCTGCCGTGGGATTCGATGGCGATGCGCGGCACGTTCACGGAAACGACGCCGAGGTTCATGCGGCCATCCTCCTCGTCCTTGCCGGTCTCGGGGTTGATCCAGCCCTGCAGGAAGGAGCGGCAGCCCATCGGCGCCTTGAAGGAGCCGGTGATCTTGACGATATTCTCGTAGAACACGACGTCCGGGTACATGCGCTTGGTGGCGCATTCCAGGGCGAGCTGCTTCAGGTCGTAGTTCGGGTCGCCGGGGTCGGCGTTCACGCCGTGGCGCACGGTGAACACGAGCTTCGGGAAGATTGCGGTGTGGTGGTCCTTGCCGAGGCCGCGGATGCGGTTGAGCAGGATCGCGCGCTGCACCTCGCGGGCGAACCAGTCGGTGCCCAGGCCGAAGCCGACGGTGACGAACGGGGTCTGGCCGTTGGAGACGCGGTTGGAGTTGATCTGGTACTCCATCGTTTGCATGGCGTCGTAGATGGACTTGCGCGTGCGGACCTTGGCGAGGATCTCACGCTCCTGCTCCAGCTCGTCGACGTCGGTGTGGAACGGCGTGTCCATGGGCAGCGGCTCGCGGGAGCCGAAGTGCAGCTTGGCGGGCTCGTTGGCCTTGGCGTTCTCGACCTGACGACGGGCGAACTCCACCGGCATGCCGTCGGGGATGGTCTCGCGGGCCTCTTCGAGGAACTTCTCGTAGTCCTTCTTCGCGTAGGCGGCGAGGTGCTCGTCGGCACGGTTGGCGGTCTGGCCGCCGTACTGGCTGGAGGCCACGTCCTTCATGATCTGGGTGATCTGCGTGGCGGCGATGGCGATGGACTTCGGGGAGGCCATCGGCGCGTTGCCAAGCGTGAAGCCGTTGGCGAGCATGTCCCAGAAGTTGGGCAGCGAGCAGTTGGACTGCGCGGTGAACGGCGAGTAGTCGGCGTCGTGGAAGTGGATGTCGCCCTTCATGTGCGCGTTCGCGACGGCCGGGGGCAGCATGTTGAACGCGGCGGCCTTGGAGACGGCGCCGGCGAGCAGGTCGCGCTGAGTGGCGTAGACGTTGGCATCCTTGTTCGCGTTCTCGTGGATCAGCGTCGGATCCTGGTTGATGAAGCGGGAGACGGCCTCGTTGACGTCCGTGGCCTTGGCGCGCTGGATGTCCTTGTCGAGACGGTAGTTGGTGTAGGCGCGGGCCACGTCGTACAGGTGGGCGTCGATCAGGGCGTGCTCGACGAGGTTCTGGATGTCCTCGATCTTGGCGGGGCCGTTGTAGCGCTCCGTGATCTCGCCTTCGATCTGGTCGGCGAAGCCGCGGATCAGCTTCTCCTCCTCCGGGCCGACCTGCTTGTCAAGGTCGGCGAAGGCGGACTTCACGGCGCTGATGATGTTTATCGGGTCGAAGTCGACGACGCGACCGTCACGCTTCTCCACCAGCACCTTGGAGGAGGTGGCGGTACTGGCGTTCATCAGCAGAGCATCCATGTCCTAATCCCTGTCCTTTCGTGATTCCCGGCATGTCTTGCGGCGGTCGCCGATCCGAAATCACACGTGTGTAAGTTGTTTGTTCTCTGATGACTATACGACATGCCACCCCTAGATATAGTGGGGAAACGCCGAAAACAATCCTAGATATGCACATTTCGGCGAAATAGAGCCGAAAAGAACATCCGTGTGATTTACTTCACGGTATGTCGTCAGCGTGTCGCGGCGAGACCATCACCGAAAAGCCGGCCAACAATGATACCGTCCGACGGCGACGCTCTCGCAGGCAGAAAAACTTGTCCTTTCTGTACGTAAACCTTGAAGGCATGAATCAGGAACAGGACCTTGCAATCGCGACGCAGCGGCCGTCGGAGGGCGGCGGGGAGCGCATCCCCAAGCCCTTCGACCAACTGCCGCGCCTGGCAGCCGAGACCACCGCGGACAACCCCTGGCCGGTCAGCGTACTGAGCCAGAAATTCCATACCGCGGTGGAGCGCTGGCCCGCCGCGTGGATCGCCGGGCAGATCACGGAGATCAACACGCGCCGCGCCGGCTCGGCGTATCTTACGGTGCGCGATGACGTGGAGGACATCGCCATATCCGTGTCCGGCTGGCGGGCGTTCGCCTCGAAGGCCGCCTCATTCAAGCAGGGCGACCGCGTGGTCGTGCATGGCAAGGCCGACATCTGGGTCAAGCAGACGCGGTTGAGCTTCATCGGCGACGACATCCGCAAGATCGGCTCCGGCGGCGGACTGAAGGAGCAGATCGACCAGTTGCGCATGAAGCTCAAGGGCGAGGGCCTGTTCGACGCGGACCGCAAGCTGCCGCTGCCGGAATTCCCCTCCTGCATCGGACTGATATGCGCCCCGCACGCACGGGCCGAAGGCGATGTCATCACCAACGTGCGGCTGCGCTGGCCGACGGTGCGGTTCAACATCGTCCATGCCTTCGTACAAGGGCCGCAGTGCCCGCAATCCATCGTCGAGGCGATTCACCGGCTAGACGCCGACCCGGACGTCGACGTGATCATCGTGGCGCGAGGCGGCGGCTCGTTCGAGGACCTCATCGGATTCTCGGACGAGGCGGTGGTGCGCGCCACGGCGGGATGCGAGACGCCGATCGTCTCCGCCATCGGGCATGAGGACGACTGGACGCTGATCGACCTGGCGGCGGACCTGCGGGCCTCGACGCCGACCGACGCGGCGAAGAAGGTCGTGCCCGACGTGCACGAGCAGTGGCAGCTGATCGGCAATGCCATCGACCGCATGCGCATGCGCATCGACGCGCGCGTCGGCAACGAGATACGGCTGGTCGAAGGGTACGCGAACCGGCCCAGCCTGACGCAGCCGCTGACCATGCTGGAGCCGTACCAACGGTTCGTCGACGACGCGCGCCGCCGCATGGACATCGGCCTGACGCGCATCGTGGACGACGCCAGCCTGACCGTGGAGAAGCTGCATGCCAGCCTGACCGCGCTCAGCCCGCAATCCACGCTCGACCGCGGATACGCCGTCGTCCAGAACGCCGACGGGCACGTCATCGACGACGCCGGAAAGGTGAGCGCGGGAGACCATCTCACGCTGACGCTGCGCAAGGGGGTCATCACCGCCACCGCCCAGTAGCGGAGTGCCGCACGGCAGCAGAGTGCGGGGCAGATATCAGCCGCATAACCATATATATGACCGTTATCCAATCGAATACGACACGCATACACGACAGAAGGAGACCATCATGACCAGCAAGAACGCATCGGCGGCGAGCGAGCCGGCGACCAGCCTGACCGACAAGGAGCGCGAGGCCATCGCACAGATGCCGTACGAGGAGGCCCGCGACAAGCTCATCCAGGCCGTGCAGGCGCTGGAGGCCGGCGGATTGAACCTCGACCAGTCCATGCGCCAGTGGGAGATCGGCGAAGCACTTGCCAAGCGTGCGCAGAGCCTGCTGAACGAGGTCAAGGCCAAGCTCGACGCCGCCCAGGCCGAGCAGGCCAACAGCGCCGACACCGCCGGCACCCAGTCCAACCTGGACTGACGGGGCACCCTACGCGGGACGTTGCGTCCATAAGCGCGCGCCACGGCGAAGTCCGCGCGAACTTATGGACGGAAAACACGAGGTTTGCGCCCATATGTGCGCGCAGCCGCCGTTTGGACGAGCACTTATGGACGCAACGATGGCGTGCCGAGACCATCTATGTCCCCATATGCGTGGCGACGCACCGCCGTAGTGCCACGCACCGTAGTCGCACTACGCGGCATCCGTCATCGGCCGACGCCTACCACAACATGACAACGTCGCCGTAAGGTACCACCCCGATCAGCCGGCCGTCACCGCCGTCACTGCACGACGATGGTGGCGAGCAGCGCGGCATGATCCGAGCCGGCGACCGACTTGACCTGCATCTGACCGGCGATGATGTCCTTGTCCAGCACGATATGGTCGATGCCGGCGAACCGCGGCAGCGGCAGCTTGTTGGACGGCCAGGTGAACGTGAACCCGTGCCCCGACTGCCGCGCGGCGTCCGAGAACCGGTTCCCCAGGATGTTGCGGAACGGCGTGTGGTCGGTCGTGGCGTTGAAATCGCCCATGAACACGTAGCGCGAACCTTCGTGCGAGCGCATGGATGCAAGCTCGTCCAACGAGCGCTTCCACCGGCTCCAGTAGCCGGGAATCGGCGCGGTGGTATGCACGGAGACGAATCGCAGCTGGGCCTTGCCGCCGCCGAACGTCACGGTGCCGCCCGGCATGAACGACGCGCTCGACCCGACCTCGTCATCGACCGGACGCCCGAGCTCGGTCGCGGACCAGATGCCGTTGCCGTAGACACCGTCCGACGACGAAACCTGCGAATACGGCAGATAGCTGTGGATGCCCGCCTCGTCGAGCTTCTTGATGAAATCGTTCGTCGTCTCCTGCAACGCGAGCACTTCGACGCGCTGATCCCGCACGATGTCGACGATGGCCTTCGCGTCCGCATGGCCTTTGTAGACGTTGAAGGTCATCACGCGGGCGATCATGTCGCCGGTGTCCGCCCGGGTCGATGCCATGGCCGCGTCGACGGCCGCCGGCAGCTTCGTGGACGCGCTGAAGAACGGCCACTGCCACCACACCTGGAGGCCGATGCAGGCGAGCGCCATCAGCATGGCGATCCAGCGACGCGAGATGATCGACAGTATCAGCGCGAGCACGGCGAGAATCACGAACCACGGCGTCGCGGATACGATCACGGGGATGTACGGCAGCGCCTGCAGGTTCTCGGGGAGCATGCGCAGGACGCTGCACGCCAATGCGAGAGCGGCGAATATGACCGACAAGACGCCAAGGAGACGGTGGCGTCGGCCGCGTGGGGCGCTTGTTTTCGCGGCGGGCCTTTTCTTCGCAGTGCCGGACGACGCGCCGGACCGCCGAGCCGCCGAGCCGTAGGCGTTCCGTGATGATCCTCGCGCGTTTGCCATTCGCCACTCCCCTGTCGTCCGTCAACCGGTACGCAACGACATGTATTCCTTCCAGCCGTCGCGCATACAAGCTCATACGATAACGCCCCGGAACCGCGGACGCCATCGTTCCCGAGAATCATTCCCCATTCCGGCACGTATGCGCGGCGGCCTGCGGGCTTCACACTGCGCACGATACGCGCATATCCGCCCGACATGTATAATGGTCATTCGTTGCCCCGGTAGCTCAGGGGATAGAGCACCGCTCTCCTAAAGCGGGTGTCGTGCGTTCGAATCGCATCCGGGGCACCCATTCGACTGGAAGACCCGAGCAGAACGAGCGGAACCGTGCCCGCTGATATCAACGGGCACGGTTTACCGAATCATTCGGTCATCCTTGAATAACTATCGAGTCTATCGCCCGGATCCCAATCCCCGCGCATCCATACCATACGAGACATTTCGGGAATATACCGTCACTGTGTGAGGGTACCGTCACTCTGTGTGTGCACGCGCACAGTGGCGGTTGTTGAAATCCCTTATTTTCCAATGGTTTTGAAGGGTGCCGTCACTCTGCGAGTTTTGAGAGCGCCATTTTTCGACATCGTCGTCACAGACCTTCCAGTGACGCCCGATAGCATGCGTGCAGAACAGTGACCGACCGGCATCATGCATGACATCCCCGTGCGCGTCACCTCCAGCACCGCCGCCGACAGGACGGGCCAAGGCGGCATGAGGAGGGCGGCAGCGCAGCGGGGATGATGATTCCAACCAGCCACCGGGGAAATGGATGATCTCTCACGATGATGGATGGGACGGTGACGCATGGCAACGCTGAAAGACGTGGCGAAGGCGGCGGGGGTATCGCCGAGCACCGTGTCGTACACGCTTCGCGGCGGCGCCTACGTGTCGCAGGAGACCCCGGGGCAGATCTGCGCGATCATCGAGCGCAACAAGAACACCACGCCGGTCGACATCCTGCACTGACCGCCCCCTTCACCCGGCTCGCCTCGGCTCGGCTCCGCCGCCATCCCGCGAAAGTCCCATCACAACCAATGTACATGGGACTTTCGCGGGAAGAGGGCGGGGAATGGTCAAGCGCCGCGCGGCGATCAGCAGCCGCCCGTCTCGCGGTGATCAGTGGGAGGCCAGCGCCGTGATCCGGTCAAGGAACTGGCTCTTGAATCGCGCGATGTCGACGCGCACGGCCACCTGCGTGGTCTTGTGCGAGTCGGTGAGCCGGTCGTGAGCGCGGTCGCCGATGGTCCTGCCGCGATACGCGCCCTCCAAGTCGACCTGCAGGTTCATGCCCAGCGTGGTGACCAGCGTCGGGTCGAGCGCCGCGGCCACGGCAAGCGGATCGTGCATGCCGCACCCCTTCAGCTCGGGCTGCGTCGCCGAATACGCGTCGATGTAGAAATCCGTCATGCCCGCCAGGAAATCACCCGCCGCGGTGCCCAGCCGCCGCCATCGCTCGATGTCGCGCCGCGTGAGCACCGCCTGATGCGTGACGTCAAGGCCGATCATCGTGGTTTCCACGCCGCTGCGCAGGATGGCGTCGGCGGCCTCCGGGTCCTGCATGATGTTCGCTTCAGCGCCGGGTGTCACATTGCCCGGCACGGTCAGCGCACCGCCCATGAACGTGATGGAACCGACGAGCTCGCCGATGCGCGGCTCACGACGGCAGACTTCGGCGATCGTGGTCATCGCGCCGGTGGGCACGATGACCAAGTCCTTGCCGTACGTGTGCGCCGCGTCGATGATGAAATCCGCCGCGGCCGTCGTTTCCGGCGAGCGCCGCGAATCGGGGATCGTCATGTCGCCGATGCCGTTGTCGCCGTGGATGCGCCGCGTTCCTGCCGACGGCGAATAGCGGAAGTTTTCCGGTGCGGTCGATGGGCGGTCGAGACCGGGATACACCGACACTTCGGGATGCCCAAGCAGGTCGGTGACGGCGAGCGCGTTGCGCATGCCGGTCTCGACGGTGACGTTGCCATAGGTGCCGGTGATGCCGATCAGCCGGACGTCATCGGCCTGTTCGCTTGCGAGCGCATACGCGATTGCCAGTGTGTCGTCGATGCCGGTATCCAAATCGAGAATGAGTTTGCGTGTCATGCGGGTCTCCTTTGCCTTCCGTATTCTACGCCGCACACCTATGGCGACTGTCAACCGGCCTCGCCGCGTCCCGTCAGACGAACAGGCTCATGTCGCTGGTCTCGCCGGAGCCGAGGAACGTTGAGACACCGCCGAGCTCCACCCCGTCGATGAGCTCCTCCTGATGGATGCCCATGATGTCCATCGACATCTGGCATGCGACCAGGCGCACGCCGTGATCGGTCGCCTGCTTCATCAGCGATTCGAGTGATTCCACGTTCTTGGATTTCATGATCCAGCGGATCATCTTCGCGCCGATGCCGCCCATGTTCATGCGCGAGAGGCCGAGCTTGCGTGTGCCGCGCGGCATCATCATGCCGAACATGCGCTCGATGAGCGTCTTCCTGACACGCACGCGCTTGGGCTTGCGCAGGATGTTGAGCCCCCAGAACGTGAAGAAGATCGTGACCTTGCGGCCCATCGCGGCGGCGCCGTTCGCCATGATGAACACGGCGATGGTCTTGTCGAGGTCACCGCTGAACACGACGAAGGTCTTGTCATGGCGAACGTCGCCGCCATCCGGGTTGAAGCCGGTCTGCTGCGGTGCGGCGGCGGGAGTCTCGGCCGATACCGTCCGACCGGCCGGCGACGACGGGCATGCGGCGGCCGGAGCGCCGGGGGCCGGCATGTGCGCGGTCTTGTCGATGACGACATGAATCACGCCGTTTTCGTCGCGTTCGAGCGAGACGAGATGGTTGCCGACGCGTTCGCACCACACCGCGATGTCTGACAGGAAGGCGTCTTCGGTCGCCTCGGCGGTCAATCGGGTTCCGATCGGCAGCGGGCGCAGCGTGTCGGCGACCTTCACGATCGGACCGGGGCACTTGAGCCCTTTGGCGTCGACGAATACCGCGTGAGGCTGCGCGCCGTCCGTATCTCCATTGCTGCCGTGCAAGGCGGCCGAGTCGGCGGCCCCCGTCGACTTGCTCTCATGCTCAGGGCCGCGCAGGGATATCTGCTGCGCCGCGGCCGGGATGGAGAGCGTCGCGGCGCTTCCCTTCGCCTGCTTTTCGGGCCGGGCATCACCATCGTCGACGTCGTTCTCCCGCTGTTGCGGCAGAGAGGCGAGATACTCCCGATACGCCTGGAATCCGCCGTCAAGGTTGATGGCGTCATAGCCGCGATCGGCAAGGATCTCGGTGACCTGCTCGCTCCAATCCCCCACCCGGCAGAACACGACGACCGGCTTGTCGTTCGGCACCTGGCTCAGCCTCGTGCCGATCTGGTTGAACGGGATATTGATCGCGCCATCAAGGCCATGGACCAACACCTCGGCGGGCTCGCGCAGGTCCAGCAGCGTCACCGTGGATTTGTCGAGCTCAGCGAATCGTGCCGGCGTGATGCGCTTGATGGCATCGCCGTCGTCGTCCGCCAGCGGTGAATCGATGTGCTTGTCCGTCATGTCAGATGCTCCCCTCATATGTTCGTGGCTCATGCCAGCGCCTGCGCGCGCCTTGCGCCTTTGGCCGCCGAGGCGCACGGTATCCGTTCATGAGCCTATGCCAGATGTCTGTCTCCCGTTGCAGCGTGGTGATAGACGCCGGTGATGGCGCGTTATTAAACGGCGGAATCGCCGTCATTCACACGCCGCACGCCGGCTGGATGTATCGCGCCGGATCCAGCGTGGTTATGGTCGGATGCTCGCCGCACACCGGGCAATCGGGTTCGCGCTCCGGCAACGGCACGGCGCGGCACGTCATCGCCAGCGCGTCGAACGTCATCAGCCGGGCGGTCAGCGGCTTGCCGACGCCGAGTATCAGCTTCACCGCCTCCACCGCTTGCATGCTGCCGATCACTCCGACCACTGCGCCGAGCACGCCGGCCTCCTTGCAGCTGGGCACCTCGCCGGCCGCGGGCATATCGCGGAAAATGCAGCGGTAGCAGGGGCCTCGCCCGGGCACATACGTCATGAGCTGGCCCTCGAACCGCAGCGCGCCACCATATATATACGGCTTCCCGGCAAGAACGCAGGCGTCGTTGATGAGGAATTTCGTCGAGAAATTGTCCGCGGCGTCGACGATGACATCATAGCCGGCAATCAGCTCGGCGATATTGCCGGCAGATACGCGTATGTGATACGGCTTCACCGTCACGTCTGGGTTGATGGAGGTGACGGTTTCGGCCGCCGATTCGACCTTCGGCATGCCGACGTTGCCGGTGCCGTGAATGATCTGACGTTGCAGGTTCGACAGGTCCACCACATCATCATCGACGATGCCGATCGTGCCGACGCCGGCGGCCGCCAGATACATCGCGGCCGGCGATCCCAGACCGCCCGCGCCGATGACCAGCACTCGCGCGGCGAGCAGCTTCTTCTGTCCGCGTACGCCGATTTCCTTCAGAATCAGATGCCGCGAATATCTCTCCAACTGGTCATCCGTGAAAGCCATGTCCTTCTCCCCTGTCAGCGTCACCCGTCCGCGACGTCGCCCGACTCGTCGATGTATGCACAGCATAGCGTAACGGAGGAACGGTATTTCGCGCAGGGAGCACACGGCCGGCCGTTTTGTGACGATCATCCCCGGCGGGCGCCCGGATGGGGTTAGGATTGGAGCAATGCGCACAGGCGGGCCTGCCGCCGGAGGCGAACACAAGGAGGCCGATGATGACTGCTGCACACCTGACCGTCGCACACTGCGGCGAGGTATCCGCCCTGACGCTGGGACTGCCGGCCTCGGCGGCGATTCCCGAGCAGAAGGGCACGCTGCCGAAGGGATTGTTCGTGGCGAAGGCGCCGGTATCGTCCAAACTCAAGCAGCGACTGGTCAACGACATCGCCTCGATCACGATGCTCGCGCTGCTGCGGCCCGCGAACACGGCGATGGGCGCCGGCAGCGGCAAGATGCCCGAGGTGCTGGTGATTGGCCTGCGCGTGAACACGCCCGGCATCCCCGTCGAGGTGATCGATCTGATCGCCGGACAGCGTAAATCCGGCATCGTGTTCGTCTGCGTGCACGAAGGCGAGTTCGAAGGCGCGGTACGCGAGGAGTGTGCGCTGGCCGTGCGCCGCAACGTGCCGGTCCGTGCCGGTCATGTGCCGATCACGAAAGTGTTCTCCGGCGAATGGAGGCCGGCCGGCGAGGTCACGCTGGAACTACCGGAAGGGAACGCCGACGGCGGCGCGAAGACGATGGACGACCTGTGGGATTCGCTGTGCGCGCAGGCGATTCTCGACTCCGCGGACGGAGCCAATCTGGACGCGCGAATCGCCCGCCGGGACCAGATCGTCACGCTGAAAGCCACCGAAGAGAAGCTGTCGCGTGATCATCAGCGTGCCAAGAACCCCGCCCAGCGCAACGAGATTTACGCCAAACTGCATAAGATTCGCACGCAGCTGGCACAATTGGAGCAGTAGATGCCCCGTCACCGGCGCGGCATCTAGACGCTGCGCGCAGAAACCGCAACGGTCAGAAACCCAGCCGCGTGCGGCCGAACTGATCGAGCCAGCGCAGAATCGCGCCCTCGCGTAACGCCCACGGGCAGATCTCGACCTCATGCACGTTCAGGGACCTCATGATCTCGTCGGCCACGATGCCGCCGCCGACGATCTGCATCGTGCGCTCCGGCGTGATGCCCGGCAACGCCACGCGCTGCTCCGGCTCGATGGCCGCAAGCCGGGGAATCCAGTCCTCCAGCTGCTCGCGCGTCATGATCCACGTGTCCTCGCGCCCGGACTGGCGCAGCACCGCGCCCGCCAGACGTGCCAATGAGCGGAACGTCTTTGACGTGCCCACGGCATGCGCCGGATGCTTGGATTTGGGGAACGCGTCGGGCGGCGAGGAACGTCAGGCGGGCCTCGTCCGTTCCCGACAGCACGGTCACGCTCTGGCCGATGCGCTCTTCAATCTTGCGCAGGATCTTGTTGCTGTTGGGAGCCTCCTTGATGGCCGACGTGGCCATCGCGAGCAATTGCGTGATGTCGTATTCCTCGGCAAGTTCCATGCACTGATCCACGGCGGTCAGAATCGCCTCGATGCCGGACTTCTTGATCGACCCGTCATCCTTGACATACTGCATCAGCTGCACCGTGGATTTGGTGCTGGCCTCGGGATCGGGTCGCGCGCCGGGCGCAGCGTCGACGATCAGCATATGAATCGTGTTGGAGCCGATGTCAAGCACGCCCAATCGAGTGACGCGCGAACGCAAATTCACCATAGCATCTCACTGTATCACCGGCGCGGCCGCAACATGAGCGCGGTGTTCCACCCAAGGCCGGCCGCGGTTATCGGAGAATCATCGCAGCGAGGCGACGAACTTTCCGAGCCGGGACAGCCCCTCCGTCAACGCCTCGCGCGATGCCGCGTAGGACAGCCGCACATGCGTGTCCGCGGTCGCCGGGCCGAAATCCCGTCCCGGAGTCAGCGCCACATGCGCCTCTTCCAGCGCACGCTCGCAGAACGTCCACGCGTCCAAACCGGTTCCCGCGACGCTGAAATACGCGTAGAACGCGCCGTTCGGAACCACTTCGAGCGGCAGGCCGATGCGCTCCAGACCACTTACGACGATGCGGCGGCGGGCGAGCAGCTCCTGTCTGCGTTCCTCGCACACCGCCAACGATTCGGGCGTGAAGCAGGCAAGCGCAGCATGCTGGGTGGGCGTGTGCGCGCATAGATAATAGTTGGTCGCCAGATCGTCGACCGCCTCGATCGTGTATTCGGGCACCACCGCCCAGCCGAGACGCCAGCCGGTCATGCCGAAGAACTTGGAGAAGCTGTTGCAGATGATCGCGTCCGGGTCGGCGAGCAGCGCGGACCTGACCTCGCTGCCGTCGGGCTCCCGGTCGGCGAGGTCGAGGTATGTCTCGTCGATGATGCGCCACGCGCCGCGGAATCGCGCCAGGTCGCACACGCCTTTGAGCACGTCGAAGTCGATGGTCGTGCCGGTGGGGTTGGACGGCGACGTGACCATCACCGCCTTGGTGCGCTCGCTCCACGCGCGGTCGACCAGTTCGGCGTTGAGATGGAAGCGGGTGGCCGCGCTGGTCGGCACGTCCACCACCACGCCTTCGAAGGAGCGGATCAGTTCGCGGTTGCACGGGTAGGACGGGTCAGCGACGATCACCTCGTCGCCGGGGTCGACAGTGAGCGCGGTGGCCAGCAACAGTGCGGCAGACCCGCCTGCGGTGATGACGATGCGGCGGGGGTCGATGTCGACATGATGGCGTTCATGGTAGAAGTCGGCGATGGCGCGTCGCAGCTCGGGCAGGCCCAGCGCAGCGGTGTACGGCAGCGCGCGGCCATCATATTGCTCTCGCATCGCGTCGCGCACGGCGGGCGGCGCTCCGAAATCCGGCTCCCCCAGACTCAGCTTGATGACGCTGATGCTGCGGGCGATCATCTCGTCGGCCCTCTCGCCGAACACCATTGCCCGGAACGGCTGCGCCTCGCGTGCGCGTCGTGACATCGTCGGCTGTTTCGTCTCGCTCATCATGCATCACCCTTTGCCGTCCATTCGGTACTGCCACCGATTGTAATTGCCTACCACCCTCCCGGCAAAGTCCCGTTTCACCGGGCGTTCACGGGACTATGGCCGGATGTGGAGCCGGCAATCGGGGAATTATACGATGGAACCGCCTGCATTGACGGAACCGGCCGCATTGGCGAGGCCAGCAAGCTCATTGGACGCCAATGGAACCAGGCGCGGTGATCTCGGTGTAGAGCCGTTCCAGACGCGCCTCGCGCACGGGCTTGGCGAGCTCGCACTCCCAGACGACGATGACATGCCATCCGGCGGATTCGAGCGCGGCGTGCTGCGCGATGTCGCGGTCATGGTTGCGGGTCAGTTTCGCGGTCCAGAATTCCACGTTGGATTTGGGAATGGAATACTTGGAACATCCCTGATGCGCATGCCAGAAGCATCCGTTGATGAACACGATCGTATGCCATTTGGGCAGAACCACGTCGGGATGGCCGGGATAGCGCCTGTCGTTTTTGCGGAACCGAAGCCCCCGCGAGAACAGGTACCGGCGCACGAGTACTTCGATGCGGGTGTCCTTCCCGCGGATATGCGACATCGTGTAGCTGCGCGTGCCCCGCTCATACCGTTCGCCGGGCTTGGCCTTCGCGCCCGATTTGCCGGATCCACCGGTCTTCCTCGCGGCCTTTCCCTCGGCCTTCCCCGCAGCCGTCATCTCATCGCCGGCGCCTTTCGCCGCATGCCGCCGCTCGTCATGGTTTACGCTTTGTTCGCTCACGGTCTCCATTATCCGCCATTGCCGACGTCGGAGCGTCAATCGCGATAGACTACACGTACGCTTGCAACCACGGAGCGGAACCAGGGAGGCAGAATCATGGATGGCTCAACCACCTCGATCAGCGTGGATCCGCGGCAACAGCTCGACGACGTCGTGGATTTCGTCAATGACAGCTGGCTGGCATCAACGGATTTCGACGGGCCCACGTTCCTGTGGAACCATATGATCTCCGACGCGTCCGCCCAGGACGACGACAACCGCAACAATGTGCCCGTCGCCGCTCCCAACGAGGTCGCCGACGTGATCGGGTTGACGATGCAATGGTACTTCGACTCCATCTCATCCACCGTGCCGACCGCCGAACGCACCGAGGACGGCGTGTCCATGCCGCGCAACGACATGCCCACGTTCCGCATCGATTCGCAGGCGTTGTCGGGAGTGGATGCCGTGGTCGGCAACGCGCTGATGAGCACGCGCTGGGTCGACGCCACCACGAATCTGGCGAAGTCGGTCGAGATGACCGCGCGATTCGTGGGCAACGCGGCGGACCGGGACGGCGAGGGCTTCGACTATCTCAAGGAGCTCATCCAGAACGTGCGCGTGTACATGGATTCCGTGGCGCGCAACGCCGACCCGCAGGACGGGGAGAAGGCGCTGCGACTGATCACGCGGGTGGCCTGCAACGAGGATTTCCAGCTGAACGCGACGCAGATGGTGGAGCTGCTGTCGTGCGGCCTGTCGTTCGCGCAATGGGACGATACGCGCATGTTCGCCTATGATGCGCTGAACAGCGCCCTTGACACGATGGATCGTTTCGCCAAGGAGGCGAAAATCGACGAGGACGGGCGATGCGACGGCGAAACGGCACACGACGATGGCGTCATCGCCGCCGAGGCCGCGACCGGCTCGACGGCCGACGCTTCGGAACTCATCAAGCGTACGGTGGCGCTGTCGGCGCACCAGCAGTTCGAGGAATCGATCATGTTCCTGCGCCATGATCTGATGCGCGTGAGCGGTGATGCGGCCGACGCCGACCGCTTCTTGGTGAGCCACCACGAATCGGAAGCCATGGCGGATGCCTACGCGGCGCGCCTTATCGCGGCGGAGCGCTGGGATGAGCTCATCGGCTTCATCGACATGGTGGAGCGCGACCGGCCGAACCAGTACACGGTGATGTTCCCGGAGGATCTGGTTGCGTATGAGTGGGAATCCCTGCGCGAGGCCGCATTCGAGGCGCTGGGACGTTGGGACGAGCTCAGGGCGATGTACCGCGAGCGCATCGTCGAGGCGTACGACCCCTCCGACCTGCACACCATCGCACAGCTGCGCGCGATCAGCGGCCGGGATTGGGCCGGGCAGGTGCGGAGCATCGTCACGGCGTACGATGACGGATCCGGACGCTACGCCCGCAATCCGATTTACGAGCGGCTGCTCGTCGACGAGCGGCTGAGTGCCGAGGCAGAACGCTACTGCCGCACGTTCCCCGACGCCCGCGCCGATCTCGCGGCGGTATTGTGACGCGCTCGTCCGCCGCGATGGATCGCCGAGCTTAAAGCACATATACGGTTCGTGTGCAATCGGCTCGTGGGGGGGGTCTTCGCGTTCGTCTGCTGGACAACTCCCGCATTATCGACTTTTGCGGCAGTTGTCCAGCCGGCAGCGATGACCCACACCGACACGATTCAGCAAAAACGGCTTAACTGCAACGTTTTTCCGCAATTATTCTGCGAAATAATAGTGTTTTGCGCGTGTGGCGCCCTGATTTCGCGGGACAACACGCGCAAATATCGATAATGCGGAAGTTGTACAGCAGTTAGCCGTAACCAGCCGCGACCAGAGTCGGCCCAGCCCCGGCCTACAGCTCGAAGCCGAGTTCCTCGGCGGCGTCGGTCGGCACGGGGTCGTCGCACCAGAAATCCTCAAGGTTCTCGTAGGTGGTCAGACTGCGAATCTCGGCCTTGTCGATGTACAGTTCGCCGCTCAGATGGTCGGTCTCATGCTGGAAAATGCGCGCCGGCCAACCGTGCAGACGCTCCTCATGCTGCTTGCCGTTCTCGTCGGCCCAGCGTGCGGTGATGTCGAGCCAGCGCCTACGCACGGCCTGATATCCGTCGAAGCTCAGGCAGCCTTCGTAGAAGCTGCGGGTCGCGTCGCCGATCGGCTCATAACTGGGGTTGATGATGACGTGGAACGGGAATTCGGCGATTTCGCGCGGATCGTCCTCGTCGTCGCGCACGTGGTCCTCGACCACCGCGAGCGCGAGCCCCAGGCCGATCTGTGTGGCGGCCAGGCCGACTCCCGGCGCTTCCAGCATCGTCGTGTGCATCGTGTCGATGAGCTTGTTCAGCGTACCCTTGCTCAGCTGGCCGGAGTATTGCACGGTCTGCTGGCGCAGCACCGGTTCGCCGGCCTGCACAATCGGCAGGATTCGCTCCTTGCCGCCGGTTTTGAGGAGCTGTTCGACCTCACGGTTGAGTTCGAGGTCGACTTTCGTGTTTTTTCCGAACATACGAATGATTCCTTGGTATTGCGGTATTGCCGTTATTCGTTCTACAGCGCGAGCTCGTCGGCCACGACTTTGGCGAGCCGGTCGCACACCTCGTCGGCCTGCTGCTGCGTGGCGGCTTCGGCCATCACGCGTACGAGCGGTTCGGTGCCGGACGGACGCAGCAGCACGCGACCGGTGTCGCCGAGCAGCTTCGACTCCTTGTCGACGGCGGCCTGCACCGCCGCGTTGGTGGTGGCGGCCATCTTGTCGACGTTCGGCACGTTGACGAGCTGCTGCGGCAGCTGCGGGAAGTCCGCGGCGAGCTGCTTGAGGCTCTTGCCGGATTTGACGACCTCGTTGCACAGGGTGAGCGCGGTCAGGGTGCCGTCGCCGGTGGTGGCGAACTCGCGGTTGATGACGTGGCCGGACTGCTCGCCGCCGAGCGTGTAGCCGCCGCGGAGCATCTCCTCCAGCACGTAGCGGTCGCCGACCGCGGTCTGCACGGTCTTGATGCCCATGTCCTTGAGGGCGAGCTTGAGTCCGAGGTTGCTCATCACGGTGACGACGAGCGTGTTGTCGGCGAGCTTGCCGGCCTCCTTCTTGGCGCGGGCCAGGATGCCCATGATCTGATCGCCGTTGACCATGTTGCCGTCCTCATCCACGGCGAGGCATCGGTCGGCGTCGCCGTCGAACGCGACGCCCATCACCGCGTCGGTGGCCTTGACCATGGCCTGCAGCTGCTCGGGGTGCGTGGAACCGGCGTTCTTGTTGATGTTGTATCCATCCGGGGAGGCGTTGATGACCAGCACTTCCGCGCCGGCGCGGCGCAGCGCCTCCGGAGCGACCACCGATGTGGCGCCGTTCGCGCAGTCCGCCACGATCTTCAGGCCGCGCAACGGCTTGGGCTGGGTCTTGTCCGGGTTGAGCGGGGCGATGGTCGACACCAGATGGTCGATGTACAGGTTCGTGGCGGTCACCGTCTCATGCGAGACGCGGCCGACGCCCGCGCCGGTCGGACGGTCCCAGTCCTGACCGAGCACGGCCTCGATGTCGTCCTCCTTGCTGTCGGGCAGCTTGAAACCGCCGCGCGCGAAGAACTTGATGCCGTTGTCGGGCATGGGGTTGTGCGACGCGGAGATCACCGCGCCCATCTCGACGTTGAGCACGGAGGTCAGGAACGCGACGCCCGGCGTGGGGATGATGCCCGCATCGATCACGTCGAAGCCGCCAGCAGACATGCCGGCGCACAGCGCGGACGCCAGAAAATCACCGGACACGCGCGTATCACGGCCGATCAGCGCACGACGGCGGCCCTCCGGCAGGCCTTCCCTGACGGCACTGTTGCCCAGCACGCGCACGGCGGCATCCCCCAGATCAAGCGCCAGACGCGCGGTCAAATCCCTGTTCGCCAATCCACGAACGCCATCGGTTCCAAACAATCTCGGCATAATCTGCGATTCCTTTGCTTCGACGGCTTCCGCCGTCTCTTCGACATACCGAGCACCATCGTAACCGGCCGGCGGAGTGATTGCACCCATATCCATGAATACTGCCCAAATCACGCGCAATTGCCAGTTTCGGAGAAAGGCATGTGAGAGAATACAAGCAGATTCGCGAGTCATTTGCCAATGAGAGAAGGGGCCGATTGGGGCCTTCTCTGCTGTGGTCATTACCCTGAATGCCGTCCATGTCCGCCGGAGTTTCCATTGCCACCATGGTTGTCAGGGGCTGGAACTCCGGGAGCCGGTTCAGTCGGCGGGTATGGTTGCGGCGGAGCGAATCCTTGCCGGGGGACCTGCTGAGGATATGGCTGCTGCGGCTGGCTAGGCGGCTGTTCCGGCACCCGGTTCGGCAGGCGGAGCCTGGCCCCCACTCCCCTGTGATCCACCAGAATATGGGCGGGATGGCACGGGTCCGTTGGGGTATGATCGAACACTGCCATATGCCACACCGGATACGGGAATCCGCGCGCACGTCCTACGCCGCCGAGACACCACCAGGGCGATTATCACGCCCGCGGCTATAGCGGCCACGCCTGCGCCGATCACGCCCCACAGCCACACCGGCATGCCGGACGAAGCGCTCTGCGACGGGTCTCCTTCGGGCTTGGCCTGCCCGTTCGGTGTCGTGGTGTTATTGGTCTCACCATCGGCGGTGTTCGTGGCGGAGTATTTCATGCAGTCGGAGCCGCCGTCTGATCGGCACTGCTCCACCTTCTTCCACGCCGCCTGCTGACGCTCATACTCCCGCCCGATGAGCCCGGCCTCACACGGGACATTATCCGCCGCGGTGCCAACGCCGTCCGGGTTCGTCTTGCAATCCTGCGTATACCAGTCCTTCAGGGCCGGGTATTGGGCGGCGGCCTTCATCTGGTATTCCAGAATCGGGTTCACGTCCTTGTACTGCGTCGGATCGACCGTCAGCAGCGCGTTCAGGTCCACCTCACCGAACCCGCGTTTGCGCTCCGGGTCGATGACCGGCTTGCCTTTGCCGCTCTTCGTGTTGCGTATCAAAGACTGGATGATCTGGTTGCCCGTCGCGTCGGGCCACTTCTGCATGGCCAGCGCCAGGTACGACGACAATACCGCGGCCGCGGTCGACGTGCCGCCGTTGCCCACGCGGTTATCGCCTTCGGCGACGTAATTGATGGGCTTGAGCACGTTCGCCCCGTACGACAGCACCGCCACGTTGCCGTCCATGACGTCCGAGGTGGAAGCCAGGGTGCCGGACTCGTCCACGCTGTTCACCATCACCACGCCGGGGAAGGTCTCCATGCTGCGCGGGTCGCCGGTCAGATCATCCAGGCCGGGGGTGGTGTCGTTCGCGCGCGCTCCGACCATGATGATTCCGTGCCGCAGCGCATCCACATACCCGGCATAATCCGTATCGTCAAGACCGCCGCTCTGGGACCGGTTGATGATGCGGGCTCCCCAATCCACGGCCGTCCTGACATCGGCGCCATTGTCGCTCGACGCATCGCCCAGCTTCTTCGCGTCGCACAACGTCGTCGCCGCGGTGGCGCTCGCCCCCATGGTCGTGATGTGCAGTATCCTGGCCTTGGGCGCCGCGCCCAGCATCCCCGCCTTGTCCAAGGTGTAATTGCCTCCGTCCCCCACGATCCATGACAGCATGTCAGTGCCGTGCGATGAATAGTACCCATCGTCACCGGCCTTGATCGTCGCGGTCAACGGCCTGCCGCCCACCTTGCACTCGACCTCGTTGCCGTCCATACCGGAGAACCGGCCCAGCCTGTACGTGATGTCGGCGTCCTTCAACGCGGGGTAATCCTCGACCGCCTGCGTATCCAGCACCGCCACCTTCACACCGGAACCGTCAATGCCCTGCTTCCATGCGGAAGCCACCGTGTCGTTCACCACCGGCCAACGCCCGTCATCCGCCGCGAAGACACCGGGCGTGAACGCGCAAGGCAACACACACGCCAGCGCGAACGCGCACCCGGCCTTCACCCTCGACCAACGAGAAACCATGAACCTGCCCTTCCCGGCTCACGCCGTCTTTGGATGATATCGCCGAGGAGTTTCATGATGAACCCCCTACAATCCGAAAGTGTACTCTCATGAAGCTTTCAGCAATACCCCCTTTCCGTAACATTTCGGTATACGGGCAGTGAACGGCGCAGTCGCAGGGGCGCGGCATGTGACGGCACGGTACATCACGCTGGACAACGTCCGCGATTACGCATTATGCAGGAGTTGTACGACGGCAGATATTTAGGCGCGATAAGAGAATGGCTTGAAATCAACGATTTCGCGGCTCAAGTCACTGTACAACACGTATATTTTGCCCGTTTGCGGGAGTTGTACAGCGCCGTAGGTGCACAACATCTGCGTTTCGCTGATATGCGGGAGTTGTACAACGAATCACGGCAACACGGCGATACGGCAACACGACGACTCTGCCGCACCGCCGGTACATACTCATGCACGCGAAACGCCCTTCGCGCGAACGGCGGCCTTGCAGGCGCACGTTACGCGAAGGGCGTTTCGTATGGGTCGGTCGCGCCGCCTTACAGCGCGGCGTTGAAGTCGCGCACCTTGAGCGTGCGCTGGGAGGATTCCACATTGCCGCGCACGATGCGCTTCAGGGCGTTGTCGGCATCCTCATGGTCGGCGAGCCACCGATGACCGAGTTCGACCAGCGTGGCCGGGTCGGCGTAGTACGGGTACAGGCCCTCAAGCAGCGCCTCGGCCATGTGGAAGCTCTTGTTCTTCCACACCCAGTCGACCACGTCGTAGTACTTGGCGGCGTACGGCTCGGCCAGGTCGGGGCGCGGCGTGGCGCCGAACCCGCGGGCCACGGCCTCCAGCTGCATGTTGGTCAGGTCGGCGTTGTTGAGCGCCTCGTTCCAGGCCCATTCCTTCGCGGCGGCGTCGCCACGCACCGCGTGGGCGCCGAGCGCGAACTCGCGGTTCTCGGTGGTGTCGCGCTTGGCGAGCTGCGCGTCGATGCCGGCCTGGTCGATCAGCTTCACCGAGGAGAGCGCGTTGATGATCGTCCACGTGAAGTTGTTGTCGATCTCCAGTCCGGCCACGATCAGCGAGCCGTCGAAGAGGCCCTGCGCGTGCTCGGCGAACTCGGCGTCGCCCTCCTCGCCGTAGCCGAGGTACGCCGTGACGAGCTGGAACTGCTGGTCGGATCCGCCGGGAGCGGCGATGACGAGCTTCCACAGCTCCTTGGCGACGTGCTTGACCACGTCCGCGCGGCGATCCGGCGCGGTGTAGTGCCACGCGGTGGTGCTCATGCAGCTCAGCGCGTAACGGAACGTGGTGGACTCGGTCTCGGTGGCGAGCAGCGCCAGCGTCGTGTCGATGAACTTCTCGGCGGCGAGATCGCCGTCACGGGTCATGTCCCACAGCGACAGCCACACGACCGCGCGGGCGAGCGCATCATCGAAACGCTGCAGGTTCGCCAGGGCGAACGAGAGCGAATCGGCGTCGAAACGCAGCTTCGTGTATGTCAGATCATCGTCGTTCACCAGGATGAACGCGGGGCGCTTCTTGCCGGCCGCGGCGGCGACCACGGTGGATTCGCCGTCCACGTCAAGCTCGAAGCGGTCGGTGCGCACGATCTTGCCGGTGGCCGGATCCTCGTCGTAGAAGCCGACCGCGAGGCGATGCGGGCGCAACACCGGGTGCTCGGCGGGGGCGGTCTGGTTGAGCGTGAGCGAGGCGATGGTGCCGTCCGCGTTCTCCTCGACCTCGGTGGCGATCGTGTTGATGCCGGACTCCTCCAGCCACTTGGCGCTCCACGCCTTGAGATCGCGGCCGGACGCCTTCTCCAGCTCGTGCAGCAGGTCGGCGAGCGTGGCGTTGGAGTATGCGTACTTGTTGAGGTACTGGTTGATGCCCTGGAAGAACTTCTCGCGGCCGACGTAGTACACGAGCTGCTTGAGCACGGAGGCGCCCTTCGCGTAGGTGATGCCGTCGAAGTTGACGTACGTGTCGTTGAGGTCGTTGATCGGGGCGACGATCGGGTGCGTGGTGCTCAGCTGGTCCTGGTTCAGCGCCCAGCTCTTCTCGCCGGAGCAGAACGTGGCCCAGGCGTCATGCCATTCGGTGGCCTCGGCGGTGGCGAGCGTGGAGGTGAACTCGGCGAAGGACTCGTTGAGCCACAGGTCGTTCCACCATTTCATCGTCACGTAGTCGCCGAACCACATGTGGGCGAGCTCGTGCAGCACGGTCACCACGCGGCGCTCGGCGAGCGCGTCGGTGACCTTCGACTCGAACACGTACTGGTCGCGGATCGTGACCATGCCGATGTTCTCCATCGCGCCCGCGTTGTACTCGGGCACGTAGATCTGGTCGAACTTGGCGTACGGGTAAGGCACGCCCCACGTCTTGGCGTAGAACGCGAAGCCCTTCTTAGTGATGTCGAACAGGTAGTCGACGTCCTTGGCGAACGCGGGGGCGAGCGCCTGGCGGCAGTACTGGGCCATAGGCACGGTGCGGCCGTCCTCGTTGAGGTAGGTGGTGTGCCATTCGGCGTACGGACCGGCGCAGATGGCGGTCAGGTACGAGCTCATGATAGGCGTGGTCTCGAACGTCCAGCTGCGGGCGGATTCGGGCTCGTGGTCGCCGAGCACCCCGTCTGCGGTGATGACGTCGTCGACGTCCTCCTTGGACTTGACCGGCATGTTCGACGTGACGATCCACGACTTCGGCGCGAGCACGGTGAAGTCGAACGTGGCCTTCAGGTCGGGCTGGTCGAACACCGCGTACACGCGGCGCGCGTCCGGCACCTCGAACTGGGAGTACAGGTAGATGTTGCCGTCGGACGGGTCCACGCTGCGGTGCAGGCCCTCGCCGGTGTTGGAGTACACGCAGTCGGCCTTGACGGTGACCTCGTTGCGGCGGCGCAGGCCGGTGAGCGCGATGCGGTTGTCCTCGAACACCTGCGCGGGGTCGAGCGCCTCGTCGTTCAGGATGATCTCGGTCACGTTGTCGGCGATCAGGTCGAGGAACGTCTCGCTGCCCGGCTCGGCGCCGAAGCAGATCGTCGTGGTCGAGCCGAACGTGCGCGCGTCCCGGGTCAGATCAAGCTGGACATGGTAGCTGATGGGGGCGGAGACGATGGACTTGCGTTCCTCGGCTTCCACGCGGGTAAGGTTTGCACCTGGCATATTTTCTAACTCCTTCTGATATGTCTTCCCGAAAGAAGCCGGGACCGTCACGACAGAAAAAGGAACAAGGAACCGTTCACGCGGTTCCCTACTCCTCGCTGAGACGTTGACGTTCAGGCTTGCTTCTGGATGTATGCCGGCGTCACTTGCGTGAGCCGAAGCGGTTTACTTGCTGGGTTCTTCGATGATGTCCTGGGCGATGTCGGCGACGACCGGAACGATCATCGGCTTGCGGTGCAGCTGTCGGGCGATCCATCCGCCGAGCGTGCGGCGCATGATCTGCTGCAGTCTGTGCGTGTCCTTCGTCCCCTGCATCATCGCGTCCTGCAGCTGCTCGACGATCTGATGGCGGATCTTGTCGAACTCGCTTTCGTCTTCGGCGACCGCGTTGAGGAAGATCTTCGGGCCGGTGACGACTTCGGAGGCCTCGGTATCGACCACGACGAAGCTGGACACGAAGCCTTCGGTGCCGAGGATGCGGCGCTTCTCAAGCTCCTCGTCGGTGATCTCGCCGACCGAATCGCCGTCCACGTACACGTAGCCGCACGGCACGGAGCCGACGACCGCGGCCTGACCGTGGTACAGGTCGACGACGTCGCCATCCTCCGCCAGCACCACGTTCTTCGGATCGACGCCGGTCTTGACGGCGATCAGGCCGTTGGCGACCAAGTGGCGGTTCTCGCCGTGGATGGGCATCGCGCATTTGGGCTTGACGATGTTGTACATGTACAGCAGCTCGCCCTCGTTGCAGTGACCGGACACGTGCACGGCCGCGTTGTCGCGGTTGACGACGCGCGCGCCGAGCTGCACGAGCTTGTTGATGACCTTGTACACGCCGTGCTCGTTGCCCGGAATCAGAGAGCTGGCGAGTATCACCGTGTCGAACTCGTTGATGGTGATGTCGCGGTGGTTGCCGTCGGCGATGCGTCCGAGGGCGGCCATCGGCTCACCCTGCGAACCGGTGCACATGAAGACGAGCTTGTCGTCCTGCACGTCGTGCGCCTTCTTGAGGTCGATGACGGTGCCTTCGGGGATGTGCAGGTAGCCGAGGTCGGCGGCGATGGACATGTTGCGCACCATCGAGCGGCCGACGAAGACGACCTTGCGCCCGTACTTGTGGGCGACGTCGACGACCTGCTGGACGCGGTGCACGTGCGAGGAGAAGCTGGCGACGATGATCTTGCGGCTCGCCTGCGCGAACGCCTGGTCGAGCGCGGGTCCGATGGAGGTCTCCGGCTTGACGAAGCCTGGCACCTCGGCGTTGGTGGAGTCCATCATCAGCAGATCCACGCCCTGCTCGCCGATCTTGCCGAATTCCACCAGATCGGTGATCTTGTGGTCGAGCGGCAGCTGGTCGAGCTTGATGTCGCCGGTGTCAATCAGGGAGCCGGCGGGCGTCTTGACGTACACGGCGAGCGCGTCGGGGATCGAGTGGGTGACGGTGACGAATTCGAGGTTGAACGGGCCGACCTTGAGCTTGTCGCGTCCCTTGACCTCCACCATGGTGGGATGCTGGTTGTGCTCCTGGCATTTCGCCTCAACGAAGGCGAGGGTCAGCTTGGAGCCGATCAGCGGGATGTCCGGGCGCAGCTTGAGCAGGTAGGGCACGCCGCCGATATGGTCCTCATGGCCATGAGTGAGCACGAGCGCGTCGACCTTGTCGAGACGGTTCTTGATGTAGCTGAAATCGGGAAGAATCAGGTCGACGCCCGGCTGCTCCTCTTCGGGGAAGAGCACGCCGCAGTCGATGAGCAGCAGGTGACCGTTGTATTCGATTACGTTCATGTTGCGGCCGATTTCGCCCAGACCGCCGAGCGGCGTAATGCGCATCGAACCCTTGCGGTACTTCGGCGGGGCGATCAGGACATCGTCCTGCTGGGGAGCGGTGGCCTGGCCCTTGAACGAGCCGGCGTTGCTGGTGTTGCGATTCGCGGATCCGCGGCGGCGCGACGCGCCACCGGAACGGGACCTGCGTGAATTGTTCTTCTTTTGTTGTTCTTGTGCCATTCTCTATTGGTTTTCTGTTTCTTTGTTTCCGTCTGTGTCACGGAAACGACGTTATCTACAACCGCTCGCCCGTGTCCGCCGAGGCCGTTCGCATCCGCGACCGGGACGGCCGTTCCCGGAGTCGGACGATGCCGTAATCCGGGTGCATCCCGAGCGAGGCCGGTGTGGCCCGGTCAGAGCAGTCCCGCTGCTTTCATGCCCTCTTCGGCCTTGGCCAGTTGATCGGCGTCCGGGCCGATGTTCGGCAGGCGCATGGCCGTGGAGGAAAGATAGCCCTTGATTCTCAGCGAGGCCTTGGCCATGACGGCCTGGTAGCCGTCGCCGTTGAGCGCGTGGACAAGCGGGGCGAGCTGGTTGGCGAGGCGCTGCGCCTGATGGATGTCGCCGCGGTCGAACGCCTCGACCAGCTGGCGCATCGGCGAGGAGGCGACGTGCGCGATCACCGAGATGATGCCCACGGCACCGATCGACAGGAACGGCAGGAACAGGCCATCATCACCCGAATACCAGGCGAGGCCGGTGCGCTGCTGCTTTTCGACGGCGGCGGCGAGGTCGCCGGTCGCGTCCTTGACGGCTTTGACATGCTCAAGCTCGGCAAGACGGTCATATGTTTCGACGCGGACTTTCAGTCCGGTACGGCCGGGCACGTCATATACGATGATCGGCCTCTCGGCCACGGAATCGACGGCCTTGTAATGGCCGACCACGCCGTCCTGGCTGGGGCGCGAGTAGTACGGCGTAACCACGAGCACCGCGTCGGCTCCCGCCTCCTGCGTCTGCTCGACCATGCGCACGGTGTGCGCGGTATCGTTCGATCCGGCACCGGAGATCACCGGGACATCCACGACCTCCTTGACGGCCCTCACCAGCTCGACCTTCTCCTCCATGTGGGTCACGGGGGATTCGCCGGTCGTGCCGTTCACCACCAACCCGTCGGCGCCGTCGGCGACCAATTGCTTCGCCAGAGACTGCGCGGCCTCGAAATCAACCGTCCCATCTGCTTTCATGGGGGTGACCATTGCGGGGAGGATGCGTCCGAACGGAGCCGGGTTGAGAAGATGCATAGTACCGTCACTCATATCTCTTTACCGTACTTGGCAGCAAGGACGCATCGCCGTCACCCGTACATAATATGAACGCGTCCCGGATCTCCTTCATCCCACCAAAGTCCCATCCAGACCCCACCAAACGGGACTATCGCCGGATGGGGGATGCCAGGCCAACGCTTTACAGGTCGAGGAACTTGTCGAGGCCGACGGTCAGGCCGGCATGACCGCCGTCGGCGACCTTGCGCACGGCGAGCAGCACGCCAGGCATGAAGCTGATGCGGTCGAAGCTGTCGGCGCGGATGGTCAGCTGCTCGCCCGCATTGCCGAGCAATACCTCCTCATGCGCGTTGAGCCCGCGCAGACGCACGGCATGCACGTGCACGCCGTCGACGACCTGCCCGCGAGAGCCGCCATCCGTCTCGGTGGCGTCCGGCATGGCGCCGAGGCCGGCCGCCTTGCGCGCATCCGCGATGGCGCGGGCGGTGTGGATAGCGGTTCCGGAGGGCGCATCCACCTTGGTGGGATGATGCAGCTCGATGACCTCTGCGGACTCGAAGTACGGCGCGGCGACCTTGGCGAAATAATCGGCCAGCACGGCGGAAATCGCGAAGTTGGGCGCGATGAACACGGCCTGATCGTCACGGGGAGCCTCGGCGAGCGCCGCCGTGACCTTGGCGAGTCTCTCATCGGTCCAACCGGTGGTGCCGACCACCACGTCGACCCCCCGCTTCACAAGCGCGAGCACATTGTCGAGCGAAACGGACGGCACGGTGAACTCCACCACGACATCGGTGTTCTCCGGCGTGATCCGCATCAGGTCATCGCCCGCGTCGAGTGCGAAGGCGAGCTGCATGTCCTGCGCACCGTTCACCGCATCCACCACATGAGATCCCATGCGCCCTTTGGCGCCGACCACTGAAACCCTGACCATCACACGACCTTTCCGAGCGAAACCGTCCGTAACTTTTCCAAAATTCCCTACCAATATATAGGCATGCCGGCCCATGGTCCGGCCACCTGTCCGTAAGCTGGGTCACATCCCGGCTCCGACCGGTTCGGCGCACCGTTCCACAACGCACTGATACGGCTTCATAAATTTTGGCCCTGTTAGACCAAGGTTGACTTTTTGCCTTGCAGTGTGGTTACTGGGTAGCTACAATGATGGTAGGTATGAGAACGGGCAAGGTGGCGCGTATAGCCGATAGGGTCAGGAAGGAACTTGGCGAACTGACGCCACAGGAGCGCGATCTCGCCATCAACCGCGTGAACACGCTGCATGCGCGATTGGAGGCTTTCATGTTCGGCTTCCACGGCGTGTCAACGAAATACCTGCAAGCCTACCTGGACTGGTTCCAATGGCTCGTCGCGTTCATCGACGGATTCGGCGAAACCGACGATGATGGGCTGCTCGCCCGCCAGCTCGGCAAAGGCCTGTATCGCATCCGCCGCCGTGACTGCCAGCGCATGACACCACCGTACATGGATTATTGGCGGAAAGCCGCATGACACCGTGCATACGATGTACAGTCGGAACAACCGACAAGCATAGGAGGCGCATATGGCGAGCATACCCACCACGACCATGAGGATAGACCCGCAGCTCAAGGAGGAATCCAGCCGCGTGCTCGAAGACCTCGGGCTCACCCTCTCCGGCGCGGTCACGATCTTCCTGAAGGCCGTCGTCAGGGAACAGGGACTCCCGTTCGAGGTCAAGAAGGAAACGTCGAATGGCAGATAAGGTCATCCGCATCAAAGACCTCCGTCCTCAAGACGTGCGCGGATTCCGAGGTGACACCGTGAGTGCAGATGGGCTCGTGGTCGGAGGACAACTGGGACCGTATCATGGCCGACTACCAGTCGCGCCACGAACAGGCCATCGAGCAGCGCGACGAGGTGCTGTTCAAGGGACATGACTTGTTCAAGCTCCCCCAGCGCGAACTGCGCACGATACGTCCGCAGATGCAGTACATCTTCCAAGACCCGTACAGTGCGCTGAACCCGCGAATGACCATCGGGCGGGCCATCGGCGAGCCGTTGCTCGAACACCGGCTCACCACGAAGGCGGATGTGAACGACAGGGTCGCGCAGATACTGGAGATCCGCGCAGGAGCGCGGGCGAGGGTGACGGCGTCGGCTCAGGTGCTCAGACCGGCGCGAGCCTGTACGAGCGCAGGCCGTATGCCAAGGCGATTGTTGACGGCACGGCGACGCGCTTCTGCGTCATCGCGTTCCACGGCGGGTACATGGCTGACGGACGTCAGCGCCGTTTTCGGGCAAGGAACCAGCCGAGCAGGGCGAGCGGCACCGCGCACAGGGTGACGATCCACGGAATCATCATGCTCATGTGCGGACTGGATGCGTCCAGCACGGCACCGGCGATGGTCGACCCGAACGAGGTGCCGACCGAGCCTGCGGTGGTCACCCACGACAGTCCTTCGGTGAGCGAGCGCGCAGGCACGATGTCCTTGACGATCAGGTTGCCGGTAGCGAACAGCGGGGAGACGCACAGGCCGGTCAGGATCTCCATGACGCCGAGGATCAGGAAATTGCCCATCACCATGCGGAACACCACATAGCCGACGGTGAGCAGCGTCAGGAACATGACCATATGCCGCCAGTGCGAGCCTTTCATCTCCCGGGAACCGAAGATGACCGCCCCGATGCAGGAGCCGACCGCGAACATGGCGAGCTGCAGGCCGAGGAACCGCTCCGCGCCGGCGGCCTTCATCGTGGCCGTCATGGACACGTCGAATGCGGTGAAGCTCATGTTGAACACCACGAACACGACCAGCAGTGGCAGAATGCCCCGATACGTCAGTACATTGCGCGGCTTGGCGGAATAGGGCCGGTGCAGACGACGCAGCCGGAAACCGTTGTCTTCGGGGGAGGGCGTCGGTGCGGCATGGTCTCCGGCCGTCTGGAGTGCGGGAGCCGGCTGACCGGTGACGGCGTTCGACTGCGCGTCCGGTATTTCGGCGGCGACGACGTCAATCGGCTCCAACACGGGCGGGACGGTGTTCTTCAGCGAGAAGAACACCGCTCCCCCGATGCCGCAGGCCAGCGTGGGCACGAACAACTGCGACACCGGGTGCACCGAGGTGGCGAGGAACGCCGCCAGAATCGGACCGAAGATGAATACGATCTCATCGATGGCCGCTTCCAGCGCATACGCGGTGTTGAGCAGCGACTCGTGTTGCGAACCGCGCAGCGCATACGCCCAGCGGGTGCGCACGAGGGCGCCGAACGAGAACTGGGTCAGCCCCATGCATATGGCCAGCGCGAACAGCACCGGGATGGGCACTCGGGCGAGCGCCGCCAGTGCGAACGCAAGCATCGCCACTATCTGCACGCCAAGCGCCACCGGTCCGACACGCCGCTGCCCGAACCGGTCGAACAGGCGCGCGTAGAACGGCGTGACCGCGGCGACGGCGAGGATGTACATGGCGCTCATCGACCCGGCGACCGTCCAGTTGTCGTACATGTGGTTGAGCGCGAGCACGATGCCCAGCGACATCATCGAGATCGGCAATCGGGCCACCGCTCCGGAGATGCAGAACGCCTTGGCGCCGGGAATGCGGAACAGTTGCGCGTACGGCGACTGCGATGCGGCGGATCGGCTCTGCTGTTGAGCCCCGCTCATCGAGTGTTCTCCGGGGTTCCGGCGTAGATGAAGATGTCGTCCATGTCTGCGCCATCCTCGGGATGGTCCGCCGCGTATCGGGCGGCGATGCAGTTCAGCCCCTTGTGGTCGTAGAAGCTCACGTCGCAACTGGAGTCGGTGTGCAGGTAGAACCGGGCGACCTGGCAATTCGCGAAATAGTCCATCGCCTGCCGCCAGAGCGAACCGCCGACGCCGTGTCCGCGAGCGCTTTTCGCGACGAGGAACAGCTCGATCTCGCCGAGCGCGACGTCGTTGATGTCGATTTCCCGTTCCATGCGCAGTTCCATCTCATGCCATTGCTCGGTCTCGGACAGGGTTTTCGCGCCGAGTGTCGACCGGTTCAGTTCGCCGTTGATCGCGGCGAGTTCCTGCTTGGCTTGCGGGAAGGCCAATGGCTCGCCGGCGACGCGCGACAGTGTGACGCCCATGAAGCGGCCGTCGAGTTCGGCGACGATGGCGCGGGTGGTCGGTTCGAGGTAGTGCAGCACGAAGTGCCGGGATATCTGCATGGACACCGGCGTGCCGGCGGCCGCGCTGCACTGACCCCATGTGCGGTCGAACTCCCGGACGATGTCGTCCAGATCATTCCAATGCATGGGCCGGTAGGTCACCGATTGCGATGGTTTCATCTCCTCGGCGGGCACTGTTGCCGTTGCCGGCGTAGATGCGATTGCGGTGCCCGGCACCTCCTCCGGCGTGACGTCAGGCACGACGTCAGACATGACGCCACGCTGTGGGTCCGTCCCGATCGGCGTGCTCTCCGGGAGGGTGCTCTCGTCATCGGCGGATGGCGTGGCATTGGTGATGGTGGCATTCATGACGGTGTTGTCGTGTGCAACCATGGTTCTGCTCCTTTGTGGTTGTTGCGTCCGGCACGTGTGCCCGCCCACACGGTGCGCCAAGGGTCGCGGCATCCCTCCCGGCATGACGGCTGCGGCGCGTTCCATCCGCAGCGTGTGCCGCCCCCTTGGCGGTCACCTAGTCATTGTCGGATCCTTCGGGAATGCCGGAGCTCAACTCGGCTAGGATCTCTTGTTCGGTTTTCGCGCGGGCGTGCAGCTCGCGCGCGCCTTCATCAGGCTCACTCAGATAGTAGAGGGTGGCGTCGATTCTGTCCAGCGGCACGTGCTCGATGTACGACAGCAGCAGCCGATACCAGTCGAGCTGCACGAGCTTGTGTTCGATGTCCTGCGGCTTGCGTGGCTTGCACCCGGTCTTCCAGTCGACGATGGTGTATTGCTTCGTCGGATCGTTCGCGTCCAGTCCGCCGTGGAACACCGCATCGAGTTTGCCGTTGACGATGACGTCACCGAGCTGGGGAATCGACACGACGATCTGGCGTTCCGCCCACGCCGGGCGACGCTCCGACCACGTCGATTCGGCGAGTCGACGCTGCCATACGGTGAGCTGTCGTTCCTTCGCCGTCAGTGTGTCGGATTTCATTTCCAGTTCGGACAGATCGTGCAGCAGGGATTCGCGGGTCACCGGCTCGCGGCAGGTGCCGGCCGTACCGGTTTCGATGCTGCTGGAATCGTATGCGCCGATGCCGTCTGCATCTATTGATTGGCCATCGCCGTAGGCGTTGATGAATTGTTCCGCCCATGCGTGGAACAGGGTGCCCGCCTCAGCGGCGGGGGATGCGACGCGCGGGATGGGCCGGATCAGGCCACGCCAATAGCCGCGTTCCTCGCGCTGGGTCATATGCCCCGCTCTCGCCTGCAACGCGGTGACGTTCTGCCGTCCGTGCTCCAGCAGGTGCTCCGCCTGACGGCGGACATAGCGGTCGATCTCGCGCTCGCCTCGGCCGAAGGACCATGGCATCAGATCGGGGTCTTCAACGAGCATTCGGGCGCGTGCCAGCAGGGAGTCCGGATCGTCGGTCACAAGCCCGGAATCGCCGGACAGCCCGCCGGTGAGCTTCGACAGGGTTTCCTCGGACAACTTGGCCGGCCATGTCGGGCCGCCGGCCTGTTCGCGTTCCTCCAATGGGGCATTCCATGCCTCTTCGACGACATCCCGCTCATATTCGGTGGCGTGGTCGCCGACGAAGAACCCCTGCGGCCTGTCCACACCCAGCTGGTCCAGCGACGGGTGCGCAGACGCACCTGATGCCGCACCGGCCACCGCCAAGTCAGGGCTACTGTCGGCAATGGCATCCGCATTCTCGGAGTATCCCGCGCTCCCGCTCTTGCACGCGGATACCAGACCGCTCTCATGGCATAGCGAGTCCTGCATCTCCGTCCAGAATACCGACGGCTTCGAGGCGCTCGGTCTTTTGCCGGGACGGTTCAGGTACTGGCTCGGGTCTCGATCCAGAATCGAATACTGGCTGTAGGTGAGCAGCGCGTCTTTCTTGGCCCGGGTCAGCGCCACATATGCGAGTCGCCGTTCGTCAGCCAGCAGACGTCGGCCATATTCCTCTTCCTGGGTGAGATACCAGCTGGACGGGTCGGCGACATCCATATCGTCTCCGATGTCCTTGCTGCGCAGGTCTCCGTAAAACTCGTCGTCGATGACTTCGACATCGTCCAGGGCACGCAGCGTTTCGACCGGGGCGTCATCCGGATTCGCGTCGTGCGGGAAACGTGGCAGGATACCGGCGTCGACGCGCACGGGTGCAGGTACCGCGGCCGGGTCGTCCGCCCATGAACGAACCGTCGCCTTGTATTCCGGGGGAGTCCACGATTCGCCGGCACCGCCGCCGGGATGCTCCGCGTCCAGCTCGACATGCAAACCGCCCTGATTGCTGGGGAACACTCCTGATTGCATGGACACCACGGCGACGGCGTCCCATTCCAATCCCTTGGCCTGATGGATGGTCATCAGCACCACGTCCGCAGGAGTGTCGGGCACCGCCGCGGTATCCTCCTCTATCTGGCCAAGCGAGTCAACCCATGACATGAATCCACGTAAAGTCGGATTCACGCCTTCGACGATTTCCTGCGTATAGGTGTCGACCAGTGCGGCGACCGACTGCAGAGGCGAACGCGCCTGCGTGGGGTTCACCGGCTGGGAGGGGTTTTTGACCGCCTGGGCGACGATTGTGTCGATGTCGAGGTTCAAGGCCCGCACCGCGGCGTCAATCACTTCCTTCAGCGGGTGATTAGTCACGGCATGCACACGCTGCAGTACTTCGCCCGCCTGTATGATACGGCGTGATGTCGTCTCGTCGAATCCGCCGCGACGCGACAGCAGCGACGGCAGGTCATCCCGCATCATCATATCGATGAGGAACACCGCATGCGGCACTCGATCCCGGTATTGCTTAACGATGGCCTTCACCTGCGGGTCGGCGAACGTCGCGATGTCGGAGCCACCATCCGCTTCCGAAACGAGACCGGAATCAATGGACGTGGAGGCTATTGCCTCATCATGACCATCATCGGCACGAGCGCCATCGGAACCTGAACCTATGATGCCGGATTCGACCAGTGCACGGTAGCGGCATTGGCTGTCGAGATCTTCGGCCATGCCGGCGAGGCGGGTGAGCGATTCGGATCCCAAACCGAATCGCGGCGTAGCCAGCAGCCTCATCAACGACGCTGAATCGGTGTGGTCGGCGGCCGCATGCAGCAATGCGATCAGATCCTGGACCTCCGGCCTCTCCAGCAGCGCGGAGTAGCCGACGACCAACGTCGTCAGGCCCGCCCGTTCGAGTTCTTGGGCGAATTGCGCCATGTGCGTCTTGCCTCGGAACAGCACCGCCACATGCGGGGTATCGGAGGCGGCCGTGGCGGCGTCGTCCTTCCGGTACCGTGCGATGGCCTGTTTGGCGAAGCGTGCCACGGCATCGACTTCCTGGCCGAAGGTGGCAAATCCCAGCACGCCGATCGTACCTTCCGCGGCGTTGTCCATCGCGGACAGGTTCGCGACATCCACTTCGCGCATCAGGGAGCTGCCGGCCCGCCGTGGCGGTATGCGCAGCGGCTCGGTGAGGTTGTTGGCGGCTCTGAGCACGATGCAGGTGTTGCGTCGCGTGACGCTGAGCGGGTATGGTTTCGCGTCGGAGGGCATGCCGAAGTCCTTTTGGAACATGCGGAACGCTCCGGGACTGGCACCACGCCACGCATAGATCGACTGGAACGGGTCTCCCACCGCGTTCACCGCGGATCGCGACAGCCCGACGCCATCCTTGGACCACTCTCCGGCGCTGCGCGCCGCCTCCCGCCAGCGGGAGGAAGACCTATCAGCATCGGCATCAGACTGGGGGTGGAACAGGGTGGCGAGGAGCATCGCCTGCGTGGTGGAGGTGTCCTGGTATTCGTCAAGCAGCACGTGCGTGTAACGGCGACGGTACCGCTCCCCGATGGAGGGGAATCGCGCGACGAGCTGGTAGGCGGCAATGGTGAAATCGCTGAATTCCGCCATGTTCTGAACCCGCTTTTCCCGCTCGTATTCCTCGACGAGCGTCAGCAGCGTCTCCCGACGCCGGGTCACGTCGCGCAGCTGTGCACACTTGTACACGCATATGTCACGAAGTTGCGCCCGGTATTCCTCCTGTTTGGCCGCGAAGGTCTCCTCCGTGTCCTTCTTGTTTTTTGTCGGAACCTTGGCCTTCGGCGCTTCGTCAGGAACCGGCGTATCGCCAATGGCGATATCGAGTTGCGCGAGGAATGCCTGGTCCCAAGCCCGCACACGGCCGATGGCCTCGTCCATCGTTGTTGTGCTGCCACCGATCATGGCGTTGCCTATGGCATGCGACAACCCCAGTACCCCATTCACCACGGTCTTGAACGCCCCGAGATCCTGCTCGAAGAGGATGTCCATGTGACGGCCGACCACGGTGGTCGCCAGCTGTATGGCACCGGCCTGGCTGAGCGGCTGCGTGTTCTGGTCGAAGCCGACAAGCAGGCCGTATTGCCGCACGATGGTCTGGAAGAACGCATCGTACGTCGACACCTCCGGCTTGAGGAACGCCCGGTTCGCAAAGCGCTCGTCTCCCCCGTCCGCCAGCACGGCGGCGGACACGCGCGACAGCAGTTCCGACGCGGCCTTGCGCGTGAATGTGAGGCCGAGGATGCGCTCGGCCGGCACGCCCTGTGCGATGAGGTTGATGATGCGGCGGGTCATCGTATAGGTCTTGCCGCTGCCCGCTCCGGCCACGACGAGCACGTCATCGCCGGTGGGCGCGTTGACGACTTTTGCCTGCTCGGGGCTGTCGGTAAATCGTGGTGCGTTCATGACTGCCTCGTTTCGAAGACGGTGTTGATTTCGCCGGCGCATGCCGGGCATGCCGCTTTCATGCGGCAATACTGGAGATGATCCGGTTTCGGCCTTGCCTGTATATGGGTCGACCGACTCGCCGCGGCGGCGTAGAACACTCTCGCGATCATGGAGAGCGACCATACGGCCTGCGTGCCGCGCATGCCGAGGAACTGTCGCCATGCCGCTGCGCTTACACCGGTCGGAGGCTCTTCAATCAAATCGGGAGCATCCGAAAGCTTATCGAGGGTCTTGTAGCGGTTCCGCGGCATGAACGATGACGTGTTCAGACTGCCATCGGCGAACAGCGCCGGCTGGTACATTCCCTCCTGCGCGTTGCTGGTTCCGGATGTCGCGGGTGCATCCTTCTGTGCGACATGGAACAGACCACTTTGCGCGATGTCCGGCATGACTTGCAGCGCTTCGGCTCCGCGCGGCCCGTTTTCCGGGAATGCGAGTCCCAGTTGGTAGCAGACCAGCTGAAGATCGTTGAATATGGCCTTGGTCGAAGGCACCTTCCCGGTCTTGTAGTCGATCAGGCGAACGTGACGCTTCCCGTCGGGCATGATTCTGGTCTCCATACGGTCGATGCGCCCGGACAGACGCACGGTCAGCCGGTCGTTCATGGCTTCGGGCCACCCGCCAACCAGCGATCCCATGATGGCGGCGAGTTCATCGCGGCCGATCGGGTCGACGCCGTCCATCGCGTTATAGGCGGCAAGAATGTCGTCCAAGCTGAATACCGCAATGAACGAACGCTCGCATTGTGCGCTTTCCAATGTACCGATCTGGAAGTTCTTGACGTTGTTTACCGGGTATTCGTCGGTGTTGGACATGACGAAGTAGCTGGCGATGTGGCCCAGTACGTCATGCGCGGTATTGTCCTTGCGCGTCGCGTTGTATTGATCGGCCGGGTTGGTGTTGGCCGTCGGATCGTCGCGCAGCTCCTCATAGATGGCGATCATACGGTCCCGTACCGTGCTGACGCGTTCCGGAATCGGCAGGTCATCGCGCCAGTCCGCCGCGTCCAGGCCCTCGTTGCTGGCGGTTTCGGCGACGGCGTGGATCAGCGAGCCGAACGAGGTCGCCACACTGCCGGCGCGCGGACCAGTGAACCGGTTTTCCATCATCCAACAGACGGGACATCCCCAGATGCTGTCCACGGCGGATGGCGACAATGTTGCGATCCGCGGCACCGATGATTGGCCGGTTCCCTCCGCGGCCTTGTCCGGTTCCGGAGCCGCCGCCCGCGATCCCACCGTGCGGGAGCCGGAAGACGCATCCTCGACCTCGTCGAGGAACGGCCAACGCGTGATGTCAGCGGCTTCGACACCATTGTTTGCCAGCAGTCGCAGCGCATCCACGGCATCTTGAGATTCCTTGGAACCTCGTGGGTGTACGGCGAGCGCCACGCGGGCGGCGGCGACCAGGCCGCGAGGATCGGCGTCCAGACCTTGGAGCCGTCCGGCTTCACCGACCTGGGTATATTCCCGCCCTTCGGCCGACGCATGCCGTTCGCGGTTGAATCGTTCCGGTATGTATCCGTACAGGAAGTCAGACGGGGTCAGATCGTCGTTGTACACCGCACTTGCCGTGACCTGCTCCGATGCGCGGGTCAGCGCGACCAGCAGGCTTTTCTGCTCCGCATACAGCACGGATTCCAGTTTGTTGTCGCCATGCTCTCCGGAATCATCGGACAGTCCTCCATACAGCATGACATCAGCCAGATCCTCACCACCGAACATCGTGTTTCGGGCTGCCAGGTTCGGCCATATGCCTTGCTGGATGGCCGGAATCCACACCAACGGCCAGTGTCTCCCCGAGGAGCCCGCCGGCGTGGTCAGCGTCACGGCCTCGTCGATGGGGGCCACTTTGGCCAGGGAATCCGCTTCGATGCGCATCGCCCTCACCTGCGCGAAGAATTCGGGCAGATCCCGGCTTGCGGCCGAGCCGGATGCATAGTCGAACAGCCGCATGGCCGTATCCAGACGGTCGTTGGCGGCACGTCCGGCATCCGTGTTGTTCAGGGCCTCGCGCTGCCAACGGGAGGCGACGTCGCACGCGTTCCAAGCCACGGACAACGCATACTGTGGTTCCTTCGCCGGCAGTTGTCTCAGGCCTTGGGCCACCGTCCCCACCAGATTCCACAGGTGGGCAAACACGCGGGAATGCGGGTCTCCCCGCCCGCACACCTCCTGAACGGCGGCGAGCACGTCATCGGCGGTTATACCGGACGCGCCCTTCGTGCCCGCCCCGACAGCGGAACCGGCATCGTCGACAACGTCACCTGTACCGCCTAGACCGGCGACACCGCCATGCATCGCATGCGCGTCATCCGCGAATTCCAGCAACAGGTACATGGCATCGACGCCGAACTGGAGTTCGTCGCCTTGCGGTGCTTTGACATCGATGATCGTGTCGTCGGTGATGGTCTTCCGATCGCGCCCGGAGACGGCCCATTCGCGCCATTGCTCCCATCCGTGCATGAGCCTGCCCAAGGCATGCATTCGAGCGGTGTCACCAGCAATTCCAGCGTCCCCGGTCTTCCCCGCATCGTCGGCGGCACCGCCAGGCACATCGTCGGACGCATCCCCCTTGCATATGTCCTCGCACGTGACGATCTTGCCGAGTGATGCCAACGCGTTCATGGCGGCGTCCACCGGCTCCAGCCTGGCCGGGTATCCCTCATGATCCCGTCCGCCGCCGACGCTGACCAGCGGGCATCCCATCACCGTGGCAACCCGAGAGCGCACATACAGTGCGGTCTGCTGCAGATTCATGCCCAGCGCGGGCACCGTCTGGTTCCTGAGCATCGCCAATTCGAGCAGCGCGAACAATCCCTGCACGAACGGCTCGTCCTTCAACGGTCGTGTGACCGATGAATACCGTACAGGCACGCCGTCATGACGCAGCCGTTCGCCGATCGTGCGCACGGTGGCGTTGTCGTGCGCGATGACAGCCATGTCGTTCCAGTTGCGTCCTTCAAGGATGTGGGCTTGCTTGATGCGCCATACGACGTCTTCCGTCTCTTCGTCGGCCGAGCGGTACAGCGCGGTTTTCAGACTGCCATCGCCCGGCAGCGGATCGGCCTGGGGCAATGCGACAATCGGCAGACTCGCCGGCAGCTGCGGCAATTTGCCCGGCCTCTGCGGCAGAGGAACCGTCTCGTCCTGCGTGGATCGGATGGACAGGGAGATACGGGATGCGACCAGATCGCGATACGTATGACCGTCGACGTGGTCCACCGCACGCTCCTCAACTCGGCCATTTCCGGCACCGCCAGCCGGCAGACGAACCATGTCGGCGCCAAGCTGACGACGAATCTGGTCGAACAGGTATTCCGGATATGACCCGCGGAATGTCTGCACGGCCTCGTCCGGATTGCCGACCAGCAGCAGCCGCGTCCCCGCACCGCGCAGCGCCTTCAGGAACGTGAACCCGGCGAAGGTGAGGTCCTGACAGTCATCGACGACCAGCAGACGCGGCAGATCGTCATCGCCGACCATCCCGACCGCCTTGGCCCCCTCGACCAGCAGACGCGACGAGTCCAACCGATACTCGCCCGGGTACATACGACTCACCGCGGTCTCGTATTCGCGGCGCAACGCGAACGCGAGACGCCACTGCACATGCAAACGCTCGACGCGCGGCGACCAATGCCTCAACGCCGACAGGGCCGTTCCTTCACGATCCTCGGAGACGCCCAGCTCATCCATGCGGGCCAACATGTCGCGCAGCTGCATGACGAAGGCGGCATTGACGCCTACGCCGGAATCCGCATCACCACCCTCGCCGTCGTTCCCGGCCACGGCATCGGCCAGCACGCCGTCCCAATCATCCCTGGCGAAGTATTCGCGCAGCAACGAGCACGTGCCGCATGGATCCCCCGCCCGCACATGAGCCACATGGACGGAGCACACCGAACGCAGCAGCGCATCCTGCTCGGCGCCGTTCAGCAACCTCGGCAGCGGCTCGCCCGACCTCGAACGCATGACGGTGATCAGCCGGAACGCGATGGCCGACAGCGTCGTGACCGGTCGCGCCTGGGAGGTCGCCCCCAGCTCGCGAATCACCTGATCGCCTATCACATCGGCGATCTGACGCCCGGATACCGTCATTATCGCTCCGGATTCGCCGAACCGTCGCAGCCCGGCCATCAAGGCATCACGGGCCAGCGTGCTCTTGCCCACGCAAGGAGCACCAACCACCAGCAGCGCCTTGCCGGATTCCCCCTCAAGCAGTGCTTCAACCGCCTTCATGGCACCTCCATTCCCGTCGCCGGCCCCGTCGTCCGTCAGACAGTTCCTCCATCATATGCCAACAATCGAAAACCGAACCATATGTTCCGTTTTTATATCAGTTTTATTCTGGACTAACTGCGTCATCGCACGGCAGCTCCTGCCTGCGGCGAGCACTCCTCAGCGCTCCCCATCAAGGGTTGTGCGTGGGAACACCTCGGAATAGAGTAAGAAGAAGAGATGTCGTAAGGGGGGGGGATAGCCAAATGCCGGCACAGCCAACACCGCCGCGGATATCCGGCTATGATTTCATCCAGCCACTCGGCACCGGCGCCACAGCCAGCGTATACCGGTACCATCAGCGCGTCCCCAGCCGCGACGTCGCCATCAAGGTCAGCAGCGCCACCCTCGACCCCCGCGCAGCCGCCCGATTCCGCAATGAGGCGAACTACATGGCGGAGCTTTCCGCGCACCCCTACATCCTTTCCATCCACGACGCCGGCGTGACCAGCACCGGACTTGGCTACATCGTGCTGGAATACGCGCCCGGCGGCTCCTATAAGGAGCTGATCCGCAAGCGACCACTCACCGCCGACCAGATGCTCGACCTGGGCATCAAACTTTGCAGCGCCCTGTTCACCGCGCACTGCAAAGGCATCCTGCACCGCGACATCAAGCCCGCGAACATCCTCATCACCCCGCAGGGACTGCCGGTGCTCGCCGATTTCGGCATCTCCACGAACGTGTATCAGGCGGGAACCCAGACCGGTTTCTCCGTGCCATGGGCCGCGCCGGAAGTGCTGACCGGACGCAGCGGCGGCACCGAAGCCGCCGACATCTACTCCTTGGCGGCGACCCTGTACGCCACACTGACCGGCCGTTCGCCGTATGAGCACGGTTATCAGGCGCATACGCAGCAGGAACTCGCGCAGGTCATCGTCAGTCGCCGCCTGCCGCCAATCGGCCGCCCTGATGTGCCCGCGGACGTCGAACGTGTACTCGTCAGGGGGCTCGACAAGAACCCGGACAACCGTTACGGCACGGCGCTGGAATTCGCCCGCGCGATGCAGCAGGTGCAACAGGCCTACTACGGCCATGCCACGCCCGTCACCGTGGAAGGCGTCCCCGAATATCCCAGCAGCATGACCGGCAAGCGCCGCGTCGCGCCCGGCCCCGCGAACGTGACGCGAATGGACGCTCCCACCGGTGCGTGGAAGAAGCCGCTGGCCATCACGGCCGTGGTCGTGGCTGCGCTGACGGCGGTCGTCCTGACGTTCGTCTTCGTCGTAATGCCGCACATGGATGACACCGCGACGCGCAACCGCACATCGGTCTCCACGCCGGGCGCCACCGGCGACTCCAACGGAACGGACGGCAATCCCGACGACATCACGGGAGCCGAAGTGGTGCCGACGCCCGAAAACCTGAACGGAACCTACGACGGCACCACCGTCACGTTCACCTGGACGAACCCGCAGCCCAAGGACGGCGACATGTACGCATGGTCGCCGGTACAGGGCAATTCTGCCACTTCCGTCCCCAGTACCAGCACCAACATCGTGGCCGACCGCAAAGTCGAGCTGCATGACGTGACCGACAAACAGACCTGCATCGAAGTGAAGATCGTGCGCAGTGACAAGCAGATGTCCCAGAATCCGGCCATCGCATGCGCGGTGAGGCAATAGGAACGCACTATATGAAGGACTGCACCATGCGGCACGGCATTGCACGAGAAGCGAGCGAACGAGAGAGAAGAGGATGCCATGAGCAAGCAGCCTAACCAGCGCCAACGCGAGCGGGCGTTCCGCTCCTCCATGCGCCGCCTGGTCTCGCCTGACGCGCACCGTTGGGCGATGCCCGTCATCGCGCTCGTCATGCTGATCGGCATCATCGCCGGCGCCATCTGGGTGAGCTCCATCACCCGCCAACACGTGCATCTCGACGACGGCACCGTTTGGGTCACCTCGCTCAAGAACCGCAAGGCGGCCCGCTTCAACGTCAAGCTCAAGGAACCGGATTCGGCGGTGGCCTCGTCTGCAGCCCGTTTCGACATCGTCCAGCACGACAGCGACACGGTGCTCACCGAAGGCGCGAAGGCCACCGGCATCTCCTCCGCCACGCTGGGTACCACCGGCAGGACGGAGACCAAGGGAGACACGACCGCGGTGACCGGCGGCGGCACCATCGCCTTCCTGAACACGAAAAACGGCAACGTGTGGGTCGGCCGCAGCTCCGACCTCAACTCCGTCAACCCCGCCACCAGCGACCCGTCCATGCGGCTGGGCACCGGAGGCAAGATCGCGGTCACCCATGACGGCACCGTGTACGGATACCGGCCCTCCGACGGTACCGTGCTCACGATGCAGGATCCGACAGGCAAGGCCGTGCAGGGTGGCTCCCTCACCGAAGGGAAGACCGTATCCGCCGACGATTTCACCGTGGTGGACGGCACCGCGGTCGTCACATCCGAGGGCAGACTGTACTGGCACAAGGGCAGCGCCGACACCGGCGCCAACAGCCCGTTGACGCTGCAATACCCCGACACGGACGGCCGTCAGGAGTCCTGGGTCGCGGCCGCCGGCAAGAACGGCCTGTACCTGGTCGAACTGGGCAAGGGAGAGAAGAAAGTCAACACGCTCACCTCCGGCGGTGCCGGAGACGCAGCCAAACCGGTCTCCACCGACGGCTGCGTGTCGGCCGCGTGGGCGCAAAGCGCGAACAATTACGTGCGTGTATGCTCGCCGAACGTCAGCAACCCGGAATTCGGCTCGCTGCAATCGGTCAGCGCCACGTCGGATTTGGTGTTCCGCACCAACCACCGCCTGACCGTACTCAACGACGTGGTCGACGGCAACGTGTGGAACCCTTCGGACTCCACCAAGGTCATCAAGATACAGTGGAACACCATCCAGACCGAGCAGACCGCCCAGCAGAAGCAGAACGACCAGTCCGCCAACAACCAGCGCAACTTCAACAAGACCTGTTCCGCGCAATCCGGGCAGATCAAGGCGCAGGACGACGAGATCGGCGCCCGCGCGGGCGGACAACAGATCCTCGACGTGCTGCGCAACGACGAGCAGACAGACTGCTCCGTGCTGCAGATCACCAAAGTCGGGGCCCCGGCGGGCGGCGATATGACCGTATCGCCGGTGTACGACGGCCGGTACCTGCAGCTGGACGCCTCGGCGGCCTCGGCCGGCACGGTGACGTTCACCTATGACATCAGCGACGGGCGCGGCCAGACCTCAACGGCCAAGGTGACGGTCACGCTGACCGGCTCGTCCGCCAATCACGCTCCCAAGCAGGCCGACACGCCGCCCGAATACGACGTGGAGCAGGGTGCCACGTACACGACGAACGCACTCGGCAGTTTCCAGGATCCAGACGGCGATCCGATGACATTGGTGTCGGCGGTTCCGCAGAACAGCGACCAGGTCGTCGTCTCCACCCGCGCAGACGGGCAGCTCGTGTTCAACACCGGTTCCGCCACCTCGGGGCGAGTGGGCGTGCAGGTCACCGTCTCCGACGGGCAGAACACCGGCACCGGACTCGTGTACTTCTCCATCCGCCCGGCAAACACGCTGCCGGCGACCATCGACGCCGTGGTCAAGCAGACCACACCGAACACCGAGACCACGGTCAACCTCAAGCCGTACGTGCATGGCACATCGGCGCAGCCCGCGCAGCTGTCCACCGTGGAACCGCCCGCGAAAACCAGCGCGACCATGAACGCGGCGGACCTGTCCTTCACATTCAAGGCCACCGCCACGGGCACGTATTACGTGCCTTACACCGTCACCCAAGGCTCCATCCCGTCCACCGGCCTCGCACGTCTTGAGGTGCAGCCGGCCGCGGGCAAATCCGCCAAGCCAGTCGCAGCCAACGATGTGGCGCTGCTCGGTTCGAACAACACCGCCATCGTCGAACCGCTCGCCAACGACGTGGATCCAATGGGCGGCGTGCTGTCGGTCACGTCGGTCGATGCCGACCCGTCGCTGGGCATCAAGACCGGCCTGGTGAGCCACAAGCGCGTGTATCTGACCGCACGGCAGGTGCCGACCAAGCCCGTGGAGATCACGTACACCGTCGCCAACGCGGCCGGCTCATCCACCGGCACGATAGTGCTGCAGCCGCCGGCACTGACCGCCGGCAACTCCGCGCCCAAGGCGTCGAACGTCAACACGCAGGTGCGCACCGACGGCATCGTGTCGGTGAACGTGCTCGACCATGTCTCGCATTCCGACGGCACCACGGTGACGCTGCAGCAGAAGCTGCAGTACGACAAGGACACGTTCAAGGGACTGGTGTTCGTTTCCGGCGACACCGTGCGTTATCAGGCTTCCAAACAGACGGGCGTGTTCCCGGTGACCTACACCGTCAAGGACAATCTCGGCAACTCGGCCTCCGGCACAATCACCATCACCGTGCATCAGAAGGACGCCAAGAACAAGGCCGCCCCCACTCCGCAGGACGTCGAGGCGCAGGTGGCCGCGGGTCAGAAAGTGCGCATACCGATCACACTGACCGGCATCGACGTGGACGGCGACGACGACCAGCTGCTCGGCCTGGGCAACAAGGCCCCGCAACTGGGACGCATCACCGAAGTCGGCGCGAACTACATGATCTACGAGGCGTACGAGGACTCATCGGGCACCGACACGTTCTCCTACGCGGTGGAGGATTGGACCGGCCAGCGCGCACAGGCACAGGTCAGGGTGGGCGTGTTCCAGGGCGCGTCCGACTCCGGCGTGTACGCGCGGGACGACGAGATCACGCTGCGCCCGCACACGGCGGCCACGGTGCCGGTGACGCTCAACGACATTTCCGGGGACAACACCGATCTGACCGTTTCGAAGAAACTGGAGTCACAGGGTATCTCCGGGGCGAGCGTGAAGGACAACATGATCTCGTTCACCACGCCCGACCAGGCGGGAACGTTCTACATCATGCACACAGTCGCCGATAAGGCCGGCCTGAGCGACACCGCGACGTTGACGGTCAACGTCGACCCGAATGCGACCATCGAGCCGCCCACCGCCTATGACTACCGCGTACCGTCCGCCGCGACCATCGACAAGCGGACCGTCGAGGTCGATGTCTCGCAGTGGATCGCCAACCCGTCCGGCACCGCGAACGAACTGAAGGTCGGCGTCGACCCGTCCGCCACCGACCACGCGAAGGTCAAGGGCGGCGAGAAGTCGACCGTCATCTCCGTGGATCTGACCGACGAGGCCCGTTCGGTGCCGTACACGGTAACGAACACGACGTACGGCATCACCTCCACCGCGTTCATCCAAGTGCCCGCATACGGCGTGTTCCCGCCGACGCTGCGTCCGAAGGCTCCGCCGCTGAAGGTGAACTCGCGCGAGACCATCACCATCAACATCGCCGACTATGTGCGTGTGGGCGCCGGCAAGACCGCTTACGTGCAGTCCCCCGAATCGGTCAGCGCCACCAAATCGGATGGCGGCGACCTCTACGTGAACGACACGACGCTGAAATTCACCGCGCCGAAGGATTACGGCGGTCCCGCCTCGATCACGTTCACCGCGGTGGACGGCAAGGGCAACGACAAGACGCAGATCATCAACTCCGCAGTGCTGACCCTGCCGATCACGGTCATCGGCCGCGAAGTGCCACCGCCGACCTTCTCGTCGTCCACGATCGACGTGGTGGCAGGTGAGGATGCGAAGATCATCGACCTGACCGCGCTGACCCACTCCCCCGCCGGCACATACGAAGATGAGAAGCAGTACACATATTCCGGCGGCAGCGAATCGGGCGGCATCACCGCGCGCGTCAGCGCCTCCGGCCAGTTGACCGTCAGCGCCCCCAAGGATGCTACCGTGGGATCGCTGGCCAGCATCCCCGTGACCATCATCTATTCGGGCGGCACGGTCAAGGCCGGCATGACCGCCCGCGTGGTGCAGTCGAACCGCCCGCTTGCCCGTATCGGCGCGAAGACGGTGAAGCTCAAGGCCGGTTCGACCGAACGGGTGGACCTGTTCTCCGACGCCTACAATCCGTTCCCGGATTCGTCGCTGACCGCCGTCAGCTGCAAGTCCGACGATTCGGCGAAGCTGACCGTGAACTGCTCTTCGAACGGCAACATCAGCATCACCGCCGGAACCGATATCGGCGCATCCTCGAACACCGTGCTCGTCACCGTGCAGGACGGCACCCGTTCGCGCGACCGACAGGTGACCGCCACCATCACCGTCTCCGTGGTGGACAAGCCCGGCGCGCCGCTGCTCTCCCCTGTCTCCGGGCAGCCGGCTGACGGTTCGGTGAACCTCTCGTGGACCGCAGGCGCGGCCAACGGCAGCCCGATCACCGACTACGAGGTCGATTGGGACGGCGGCAGCAAGTCGTGCGGCGCGGTCACCACCTGCCAGATCACCGGGCTGACCAACGGCAAGGAATACTCGTTCACCGTCAAGGCGAAGAACGAGGTCGGCTGGTCGAAGCCGTCTACCTCGGTCAAAGCCATGCCCGACAAGGTGCCCGATCCACCGAAGAAGGTCACCACCGAGGCCGGCTACCAGCGTGTGACGGTCAAGTGGGATGTTCCGGATTATGTCGGTACGAAGCCGGACAGCTACACGGTGACGCTGACCGGTTCGGGCGGCGGCTCCGTCACCAAGGAGACCTCCGGCAATTCCCTAGTGTTCCCAATCGACAACAGCGCCACCGGCGATGGCACCTCATACACCGCCACCGTCAAAGGAAAGAACCGTGCCGGCGAAGGCCAGCCCAGTGCCGCCAGCAACGCGGCGACGCCCTGGGGCGACCCGGACGCGCCGACGGTCAGCCTATCGGTAATAAAGGGCAATACATTGAAGGCCACGTTGACGCTCGGCAACATGCACAACGCGGGATGTTCCAGCGTGGAACTGAGCGGCGCAATCTCCGTGTCGGCCCCCTGCGGCACCCACACCTTCACCGATACGATCAGCCGCGATCAGTGGTATGAGGAGCTCAGTGTCAAGGCGACCGTGAACCCGCAGCAAAGCGGCGCCAAACCAGCTTCGGCTGACTCGAACAAGGTGACGCCGCAGTACAAGATACAGCCTCCGAAAAACCTGCAGGTGACGCTCAAAGGTAACGAGTGCTCCGTGTCAGTTGGCGGTAATGGCGAGCATGACGGACTCTCCATTTTCGCCAACGGTCAGGAGTACAGAGGCAACGGCGATTCAGCCGCCGCAACTTACCGCATCAACCCGTGGGAAACCTGCGGCACTGTATCAGCTACGCAGTCGTTCAAGGGGCACTCCAGCGAAGCCATCATATTTGACGGTAAGGGCCTTGTATACAAGACCCCAGCGAAGATCGAACCGCCTACGCTGGCGTGGAGCACGACAGACCGTAACCGCATCACGGTGTCCGGCGGCAGTGTGAACCTCTACGGTCAGCCGGCAACGGTCCTTGTCGCGTTCTCCACTACCAGCGGCAAGCCGACCGGTGAAAGTGATTGGAACGTCACATGGAGCACAGCTTCGAAGCAAGGGTACATCGATATCTCATCGTTCAGGATCGACACGGAAAAGCTGTATTGGTACATCAGCGTGACCGGTGCCGACTCCGCGCTGAACACCGCCGACGACATCAGGGAAGTCCAAGGAATGCGCAAACCGGCCGAGGGATCCGGAACGGTCACGGAAGGCGTAGACCCGAGCCGCATCCGACGCCGGTCGTTCGGTTCCATGCCATCCATCAGCACACTGGCCTCAAACCGACCATGATTTATCAACCATCCATCAACCGATACGACAACACCGTCCACCACACACATCAAGGAGTATCACGATGAGCGAGAGCAACGAACTCGACGACGCCACGCAACTGTCCGACAGGACGGTGTTGTCGGACAAGACCGTCCTGTCGTCCGGCAACACGGCTCAGTCCGCCGAGGCCACGACGAATGCAGCCGCACCGAGCACAGCGAAAAACAGTGCCGGGGAAAACGCAGCCGAGGAAAACGACACCGCGGAAGGCAACGCGGAAAAGAGCACAGTAGCGCAGTCCGTCTCATCAGCGAGCGGCGATGGGACTGAGGTCTCCGATGAGACGGTGTTGTCCGACGGCACCGTGATTTCCGAGACACCGCATGCCAGGGGCGGTGCCGCGGTTGGTGAGGCCGACAAGTCGAAGGGGGCACCGACCGTGGCCATTCCTACGTTGCCGAAGCGCCGCGGAGGTGCTGCTGCCGGCAAGGCAATCCGAGGCAAAAAGTCGGCACAAGCCAAGAGCGTACAGAACAAGTCGGCGCAGTCCCCGGTGCAGAACAAGACGAACGGCGAGGCCGTCTCGCCCGTCAGTGACACCGGCGACAACACCACGAACAACGGCCCGACCAAGACCGGCGTCGATCTCGATGCGACGCAGCTGAGCTCCATACAGCACCCGACCACCGCACCCGCGGCCAAGATTCCGAACGTCGCCTTTCCCAAAGCCAGAACCGCGAATACTCCCGTGGCGGCAGCCGCGCGCCCAGTGACCGCGAACCCGGCCGTCGCGAACACCAACCCGCAGACCCCGGCCAGCGCCGACGACATCGCCTACTTCAAGCAGGCGTTCGACGCGCTGCTCGCGAACGTCTCCACCGTCGTGGTCGGCAAGGCACATCCGATCCGTCTATGCCTGACCGCCCTGCTCGTCGGTGGCCATGTCCTGCTCGAAGACAACCCAGGCACCGGCAAGACTCAGCTGGCACGAGGCATCGCGAGCTCGATCAGCGCGTCGTTCAAGCGCATCCAGTTCACGCCCGACCTGCTGCCGTCCGACGTGGTCGGCATCACCTTCTACGACCAGAAGCACGGCGAGTTCGAGTTCCGCGAGGGCCCGGTATTCGCGTCCATCGTGCTCGCCGACGAGATCAACCGAGCCTCGCCGAAGACCCAGTCCGCACTGCTGGAGGTCATGGAGGAACAGAAAGTCACCGTGGACGGCGTCACGCACGACGTGCCGCAGCCGTTCATCGTGATCGCCACGCAGAACCCGATCGAACAGCTCGGCACATACAAGCTGCCCGAAGCCCAGATGGACCGTTTCCTCATCAAGACGTCGGTCGGGTACCCCGGCCATCAGGTAAGCGTCGACCTCCTGCGGCAGGTCAACATCCGCGACCGCGCGCAGACCGTCTCCCCCGTGCTCGCCGGCGATGACATCCTCGCGCTGCGCGGCATCGGAGAGCGCATCCACATCGACGACAACATCCTCGAATACATCGTGCGCATCGTCGAGGCGACCCGTCATGACGAGAACATCGCCATCGGCTCGTCCATGCGAGGCGCGTTGGCGCTGACCCGCTGCGCGCGCATCTGGGCGGCCTCCGACGGGCGCGGATACGTGGTGCCGGACGATGTCAAGGATCTGGCGGTCGCCGTGCTGTCGCACCGCATCAAACTCACCGCCGAAGCCACCTTCGCCGGTCTGACGACGGACGAGGCCATCAGCCGGATGCTGGAGACCGTGCCGGCGCCGTCGCTCGGCGCGTGAAAGGCGTTCCATGCGCAGGCACAACGACAGTTCATCATCCGAAGCAAGGCCGCAGAAGCCGCGGAAACCGCGCAAGCCGAAACCACGGAACGAGCGAGGCCAACAGGCATCGGGCAAGTCGGCGCGCCACAGGCGACGGCTTAGCTCGGCACGCCTGTGGCGCCGCTGCAAGCGCGCGGTCAGGCGATTCTTCACCTCGTTCATATCCCCACTGGGCTGGACCGTGGTCGTCATCGGCATCGTATGCGCGGCCGGATTCCCGTTGGTTCGCTGGCATGAGCTGCTCGCCATCGCCGCGGTGGCGCTGATGATGATCCTCTGCGCCATCGTGCTCTCGCTTGGCAATACCGGGTTCAAGGCGTCCATCGCCGTGTCGCGCCGCCGCGTCACCGTCGGCGACGATGTCCATGTGACCGTGGACATCGACAATCCCGGGCGCACCCCCACCACGACCGCACGCGGCGACCTGCCGTTGGGCGAGGCTCACGAGCGGTTCGGCATCCCCATGCTGGCGCCGGGCCAGTCCAAGCAGACCGATATCGAGTTCACCACCGTCTCCCGCGCCGTCCTGACCGTCGGACCGTTGAACATCCGCAAGGGAGACCCGTTCGGGCTGGTGCGCCACGAGAAGGCGCTGGCCGAACGCATCACCGTCTATATCCATCCGAACATCGTGCGGCTCAACACGCTCAACGCCGGCGTCGCACGGGATCTGGAAGGCCAGCCCAGCGGTCAGATCGTCGACGACGACCTCGACTTCTACGGGCTGCGCGAATACGAGCCGGGCGACGACGTGCGCAACGTGCACTGGCTCAGCTCGGCGAAGACCGGCACGCTGATGATCCGCCAGTACGAGGCGACGCGGCGGACCGACACGAGTATGACGCTCGACGTGAACCCGCAGGATTACGTCAGTCAAGAGGAGTTCGAGATGGCCGTGAGCGTGCACGCCTCGCTGGGCGTGCAGTGCCTCAAACAGGACCGTCCGCTGCAGACGCATGCCGGCAGCGCGCATGACACGCCGAAACTCCCGATGGGGTTCCTGGACGATTGCAGCGCCATCACCCCGCGGACCGACGACAACCCGAATCTGGTGGAGAGCACGCTGCGACACTCGCCCGACAGCTCGTTCTACTTCTTCACCGTCGGCTCGCTCAAGCAGCTCGACCATATCAAGCGCATGGTGCTCGCGCTGCCGAAATCCGCCACGTGCCTCGTGCTGCAGACCTCGCCGGGCGACGTGCGCGCAATCAAGCATTTCACGGACTTCACGCTGGCCACCGTCGGCTCGCTTGACGACCTGCCGCTCATCATGGAGGTGCTCGCATGAACGATGTGATCGACAGCTCACTCGGCTCGGACTCCGCCACGTCGGCCGTGGACGCCCTGCCCGGCCAGGTCGGGCAGACCAGGCGTCCGTTCTCCGGTCTCGGCTCGACCGTGACCGGCACGGGCACCACCACCGGCTCATGGGCGGAATCCACCCATTCAGTGATCTGGCTGACACGCGGCGGCAACCGTCTGCCGCTCGCCCGCGTCGGACGCCGCTCCTGGGGCACGAACCTCATCAGCGTGGCCGTCATCGCGCTGACGTCGCTGATTGCCGCATCCAATCTTCTCGACGTGTACGGATCAGCCGCCATGTGGGCCGTCGCCGCTGTACCGGCCACCCTGCTCGGCGCCCTCATCGCCTATGCAGGGACCGCACCCGCGCTGCGCCTGTGGTGGCAGATCGTGTTCCTGATCGTTGCGCAGGGCGTCATCGGCCCGGTCATCGCGCTGAACGACACCGCCATCAGCCATGTGATTCCCTCTGTGGAAACGCTGTCACAGGGGTTCGTCAGCACCTTCGGCGCGTTCAAATACCTTATCGCCGTACCGCCGCCGACCGGTTCCGGCGATGGCAGCCTGATGGCGGCATGGACGATATGCCTATGGCTGTCATTCCTCGCCGGCGTGTTCGCCATCGGCGACAAACGGCAGCTCAGCGTGCTGAGCCTGCTGCCGATCGCCATCGAACTGGTGGTCTGCGCCCTATTGGGCACGCAGACCGGTTTCCAGCCCATAGCCTCCGGCGTTCTCATCGGCCTCATCATGATCGTCTGGCTGTCGTGGCGATGGCAACTTCTGGAACTGGGACGCTGGATCAGCGCCACGATCATCCTGCTGCTGGCGGCCGGCCTGGGCGTGGGCGCATGCATGGGCATCGGGCAGTCACGTCTGATCCTGCGCGACTACTACGATCCGCCGCTCAGCCCGTACGATTACGCAAGCCCGCTCAGCGGCCTGCGCTCCTACGTCAAGGACCACAAGGATGACACGCTGCTCACGGTCACGAATCTGCCCGAGGGCACGCCGGTCAGGCTCGCGGTGATGGACCAGTTCGACGGCAACGTGTGGAACCTGTCCGACTCCACCGAAGCCTCGGACTCATCCGACTACCGACGCGTCGGCACCCGCATCCCCAATACGGTGGACGGCAAGAAGTTCACCGCCACGTTCACCATCGACAAGGGTCTGAGCGACAAATGGCTGCCGCTGGCAGGAGCGGCGAGCAGCGTCGACGTCACGTCAGCGGGAAAGACCGGAGGCGCCAACGGAAACGGCGGCGGCGAATCCCGATCCTCCGCCGGCCACACGCTCTTCTACTACAACGAGAGCACGCAGTCGGCCATCATCCCGGCCGGGCTGTCCACCGGCATGACCTATACGGAAAGCGGCATCATCGCCCCCACACCCACCGACAAGGAGATCGCCAAGGCCAACGTGGCGGTCACCAACCAGCCGGGCACCAAGGACGTGCCTGACTCGGTGGGCAAGTTCGCCTCGTCGGTGGCGGGCGGCGAGGACACGGCCGGCGCGCAGGCGCAGGCACTGGTCGCGCAGCTCAAGGATTCTGGTTGGTTCTCACACGGCCTGACCGGCGACTATCCGTCACTGCCCGGACATGGCAGCTATCGCATCAACGCGCTGCTCGCTGGATCCGCGATGGTCGGCGACAGCGAGCAGTATGCCTCCGCCATGGCGCTGATGGCCCGCGAACTCGGCCTGCCATCCCGCGTGGTCATGGGCTTCCTGCCCAAGAACGACGACGGCGACATCAGCAACGACCGCACCGAAACGGTCAACGGCACCTCGACCGTCAAATTCACCGGCAACGACATCGAAGCATGGGTGGAGATCAATCTCGAAGGCTACGGCTGGGTCGCGTTCTATCCGACGCCTAAAGAGACGAAGATACCCGACGACAACCAGAACCTCACCCCACCCAACCCGCAGACGCTGGTCCGACAGCCTCCCGTGCCGCTCACCGACCCGCTGCGCGACGAGGAGCAGGCACACGGCAAATCGGCGCTGGCCGGCGAGGATGCCACCGATGAGCCGGCGGCATCCATCTGGAGCACCATCGGACGCATCGCGGCGAAAGTCGCCATCTACGGCAGCCCGGTATGGATACCGCTGCTGATCTGTCTGCTGATCCTCGCACTCAAGACCGTCGCCCTGGCCCGCCTGCGCCGGCACGGCGACGCGCGGCAGCGCATCACCTCCGGCTGGCAGGCCGTGCACGCGCTCGCCGGGCAGAGCGGCATACCCGTCACCGGCACGCGCCGCGACCAGGCGCAGGCCATCGCACGGCAGCTCAACATCGACGGTGCCCCACTGATTGCGCTGGGACGACAAGCCGATTACGCGGCGTTCTCCGGCCAGCCGGTCACGCCCGAACAGGCAGGCGCCTACTGGCGTTCCGTACTGACGACCCGCAAGCTCATGCTCGCCTCGCAGTCCTTCATGCGCAGGCTGCGAACCCGCCTGTCATTGCGCGGAGTTTTCCATAACGTTCGTATACTGTCAAGTATTCGTACATGGCGGCACGGAGACAAGAGGAAGCCAGACGGGCGGCAACCCGCCAAACAGCGGCCCGTCAAGCGGAAATCCTCCACGAAACAGCCCGCTGGCCAGAAGCCCGCTACGCAACAACCATCCGCACAGCAACCCTCCTCACAGAAAGGCCGACAGTCATGAACGACATGCAAATTCACGTGGCAGCGGACAGCAACATCGGCCTGAGGCGACGCGCCAATCAGGATTCGTTCATCATCGACGACGGCGTGTTCCTCGTCTGTGACGGCATGGGCGGCGGCGTCGGCGGGCAACGGGCCAGCAGCGCCGCGGTGGATCGTTTCGAGACACTGGCGTCACGTTTCAGCCGGAGCCGCACGACCATCGGGCATACGATCGACCTCGCCCAGGCCGACGTGCTCGCCATCGGCCAGGAGCTCGGCGGCGTGTCCGGCACCACGGTGACCGGACTGATCGCGCCGGGGCGAATCGAACGGGACGCGCCCGGCGATGTGGCGCTCGACATCAACCCCGACATGGACTGGTACGTCATCAATATCGGCGACTCGCGCACATATCACATGGATGCCGACAGCGACGGCCAGTGGGACGCCTCCACGCTGTGTCGCATCACGCGCGACCACTCCCGCCGTCAGGAGGCCATCGACTCCGGTGAGATGCTGCCGGAAGATGCCGTCATCATCCCGCGCAACATCATCACCCAGTGCATCGGCGACCCGGACGGCATCAACCCGGACTTCTTCGCGGTCCGACCGACCGGCAGGTTCATCATCTGCTCGGACGGCCTGCACGGCGAAGTCGATGACGCCGCCATCGCCGCCACTGCTGCGGCATGCGCGGACCCGCAGACCGCCGTCGACGAACTGATCCGCATCGCTCTGGAAGCGGGCGGTACGGATAATGTCACCGTAATTGTTCTGGACATAACGGGCGAGTATGCTGGGCAGAAGGTGTGGCATGCCAGTAGGCTCGCGCAGCAGGAGGATCTCGAAACGGTCAGTGACGAGACGCTTGACACCATACGCATCCAGAAACCGGCCAACCAAATCTGAACATCAAGGAAAGAGGTCACGATGGTTGATTATGACAAGGCCGTCGCAACAGTGCAGGATCCCAATGCCGATCCGGTCTTGCTGGCGAAAATCGCCTATGAAAACCCGGAATTCGGCGCCAATGTGGCAGTGAACCCGCGCTGCTATCCGGGATTGAAGCGTTGGCTGGCAACGTTCGGCGATGAGCGCGCGCGGCAGACGCTTGCGCAGATGGGCGTCACCGCCGAGGACGGCCCCGTGGCCGACGCGCAGCCGGCGCAGGATGTCGCCGCCGACTCCGCCGCTGCGGATCAGTATTCCGCAGATTCGTACAGCGCGGACCAATATTCCGCAGATTCGTATGCGGCATCGGCCGCGCAGCAGCAGCCGGCACAGGACCAGTACACGGCGGCGCAGTACGCGGCGCAGCAGGAGCCCCAAGCCACCAATCCATACGGGTACACGGCTCAGATGGCGCTGGAGACCACAGATCAGGAGCTCATCGCCAAGATCGCGCAGTACGCGCCGGAATTGCGCCCCTGCATCGCGCGCAACCCCAGCACCTACCCGGCACTGGTCGACTGGCTCGCCCAGCTGAACGACCCCGCGGTCAACGCCGCCCTCGCCACACGTCAGTGAAAGGAGCCGCTGACATGGCAACGATTCCCTATCCCCCGGCACCCGAGCTGGGCTGGTACGCAGACGATCCGGTAGACAAGCCTGCCGCAGTCTCTTCCGCAGCGACGGAACCATCCCCCGTCTCATCCTCCACCGCCAGCCATGCGGCCAAGGGCTCGTCCGACGGCGATATCGAGGACTGGGACAGCACGGTGCTGTCGTCGTCCTTCACCGCCAAGGCGCCGCGGAAGATATACATCCTGCACAACGACGCCACCGGCCAGACCATCGTCATCGACAAGAGCACGCTGCTCGGACGCAAGCCGTCCATGGACGTGCCCGAAGGCGCCAAGGCCGAGAAGGTCGAGGATCCGACGCGTACCACATCGCGCAATCATGCCGCGATCAGCATCGATCAGAACGGCACGCTGTGGATCGAGGACTACGGTTCCCTCAACGGCACCTACATCATCCGCGACGGGCAGGAAGCGCAGGTGCTCAAGGGCAAGCCGCGCGAACTCGACGCCCCCGCCACGCTGCGTATCGGAGACCAGTTCTTCCAACTCACCGAGCGCCAGTAGCGGCATTGCACTATCCATCATGTGAAATACCATCCGGCGAGAGTCCCATCCAACGACGGAAAACGGGACTCTGACCGGATGCAATCGATTCGACGATGCGCACCTAGAATGTTTCACGGGATGTTTCACGGAGTATTTCGCGTCTATGCATTCTCCCGTAGACATTCCCGCGCTTCGCATATGACAAAGCGGGGCCCGGAACCACCGCAATGGTTCCGGGCCCCGCTTTCACAGAGCTAGGACAGAGCTAGGACTCAGACGAGATCGTTGCCGGAGTCGGCGCCGAAGTCGTTCCCACCCTGATCATCGATGAAATCGTCAGGATTGAAGTCGTCGCCGAGCTTCAGGTCACCGAAGTCGATGTTGGAGAAGTCCACATCGGACAGGTCGGCATCGGAGAAGTCGGTCTGCGAGCCGTCCATGTCCGCGCCCAGCCCGAAGTTCGGGTAGATCGTGTCGCGGATGGCCTTGTCGGGCTCCACCACGGCGTTCTGGTAGCGGGCGAGGCCAGTACCGGCCGGGATGAGCTTACCGATGATGACGTTCTCCTTGAGACCCTTGAGGTCATCGACCTTCTGGCTCAGGGCGGCTTCGGTGAGCACGCGCGTCGTCTCCTGGAAGGAGGCGGCGGACAGCCACGAGTCGGTTGCCAGCGAGGCCTTGGTGATGCCCATGAGCTCCGGACGAGCGGCGGCCGGCTTGCCACCGTTCTTGATGGTCTCCTTGTTGGCGGCCTTGAAGCGCGCCTGGTCGACGAGCTCGCCAGGCAGCAGCGGGGTGTCACCGGAATCGATCACGGTGACGCGGCGCAGCATCTGGTGCACGATGACCTCGATGTGCTTGTCGTGGATATCCACACCCTGGGAACGGTACACGGTGTGCACTTCGTTCACGATGTTGACCTGGGCGGCACGCGGGCCGAGGATGCGCAGGATCTTCTTCGGATCGACGGAACCTTCGACCAGCTGGTCGCCGGCGGCCACGTGATCGCCGTTCTTGACCAGCATCGGCGCGCGACGGGTGTCGGTGTAGACGATCGGTTCGACGCTCGTGTCGTCCGGCGTCAGCGTGATCTGACGGCCGTGATCGGTGTTCTCCACCTTGACCACGCCGGCGAACTCGGCGATCGGCGCCTCACCCTTCGGGGTACGGGCTTCGAAAAGCTCGGTGACACGGGGAAGACCCTGGGTGATATCGGACGCGGCGGCCACACCACCGGAGTGGAAGGAACGCAGCGTCAGCTGAGTACCAGGCTCGCCGATGGACTGGGCAGCGACGATGCCAACGGCCTCGCCGACGTCCACCAGCGTGTTGGTGGCCAGCGACCAGCCGTAGCACTTGGCGCACACACCGCGCTTGGACTCGCAGGTCAGGACGGAACGCGCCTGCACCTCTTCGACGCCGTGCGCGACCAGGTCGTTGAGCACGTCCATCGACAGGGCGTCGTCGCGCTTGTACAGCACGGTCGTGCCGTCGGCCGGGTCGATGACGTCGACCGCAAGCAGACGGGAGTAGGGGCCACCGTCGGCGGCCTTGACGAGCGTCAGGTTGCCGTTCTCGTCGCGGTCGGCGACGCGCATGGTCAGACCACGCTTGGTGCCGCAGTCCTCCTCGCGCACAATCACGTCCTGCGAGACGTCCACCAGACGACGGGTCAGGTAGCCAGACTCTGCGGTACGCAGTGCGGTATCGGCCAGACCCTTACGAGCGCCGTGCTCGGAGATGAAGTACTCCAGCACGGACAGTCCGCGGCGGTAGTTCGACTCGACCGGTCGCGGAATGATCTCGCCCTTCGGGTTGTTCACCAGACCACGCACGCCGGAAATCTGGTTGATCTGGGTCATGTTGCCTCGTGCACCGGACTCGACGATGATCGAGAGGTTGTTCTTCGGGTCGAAGTTCTTCTCGATGGCCTTGGAGACTTCCTCACCGCACTTGGTCCACACGTCGATGATCGCCTGGCGGCGGTCCTCTTCGGTGTAGAAACCGAGGTCGTACTGCTCGTTGATCTTGGCGACCTCCTCCTCGGACTGGGCGACCAGCTCGTTACGCTCCGGCGGCTCGACGACGTCGGAGAACGCGAAGGTCACGCCGGACCAAGGTGCGCGGGTGAAGCCGAGATCCTTGAGCGCATCCAGCGAGGCGGCCACCTGGGCGGTGGAGTACCGGGTGGAGATGTCGTCGACGATCTTGGCCAGCTTCTTCTTCTTGGCCTGCTCGTTGACGAACGGGTAGTCGACGGGCAGCGTCTCGTTGAAGAGGATGCGGCCCATGGAGGTAGCGAACAGCACGCTGCCGTCGTGGAAGCGCTCTTCCTTGACGACGTCGGGGCTGCCCGGTTCCGGATCCACGACGGTGATCTCGCGGGGCTCCCAGCCGGTCGGCAGCACGAAGTCCTTCGGCAGGCGGATCAGCACTTCGGCCTGCATGTCGATCTCGTGCAGGTCGAGCGCCATCTGCGCCTCAGCGTATGAGGAGAACACGCGGCCCTGACCCTTGGCGCCGTCCATGACGGTCGTCAGGTAGTACAGGCCGAGGATCATGTCCTGGCTAGGCATGGAAACGACGTGGCCGTCGGCGGGCTTGAGGATGTTGTCGGAAGCGAGCATCAGCGAGCGGGCCTCGGCCTGTGCCTCGGCGCTCAGCGGGAGGTGGACAGCCATCTGGTCGCCGTCGAAGTCGGCGTTGAACGCGGCGCAGGCGAGCGGCGGCAGGTGGATGGCCTTGCCTTCGACCAGGATCGGCTCGAACGCCTGGATGCCCAGACGGTGCAGCGTAGGCGCACGGTTGAGCAACACGGGATGCTCGGATATGACCTCTTCGAGTACGCCCCACACCTCGGAGTCGCCGCGGTCGACGAGACGCTTGGCGCTCTTCATGTTCTGCGCGAAGTTCATGTCGACCAGACGTTTGATGACGAACGGCTTGAACAGCTCCAGCGCCATCGGCTTCGGCAGACCGCACTGGTGCATGCGCAGCGACGGGCCGACGACGATCACGGAACGGCCGGAGTAGTCGACTCGCTTACCCAGCAGGTTCTGACGGAAGCGGCCCTGCTTGCCCTTGAGCATGTCCGAAAGGGACTTGAGCGGGCGGTTCGAGGCGCCGGTGACGGGACGGCCGCGGCGGCCGTTGTCGAACAGGGAGTCAACGGCTTCCTGCAGCATGCGCTTCTCGTTGTTCAGCATGATCTCGGGCGCGTTGAGCTCGATCAGGCGCTTCAGACGGTTGTTGCGGTTGATCACGCGACGGTAGAGGTCGTTGAGATCGGAGGTCGCGAAGCGGCCACCGTCGAGCTGCACCATCGGGCGCAGGTCCGGCGGGATGACCGGGATGACGGTCAGCACCATGGCCTCCGGCTTGTTGCCGGTGGTCAGGAAGGCGTTGACGACCTTCAGGCGCTTGAGGGCGCGGGCCTTGCGCTGGCCGGAGCCGGAGTCGATCTCCTCGCGCAGCTGCTTGGAGGCGGCCTCCAGGTCGAAGTCCTGCAGGCGCTTCTGGATGGCTTCTGCACCCATACAACCCTCGAAGTAGTCGCCGTAGCGGTCCTGCATCTCGCGCCACAGGTCCACGTCGCCTTCCAAGTCGCCCGGCTTCAGGCTCTTGAAACGGTCGAACACGGCGTTCAGACGCTGGATCTGATCGTCGTAACGCTGGCGGATAGCGGCCATGTCGCGCTCGGCGCCGTTGCGCAGCTTGGTGCGTGCGGGGCCCCTGCCCTCGCCTTCGGCCTCAAGCTGGGCGAGATCCTCCTCGACCTTGCGGGCGCGGTTCTCGATCTCGTTGTCACGGCGCTTGGCCATGTTGCCGATCTCGGTATCGAACTCGTCCTGCAGGTCGGGCAGGTCGTTGTGGCGCTGCTCCTCATCCACGCTCGTGACCATGTAGGCCGCGAAGTAGATGACCTTCTCCAGGTCCTTCGGAGCTATGTCCAGCAGGTAGCCGAGACGGCTCGGCACGCCCTTGAAGAACCAGATGTGGGTGACGGGGGCGGCCAGCTCGATGTGGCCCATGCGCTCGCGGCGCACGCGGGACTTGGTGACCTCCACGCCGCACCGTTCGCAGATGATGCCCTTGAAGCGCACGCGCTTGTACTTGCCGCAGGCGCACTCCCAGTCGCGGGTGGGTCCGAAGATCTGCTCGCCGAACAGACCGTCCTTCTCGGGCTTCAGGGTACGGTAGTTAATGGTTTCCGGCTTCTTGACCTCGCCGTGGCTCCAATTGCGGATGTCGTCGGCGGTGGCCAGGCCGATCCTCAGTTTGTCAAATGCGTTGACGTCCAGCACTCTGTATTGTCCTGTCTTTGAAATTGATGTTCAATCACGTTTCGTCCGGGTCGTCCGGCCCGCCGCGCCGCGCGTTCGCTGCGCGGCCGCGGGCCGGACGACCCGTGGGGAATCACTGGTATTCGGGTTCCGGGGCCTTCTGGTCTTCCTTGGCGGCAGCGTCGGGGCGTGCGCCGATGTTGAAGCCCAGGTCAGCGCTGGAGGAGGGATCGTCGTCCTCGTCCTTCATGTCGATGGCGACGCCTTCGGCGTTGAGCACTTCGACGTTCAGGGACAGGGACTGCATTTCCTTCAGGAGCACCTTGAACGATTCGGGGATGCCTGCCGGCGGGAGGTTCTCGCCCTTGACGATGGCACCGTAGACGCGCACGCGGCCGTCCACGTCGTCGGACTTGGTGGTCATCATCTCGTGCAGCGTGTAGGCGGCGCCGTAGGCCTCAAGGGCCCACACCTCCATCTCGCCGAAGCGCTGGCCACCGAACTGAGCCTTACCGCCCAGCGGCTGCTGGGTGATCATCGAGTACGGGCCGGTGGAACGGGCGTGGATCTTGTCGTCGACCAAGTGGTGCAGCTTCAGCATGTACATGTAGCCCACGGAGATCGGCTTCGGGAACGGTTCGCCGGTGCGGCCGTCGAACAGGCGCGCCTTGCCGTCCTCGCCGACCATCTGGTCGCCGTCGCGGTTCGGCAGGGTGGACTTGAGCAGGCCCTTGATGACGTCGGGGCGCACGCCGTCGAAGACGGGCGTGGCGACCGGCGTGTTCGGAGCGCCCTTTTCGGCGCCCTTGGGCACGTACTTCTTCCACTCGGCCTCCAGATCGGGGTCGAGGCTGATGTCCCAGCCGGAGTGCGCGATCCAGCCGAGGTGCAGTTCCAGCACCTGGCCGAGGTTCATTCGCGAAGGCACGCCCAGCGGGTTGAGCATGATGTCGACCGGGGTGCCGTCCGCCAGGAACGGCATGTCCTCCTCGGGCAGGATGCGCGAGATGCAGCCCTTGTTGCCGTGGCGGCCGGACAGCTTGTCGCCCACGGTGATCTTGCGGTGTTGCGCGATGTACACGCGGATCATCTGGTTGACGCCGTTGGGCAGCTCGTCGCCGTCCTCCTCGGCGTCCTCGCGGGTGATCTCCTTGACCGCGATGACAGTACCGGTCTCGCCGTGGGGCACGCGCAGCGACGTGTCGCGCACCTCGCGGGACTTCTCTCCGAAGATGGCGCGCAGCAGGCGCTCCTCCGGGGTCAGCTCGGTCTCGCCCTTCGGAGTGACCTTGCCGACGAGGATGTCGCCGGCCTCAACCTCGGCGCCGATGCGGATGATGCCTCGCTCGTCGAGGTTGGCCACCGCGTCCTCGCCGACGTTCGGCAGATCGCGGGTGATCTCCTCGGCGCCCAGCTTGGTCTCGCGGGCATCGATCTCGTACTCCTCGATGTGGATGGAGCTCAGGGTGTCGTCCTGCACGAGGCGCTGCGAGATGATCACGGCGTCCTCGTAGTTGTAGCCGTTCCACGGCATGAACGCGATGAGCAGGTTCTTGCCGAGGGCCAGGTCGCCCTTCTGGATGGCGGGGCCGTCAGCCAGCACGGTGCCGGCCTCGACGCGCTCGCCGTCCTTGATGATCGGGCGCTGGTTGTAGCAGGTGGTCTGGTTGGAACGCTGGAACTTGGACAGCTTGTAGGAGCTGGTGGTGCCGTCGTCGTTCATCACGCGGATGATGTCGGCGGACACGTAGGTGACCACGCCCGGCTTGTCGGCGATGATGACGTCACCGGAATCGTAGGCGACGCGCCATTCGGAGCCGGTGCCCACCAGCGGGCGCTCGGACTCGATCAGCGGCACGGCCTGACGCTGCATGTTGGTACCCATCAGCGCTCGGTGGCCCTCGTCGTGCTCCAGGAACGGGATCAGGGAGGAGCCGATCGAGACCATCTGACGCGGCGACACGTCCATCAGGTCGACTTCGCTGACCGGGACATCGACCGCCTCTTCCTCGTCCTTACGGGCAAGGGCCTGGCTGTTGACGAACCGACCGTTCTCGTCGATCTCCTGGTTCACCTGGGCGATGACGTGGCCGACTTCCTGATCAGCGGTCATGTGCACCACTTCATCGGTGATCTGGCCGTCGACGACCTTGCGATACGGCGTTTCGATGAAACCGAACGGGTTCACGCGGCCGAACGTCGCCAGCGAGCCGATCAGACCGATGTTCGGGCCTTCAGGGGACTCGATCGGGCACATACGGCCGAAGTGGGAGGCGTGCACGTCTCGCACTTCCATCGATGCGCGGTCGCGCGACAGGCCGCCGGGGCCCAGGGCGGACAGACGGCGCTTGTTGGTCACGCCGGCCAGCGGGTTGTTCTGGTCCATGAACTGGGACAGCTGGGAGGTTCCGAAGAACTCCTTGATGGTCGCGTTCACGGGGCGGATGTTGATCAGGGACTGCGGGGTGATGGCCTCGGCGTCCTGCGTGGTCATGCGCTCGCGCACGACGCGCTCCATACGGCTCAGGCCGGTGCGCAGCTGGTTCTGGATCAGCTCGCCGACCTGGCGGATACGACGGTTTCCGAAGTGATCGATATCGTCCACGTCCACGTGCAGGTCGACATCCTCGCCGTTGCGCTTGCCCGGGAAGGTCTTGCCGCCGTCGTGCAGGGTGACCAGGTACTTCAGGGTGGCGATGATGTCGTCGCGGCTCAGGGAGCGGTCGTTGATCTCGTGCTCCAGGCCAAGCTTGCGGTCGATCTTGTAGCGGCCGACGCGGGCCAGGTCGTAGCGCTTGGTGTTGAAGTAGAAGGAGTCGAGCAGGTTGCGTCCGGCCTCCGGGGTGGCGGTGTCGGACGGGCGGATCTTGCGGTACAGGTCGGTCAGGGCCTCGTCCTGCGTCTCGATGGTCTCCTTCTCCAGCGCGTCGAGCACGAGCGAGTAGCCTTCGAACGCATCGCGGATCTCGGGCTTGGTCATGCCGATGGCCATCAGGAAGACGATCGCGGACTGCTTGCGCTTGCGGTCGACACGCACGCCGAGCACGTCACGCTTGTCGATCTCGAACTCCAGCCATGCGCCGCGGCTCGGGATGATCTTCGCGCCGAAGATCTCCTTGCCGGTGGCGCGGTCCCGGCTGCGGTCGAAGTAGACGCCCGGGGAGCGCACGAGCTGGGAGACGATCACTCGCTCGGTGCCGCCGATGATGAAGGTGCCGTGCGGGGTCTGCAGCGGAAAGTCGCCCATGAACACGGTCTGGGACTTGATCTCGCCGGTGTCGCCGTTCTCGAATTCGGCGTTGACGTACAGCGGCGCCGAGTAGGTGTAGTCCTTCTCCTTGCACTCCTGCACGGTGTGGCGGGGCTCCTCGAAGTACGGCTCGGAGAACGTCAGGCTCATGGTCTGCGCGAAGTTCTCGATCGGGGAGATCTCGTTGAAGACCTCGTCAAGGCCGGACATGTGGGGAACGGTGTCGGTGCCGTTCGCCTCGTCCTCCTCGACGCGCTTCTTCCAACGCTCGTTGCCGATCAGCCAGTCGAAGCTGTCGGTCTGCACGCCCAGCAGGTAGGGCACGGGGATGGGCTCGCGGATGGAGCCGAAATTCACACGGTCCGACGCCTTGTGCAGATCAATGTCATGCTGGTCGGCGCGTGCGATGATGGTGGTGGTATTCGTCGTAGCTTGAGTGTCAGCCAATGGACGTTCCTTATCGCTCGCTAATGTCGTTATCGATATGTTCCCGGAAACGCCGCAGATGGCCACCATATGCCGAATCGCGGGCGTTTCATCTTTGTCGACATGCCCGCTATATGACATGCACTTACGCAAATTCCAAATTTTAGCACAAATCAGCCGTCGGCGCAACATACATCACATGCGCGACACGCCGCACGCTGCGACCGGACGCGGCAACCGCCGAGCCCGCGGCGAGCGGCCCGCTCAAGGCCGTCACCGCACCTGACCGTCACTGCACCTGGATGGTGACCGGATCGCTGACCGCCTTGTGCGCGTTCTTCAGACTCAACTGCGCGGTATATGTGCCACGGTCCACCTTCGGCAGTTTGTTCTGATCCTCCACGCACTGGTCCCCCGTGTGGGAGGCGCCCCATGTCATCTTCTGCGACGTCCTGTTCATGTCGCTGGTCTTCGCCAGCAGCTGACGGTTCGGGTCAGCGGGGCAGGAGTCCGAACTGTATATCGTCTGGTCGCCGGACGACACCGTCAGCACCACATCCGACAGATCCAGCAGGCAGCTCGACGTGCCTTCATAGCTGATGCTCGCCGTGAAGTCCAGGGAACCTCCCACCGGAACGCCTTGGGAAGCCGCCGTCAGCGACAGCTTCACATCGGACGCGCCACAATCATTGACGCCGCTGGTCTTCTTCGGCGCCGGCACCGATTCACGCGCGATCGGTGTGGGACGCAGCAGGCTCACGCCATCCACCACGCCGCGGCCGAGACTGTACACGCAGAACACCACCAGCGAGACCGCGGCCAGCACAATGACCAGCGCGACCGCACGGCGGCGACGGTACATCGCCCGTCGTTGCGGGCTGACGACGCGCTTGCGCGGCTTTTGCCGCGAACCGGGTCGCGGCTGACGGGTGGGCTGAGTGGGCATGCCGTCCAGTCTACCTCAGGCACGCTCTCAAAACTCGCAGATAGAGGGGTTTTCGGGGATTAACCCCCTCTATCTGCGAGTTTTGAGAGCGCACTTATTGGGGTAACCGCAATGAACCATCCGGGAGCATGTCGACCAGGCCATCGTCGTCGAGGGAGGCGATGCATTTGTCGAGCTGGACGTGATCCGGCCACAGGGATTCCAGGCGTTCGCGGGCGAGGATTGGCTCAGCGCGCAGCGCGTCGAGGATGATGCCGCGCACCTGACGGTCGGTGCCTTGGAAACGCTGGCGCGGGCGGGTGCGTCGCTCTCCCAGCCCGGGGCGGCCCGCCGCGAGGAACGCGCAATGCTCACCGATCGGGCACTGGTCACACAGCGGGTTCTTGGCCGTGCACACCAGCGCGCCGAGCTCCATCACGGACTGGTTCCATATGACCGACGGGCGGGTGCTGCGCTGCGGCACCTCGCGGATTGCGGATTCGGGGGCGTTCACCGTCTCGCGGGCATTCGCGGCTTCGATGGCATCACGAACGTCCGTCTCATCATCCTGCGGAAGGACTCTGCCGGCGAGCGCCCGCTCGGCCGGACTGGCCGCTCCCCCGCGCGATTCGACTCCGAGGAATACGCGCGACAGCACCCGGCGGATGTTGGTGTCCACCACTGCGATGCGCACGCCGAAGGCGAAGCTCAGCACCGCCGAGGCGGTGTAGTCGCCGATGCCCGGCAACGCGGTCAGCTCGTCGTAGGTTTGCGGAAGCCGGCCGTGGTATTGCTCGAACACCACGCGGGCGCACTCCTGCAGCCGCAACGCCCGGCGCGGGTAGCCGAGCCGCCCCCACGCGGTGATGACCTCCGCCGTGGAGGCCCCCGCGAGCGCGGTGACGTCCGGCCACACGCGCATCCAGTCAGTCCAGTACGGCACCACCCGACTCATCTGGGTCTGCTGGCTCATCACCTCGCTCACCAGCACGCCCCAAGGCGTCGCGCGCCCGAATCGCCACGGCAGGTCGCGGGCGTTGGCCTCCCACCATGCGGACAGCAGCGCCCGCACGCGAGGCACAGCGCACTCGCCCACAGGTTCGGCCGGCGTATCGTTCCGTATCTCTGGCATCGCTCCATTGTGCACGGCGACCGCTACATCATCACGGCGCCGCGCGATTTCGCCGATTCGGCGGCACAACCTTACCTGCAACGGGTCGCTCGCTGCGGGTAAAAGCATTCGCCCGGATTCGGCAGAGTGTTTGTGGGCCCGCAAGCGCAGGGCGAATCGGCCCTGCATCAGGGGCACGGCATGGGAACGGCTGGTCTCATACCGCGGCTGTCCGCCGTAGTAGAAGTTGTTCTTGTTCCGCCAGGCGGCGTCGCCGTTGCTCACTGCTGTCAGCCCCTCGGTCCGTGAGGCGGGGGCGATCCGGTACGCGCCGCTCTCGGCGCCGTCCAGGTCGTCGAAACGCGTCACCGGCTGCCCCTCGGATTGGTACACGCGCACCCAGTCGACGAGGAAATTGCTGTCCTGCTTCGTGGCCTGCTTCGTGTAGTCGACGTCGCCGACCCAGCCGTCGCCGACCTGCATATCCAGAATCGGGAACATCGGTCGCGAATGCATGCCGTCGACGTCCTTGCCGGCCGACGTGGGCGTCGACGACACGCCTATGCGGACCAGCGGATAGGTGCCCGGCTTGAGCCCTCGTGGATGCGGTAGCGGTTCTTGTATTCGAACTGCAGCCACCGCTCGCCGGTGCTGTTGTGCACGGCGTAGTTGTCGTCCTGCTTGCCGTCGCTGATCGCCGCGATGTTGGTCGGGGCGAGGCCGTACACATACGGCAACTTGCCGAGCGCGATGTTGCGCGTCTCCTGCGCGTCCGGCAGGGTCCCGCCGTCCTTGAGCTTGTCGATGACCTCGATTTCGCGCAAGCCCACGCCGTTGCTGTATCCCCATGAGAAGTTCGTGTTCTGGATACAATGGCCCTTCTGCCAGATGCGCACGTACCGCGCGGTGACGGGCGTGGTCAGGTTGATGGTCTGCACGGCGAGCTTGGTCGCGGCGGTTTCCTCGACGTCGGCGGTGCCGAACAGCACGTTCGTGTCGGAGTAGTCCTCGTTGGAGGACACTTCGACCTTGATGCGCTTGAACGTGTTCAGCGCGTTCTCATACCCATTGCGGTACAGGTTGATGGAGTGTATCTCTCTCGGCTCGCCGAAATCATATTGCGGGTATACGTCGTCCCAGCTGGCGTATCCGTTGTTTTCCGCGCTGCCGTTCTCTTCTCCGGCGATGATTTTGGTGATGTTGCTGTCGGTCGGGCCGAATCCGGTGTCGCCGTCGCCGATCAGATGCGCGCTGCTGGTCGTGGGCAGTTTGCCGGTAAGTATGTTGCCTGTGGTGGGTTCGGCGGCCACCGCGACTGCGGCTGCAACCGAAACGGCCAACGCGCATGTGGCGGATATGGTCGTGATACGGCGGAATAATTGTCTCATGGTCTCTCCTTCGAGCAGCTGTTACGGGTATGGGCTGTTTTAAGCTCGAAGGTCGAAGACAACCGGCAGAGACAAGGCGGGATGATGAGCGAAACCAAGGGTGCGGAAGAGGCCGAGGCGAAGGTCGAGAAGATGTTCGAGTACGGCTACCGCAAGTCGAATTATGGTCCCGACGAGCTGGTGACCGACGCGCACGGCAATCCGATCAGCGTTGTGGACGCGATGCTGTCGGCCGAGAAGGCTGCCGCGACGGAGACGGTCACGCCGCATCTGTGCTATTACAGTCCGCGCATCCCCGGCAATACCGGGTCGGCGATTCGCCTGTGCGCTGTGACCGGCACCATCCTGCATCTGGTGGAGCCGCTGGGGTTCAATCTTCGCGACACCAAGCTGCGTCGTGCCGGGCTTGACTATCATGACATGGCTCACGTGGTGTTGCATCCGAACTTCGACAATCTGGTCGAGTCGATGCCGAATTCGCGCATCATCGCGTTCACCGCGCATGCGACGAAACTGTATACCGAGGTCGAGTACAAGCCGACCGACATTCTGCTGTTCGGGCCGGAGCCGGGCGACATTCCCGACCCGATGGACATCATGGCCGGCCCGCACGTGGCCGAACAGGTGCGGCTGCCGATGCGCCCGAGCCTACGCAGCCTGAACCTCACCAACTGCGCCTCCATCGCCATCTACGAAGCCTGGCGCCAACTAGGGTTCAAGGGCGGAGCGTAGGGAGGAAGCCCAGTGGGCTTCCGAGTAGCGACGCCGAGCAAGTCCCGACAGGGACGAGCGAGGAAACCATGAGCCTCGCGAGGCAAAATCACAATTGCCGGCAGTGCGCGAGCACGAAGTGCGTCACTGTGCGTGGAAGTCGTCACTGTGCGTGGACGCACACTCAGTGACGATTCCTGAAAAACATTGCAATATCAAGGGTTTGCCGGTACGTCACTGTGCGTGGGCACACGCACAGTGACGCTGCCCACGCACAGTGACGCGTTGTTAGCGTATGTGTAGCCCCCATCCGGCCGAGATCCTTATACCTCGCAGTCCATGACGATTTCCGCGTCACGATGCATTCCCGGTCGGCATGAAGCCCTCAGAGGCGCGGTTCAAACAGCGCGACCATTCCACTCACCGCTTGAATCAGTATCCGATATCTCTTATCTCGATCCATGAGACAAGTTGCGGATTGCGTGCCATACCAGGGCAAAAACACCTATTTTTGCCCTGGTATGGCACAGGTGGTTTCGACATCGATTATCTACAACAGACAGTTTCGGCCATTTTCCAATGATATCGTGAAACAACCAACTGCCACGACATGGATTCTAAGCGCTTACATTTCATTCTGTGGCACAAATTGTGCCACACTAGGCTCAAAACACCCATTTTCGCCCTGGTGTGGCACACAATCGAGGACGAGACCGCTCCAGAATCACGCCCGGCCATCTGCGAACCCCAGCCGAGCCCACGACCATGTCAGAACCGCGCCTGGCACAGGGCAAAGTCGGCAAGACGGCGCAACAACAACATCTACCGACGCACGTCGAAGACCCACACGGCCCACGTCTTGGTCATACGGCCGCACGAACACACGATGCTCGCGCAGGCTCTTGCGGCCGGAAAGGCCTCTCATGAATCCACCCAATTTGACCTCGCCATTGCCCGGTCTGGCCTCTCCCGCAGGGCCGGCCGGCAACGAGCGAATCACAACGACTTGCCTGGTATCAGACTGCACGGCCATATCCCAGCTGTGGCAGACGCGGACCCGGTCCAGATACGCCGGCAAAGCCCGCTGATCCCACCATGCGTCTTCAGTCCACAACGCGTAGCGCAGCGGAATATCCCGGCGCCCGGATGCGGCGAGCACGCCAAGTATGCGGGGACTGTCTGAGACGATGACGGCATTGCGGTGCACGTTCCCGCCGACGGCCTTCACGATATAGTCGGCAGGCATATCGTTCGCTGGATCATAGATGTTCCGCGCGCCCTCGCCCATCAGCGGATAATCGATCAGCCGGATCAACGTCATTGGGAACTCGAAATGAATCCAATACCCCGACGACACACTGCGCACCTGCGACAGCATCTGCGCGATCCACGGCGCGTGCGCATACGACGGCGAGCACGATCGCATTGATGATGGTCACGACGAGCACCGCATAGTAATGCAGGTACGCGCCGGCGAGGGAGAACAGCGCGAATCCGATCCACTCGTTCACGCGCACGGGCCCACTGCCGCGCGCCTTGATGCAGATGCGCATCGCGAACAGGAAGCACATCGCGACGGCCAGCACCGCCCATGAGTACATGCGAATCTGGAACGCCATGCGCATGAACGGCGGGGCGAAGCACGCCAACGCCGCGAACAGCCGTGCGGCGCGCGCTCCCCAGTCCCGGCGCATCATCGCATATCCGGCGACGACCAGTGCACATGATGCCGCCGCCGACATCAGACGGTACGCCACCACATGTTCGCCGAACACGAGCCGCACCAGATTGAGCAGCATGTAGTAGCCGATCGGACGCACGTCAAGCGAGCCCAGATTCCATATGCCGCTCCACCCGTGCGAGGTGAGCGCCACCGAATAGATCCGTCATACCAAATCGCGTGGCCGAACGCAGGAATCAGTAGGTACGCACAACCGACGGCCAGCAACGGAACCACACTACCCGTCAGCAGACGTCGCAGGCGACACGGAGGCACGGACGGCACGGCAGCGGAGAACGGGACGGATGCCCTATGCCGGATGAGGCCAAATCGGATGATGCTTGTGTCTGATGCACGTCATGCGCCTTCTGCCGACATCATAAATTCAACGTCGTTTTTCTCTATTCCCCTACGCTGCAAGTGTATGCACAGTAACCTGATGCCCAGCAAATTCCCCGCCGATATTCATCAGTACTCCACTGCTGGAATCGGCGACGGGGAGGGGAAGAAAACGTCAGGCGGCTTGGATGGGGATAATAATGAAAGCGGCCGTTCCCGCGCACATGCGGAAACGGCCGCTTGAGATATCGGCAATATCAGCTCAGCGATATCGCTGCGACACCGGCTCACTGAGGAGCGCCGCGCAGCCCGTCAGTTCTTGAAGCTGTGGATTGGGGCCGGGATACGGCCGCCGCGGGTCACGAACGCCTCGCAGCTCGTCTGGTTCACCGGCATGATCGGAGCGTAGCCCATCAGACCGCCGAAGTTGGCCATCTCGCCAACGCCCTTGCCCGCCACGGGGATCACGCGCACGGCGGTGGTCTTCTGGTTTACCATGCCGATGGCGGCCTCGTCGGCGATCATGCCGGAGATCGTGGCGGCGCTGGTGTCGCCGGGGATGGCGATCATGTCAAGGCCGACCGAGCACACGCAGGTCATGGCCTCCAGCTTCTCCAGCGTCAGGCAGCCGGATGCCGCCGCGTCGATCATGTTCTTGTCCTCGGAGACGGGGATGAACGCGCCGGACAGACCACCGACGTAGCTCGACGCCATGATGCCGCCCTTCTTGACCTGGTCGTTGAGCATTGCCAACGCCGCCGTGGTGCCGGGAGCGCCGACCTGCTCCAGGCCGATCTTCTCCAGCACTTCGCCGACCGAATCGCCGACCGCGGGCGTCGGAGCCAGCGACAGGTCGATGATGCCGAACGGGATGCCGAGGCGGCGCGAGGCCTCCTGAGCCACGAGCTGGCCGACGCGCGTGATCTTGAACGCGGTGCGCTTGATTGTCTCGCACAGGAACTCGAAATCACGGCCGACCGCCGCGTCGAGCGCGCGAGACACCACGCCGGGGCCAGACACGCCGACGTTGATGACCGCATCGCCTTCGGTCACGCCGTGGAAACCGCCCGCCATGAACGGGTTGTCGTCGGGCACGTTGCAGAAGGCGACGAACTTGACGCATCCGTAGGAGTCGTTGTCGGCGGTGCGCGCGGCGATGTCCTTGATGATGTGGCCGAGCAGTTCGACGGCGTTCATGTCGATGCCGGTCTTGGTGGAGCCGACGTTGACGGACGAGCAGACGATGTCGGTCTCGCTCAGCGCCTTGGGCAGCGAGCGGATCAGCAGCTCCTCGGCGGGGGTCATGGACTTCGACACCAGTGCGGAATAGCCGCCGATCAGGTCGACGCCGACTTTCTTGGCGGCACGATCGAGCGCGTGCGCGATCTTGACGAAATCGTCCTCGCTCTTGCACGAGCTCGCGCCGACCAGCGAGATCGGGGTGACGGTGATGCGCTTGTTGACGATCGGGATGCCGTAGTCCCGCTCGATCGCCTCGCCGGTGGCGACCAGGTCCTTGGCGTAGGTAGTGATCTTGTCGTAGATGTTGTCGCACACCTTGTCGACGCTGTCCGCCGCGCAGTCAAGCAGCGAGATGCCCATCGTGATGGTGCGCACGTCAAGCTTCTCCTGCTCGATCATCTGGTTGGTCTCACGGACCTCCATGATATTCAGCATGATTCGTTCCTTTCGAGACTCAGACGCGGTGCATCTTCGTGAAGATCTCCTCGCGCTGGCAGCGGATGCGCACGCCGATCTGCTCGCCGAGCTTGTCCAGGTCCTCGACGATCACGCCGAACTCGTTGTCCGCGCCGGAGTAGTCGACGATCATCATCATGTTGAAGAAGCCGTCGATGATGGTCTGTGAGATATCCAGCACGTTGACCTTGTGATCGGACAGGTACGTGCACACGCGCGCGATGATGCCGACCGTGTCCTGGCCGACGACGGTGATGATTGCCTTGTTCATGGGACTCCCCCGCTCGAAACCGATTACTGCAAGTAGTGTCAAGTATATGGAGCGGGCGTGAAATACTGCCGAACCGTCCATTTGGGCGTGTCCGCAGGCCATCGGCCGAATCCGACGTCGGCATTGTTCACGCGGGGATCATCCAGGCGCAAACGGACAATCGTCCACAATGTGAGCAGTATTACCATCGCTTTCATAAGTCGACTACACCTTTACATCAAGCACAGCGGTGTGTGAGCGCATCGCTGGGGCCACAAGCTCGGGCGACGACGCCCACGCACCCCGCTACCCGCGAGCATATCGACCACGCACCGCACAATCGGTCGCGGCGTCGGCTCGTATCAGAGATTGAATGAATTAGAGGGGTTAGACTTTCATGTCTGCTACTGCTACCGCGGCCGTGTCCAAGGCCGGTGCGGTGAAGAAGGACTCGGTTCCCGAGATCATCGCCGCCTCCATGGTCGGCACCGCCATCGAGTTCTACGACAACTACTGCTATTCCATCGCAGCCGCCAGCTATTTCGGCACTATTTTCTTCCCGGCCGCGTCGAAGGCCAATCCGGCGCTGGGCACGATGTACGCGTTCCTGACGTTCGCCGTCTCGTTCCTCGCCCGCCCGTTCGGCTCCATGCTGTTCGGCCACTTCGGCGACAAGATCGGCCGCAAGACCACGCTGGTCGTCGCCCTGATGACGATGGGTATCTCCACGTTCGTCGTCGGCCTGCTGCCAGGCTATGAGCAGCTGGGCGCCTTGTCCATCGTCATCCTGTGCATCTGCCGCGCCTGCCAGGGCGTGGGCCTCGCCGGCGAATGGTCCGGTGCCGCGCTGGTCGCTACCGAGAACGCCCCGGCCAACAAGCGCGCCCTGTACGGCTCCTTCCCGAACCTCGGCGCCCCGATCGGCTTCTTCTGCGCCTACGGCCTGAACCTGCTGCTCGACTCCACGCTCGGATCCACGGCCATGCAGGCCTGGGGCTGGCGTATCCCGTTCCTGTGCTCCGCAGTGCTCGTCATCATCGGCCTGTACGTGCGTCTGCGCATGACCGAGACCCCGATCTTCCGCAAGGCAGTCGAGCAGGACCGCGTGGTGAAGCACCCGCTGCGCTCGCTGCTGCCATACTGGAAGGAAGTGCTTCTCGGCACCTTCGCCATGGGCATCACATACTCGCTGTTCTACGTGCTGGGCACGTGGTCGCTGAGCTACGCCGTCAAGGTCATGAAGCCACCCTTCAGCCAGAACGAATACCTGGCCATGCAGATGGTTTCCGTGGTGTTCTTCGCGATCTTCATCTTCGTGACCTGCATCTACTCCGACAAGCTCGGCCGCAAGACCGTGCTGATCTCCACCACGCTCGCGACGCTGGTGTTCAGTCTGTTCGCCATGCAGTCCCTGCAGCACAACGTCCTGACCGTGATGCTGTTCCTGTGCGTCGGCTTCGCGCTGATGGGCGGCCTGTTCGGCCCCTGCGGCGCCTACCTGCCCGAGCTGTTCCCGACTCACGTGCGTTACTCCGGCGCCGGCCTGAGCTACAACCTCGCCGCCATCCTCGGCGGTGCGTTCGCCCCGGCCATCTCCACCGCACTGGTCAAGTCGACCGGCGCCGTCGAGTCCGTCGGCTGGTACCTCGCCGTGATGTCCTTGCTCGCCCTGATCGCCCTGTTCCTGATCAAGGAAAGCAAGGACGAGGATTACGAGAAGTGATCTGAGATAGATAAAAAAGGGAGCGGCGAAATCCGCTCTCTTTTTTGGTTGTCGCAGCGAACGGTTCTCAATAAGAAAGGTGCGAGCCTCATCGCGCGCGAAACGAACAAAACAATCGGCGGAAGTCCGGAATTCCGGGCTTCCGCCGATTGTTCATATGTGCGCTTTTGTGAGGAATCCTCGCACGTTTCTTATTGAGAACCGTTCGCTGCGATAATCAGGCCTCGCGACTGGCGCTGGGCGCGGCAACCGCCGGCAGGGCGCGCGGCGCATGGAAGCCACGAGCCTCGAACTCGTCGGCGATCTTCTGCGCGACTTCCTGGCTGCGACCCTTGTCGACGAGCGCGATGATGGAGCCGCCGAAGCCGCCGCCGGTCATGCGCGCACCGTAGGCGCCGTTCTTGCGGGCCACATCCACCGCGACATCCAGCTCGGGCACGGTGACCTCGTAATCCGCGGCGAGCGAATCATGAGAGGCGTTGAACAGACGGCCGGCGGCCTCGATGTCGCCCTGGGCGAACGCACGCACGAAGGAGCGCACGCGCTCGATCTCGGTGACGACGTGGCGCACGCGCTTCTTCATCGTCACGTCGGGCAGGGCATCCAGCGTCTCCTTGAGCGCCTGGAACTGGTCGTCGGCCTTGGAGATGCCATCGGCGGCGACGCGCAGATTGGCGACGCCGAGAATGCGGGCGGCCTCCTCGCAGGTGGCGCGACGCTGGGCGTACTGGCCGTCGTTGAGCTGGTGCGGTGCCTGGGTGTCGACCACCAGCAGCTCCAGACCGTACTTGTCGAGGTCGAAGGCCTGCTGGGAGACGTTCTCCAGCGGAGTGAGCTCCGGACGGCAGTCAAGCAGCAGCGCGTGGCCTTCGGTGCAACGCATCGAGGCGTTCTGGTCGAGGCCGCCGGTGGAGGCGCCGGCCATGTCGTTCTCGGACTTGATCGCGGCGTTGATCAGCGTCACGCGGCCCGCGTCGGAGGAGCCGTAGCCGAGACCATACACGTCGTCCAGGGCCAGCGCGGTCGAGCAGGTCATGGCGGCGGACGAGCTCAGGCCCGATCCCAGCGGCACGCAGGACACGAACGCGGCGTCGAAGCCCTTGACCTGCGAGAAACCGGCCTCGCGAAGGGCCCAGGCCACGCCGGTCGGGTAGGCGGACCAGCCGTCCACGCCACGGGCTTTGAGGCCGTCGAGGTCGGCCTCGGCAACCTTGTCGGGCGCCACGTCGGAGACGACGCGGACTTTGGTGTCCTCGCGCGGCTTGAGCGCGATGAACGTGCGGTGCGGCAGCGCGATCGGCAGGCACAGGCCCGCGTTGTAGTCGGTGTGCTCGCCGATCAGGTTCACGCGGCCGGGAGCGGCCCACACGCCCTCGGGCGCGGTGGCATACATATCGACGAACAGCTTCGTCGCCCGTGAGACACCATCCTCGCGGGACAACGGCTCAATGAATTCAACAGCAGTCATTGGTGTTCTTTCTTCTGTGTGATGGCTATATATGCAGTGGATATTGCTAGGGGGAGCCCGGTTCGGCCAGACTCCCCCATAGAACATTGTCAGTCGGAGATGTCGATCTGTCCAAGCTCATGGAAGCGCTTGGCGATGAGCTCCGGGGTGGTGTCGGAGATCCAGGCGGCCATGCCGGACTCGGAGCCGGCGAGGTACTTGATCTTGTTGGCGGCGCGGCGGAACGAGAAGAACTGCAGGTTCAGGCGGTAGTTCTCGCGACGCGCGTCGTGGATCGGGGCCTGATGCCAGGCGGCGATGTACGGCAGGTCCATGCCCTTGCCGTCGCCCTTGTCGAAGAACGCGTTGCCGCGCTTCAGAAGGTGCGAGTACATCGAGGCGAGGTCCCAGCGCTCCTGGTCGTTGAGCTGGTCGAGGGTGAGCACGTCGCGCACCGGAGCCACATGAACCTCAAGGGGCCAGCGGGCGGCGGCCGGCACGTAGGCGACCCAGCTGTGGTTGCGCATCACGATGCGTTCGCCGGCTTCGAGCTCGGCGTTCATGATGTCCTTAAGCAGGTTGCCGCCGGTCTTCTCGTGGTAGGCCTCGGTGTGCTGGAGTTCCTTCTCCATTTTCGGGGCGATGAACGGGTAGCAGTAGACCTGGCCGTGCGGGTGGGCGAGGGAGACGCCGATCTCGGCACCGTGGTTCTCGAACGGGAAGATCTGCTCGATGCCTTCCATCTTGGAGATCTCGGCGGTACGGAAGGCCCATGCCTCAACAACCGTGCGCAGGCGGGACACCGGCAGGTCGGCCGGCAGGCCGTCCTCGTTCGGGTCGAAGCAGATGACCTCGCAGCGGCCGGCGGCGAGCTTCTTCTCCCACAGCGGGTTGCCGTCGACGTAGGTGACGTCTTCGGAGACACCGGGCACACGCACCATCGACGGGAAACGGTTTTCGAACACGACGACGTTGTAGTCGGTGTCCGGCACCTCGCCGTCCTGGTACGGGTCGCCGGGCTTGCGCGCGGCCAGCGGGTTGCCCTTGGCGGTGGCGCCGGGGCCGGCGGTGATCGGGCGGTTCATGCGGGCGGTGGCCATCGGGATCCAGTCGCCGGTCAGCGGGTCGCGGCGCATCTGCGGGGCGGCGTACGGCACTTCGTTGCCGTCGGCGTCCAGGTGCGGGGCGAAGCGGTAGTCCAGCGGGCGCGGGTCCTTGAGCTCGCGGGTCTTGGCGCCGGAGACGTATTCCGGATCGTCGTCGAGATAGAAGAAGTCGCGTCCGTCGGCCAGCGTGGTCGGCGTGATGCGGATATGCTCCTTCGCATACTCTCCCGGGGTGTAGTTGGTGATTTCTGCCATGGTGTCACTCACTTTCTTCGGTGTGTTCGCTCTGGTGCGCCAGAACGAGTTCCTTTACCAAATCCCTTGTCTTGGCGATGGACTCGTGGTCGAGGCCATCGTCGGTGATGACCGTGTCCACCTGGTCGAACCGGGCGAACAACGATAGTGATGTACAGCTCCACTTGGTGTGGTCGGTCAGGATGACCGTACGGTCGGCGATGCCCATCATCGCCATGTCGGTGGCCGCCTCCAGCGAGTTCGGCATGAGGAAGCCACGGGGAATCGACACGGAATGGGTGCCGAGAAACACGGTGTTGACGCGCAGCGACGCGATGACCTTGTCGGCGATCGGCCCGACCAGCGAGTTCGACCGCGTGGTGACGCCGCCCGTTACGATCACCTCCACATCCTTGGATTCCAACGCCTGCACGAGCTCGGCGACCGGAATCGAGTTGGTGAGGATGGTGATGCCCGACGCCTGCTGGCTTTCCAGCAGATGCTGCGCGAACACGTAGGCCGTGGTGCCGCCTCCTATGGCGATCACATCGCCGGGGGCCACATATTGCACCGCTTCACGTGCGATGGCGTCCTTGAAACCAATGTCCATCTGCGACTTTACAGAGAACAGCGGCTCGCTGAGCAATGCGCTGGTGCTGACGGCACCGCCATGCACGCGTTTCAGCAGACCTTTGTCAGAGAGATCGGCGATGTCACGTCGAATGGTCATCGCGGAAACGCCGAGCTCCTTAGACAACGCCGTGATGCGCACTGCGCCGCGCGTACGCAGACGGCTCAGTATCAAATGTTGACGTTGTGAGGATATCATGTGAACATTATCGCACATGTTCGCGCATAAACCAAACCAATATGTGCGTTTCGTAATGTTTGACATGCGTGTTGCGCACATTACTTCCATAAAAACGAACAAAACATCACTTTTACCGCACTCTCCCCCACCCGCCGGATCCGACCGCACCCACGCAACCGCATCGTTGCCGTTTTTTCGCGTGCGTGACACAATGGAGGGCATGGCTTATGTTTCGGAAAACTTCTGGCACGACGCGGTGAACAAAGCAACCACCGACCTGTTCACTTTCGGTTACAAGAACATCATCAAACCCAATTTCGTCTTCAACCACACCCCCGATGTGGCGCACGACCAGATGATCGAGTTCTGCAACGTCACCAAACGCATCCCGCCGCTCATGTGGCTGCTTCGCGAGATGCTCGACTACACCGACCCCGTGCTGGAGACCACAGTGATGGGCGTCGACTTCGCCAACCCGTTCGGCCTGTCCGCCGGCCTCGACAAGAACTGCGACATGCCGGTGCTCATGGACAACGTCGGCTTCGGCTTCGAGACGGTCGGCTCCACGACCTCCCGCGCCAGCGCCGGCAACCCGAAGCCGTGGTTCCACCGTCTTCCGGAATACGATTCGATGATGGTGCACGTGGGCCTTGCCAACGACGGGTCCGACAAGGTGATCGACCGCGCGGAGCAGGCGTGGACGAACGCGAAGACGATGCAGGTGTCCGTCTCCATCGCACGCACCAACGACGACAAGTGCGGCGACCTGGACGAAGGCATCGAGGACTACTGCATCTCCATGCGCCGCGCGGCCGGACGCAGCGCCATGGTCGAGGTCAACGTGTCATGTCCGAACACCCATGCCGGCGAGCCGTTCACCGCCGACCCGGACGCGCTCGACCGCCTGTTCACCGAGCTCGACAAGATCGAACGCCCGCAGCCGACGCTGGTCAAGATGCCGCTCAACAAGACGTGGCCCGAGTTCAAGGACCTGCTCGACGTGCTTGCCGAGCACAACGTGCAGGGGCTGAGCATCGCCAACCTCCAGAAGGACCGCACCGGCCTGGAGATTCCGCAGCAGTGGGAGGGCGGCCTGTCCGGCGGCCCGTGCACGGTGGCCAGCGAGGAGCGCATCGCGCAGGTCTACCGTGAATACGGCGAGCGTTTCGCCATCGCCGGCATCGGCGGCGTGTTCACCCCGCAGCAGGCATATCGCAAGATTCGCAACGGCGCCAGCCTGGTCATGTTCATCAGCGCACTGATGTACCGCGGACCGCAGCAGATCACCGTACTCAAGCGCGGCCTCGCGGCGCTCCTCAAGCGCGACGGCTTCGAACACATCAGCGACGCCGTCGGCATCGACGCCTGATCGACGCAGCCATAGACCACCTCCAGTCATGCGTAGCATGACTGGAGGTGGTCTACGTTTATCTGCCGCTCAGTCCTCAGGGAAGGCGCCGCGGATGTACTGCGGCTGGTAGGGTGCCTTGGAGACGGGCACGCCGAGCTTGGCGGCGGCGCGCAGCGGCCAGTACGGGTCACGCAGCGCGGCACGGCCGATCTCGACCGCATCGGCCTGCCCCGCACGCAGAATCTTCTCCGCCTGCTTCGGCTTGGTGATCAGGCCGACGGCGGTGGTCGGTATTGCGGCGCGTTCGCGCACCTGATCGGAGAACGGCACCTGGTAGTTGGCCTTGACCGGAATGCTCACGTCGGCGATGATGCCGCCGGTGGACACATCCATCAGGTCCACGCCGTGCTGCTTCAGCACGCACGCGGTATCGACCGTCTGATCGAGATCCCAGCCGCCCGCGGCCCAGTCCGTGGCCGAAATGCGCACCAGCAGCGGCACCGTGTCGGGAATCACCTCGCGAATCGCATCGGCGACCTCCAGCAGGAACCGCATGCGGCCGTGGATATCGCCGCCGTACTCGTCCGCGCGCTCGTTGCACAGCGGGTCAAGGAACTGCGAGATCAGATACCCATGCGCCGCATGAATCTCAATCGCCTCGAAACCGGCCCGCACCGCACGCTGCGCGGCATCCCGGAACGCCGAAACCAGACCGTGAATCTCTTCGACGCTCAACGCGCGCGGATCGGTGAGCCCACGGTACGCGATCGGGCTCGGCGCGACCGTACGCCATCCGCCGGCATCCTCGGGCACACTCTTCCCCTCGAAACCGACGCCGAAGCAGCCAGTCGACCCCTTGCGTCCGGCATGGTTGAGCTGCACGGCCGCCACCGCGCCGGCCTGCTTGATGCCGTCGACGATCCAATGCCAGGCGGCGACCTGATCGTCGTTCCACAGTCCCACATCGCGCGGCGAGATACGCCCGTCGGCCGTCACCGCGGTGGCCTCGGCGATGATCATGCCGAATCCGCCCATCGCGCGGGACACATAATGCTGGTAATGGAACGGCGTGGGCTTGCCGTCCCGCGCCACCGCCGAATACGTGTCCATCGGCGGCAGCCAGATGCGGTTGCGCATGGTAACGCCGCGCAACGTCATCGGCTGGAACAGCTGCACTCCCCCTTTGCCGCCCTTGGCCTTCTTCTTCCCCTCAGCGTTCATGGTCGTCCTTTCCTCGACAATTCGCATGGCTCCCAATCCGCGAGCCGGGAAGTCGGGATGCTTCCAAACCACGGCGAGGCAACCACCGGTCTAATCATCTCACCGCGCACAGACTCAAGCACGACTCGTGCACCGATGTTCTCCGCCTGCGCAATGCGTCGGAAATCAGGCAGGGGCCGTATGAGCGTTCATGCTCATACGGCCCCTGCCTCACGCGGAGAACCGCCGCTTTCGGTGCATCGGCCCGCCGGCTCAGCTCACCGGCTCAGCTACCGAACCACCGCCCGTCACTGCCCGCCGGTGGTCTGGCCGCCCTCGGTCTGATTGCCGCCGGTGGTCGTGTCGTTCTGCGTCTGCGTGTACTGGCCGCTGGTATCGCCCGTTCCGCCGGTTCCGCTGGTCGTCCCGTCTGTCGTGCTGGTACTCGACCTTGACGATTTCGAGGTCGAATTCGAGGTCGCCGCGTACTTGCTTGACGGCGTGCCGTAATCGACGTTGGGCGCATTGATCGCGGTGAGATACGTGTCCATGAAGTTCTTCCACGTCGGGGTCGCGATATAGGAACCGAACCATGTGCGGTGGTATACGCCGTTAATGGTCTTGTTGTCGAAGTCGCTGTTGCCGTCGGCGTTGCCCACGGCGACGAACGCGGCGATCTGCGGCACGAATCCGCCTGTCAGCATGTACGTGTTCTCGTTGGTACCGGTCTTGGCGAACGTCTTGCGGTTGTTGGCGAGCTGGGCGGTCCTCGCCTGGCCGTTGGGGCGCACGACGCCCTGGTTCATCGCGTAGGCGACGGTTTCGGCGATATCCGGGTCGACGGCCTGATGGCAGTTCGCCTTGGGCACGTCAAGCTCGGCACCGGTGGCGTCGGTGACCTTCTTGATGGCGATGGGCGTGCATTCGACTCCCTTCGCGGCGATGGTCGCGTACACGTTCGCCATGGTCAGCGGCGCGGCGGACACCGTACCACCGATGATCAGCGGGGCCTGATAGGCGCCGCCGTTCGCGGTGTCGTCCTTCAGATGCATGTTCATCTTCTGCTTGGACGCCTGATGGAAGCCTATATCCTCGGCGGCCTGCGCGATGGGTTCGAGGCCGATGACCTTCGCCATGGCGGCCTGCGTGGTGTTGTGCGAGTTGACCAGACCGTCGAGCGGGGATTCCGCGTATCCGGGCGTGCCGCCGGAGTTCTTCACGTCCCAGGTATTGACGCCGCGGAAGCCGGGAATGTCACGGTATAGGTTCACGACGCCCGGAGCCGGCAGCACCTCGTTGATCGAGTGCCCCTTGCGCATCCAGGCCACCAGGTTGATCGGCTTCCATGTGGAGCCGACCGGGAAGCCGCTACCGCCGCCGTCTATCTGGTCCACGGCGAAGTTCATGGCGGTTCTGGCCGGATCGTTGTTCGCTTCCGGCGACGTGTCGTATATCTTGTTGATGCCGAAGCCAAGCACCTCGCCGGTGCCGGGCTTGATGGCCGCCATCATCACTTCCATCTTGCTCGCGTCGTCCGCCGGGATGGCCGCACGCGCGGCCTTCATCGCCGCAGAGTTCGCATTGACGTCCATCGTCGTGTAGATGTCGAGGCCGCCCTCATACAGCAGCTTCTTGCGCTCTTCGATGGTCTTGCCGAACTCCTTCGAGTTGAGGATCTTCTTGGTGACGTAGTCGCAGAAGAACGCCGCGTCGCCGGACGCGCTGCACCCCGCCTGCGCATCCTGCAGTTTCAGCGTGTCCTTCAGCGGCTTCGCCTTGGCCTCGTCACGCTGCTTTTGGCTGATGTACTCTTCCTGATACATCAGGTCAAGCACGATGTTGCGCTCCCTCTGGGAGGCCTTCTGGTTGCTCTCCACCGAAGGGTCGAAGGCCGCCGGGTTCTTCGTGATTGCGGCGATGGTGGCCGCCTGCACGATGTCAAGCTTGTCAGCCGTGGTGCTGAAGTATCGTCGCGCGGCCATTTCCACGCCGTAAATGCCACGGCCGAACTGCGCGATGTTGAGATAGCCCTGCAGAATCTCCAGTTTCGAATACGTCTTCTCCATCTGCACGGCGATGAGCATTTCGCGCAGCTTACGCGCCACGGTCTCCTCGGATGCATGGTATTCGGCGATCGGATCGTTGTCCTCCTGCGCCTGCAGCAGCAGCACGTTCTTGACGTACTGCTGGGTCAGCGAGGAACCGCCCTGAGTGGCGCCCTTCTTCACGTAGGTCGCCACGAACGCACGCATCACGCCCTGGATATCCACGCCGGCATGCCGGAAGAAACGACGGTCCTCACGCGAGACCACCGCCTGGCGCATCGGCTTGGAAATCTTCTTCAATGGCACGACGATACGGTTCTGCGCATAGAACGTACCGATCTGCGTCGTACCGTCCGACGCATACAGACGCGACTGCTGCGGCAGGTCGGTCACGTTGAAATCGATGCCCTCCACCTGCAGCGACGGCACGATGGCACGCACCACGTTGTTCGATGCGAACACGGCGGGAAGGAAGAACGCGCTGGTGACGACGCCTCCGGCGAGACAGAGCAGCACATACGCGAGGAACAGCGACAACACACGTTTTGCGGTCAGGGATTTCTTCTTGGGCATGGTTGCCATTCTAGAGGGGCGTCTCTACCGGGCACGTCATCCGAACGACTGATTCCCAATCCCTCACAGGGTACTCACAAACCGGTCAGAAGACTGTAAAACGACCGGAAACAAGCCGAATCATTCTCCAACGGCCGCTGGAACGCCGGGCGTTCACCGCGCTCGGTGCAGCCGTCACCGTTGCGAGCGCCGAATCAGCATGCCCGGCTGGTAGATGATGATCGACCGGCCCTCGCGCGCGATCCACCGACGGTTCGCGAAATCCATCAGCGCCTTGTTCACCGTCTCGCGCGAAGAACCGACCAACTGGGCGAGCTCCTCCTGCGTCAGGTCATGCGGCACCTTCAGCCCGGCTTCCACCGGCTCGCCGAACCGCGCGCCGAGGTTGAGCAGTGTCTTCGCCAGGCGGGCGGGCACATCCATGAACACAAGGTCGGATATGCGCTCGTTGTTGCCACGCATGCGATTCGCCAGCACCTGCAGCATGTCGATGGCGACACGCGGGTGCTCGTTGAGCCACGCGAACAACGCGTCATGCTCCAGCCATGCCACGTGCGTGCCGTGGGTCATCGCCACGGCCGTGGCGGTACGGGGGCCGCCGGACGGGTCGAATACGGGAATCTCGCCGAGCAGTTCGCCGTGCGCGTGGATCGACAGCAGCTGCACGCGCCTGTCCTTGGATTCGCGGATCAGCTTGACGCGGCCGCGCTCCAGCAGATACATGCGGTGGTCCCTGTCGCCCTCGCGGAAGATATAGTCGCCCTTGTCGAATACGGCCTCGTGCAGGTAGGGAATCAGCTCATTGGCCTGCTCCGGCGACACCTGCTTGAACAACGGCGTATGCAACAGCTCGTTGTCCTCTTCGGGGAACGAATTCGGCCCGATTGCCCTCATGACGCCTCCTGGTCACGTTTCCGACATACCGGCACCTCGACACGGAGCCCCTGCGATATCGCGACGACGGCGCACCATCCGCCACCGCATCCGCATCGGCGTCCTCGCGACGGAATCCAACCCGTCGCGTCTCTGTCTTCGGTCGGTTCTGTCATATTGTAGCCTAATTTGCACCGGGACCGTCCGGTTGCGTCAGACAGTCCGTCAGACGCGCAATCAGCCCGTCGCGGCTCAGACCGGTCTGGGCCCGCATCGGGTCCACTCGCTTCACGGCCGATTTCACGGCCTTGTCGGACATCTTCTCTCCGGAGATGTTCAGCACGCGGGTCATCTTCACGGCATCGATATCGTAGGCGAGCGTCACGTGGTGGAGTATCGAACCGGGGCCGGAGCCGATGGGCGGGAACCTGCGCTGGGCCGCGCCGCCGATCTTGCCATGGCTGGAGGCGATGTCGTTGAGACCGGAGAAGCCGACGTCGAGGCCGAGGCCACGCAGCGCGGCGATCAGCCACATGTCGCACAGACGGTACGATTCCTCGATGTCCAGGTCCGCGGCGAACCAGCGCGGCGCGTACAGCGAGTACGTGATCGTGTTGCCGGGCTCGATGAACATCGCGCCGCCGCCCGTGCAGCGCCGTACGACCGTGAAACCCTCCTTCGCGGCGACGTCTTCGTGCACTTCGTCCGGAATCGACTGGAACCGGCCGACCACCACGGCCGGGGACGCCCACTGCCAGAACCGGATAGTGGCAGGGCGCTCCCCCGCGGCCACCTCACGGGACCATTGCACGTCGACATCCATCTGTTCCTGCGGCCTGCGGGGCTTGTCCACGACGATTTTCGGCGCGAGCCGATGCCAGCGTTCGTGCCACTCGCCGGGGAATGCCGGCGGTGTGAGACCGCGGGACGCTTGAGGCGCCGAGGCCGCCGGCGTAATTGTGACAGACGAGGTCGGAACAGCCGATGCGGCGGACGGCGTTGCACGCCTGCGCGCGTCATGCGCCGTCGCGGAGGCGGGCGAAGCGAGGCGCGAGGATGCCGGTCGCGCGGCGTCCCGGCCGCAAGCCGACAGCGCGCGGCGCAACGCGGTCAGTATCGTTTCCACATTCGCGCCGGTAACGGATACATGCTCATCGCGTGCGATGCGTTCAAGATAGGAGACGGTATCCGGATCATCGGGCGGCGTATCGCACTGTGTTATATCACGCTGCACTATATCGAGAAGCGCCGCATTCAGACGGCGCAGATACCTGTCGACCGCGGCATCGTCACCTTCAACGAAAAAATCACCGTCCACGCGACAGCCGACGACGTGGCCGTTATCCGGCGCGCACGCCACTGTCACCCCGACCAGCTTGCCGCCCGGGCGCTTGCATTCCCCACGACTTTCGATATCCACCCGATACACGTTACACGCCGAATCTGTCTGCGTGGTCGTCTCAAACCCCGATACACGAAGTCTCGCTTTGCTCGACAGCCCGCCAGCGGGACCGAGATATAGGCCCCCGCTGGCGGGCTGTCGAGCAAAGCGAGACTGGGGTGGTTCACGCCACCGCCGCGTTACAGGCGAGCGAGAATATCCTCGCCGACCTGATCGGTGGAGCGAACGGTGGAGCCCAGCTCCTCGATATCAGCCTCGACCGCCGTGTCGATGCGGGCCGCGGCATCATCGAAGCCAAGATGGCGCAGCAGCATCGCGGCCGACAGGATGGCCGCGGTCGGATTCGCCTTGCCCTGACCGGCGATGTCGGGCGCGGAACCGTGAATCGGCTCGAACATCGACGGATACTCGTTGCTCGCGTTGATGCAGCCGGACGCGGAATATCCGACGCCGCCAACAACGGCACCTGCCTCGTCGGTGAGGATGTCACCGAAGAGGTTGTCGGTCAGGATCACGTCGAAGCGCGACGGATCGGACACGAGGAAAATCGTAGCCGCATCGATGTGCTGGTAGTCGTGCGTGACCTCCGGGTACTCTTCGCCGACACGGTCGACGATGCGCTGCCACATGTCGCCGGCGTTGACGAGCACGTTCTTCTTGTGCACCAGCGTGATGTGCTTGCGACGCTTCATCGCCAGCTCATAGGCGTACCGCACCACGCGCTCCACGCCGTACGCGGTGTTGATGGAGACCTCGGTGGCGACCTCGGCAGGAGTGTCGCGACGAACCGCTCCGCCGGCACCGCAGTACAGGCCCTCGGTACCCTCACGCACCACGACGAAATCGATGTCGCCGGGGTTCGCGAGCGGCGAGGTGACGCCCTTGTACAGCTTGGACGGACGCAGGTTCACGTACTGGTCGAGCGCGAAACGCAGCTTCAGCAGCAGACCACGCTCCAGGATGCCGGCCTTGATGCGCGGGTCACCGACAGCACCGAGCAGGATCGCATCGGTCTTCTTGATGCGCTCCAGCTCCTCGTCCGGCAGGATCGCGCCATCACGCAGATAACGCTCCGCACCCAGGTCGAAATTCTCGTATTCGAAATCAGCCACTCCCTCAGCGGCCTTTTCCAGCGCCTTCTGAGCCCAGGGGGTGACTTCCTTGCCAATGCCATCGCCGGGGATAACGGCGATTGTATACTTCTTTGCCATAGCCAACAGGGTATGTGGCCGTGCTCGAAAACAATGCGCCCAGTCCGTCTAGTGGACAGACGGTGGAGGCGACGTGATCTTCGCGTATGGTCTGAGCGGCATGGTCTGTGCCACAGAATGCCGAAAAACGCTATTTTGACCGTGGTGTGGTACACGCCCGATATGGCCGATTCCGGGCTTCACAGCGAAATCGGCCATTTTGCAAGGATCTTTGATATTCCTCTTGTACCACAAGAGCGCATGTAACCGATTAAAACCGATTCTGTGGCAAGGTCCTGTACCACACCACGCGAAAAAACGGTGTTTTTGACGTGGTATGGCACAGGAACCATCATTCATTCCACTATCCGGCACAGCAAAGTCCGAATGCCGGAACAACCATATGATCCCCACCCGCGGGCCCCAAAATCATATCCCCTTGCAGGCGGGGGCGCGAAGCGGCGGAGGGTGGCCAAGAGGACCATCCGACACAGAACCACCGAAATGCAGGACCATCCCCACCGCTACGCGGGAGCCCCCGCCAGCGGGGGCGCGATATGGAAGCCCCGCAATCAGGGACGGACGTCGGCCGCGGCTAGCGGGTCAGGCCCATGACGGAGAGGCACCAGGCGTTTTCGTAGCTGACTTCGCGCCACTGCTTGTAGCGGCCCGAGGTCCCGCCATGACCGGCCTCGACTTCGATCTTGATGATCGCATCGATGCCGGCGGCTTGCAGTCGGGACACCCACTTGAGCGGCTCGACGTACAGCACGCGCGTATCGTTCATCGACGTGGTGGCGAAGATACGCGGGAACGGCCGCGACGATTGCCTCTGCAAAGACCGCGTGGACGCCGCGCCCGCACCGGCCTCGCCGTCCGCGCCCTCCGGCGCGTTTTCGTATGGCGAATACGATTTCATGTACCGGTAGACGTCCGCGTCGTGCAGCGGATCGCCCCACTCGTCCCACTCGGTGACGGTCAGTGGCAGCGACGGATCGAGGATCGACGTCAGCGCATCCACGAACGGCACATCCGCCTCGATGCCCGCATACAGTTGCGGCGCCATGTTCGCAATCGCACCCATCAGCAGACCGCCGGCGGAGCCGCCGTACGCCACCGTCCGATGCGCATCGGCCAACCCCGCGTCCTGCAGCGCGGCGGTCACGTCGATGAAGTCCTCGAACGTGTGCCGCTTGTTCAGGCGCCGCCCCTGCTCATACCAGGCGCGTCCCATCTCGCCGCCGCCGCGCACGTGCGGCACGGCGTACAGCACGCCGCGGTCGAGCAGGCTCAGGCGAGCGACTGAGAAGCCGGGGTCCGAACTGATCTCATAAGCGCCGTACCCGGTGATGAACATCGCGCCGGCAGCGGCCGGCTCATGGCCGCGCCGCCACACCAGTGACACGGGTATGCGCTCGCCGTCACGAGCGGTGACCCACACCCGACGCTCCATGTACTCGCGCGGATCGAAGTCGCCCAGCACCCGCGCCCGCTTGAGCAGCTCGTCATGCCCGGTCGCCGGATCATACTCATGCAGTTCGCCCGGCCGCGTGTAGCTGGAGAACGTGTACCGCATGCGCGGCGCATCATACGAGGGGTTTCCGCCCGTTCCGATGGAGTACAGACGATGGGTGGCTCCCGGCAGCGTTCCGCCCGCGGCCTCGGCTGCACCGTCATCGGCCCGCCCGGGCACGTCCCAGTCGCCGTCCAGCGCCGGCGGCATCAGCTCGCGGAACGACCATGGACGCCCGGCGAGGAAGTCTTCGGCCGCCTGCGTCTTGGTCATCGCCGCCACGTGCGGCAACCCGTCCGTGCGGTATGCGAGCGTCACGAAATGCCGGTGGATGGCGATGCCCTCGATGGCCAGCCCGTGCGCCCCCTGCAATATCCGGGGGTTGGCGGGATTCGAGTAGGCCGTCCCGGCCGGCTTCGCGCCCGCGCCCGCCTCCATGTCGTCGCCGCGCGCGCACCCGTATGGCGAGCCGACCGCCACGCGCACGCCTTCTCCCAGCGTATACGGCGGCTGATGGGTTCGCATGTCGATCACGTCGATCTCGAAGTTCGGATCCTGAGCATTGTGGTACACCACGGCAACCGGAATATCGGCCCCGTCAGCCCCGGCACCTTCGAAGCATGCGAAGCTCACGTCATATTCCACGTCGTCCTTGCGCGCGATGAACACCGAGAACTCGCCTTCCGGCGTCGCGGTCGGCAGCATCCACACTTCGGACGAAGTTTTGGACGCGGAGCAGATCACGATGCTGTGCTCGTCGAAACTCATGCCGACCCCGACCCAGAACCGCTCGTCGTCCTCATGGAAGACGACTTCGTCCTGCTCGACCGGCGAGCCGACGCGGTGCCGGCGCACCTCGCACGGCCGCCAGGCATCATCAAGCGTCACGTAGAACACCCACCGCGCGTCCGGCGTGAAGCATGCCGCGCCGATGCCCTCAAGGCGCTCTGGCAGCTCATCGCCCGTGTCAAGATCACGAATGCGGAAGTCGTACCGCTCGTCACCTCGCGTATCGACGCCGTACAGCATCCATCGGCCGTCCTTGCTGACGGACAGGCCGCCCAGCGCGAAGAAATCATGCCCCTCGGCCTCGCGGTTCGTATCAAACACCACCTGCTCGCCCGGCAGCGAACCGGCTCCGACGGCGCTCCCGCCCTCCTCGCCGGCTCCCCCGACTTCCGGAGGCGTCCAATCGTCCTCGCCGCGCACCGGCACCCGGCACTGCACGGCGTACTGGCTGCCTTCGCGGGTACGCGCGAAATACCAGTATCCGTCCATGCGCACCGGCACCGACATGTCGGTCTCCTGCACATGCGCCTTCAACTCGTCGAACAGCGTGCCGCGCAGCCCCGCCAGCCCCGCCATACGGGCGTCGCAGTACGCGTTCTGCGCGGCCACATAGTCGCGCACCTCGGGTGACTGCTTGTCTCGCATCCATTCATACGGATCAATCACGGCGTCCCCGTGGAACACGCGCTTCACCGGTTCACGCCGGGCGATGGGAGGCCGGCAAGCGGCGACGCCGCCGTTCGTTTCGTCTGTCATGCTCGTGATTATACGGCCCGACTTGAGACAGCGGTGAACTTCGCTCTTCGGGAAGTCACTCCGCCAGGTCCGTTCGTCCGAGTTTCTGCTTGAGGTACGGCAGCATGGTCTTCATGATGTTCGAACCAGTGGTGCCGGTGAACACCGGCACGTCGGTGACGGGCATCGGCTGCGTCGAGGTCATGCCCATCATCGACGACAGACCCGTGGCCTCACGGGGCGACAGCTGCCGTATGCCGATCGCCAGCACACGGCCGGGGTATCGCCGAGCGATGGTCGCATACGTGGTCGGGTCCTTCTGCCCGTCATCGCCGATCAGGATGAACCGCATGTCGGGGAAGTCCGCCATGAGCTGTTCGGCGAACTCCAGCTTGTGCTGCGGACCGGACGGCACGAACGTCTTCGGGCGCGGGTCGAGGTCGCGCAACAGCAGCGGCCCTTCGGGGAAGCCGTGATACGAGATGAAATGCCGGATCGATCCTTCCACGTTCCAGGGGGACGTTGACAGGTAGAAGAACGGCGCGTCGGGGAACATGTCCTGCAGTTTGGTGAACAGCACGCTCATGCCCGGCACGGAGTTGCGCTTCTTGGGGTTCAGGAACAGCAGGTTGTATGCGGCCTTCCACAATATCGGCGCCTGCGTGACCATAACGGTGTCGTCCACGTCGGAGATGATGCCGACCTTCGCGCTGGAGGGGATGGTGAACAGGCTCGCCGAGACCTCCGGCCGCCCCTTCACGCGATAGGTGACGCGGTGAACGCCGGTCTCCAGCTGATGCTCGGCCACCAGGTCGAGGTATCCGCTTTCGTCGGACACCGCGTATTCGCTGCCGAGATCTCGCACGGGATTGAATTCGTCATATCGCTCGGATTCGCCGATCTGCACGGTTTCCAGCGGCGTCCCGTCTATGCTGATACGCACCTGCACGCGGGACGCGGGAATCGCCAGCATGCCTTTGATGCCGCGTGTCAGTGTGCCGGCGTTGCTGTGCTTGGGCGCGTACACGGTGCGGCAGATCAGCCTAGAGTAGACCTCGGTGCCATAGCCGACGTACGGGTCCACGCGCGGGAACCAGTCGAGCTTACGCGCGACGGCGGTGGACAGTCGCACCCACAATCCGAACGTGCCGGTGACGGCCCGGCGCATGCGGCGCACCAGTAGCGGCTGCACCTCGATGCGCTCGTGCCGCGACGCGGCGTCGAACGTGGTGACGACCGGGCGTGCGGGAATCGGCACGGTGAGCATGTCGTCCTGCGGGGAGCCGGTCTGCCCGGACGGGTCGTGAGCCGCGTTGTCCGGATCCGATCCGTCATGTATCGGGCCGTCATGCCGCAGCCCGTCATCCCGCCCGCCGAGAGGGCGCGCTCCGCCCCGGCGTGGTATGTTGTCGTGTGCGATGCTCATGGGTTCCGCCATCCGTTATCACGTTAGCTGTATGTCAAATATATCCGTCGGATATGTCGTCGTCATGTACCTTCGTCACCGTCGGCCATCGCCGGCTTGCGTTGTCGGTCGCCGACGGCGGTGCCGGTCACTGGGCGATCTTCGCGTAGGATTCGGCGTCGAGCAGTTCCGGCTCGTCATCGTCCAGCTCGATCTTCAGCAGCCATCCTTCGCCGTACGGGTCGTTGTTGACGACGGAGGGGTCGTCCGCGGCGTCATGGTTGACATAGCGGATGGTACCGGCGACCGGGCAGACCAGCGGTTCGACGGCCTTGGCCGATTCGAGCTCAAGGACCTCGTCGCCGGCCTCCACGCGCGTGCCCTCGTCCGGCAGGTCAATGAAGACCAGCTCGCCAAGCTGCTGCTCGGCGTACGCGGTGATGCCGACGATGGCCGGGGACACCGAATCGTCCACCCACACGTGCTCTTCCGAATACTGCAGGTGATCGGGGATGTCAAGGTTCAACGGGTTGTCGATTGCGTTCTCGTCACTCATGCCCCCAGTGTACCGCACAGCGCTTATCGATGGGGCTGACACTGAGCCGGACGGCGAGGCCCCGAAAACGCAGCCGGCCCCGCCGCTCGGAAACAATGATCGGCGGGGCCGGCATCAGCGGTATAGTCAGCGCAATCGCCTGAAAATCAGCGCACGGCGGAGGTCGGCGTGGTCCCCACGATCTGCACCATGGCGCCGATCGGCAGGAAGTCATACACCCACTTGGCATCCTCGACGTGCATGTTGGTGCATCCGTGCGACTTCGGAGTGCCGCTGGCGATGCCCGCGGTGTTCCACGGTGCGCCGTGGAAGCCTTCGCCCTGGTTGTAGTATGTGACCCATGGCACGTTCGGCGTGACGTAGCCTTCGCCTCGCATGGTCTGTGACTGGTACTTGGTGTGCACGAAGAACGTGCCGTTGTCGGTCGGCGTGGATGGCTTGCCGGTGGAGACGATGAAAGTCTTCACCAGGGTCGAGCCCTTGTAGGCGTACACTTTCTGCTCGCTGAGATTGATGACCATGTGAGGGTCGCCGTTGGGCGACGTGTAGTCCACCTTGCGGCTTTCGGTCTTGTGGCCGGTCACCTTCACCGTGGCTGTGAGCTCCGCGCCCCTGCCGGCGTTCAGCGCGTCGAGCACCTGCGCGGCGGTCTCGTCGGTGCTTTGGACGGCCACGCCGTCGACGCCCTTCTGCGTCACGGTCAGCACGGTACCGTCGGTGTTGGTGATGTTCTTCTCGACGACCATGTCCTGGTCGAGTTTCTTGGCGAGGTTCTGCGACAGGTATGTCTTGATGGCGTCCTGATCGTATGCCAGCGTGATGGTGCCCTTCTGGATGTCGGGCTTGACCTGGATCCACTTGGCTATCTCATCGGCGGGAAGCGTGAACGTCTTGCCCTTGGAGTTGCCGATGACCAGCGACGACGTCAGTCGCTTGTTGGCGTCGTTCGCCGCGCTCGTGGCGGTTTCGACGGTGATGGGCATGGCGACGTCGGAGTACATAACGCTCAGTTTTTGTGCTTCGCCGGGCTGGGAGACCGCCTTCTTGACGGCCGCGATCACGTCCGACGGGTCGGCTTCCTTGCCCTCGTTGCCTTCCGTGACGATGAACTTCTTGGAGTTGGCGTCGTAGCTGATGTTCGAGGCGACCGCGCGATCCTGCTCCTCGACGAGCTGCTCGGTCAGGTAGGTGCTCAGCTTGTAGTTGTCGGTCGTGGCGGACAGCCGGACGTCCTGCTTGGCGAACGGGTTGATGCGGGTGAAGATGTTGCCGGATTTCGCGTCCAGCAGGTTGCGCACGGTCTGCTTGACGTTGACGGTCACGCCGAGTTTGTCGAGGCCCGCCTTGACGTTGTTGCCCTCGGAATCGGTGACGGTGATGGCCGAATCGGACACGGCCTGGTTGACGATGCCGGTGAGCTCGCTTTCGGTCTTGCCCATGACGCTGACGTTGCCGAATCGGACACCCGGGGCGACGCGGTCCTGGAAATACCAGTTCGTGCCGAAGAATGCGGCCACCAGCAGCACCAGCAGTGCGCCGATGATGCTGAACGCGATGATCATGCCGCGCTTCGGGTTCTTCGTCTTGGCCGCGGACACGCCCTTGCCCAGCGCGGCGTCATCGGCCGGGTTCATGGCGACCGCGGCGAAGGCGACGGTCGCGACATCGTCCGCGGCGGGACGCTGCGGGGCAAAGGATGAAGTCGCAGGTGCGGCGGGCTGCGGCTCAGGAGCGGCCTCATCGTCCAGCTCGGCCAACGGGTCGAAAGCCTGAGTCTCCTGCGACTCCTGCGTCTGTGCGGAGGCCGCATCCGCCTGCCGCTTCGCCTGAGTCTCCTGGACCAGACCCGCTAGACCGGAAGGCTCAGCGTCAAACGTCGACCCGTCATGAAGGGCGGGCATGTTCAGAGGCGGGATGTTCATCTGATCATCCAGCGGGAAGACTGCCTGCGTGCGCTCATCTTCCTGATTATCGTCTCCCGTGTATTCGTTAGCCATTCCTGTTCCTTTACTTCGACTCTCTGGCTTCACTATAACACCCGGCAGACATACGAATCATTGTCGTGCGGCGCATGTCACAGTTCGCGGCCGTACCACTCCTCAATCATGTACCGGGCGATTGTGGATTTGCCGGGAGCTTCCATACGGCCCTCCGACAATTCGATGGTGTATTCGTCACGGGTCACCCAGCGCGCGGTCTCCGTCTCCTCGCCGTCCACCAGGATGTCGGTGCTCAACGCCTGCGCCTTGAACGCCATCATCAGGGACGCGGGGAACGGCCACGGCTGGGAGCCGAGGTAGCGCACCTCGCCCAGGTCGATGCCGGTCTCCTCCTTGGCCTCGCGCCGTGCCGCGTGCTCAAGGTTCTCCCCCGCCTCGACGAATCCCGCCGACACGGAGTACAGCAGCGGATTGCGCCAGGCGCTGTTGTGCTGCAAGAGCAGCCGGTCCTGACTGTCCACGATCGCAGTGATGACAGCGGGCTCGATGCGGGGGAACAGCAGACGGTTCCCGTCACCCGCGTTCGTGCACCGCTGCGACCATCCACCCATCGCCGCCTTGACCGGAGCCCCGCAGGAGGGGCAGAACCGCTGCCCGGCGTACCATATGCTCAGGGTCACCGCGGTCGTGGCCTGTCCGGCCTCGCGGGCGTTGGCGTGCGCGGCGAACCCGCGCAGATCCACCCAGTCGAACCGTTCCACGGCCTGTTCCAGCATGTCCAGCCTGTCAGGCGCGACCGCACCGGGAGCATTGCCGTCGGCATCAAACGCCGCGTCGGCACCGAGCGACGGCGACGGAATCGCCGAGGCCGCGCCGGGAGCCGACATCCGAGTGATGTCGAGCGCCACCACATGCTCGTTGCGCAGCGCGCCATACGATCCCAGGAATATCGGCACCACTTCGGGGTGGACGGCCAGGGCGGAACCCGCGTACGCGCCCGGCAGCGTGCTCAGCCTCATGTTCGCGGAGGCATAGTTGACGGCATTGCCCTGACCGCGCGGCACGGCCAGCAGGCCGCCCCGCACCAGGATGACCTTGGTGACGGGGTCGGCGAACAGCGTGTCGAACAGGTCCGGATCTCCGCGCCGGGCGACCTGATAATCGATGTCGCCCTGCGCCAGCGGCAGGAACGGCAACGTCTGGGTCAATGCCAATGGTGAAAACATCACTTCACACTCCTCATGTATCCATCGTCAATCATCGTCGCGGCAGGTCACACCGCCGGCGCCACCGGCACCACCGCACCGCGGATGCCGTGTCCGGCCGACTGCGCCCGCGATCAGTCGCGCAGATGCACGCGTCGCACCAGATCGAGCAACGCGCTCGCCACCTGATCGGGATGCTCGACCGCGCTGAAATGCCCGCAATCCTCGATGACCGTGAAACTCGGCGACGTGCCGGTCATCGCATCGGCGAGCGCCCGCATCGCCGACCTGGGGCTGAACGGGTCCTTGTCGCCGCACAGCACCGCCGCGGGAGCGGTGACGAGCGGCAGCTGATCGCTGAGGTCAGGCCTGCCGGCGGCCATGCGCTGACGCCAACCCACGCCCTGCGGCGTCTGCTCGCCAATCCAGCGGGCGAACAGCGCCCTGCCCTCATCGGACTGCTTGAAGCTTGAATCGGACGGCGTCGCATCGGCGAAATGCATGACCGGCTTCACGGTTTGCGTCGCCTCGCATTCGCTCGCGCACGCCAGCCGGTTCGCGCGGGCCTCGGGGCCATCGGCGCCCGCTTTCGTGTCGCACAGCGCGAGTCCCGCGACCATGTCCGGATGGCGGCGCTGGATGTCCAGCACCACGTATCCGCCCATCGACAGTCCGGCCCATACGGCCTTGTCGTAGCCGGCGGCACGCACCAGATCGACATAGGCGTCGGCCATCAGGTCGAGCGCGTCCGTGAGCGCCCCGTCGGCCGCCACCCGCCCGCTGTCGGCCGGCTCGGGAATCGGACCGGTCCCGGCGCCCGGCATGTCCGGCGCCCACACCGTCACCGACGGGTCGCCCGTCTCCCGCGCCTGCCGGGCAATCTGCTCCGCGCAGTCGTCCCACATGCGGTGGTCAACGGGGAATGCGTGCACCAGCACCAGCGGTGTCCCTTCCCCCGTCGCGTATACCGTATTGCTCAGCGTCATCATCGTTGCGCTCCTATATCGTCATCGTTTCATCGCCCGGTGTCGGCCACTGTCGTCGGCCGCCGTCCGCGCCCCATTCCCACCGATCATGCCGCCGTCCGGCCGGCCCGCGTCCTCTCGCGGACCGGCCGGACGGAGAGACGGCACGTCACAAATCCAGCCAGGCCAACGCCTGACGGACTATACGGCCATGTCCGTTCGTCATCTGCCGGATGAACGTCTCCATCATCTCACCGCGCGGATCGACCCACTCGACGTCCAGTGTCTCGTCCTGCGGCTTGCAGTCACCGGCGATCGGCACCACATAGCACAGCGTTATCGCATGCTGCCGCGGATCGTAATACTCGCTTAGTCCCGGCGTCGGGAAGAACTCGGCTACGGTGAACGGCTGCAGGCTCTGCGGCAGCATCGGCAGCGCTATGTCGCCCAGATCCTTGGCGACGTTGCGCGCGATGGCCTCGCGGATGCTCTCATGGAACAGCACGCGGCCGGCGATCAGCGTGCGCTCTATGGACCCGTCGTCCGAAACGTGCAGCAAGGAGCCGATCCGGGAGACCCTGCCCAGGTCGTCAGTGCGAATCGGGACGATCTCCACATAGGCGATCGGCAGCTGCCGACGGGCACGACTGATGTCGGCCGGACCGAGCCAGCCGGGCGGATTGCCGTGACCGGACCCGCGGATGAAATCCTCGGGCGTGATGTCATCGAATTCGCCGCGCCGGCGGCCGGCGTCGAAATCGCCCTCGTCAGGTACTTCGTCATTCAAAACTGGCATGGTCTTATTATCGTCCAACTCGCGTGACGACAACGTGTCGATTTCGACAAGGATTCCTGAATGCGATGTGAATCACGAAAAACGCACGATGCGGACGTCCGCATTCGTCCGTCGGCGTAGTTTGTTGAGTGGTGCTGGGATGCTGGGGGACGACAACGGATGGGAACATCACCATGACAACGAGGGAGGAAACGATCATGGCAACCGTTCAGCTCAATGCGCAGGACTTCGAGAAGACCATCACCGACAACAACCTGGTGTTCGTGGATTTCTGGGCCACCTGGTGCGGCCCGTGCCGCGCGTTCGGCCCCACGTTCGAGGCCGCGAGCGAGGAGAACCCCGACATCGTCTTCGGCAAGGTCGACATCGACGCGAACCAGGATCTGGCCAGCGCGGCCGGCATCCAGGCAGTGCCCACGCTGATGATCGCGAAGCAGGGCCAGATCATTTTCAAGCAGGCCGGCGCGCTGCGCGCCGAAGACCTTGACGACCTGATCGCGCAGGCGAAGGCGCTGGACGTTTCCGCCGCCGCGCAGGATTCGGCCGCTTCCGCCGAATAACCGACGATTCCCGGCGGATTCCGCGTTCGTGCGACATGGCGGCCATGCGAAGGTGCCACGGGCGCGGGCGGAATGCGGAATCCGCCGGCTCCAAGATTTCACAAGATCGTCATAGTGGTCTAAACTTGGATTTGGTGTGTACTCCGGTGCGGCGCCCACCAGCGTCGACGCATCACCCGCCCGTCGTGATTGACGGCCGGATTCGCCGAGGATTGTCCGTCAATCAAGGAGCATAATGGCCAGCCATCGCAAAACCAATGCACCAACGCTGCTGTCGCTGAGCAAACGCCAGTGGATCCGCATCGTAGCGATCGCCGCGGCGATCGTCATGGTGGTTGCGGCCGGCATCGTCTCCCGAAACTTCTACATCGGTCGTGGCCGCGGAACCACGGTCAACGAATACTCGGCCACCGACCTCGCGGGAAGCAGCGTCTCGCGAAGCAACAACCGTGCGGATCTGCGTGGCGCCGACGCCAACACCAGCTATGTGACGGTGAAGATCAACGGCAAGTCCCGCTTCGTGCTGGGTGACAATTTCACCGACGTCAAATCCGTACTGGACGCGGGCAACATCACGTTGGAGCCGGAAGACAGCGTCACGCCGGCCCTGACCACGAAGGTGGACGAGTCCACGGTCATCTCCATCTCGCGTGCCGACACGCAGGCCGAGACCTCGGAGACCGCCATCGCGTTCAACACGGTCAAGAAGGAGACCACCAGCCTGCCGCAGGGTCAGCAGAAGGTGCAGACCGAAGGTCAAGAAGGCGTGCTGCAGACCACCAGCATGGTCACTCGCTCCGCGGGCAAGGTCGTCTCGTCCACCGTCTTCGCCAAGTACGTCAAGAAAGCCCCTGTCGACAAGGTGATCTTGGTCGGCACCGGTTCCACCGAAGAGGCGGCCGCGAACACGCTCGGTGACACCGTCCCCTCCGGCGAGAAGCAGAAGTGGGCGCATGACTGGCTGCTGGCGAACGGTTACACCGAGGCCGACTTCACCGCCGCCAACTTCATCATCAATCATGAGTCCGGCTGGCAGACGAACGCCACGAACCCGAGCTCGGGCGCATACGGTCTGCCGCAGGCGCTCCCCGGCAACAAGATGGCATCCGCGGGTGCGGATTGGCGCACCAACTACCAGACGCAGTTTAAGTGGTTCGTGAACTACTGCAACCAGCGCTACGGCTCCATCACCGGCGCCTACGCCTACTGGAAGGCCAACAGCAACTACTGACGGCGGCGCGCTATCGTTTCTTCAACCGGCTCCTGCGGGGGCCGGTTTTTGTTGTCGCAAGACTCACCTATAAAGCCGATCGCAATGCGAGAAGGCCTGACAACTACGAATTGGCCGCAATTGCGTCGTTATGTGCGCGCCGAAACGACGAGTACGCGCACATAACGACGCAAAATAACCTGCCGTTCACGGCAGAGCCGACAAGAGTGGGCAGTCTATATGAACCACCCCCAGTCGCTTCGCGACAGCCCCCGCCAGCGGGGGCGAGAGTAATGTCCCCGCCAGCGGGGGGCTGTCGCGAAGCGACTGGGGGTGGTCAAACAGGATGGCCGACCGCCAATCACCATCTATCAGTCGTCGCTACCTTGCGGGTGGGTCGGCTGGGTCTCATGACCCCGCGAATCACCGATCTGCGAATTCGTGCTGCCGTTCAGGTCGTTGCCATTGTCGTTCTGGTCGTCCTGCTGTTGCTGGCGCTGCTGCTGTTGCTGGCGCTGCTGCTCCAGATACTTCTGCTGGGCGGTGTACTCGTTCATCGACACGGTCACCGCGTCTCCGGCGTCCTTCACATCGGTGATAGACTGCTGTATCTCGTTCAGATCGGCGTCATCCTGCTGCAGCAACGCGTTCGCCTGATCGATGGCGGACTGCAGCGTGGTCCTGGTCGAGTCGTCCAGCACAACGCCCTTGCTGTCGTCGTAAATCTTCTGCGCGCCGGTGACGGCCGTCTGCAGTTCATGCTTGATAAACTCGACCTTCTCCGCCTTTCCGTCGTTCACAGCCTTGGTGGCCTTGGCGACGTTCGTCTTCGCCTTGGTGCTGGCGCGCGCGATCTGCTTGTTCTTGCTGGCATTGGCGTTCAGCGTCTCGGTGCCCAACGCCACGTCGCACGAGACCGGCTCGCTGGCCGAGGACGCCTTTGTGACCGCGCTGTTCAGCGTCTCCAGGACGGTCGGATCGGACACATCGCCTTGCGGAATCTGCTGCGCAGGCTTGGCTTCGCTGAGCGCGGACTGCAATTCGGAAAACGCCTTGTCGGCCTTGGTCTTCGAGGTCTTGCACAGGCTCGCCGCCTGATCGAGATCGTTCTGGTTCTGCACGTGGCGCCACCACAGGAATCCGCCCGTAGCGGCGAGCGCCACGACGACGACCGCGACGACGGCGATGATGATAGCGCGGCGGTGGCCATGTTGCTTTCGAGAACTGCCGTCCGCCTTGCCGCCCGGCTCTCCGCTCCCATGAGGAGGCACCGCCGCGCCCGCCTCAGGCGGCAGTGGCACGGTCTGCGGCGTCATTCCGGCTGTAGGTGGCACGCTCTGCGTGGGCGTAGGGAAAGCACTCAACGGCTGTATCACCATAGTGACGTCGTTGTTGCCTTGCGGCTCTTCCTCCTCCGGCACGGCGGGGATATCGGACACGTCCTCCAGCCCCAGCGGATCGGAGGCAGAGCCATGCACCGGCCGCACGGTGTCCTCCGGTTCAGGCAGGGGAACGTAGGGACTGGGAGCACCATACGATGGGCCGCTCCCCGATGAAGCGTCCTTGACACCGCCCATCGAGGGGAACATCACGTCGGGGATGTCCCACGCGGGATTGTCGAGGAACTGCATGCCCTCATCATCTGCGGCCTGCTGTCCGGCAGCGCCGGCCCCCTCCTGTGCCGCGGGTTCCGTCTTGCCTTCTGCCGCAGTCGGAACCGGGACGTTCCCGATGACACTCGTGGCGGCGCCGGCGGCATCAGCAGCCACGGCATCGCCCAGCGCTACGGCCTTATATTCGGCCGCATGCCGCTCGGCGCCCGGTTCAATGCCCTGCACAGCGTCACGCTCCCCTGTTTCGGGCAGTCCCGCGCCGTCGCCGGCATCGTCCCATTGCATATCACGCTCATGCGCTTCATGCTCGTTCATCATCCGCCCCCGATTCATGTCCGCTTTCCGGGATTCGCCCGGCCTTCTGTTCCCTATTATGGCCGTTTCACCGGCATATTCAACGTTCACGCCATTATATACGGTACCGTCCTGACCATGTCATGCGCCGATACGCCCAGGTAGCATGTCATCGCTTCCACAGGCCCGTCACCATCACAACCGCGTTGTCGCCATGGAAGGGCCACAAAACGCACGGTCGCTGGCGAGAGCCGCGCGACCTGCATAAACTGTCCAATCATTGCGTAAGTTTATGATGGTAGAGGAGATTCGCGGGGGATGGTATTCAGTCTTCCCGCGAGTTGAAACAAACGTGTTCCGCCGCGGGCGCAGACTTGCGCGGCGAGGGCCTAGATGGGAGAGCAGCTGACTGCAAACAGGCCAAATACACCTGTTGACAAGATGACCGACGATCTTCAGCAGTTTTTCCGCAAGATGGCCGAGGAAGAGGCGGAAGCCGGGGAATCGGCCGACGGCGGCACTGCCGGGGAGTCCATGGACAATGACGCGGATATGCTCGCGAACGTGGCGGATCCGGCCCCGCGGCCGGTCCGATTCTGGGTCAGGAAGGCCACGAGGGCGGCGAAGCGCATCGCAGCGGCGGCAGTGGCCACAGCGGTGGATCCTCCCGTTCCCATTCGCGCGGTTCGCGCAGCGGCGGCCGAAAGAAGAAGCGCCGTCGCCTGGCAGTGCTTCTGGTCGTCCTCGCCCTGGTGCTGGTCCTGGTCGTCTTCCCCGTGATCGCAATCTGGTGGTACGCGCACATGATCGACGAGAACATCGCGATGCGCAACGCGGAGGCCGAGGCGGCACTGTCCGGGCCCGAGCCGAACTCGGACGGCGCGTTCTACGCGCTGCTCATGGGCTCCGACAGGCGCAGCAACAAGGAGAGCGGCCGCAGCGACAGCATCATGCTGGTCCGCGTCGACCCGAAGCGTGCGCAGGCCGATGTCATCTCTATTCCGCGAGACATGATGGTCAACATCGGCGGTGGTGTCAGCAAGATCAACGCCGCATACTCATATGACGGCGCGGCTGGCGCCATCCGCGCGGTATCTAAGTTTGCGGGAGTGTCGATCACGCACTACATGGAGGTCGATTTCAGTCAGATGGTGGCACTGGTGGACGAGTTGGGCGGCATCACGGTGAACGTGCCGGAATCGTTCTCCGGCGGCAACGGCGGCGGGTCCCTGAAGGCCGGTACGCAGACGCTGAACGGCGAGCAGACACTCGTCTTCACGCGTGAACGCTACAAGGTCCAGGGCGGCGATTTCTCGAGAGCCCAGGCGCAGCGCATCGTGCTGACGGCCATCATCAACAAAATCCTGGATCAGCCGGTCACCAAGTGGCCTGATTTGGTACGTCAGTTCTCGAAGGGCCTGTCGACCGATATGTCCGTGACGGACTTCCTGTCCATCGGGCAGAAGTTCTATGGCAAGAGCGTGACGCTGAACACCGCCGGCTGCCCCTCGTACGCATTCGAGCAGGACGGCGTGAGCTACGTCGGCGTGGAATACGAGGAGTGGCAGGACATGATGCGCCGCACGGATGCCGGCCTCGGGCCGAAGAGCACCATCGACATTCCCGAGCCGCAGGCATCCAACAAGAAACTGGGTGCCGCGTCCAACGCCGAGTCGCCGAAGGACTACAAGGAGCTGGTGAACAAGTCGTTGAACTCAAACAGTGTCATCGGCAACGAGTGACGACGCCCCGAAGAAATCAGCCCCTCGAAACCGCTATCTGCATTTCGAGGGGTTGATTTTTGCGTCACCGGACATCTATCTGCGTTTCGAGGGGGTGCTGAAACGCGATATTCGAAGTATGACAGCCCGATGGCCATTGGAATCATGCGGTTTTCATGCCCCGGCTACTTTGCCACCAGCCCCTTGAAACGCAGATAGATGTCTGGAACCCGCCGAATCAACCTCACGAAGCACAGATACCGCCTTCTGCGACCCGGCCCACGCGAAGGACGGCCAGCTGCCATCGACTACGAACCAGCTGGAGGGAGGGGCCGACACCGCGGTCAAACGCATGCTCGACTGACCAACACAGGAGCCTATCCGAAGAGCACATGAAACGATGCTGCGAATGAGCGATCTACATGCTCACCGATCACCCCGACCCTGTGTCGTCCGTCATCCCCAATCATTGGAGGATGAGGGGGGAAAGGAGCGGCGAGGCCACGGAGCCGGAGCCAAGGACCGTGACCGCCGTGCAGCTGACCGCTGACGGCGTCAACGCCCACGAAAGCGGGTTCGACATCAGAACAGGCTGGGCCGGACGATCACACTGACCCATCAACACACCCGGATAAGACACACTTTTCGACACTTAGCCCGGAATTCGATAGCGCAGGAGCCGGCCCCCATGATACACAGGGAATCCGGCTCCTACTTCCATTTCCTCCTCGGGGGTTGGCTTACTATTTTGTTATAGCGTTCGCCCGCGGCCAGTGATATCTAGGGTGTGTTTACGCTAGTTGGTTTTTTGGCTGTGTGTTTTTCAGGTAGATGGCGATGAGGATGAGCCGGAGGTCGGCGAGGAAGGCCTCGTCGAGCCTGCCGTAGCGGGTGGCAGCCTTGCGGTAGCGCTTCATGCGGTTGAAGACGCGTTCGACCATGTTCCGCCCCCGGGGAGACGCCGACGGACCGGGAGCCCCCTTCCTCGGCGCCCCGGCCGCGTGCCGGTGGACCTCCGCGCTCGTGGAGTCCATGGCGAGCACCCGGATCTCCGCCCCGATGACCCGCTCCTCCCGCAATGCCGTGAACAGGCGCTCCATCGCGCCATCCCCGGACCAGCGGTCGAACCGCCGGTAGACGGTGACCCACTTGCCGCAGCACTCCGGCAGGCCCCTCCACGGGGCTCCCGCGCGGCACATCCACGGCAGGGCGTTGACGAACGTGTGGTTGCCGCGCCGGCGCGGCAACGGATGCGCGACCCTCATGAACCGGCCAAGCGTGATGTCATACCTCGGCGTACACATACGACAATTATCACGCAAAACTTAGATAGCGTAAACACACCCTAGAAGAAGACATCCGTACCCCGTCAAATACGGTTACTCGCGCAGCTTGCTTGCCGCGAAGATAAACAATGGCAGCGCGGCGAACGCGTAGTTCTCGCACTGGATATACAGGTACACGATCAGGATAAGCCAGCAGATAGCAGTCTTGCTCCAGACACCATGCTCGGCAGCTGCAGTATCGAAGACGCGCGTCATGGAAACTATGGAAGCGATGACCAGCAAAACCAGGCCGATCAATCCGTATTCGGCGACGACGCTGGTATACGCACACATCGTCCATACGGTGTCCGCATTCATGCCGGCCGCAAATCCTGTGGCCGCGCCGCCGTTCATGCCAAGACCATTTAGTAGCTGCTCGGCCTTGGATGCGCCAGCCCATACCGCATTGATGATGTTGCCCGCGCCATAACCGGTGAACATGGTCCATGGGTGGACGAGCAGGCCGCAGAGCGGATCGAGGCTTTGGTAGATTCTCGCAAAGAACGAACCATCCCCCTGCGCGCCGTTTTCGGCGATGGAAGCCAGCCTGGAGTCGGCAAGCACGCCCATCAGTCCAAGCAGGCATGCTCCGGCAAACTGCGCCATGCCACGCAGTCGCTGCTTCCGATCATGCCACGTGTTGTGCACGATGATGGCGATCAGCAGCGCCACAACGGAGTCGATGACGATTCTGGTGCCGGCCTGCATGAGCACCGCGCCGATCGCGTAGACGACGATGAGGTCACGCAGCCGTTTGGCATAGATGCTGTCGCGGCCTCGCATCAGCCACATGAGGGGCAGCAGTATGCCGAACAGGTGCATGCCGATATAGCTGGGTTCCGCGAACAGGAATTGCGGCCGACCGCCGCCCCACGCCGAACTATCGGTGACGTACTGGCGGTACATGAGATGCGAGAAATAGTTGACGAGCGGCTCGAACCGCAGATGGATGGAGAACCATTGCACGACGCCCACGGCGAAGGAACACCAGTAGGCCGCGATAAGCAGCCGGATCGGCATGTTCCAGGGGATGCGTTTGATATGGAAGGCGATGACAAGCGCACCCAACGTGGCGAGCATACCGAACAGCCCGGTGAGGCTCATGAACGCGGCGTTGAAATGAATGCCGAAGCGCAGCCACCCGGGGATGGACAGGATGATACAGGCGACCGGCAGCAGGAACATAGGCAGATACTTCACGGCTACGATATGCAGTTGACGCCAATTGCACAGGCAGTACACGGCGAACAGCGCGGGACTGATCGGCGACCAGAACGGCGCGTACAGGCCGAGCGTGGTGCCGTCCGCCGGAAGAAAAGCGATGGCCAGCAGCAGCCAAATGACGTTGCGTTCCTGCGTTGTCAGAAATTGCAGCATTGGACGATAGGAAACGGCGTGCTCTGCCGATTGCCTGCCGCTCGCTTGCGCCTGTGCAGCGGCATCATCAATTGCGACACTAGCCTTGGCCTTGGCAGCCACTTCGCATTCACTATTGTTCGGTCGAATCGCACGCGCCCCTTTCCGCAACCAACCCTACTCGACATTGCATTATATGCACCCATTGATTTTACCGCGCAACGGATGATATTGCCACAACGATTCACGGCTTTAAATGTTCATTCGAACACTAACAGAACACGGAATATCATAAAAAGACAACACGCTTAATGTTATCTTTTTTAAACCGCCTGACAATTGCCGCAAACCCAGCTATGACAACGATTCACAAAACCACAGTACACAAAAAGTTCATTTTTCAACCATTTCACCTTCTATATGCGAGGTAGCATCAATAGCGAACACAGCAAGCATTCACCCCACACAATACAAACCAGTCATACATAATGTTCACTTGCAACTACAAACGAACATGCATAATGCACATTATGCGCGGCTCATAGAAAGGCATTATCCATGGCAAACGAGAAAACCGTCATCACCGTGAATCTCGACATGTTCGACAAGGACGCCGACGCCAAAACAGCCGAAGCCAACAAGGTGGCGAAAAACCTGGGCATCAGCGATGAAGCACTCGCCAAGGTAGAGGATTTCAAGCAGGAGCTCACCGATCATGACGCTTGGGATCTGCCGTTCATGGGCTATGTGAACGAGGACGGCTACGGATACGACTACGTGCCGGACGCGGCCATCACCATGCATCCGTATTGGGACACCCACAAGGAGTTCATGAATCTGCCGGATGACGTGCAGACCGCATTCGCCATCCGCATGCTGTTCACCCACCGCCCCGTCGACCGCTACGGCGCCGACATGTTCCTGCATTACCACCGCGGATTCACCGTCAACTTCATTGGCGAAGGCGCCAACAAATAATGATCGCCTCAGGCACCGGTTGCTTCAGCTCAAGCCGACAACGACGCCCTTGCCGCTGCCGGCTTTCCGAACTCCCTGAAAGCCCAAGCAACCCCGTAGCGCATTTGATTGGCAACACCTCGGGCCCGCACCGTTTTGAATACTCAGCTGTGCTGACCGCACGCGTCCCCTTGTTGCCGGAGAGACATGGTTATATGGCTCAATCGTGATATCGCCATGCACGATCTCGAATTTGATCTAGCTGGTTGAGAAGATACGGCCGAGAATCTAGGCGAGAGCTGTTTCCTCGGTGGGGCCTTCCACGATGAATATCATCACCTGTTTGGCAGTCGCCATAGCTCAGTCCCCCTCGGAGAACCCGGCATCATAGAAGGCGCCGTCGATGTCGAAGGAATTCGTCGGCTCATATACGGCTTCCGGTTGCCCACCAAGATTGATTGCGCGTAGATACTGATTACGGAGATTATTTTTCTCTGCTTCCGCGGAATTTGATGTATCGATTATCTGGATTCGTCGTCGTGAAATAAAGCGACCTTTGTCCAGAATCTCCAATGGACGAAGATTATGCGCGGTAAAAATCAGCTGACCGCGCCCATGCTCTTTCAGCACCTGCAGAAGTTCTCCGAGCAGGAACTCGAAAATGCCTGAATCAAGCTCATCCACGGCAACGCAAGCACTTGGCTTCGCATAGACGTCAATCAGCAGCATCAAAATAGATACAAGTTTTTTGATTCTCTCGGATTCGCATCGCAGCGGCAATGCGAATCCGTCGCGCACGCATGTGATTTGCACACGTTCGACAGGCTTGCCGTCATCCCCCAGGCTCTGACCGAACCTATACAGGCTTAAGGAGAGTCCCAGGACCAGCGCCGTCAGAACAGGGTTCATCTTCTTCAGCATGCTGTTCAGTGCATCGAGTTGCCTTGGCTTCAGATCATTGGGCTCCAGCAGGTTCACATCGAACGAAGCATCGGCAAAACCCCGTATTCGCCTTCATGAGTTGACATCTTCAGATGATTCATTATCGAAATCGCGTATCGGGTGGTATCAACGATTGCGAAGTCGGATATTGCAAATATCTTTATGGATGCAATCAATTCGTAAAGCTGACCGATGTTGTCTGTCTTTCCCGTGTCGCATCGTCACCGGACGCATCGTCTTGTTGGCAAACTTTCCAAAGCAACGTAAAGAAATCATTGGAAAAGATCAGCGAACTATGGTTCTTAAGGGCGAGACGTTGCTCCACGACCAGTTCGGTTCGAATTTTCCCATTCGCTGCGAATATGTTTTCCCAAGCTGTTTTGGGCCTGATCTCGTAATCCCACGAATCATCTCCTCCGTTATATGCCATCAAGGTGCGCTTTGACTCCTTGCCACTGAATTTCTTGACGGTAATTTCCTCAGCTGTGATTACAGGCCCCTTATCGGTTTCCGCAATACGCGAACCTGCTTCAGCAATAGCAACGGTATAGGAGAATTCATACACTGCGGACTGAGAATCCTCATCGAATTTAACGCCCTTAACGCATATCCTTGCATCTTCGGCTTTCTCATCGCCGAACTTCTTGGAAACACAATCGGCGGCAGATCGCGAAATGTCACGTCCATAGGAAATATTCTTCAGCACAGCGAGCGCCTGAATCACCGAGGTTTTGCCGGAACCATTCTGCCCGTAGATTCCAATAATGTCCGAACCGGGAAGGGAACGCTTTGTGCTCCATGAGGAAAGGACGATATTGCCTTCCCTTATGTTCTTAAAGTTCCTAAGCTCAAGTGACGTAAGGCGAATCATGGCTCTCCTTCCTTTCCAAGGGACTGAAGGCGCTCGGCCGCGAATACCACCTCGCGCTGGCCGCGACCGTGCTGGCCATATGGGGATTGACTAGCTTCATCCCTGAAATGATAGAAATTAATGATGGTTTCTTCGGTTTCATCTACCTGTTCATTCTGATTTCTGCTTATAAGTGGCATATGAAACCGTTCACCGCCAAGCAGGTCTGGCTGATGACCGGCATCGGGCTCGGTTTCTTCCTTCTCTACACCGCCGCATCCGCAACGCTGTCCCTGCTGGGGCACGACATGGGAATCTTCATCAACGGCAGTTGGAAACTGCCCGTCATCATGGTGGGCTTCGGCGTGTTCCTATTGTTCGACCGCGCCACCTTCCACAGCCGCGTCATCAACCGGATCGCGCAATCCGCGTTCGCCGTGTACCTCATCACCGACTACGCCGCATCTGAGAAACTGCTCTGGGTCAAGTTGTTCAATCTGCAGAACCTGTACCAGCAGCCGTTCGCAATCCTGCGGATCCTCGGCATACTGCTCGCGATCTACGCGGCCTGCACACTGCTTGATTTCGTCCGCAAAGGACTGTTTGCCATACCCATCGATAAGCATCGTGGACACTGGTTCGAGCCGCTGTGGAACAAGGCATCCAGCCGAATGCACAATCATTCGTTATCTACTGACGACCGTTTCATCCGGCGCTCAAGATCGTTAAAAACGATGAATAACCATTGATAGCAGAAATCCGTACGACTAACGTTTAGGGGTCTCGCGGATTTTTGGTTATGCAAGCTGTTGTAAGTGCAGTAAAGACAGCCAGAATCCGCCAAGAATCAGTTTTGTCGGTCCTTCTGGTTGGACCCAAGCATGATTTATACCCTCAAGGTGCCGGCCGTACGGGCGATTGAATTATCAATCAGATTCTGCGGATCCGAATGCTTCAGTCCGAAGACAGGCGGACAACCCCTATCCAGCGCACATTCGATAAACGCATGGTCGAATATCAGACAAATCCGCGGCACCTCCGTGAATTGGATTCCTGAAGCAAACAGGCTAAAAGCAGACTGCCTTACAAACCCACATCCCACTTGTGCGTCGACAGACACCCCCGACCTTTCTTCCCTAAGAAAACGGCCATTACACAGCAGCAGATGTTTATCATGAGTCACTGTTCCCAGTAACAAAATCACATCACTACTCAAAAAAACCTTTCTCTTCCACAGAATCAAGCACTGACAATACTTCCGAAGAGAAGTCACGCTTCGATTGCTGGAATTCAGAATATCTTCAATCCAGCAATCGAAGCGCCCCTCAGTCTTCCCCTCTTCTATTTCTTGCCAGAAGGCCGATGCTGCCAAAGATGTCCGCCCTCTTGCGTAGGCGGAAGCCTGTCACCTGCATCAATATGTACGATGCGAGGATCATGCACCTTTCCTCCTCGCGGTCCAACTTCTATATATGTTCCTGGTCGGTGGTTATCTTCACCTGGCTTGAAATTTGCTGCCATTGACAGCTCCTTTCCTGAACTCAGGAGCCCCAGTCGCCCGACCTGCATTGACAAGCCATTGCGGTAGTCTTGTGAGGTCTTACCGAGACACACAAGCCCTAGGGCTCAACCCGACTCCGATTCGTGCCAACGGATCGGAGTTTTTATTTCCCCGCAGCCCATTTGAGACTGCATACACAGCATACCACCAAAACGACTGAGACACACATATGCTACAATGAGACACAGAATAAATTACTTAAAGTTGCAATTTACGACTTAAAGGCTAAGAAACATGAAGAAGAAAAATGTGCTGAATCTAATCCGATACCACACGGAGCATAATGATGCCGCTTTCCGCAACGAAGCGTACAACATCGCCAAGGAATTTGATCGCGCCGGAGACACACAGCTGTCCGCTTACATCATCGCTTTACTATCAGACGCAAACACTCTTGTCCCGCAATCGTCTGATTTCGGCATCAAGTCCGAATTCCTCGAAAAGAAAATCGTGGTCAAGACTTCTCTGCCACTCCCTGAAGTCATTGCGGATGACATTCAGGGGGTACTCAACGCCATCGGACGGAACATCGGAATCCATAAATTCCTTTTTCACGGCCCTGCCGGCACGGGAAAGACTGAGTCCGTAAAACAAATTTCTTCAATCATGCAACGCGAATTGTATGTCGTCAATTTCAGCTCTGTCATAGACAGCCGTCTTGGTCAAACTGCAAAGAACATCACCAGACTATTCGCTGAAATCAATAGTTTCACACGTCCTGATCAGACGATAGTACTTTTTGATGAAATCGATGCGCTTGCTCTTGACCGCATTGATTCACATGACATCCGAGAAATGGGCCGCGCCACATCGACCTTACTGAGCCAAATGGATGAACTTTCAGAGCAGATTATTTTGTTCGCGACCACCAACCTATTTTCAAAATTCGACAAGGCATTCATCCGCAGATTTGATGCTGTAGTTGATTTTGGGAGGTATACGAAAGAGGATCTCATCGATGTAGCAACAGGCATCATGAATGACTATGCAAAACAATTCTCATTCATCGGAAAGAATACCCGTCTCTTCAAGAAGATTCTTTCTAAGACAAAGCAACTACCCTACCCGGGCGAGATGAAAAATCTCATCCGGTCGTCCATCGCATTCAGTAAACCGAATGACGAGAACGATTATCTCCGCCGTATTTATATCGCTCTTATCCCCGATGGCGCAAATACAATTCAGGACATTCGAATGCTGCGAAATCAAGGATTTACACTCCGCGAAATCGAAGTTCTAGCTGGAATATCACGCAGCACAGCAGCTCGAGAAATGAAAGGCACTCGTGATGAATAACACCCTGAGGTTAAAAGGTCAATTTGGACACGGTAAAGCACAGCATCCAGGACCACCTTCTTTGCCCGCAAACGCCGTCGTTACTACGAATCAGATACAAGACAGGATTGACGATCTTCATAAGGTCATCGCATATTGGAAGACACAGCCAGCCTTCATTGACCCATTGGTCGAAGTGCACTACAGAACGATAGTTGCTAAAAGCAATCGCATTAAGCGTTTGCTGAGCAGCCACAATAAATCGGCGAATGACTCCATTGTCGGTGCTGTTTTTTCAAAAAACCATGCAGGAAAACCCTGCCACGTCATCACGCATTACGTGAAAATGGAAACCATCAAATCAACCCTCAGGGAACTGGAAGCAGCCAAGAAGATTCTGGCTCATCACGGAGACTCTATTAACAATGGAGAATTAGCATCGATCACCCATGATGGTCTTGCCGAAATCGATGCAGGTGTGGGGCTGAGCAAAACAGCATTTGCACAGATTATTAGAGATGTTCATTATGTAGAGCACTTTACTGTAAAAAACTACATTGATCCTCAACAGGAGCATGCTCTGGTAACAATCTATGATACCGGACGAGATGGCTTACAAACAGTTGCATTGTTGCATAGGCTAGGCGTTGATGTGAACGGATTCAACTTGCTCGATGCGACAACCATCAATATGGATCCAAATCAGTACCGTAAGCTTACGGAAACAGCACCATACCTCGTTGCCATGTCTCTCAAGGATGCTTTGGAACTGAAATTCGAGCCGGATTCCAAGCAAGTCGAAGACCTATTCACGCCCTCAATCCCAATGCCGACGAATGAACCAATCGTCGGAGTAATTGACACCTGTTTCGACTCGGAGAACGCTTACTTTTCCGAATGGGTGGAATATCACGATGAACTTGATCCGCAAATTGGCACAACCCTAGAAGACCGCATCCATGGCACCGAGGTTACATCGCTCATAGTTGATGGGCCAACGTTGAACCCGACACTCGATGATGACTGCGGCAGATTCCGAGTCCGCCACTTCGCCGTCGCCCGAAGCGGTCATAACAGCTCTTTCACTGTTATGAAAATGATTCGCAACATCGTGGCCAGCAATCCTGACATTAAAGTATGGAATCTAAGTCTCGGATCATGTCTGGAATCCCCCGAAAACATAATCTCGCCAGAAGCCTCGATGCTGGATAAACTGCAGAACGAATACGATATCGTTTTCGTAGTGGCAGGAACCAATAAAACACGAGAAGACAGCCGTACCAAATCCAAACGCATTGGAGCACCGGCCGATTCCATCAATTCGCTCGTTGTTAACGCCACATCCATTCTTAAAGAACCTGCAAGCTATACCAGAGAAGGCCCTGTACTGAACTTTTTCCGCAAGCCAGACATTTCCTGCTTTGGAGGCGATGCCACCGAGCAGATGGCAGCGTGGTCGCCACAAGGTGTGAACCTGACAACTGGAACATCGTTCGCAGCTCCTTGGATTACACGAAAGATGGCATACCTGATATATGTTATGCATTTCTCCAGAGAAACCGCAAAGGCCATGCTCATTGACGCAGCCTCAGGATGGGAAAAAATCTCTGCTGACAACATCAAGGTTGGATATGGCATAGTCCCCACCAAGATCGAGGACATTCTGACTACTCCCTCGAACGAAATACGATTTGTTCTGGAAGGTACAATCACCTCTTTCGAAACGTACAACTACCGTATACCAGTGCCAATGGTAAATGGGAAATATCCATATATGGCGAGAGCCACACTTTGCTATTTCCCAAAGTGCAACGCTAAACAAGGCGTCGATTACACTTCCACAGAACTGGACTTTCATTTTGGACGCATGAGAGAGAGGGGCATCGACTCACTGAACAATAACATTCAAGGAGATCCAACTGCATATGCTTACGAGGGCGACGCTCGGAAACTGTACCGAAAATGGGACAATGTAAAACACGTCAGCGATATTGAGAAGACCCGTTTCCAGCCACGTATTTCTCATGGGATTCCTTACTGGGGATTTAAGATCCGCAAAACTGAGAGGTTCGATCCGCCAATTGATGAGAATGGAACCGTAGGGAAAAACGCCGGGGACGGTCTTCGCTTCGGCATTGTGGTAACTCTACGCGGTATGGATGGACGCAATCGATTCGAAGAATTCAAACAGCACTGTCAGCTACAGACAGAGCCATGGATTGTCGAAGAGATCGACGTGCATTCCAACATCGAGCTCTATCAGGAGTCAGACGTAGAAATTGATTTCGATGAAGACAAGGACGTTTGAGACAGCAAACTTGCTCTTCGGCAATGTTCAGATTCTTATGCCAAAACATAAGCAGAACGAGAATCTGAACATTGTCCAGAATTCGGCATCATTCGAGATGATCCTTCAAATTCTGCATATTTTAAACGATAAGAGAATGACATGCAACCTTACAACTTCGAACCTGCTTGCTGGGCTACGGATAAAGATGGTCTAGACAATATCAACGAATGCCCACTTGGATTGCTTTCCTTCGATGGGCAGAACGCCCCTAGACTAAATATTCTCCGCGGTCATCTCGTTTCGGAATCCGTACCGATGGAAAACGGAGGCAATGCTTTTGCTCTCGATTTCAGCAGGAAATCGGTCTTTGGCTATTCGAATGACAACAAATACTACATACTAAGGGATGTTCATGGGACTAATGCCATCCCTTTCTCACAAACCTTCATACAACAAAAACTTCAGGGAGAATCAATAATTGTCGCTAACCAACGAATTGACTATAACCCCTCAATATCAGAATTGACAGTTAATCTGTCTGGCTTTAGCGAATGGATCAGAACATGTTTTTCCCGCGAATCCTATGAAACAACAAAAGACGGCAATCACGAACTTAAGTTCACTTACGCCCCAGAAGACGCTCATGACATCCTTCTTTATAAAGGTGATAGCTTTGAGGTCTATGCGAGGCATTGCATCAAGACAGGGAATATCCCTAACGTTCTCAACGAATTTTCATTCAGGGAAACATGGCGACTGAACTTTAAGATAATGAAATCTGAGGGGATGCCATTAGATGATATCCTCAATAATCTTTTTGAACCGTTCGAACGATTACTTACATTCTGTATGGGCTTTCCTGGGAACATCGAAGAAATAACATTCACAGGCGTTAATCCAGCAGTCCAGGGGCAATACTTTGATCGCTATGTCCCCGGTGAAGAGGACGAAGTCGGCAGGCTTGCGGTCAATATGCCATTGCTCTATCCAGAAATAAGCAATCGTTTCCAAGACATCGCCGATAACTGGATGAATGCAACCGGTGATGCACAAACAGCATGTCGGACCGCCGCAGCATTACTCGGAACATGGGACAAGGCAATAGACGTAATGTTCTCGTTATGCGCTCAAAGTTTCGAAGCCACTTCCCGAGTCGGAGAAAATCTCAGCGAACTTTCCGATGAGGAATTTGAGCGGAGGAAAACCTGCGTACTAGAGACTATCAACAATAAAACAATCTACAACTGGGCCGAACTCAAGCTGACATACGCGAATTTTGTATCAGCAGGGGAACTCGCCAACAGGCTCTGGACAAGATTAGGCGATTTCGCAAACTACGTTGTTCCCAGTAAGAAACTGTTCTTACGACAACATCGAGAAAGTCGAAATACCTATACGCACATGAGAGAGCCCAATAACGATAATTTTCTGACTGGAAGTGACTTGTACTGGCATGCACGTGCGGTCCAGGTACTCCAATATGGAGCGGTATTGCTCTATCTCGGTTTTCAGCCAACTGAAATACTGTCAATCTTCCAGAAACATAATTTCATGACAAGCTTTATCAGCAAGGCACAAGACATATATGCACAAGTAGAGCAACAAGATGATGATGCTAAATGATGATATTCCTGAAGGACACCAGTAATACTGACGATTATGATTCCACCAAGAAAAGTCCGTGCAGACAACGTTTGAGTTGGTCGCACGGACTTCTGGCATACAGACTGCCACCGGACCTCTGAAGGACGGATAGCAGGAACATCCGTTACAAGAATAAGCTCCGGAGACAAGCCTTCGTCAGTTCTTCTGATTTGGCACAAACATGATCTCGCCGTCGGCTATGCCCTTGAGGTGCTGCCCGTAGGGGCTCTTGCCGTAGCGTTCCGCGGACTCCATGAGCTGCTCGCGCGTGATCCAGCCGTTCTCGTAGGCGATATCTCCTCCACGATCGCGATGGGCAGGCCCTGTGCGCGCTGTACGGTGCGCACGCCCCCCCCATCAACGAGCTCTCCCCGACGCAAACACACAAACTCATGGAAGAGCAAAGCGTGTCAGGTTCGGCACAAACCACACTGCCCTCAGCCCTAACTTTGCTTGGATTCTGCGCCCCTGACAGGATACAGCGCAATATTCTGAGCAATTAACTCATTGCTCATCACCTTGCCGAAATCAGTCCATGGCCACACTGCAAAAGGTGAGACATCGTCAGATCCATAGTCTTGAGAAATAATTTCCTTAACTATGCTCCGGGGATCATCGCCCCGCTCAAGCCGATCCTGGTCTGCGTCATCAGTGAGGTAAAGTTCATAACGACGCCTGCCCTCATGAATCTCCCTGCGCCACCTTGCAAACGGGATTTCATAGCCTGTGTGTGTGATTGAATTATCAATCAAATCCTGCGGATCCGAATAGCCTAGTCCGAAAACATGCGGGTAAACCCTATCCAGCCCACATTTCTTAAACGCATGGTTGAATGCATTGTCGAATGTCGGATAAGTCCGTGGAATCTCAATGAACTGGATCCCCGCAGCAAGTAGACTGAGAGCAGATCGACTCACGATTTCACGTTTCATTTGTGTCTTGGTAGGCATACCCAATCTTCCTTTCCTAAGCAAAGCCATCGCTGCAGAGCCATAGACGTTATCATGAGACACTGCTCTCAGACTCAAAGGAAACGTTTCAGCCAATCAGGAAGATTGGAGCTCCCAACAGACCAAGAATCTTGTTCCTCTTCATCTTCCTCCCAAGTATTCTCTTTACCATCAAAGAATTTCTGACGATGACATTTGACTTTTGTAACCTCGTCTCCTTCCAATCGATACTCATTCCAATAGTGGTTATGCTTTCCCCATCCACTCCAACTCCGGGTTCGATAAATTAATACCATTTTAATCCTCCTCGCCGAGAAATATTCATTTAAGTTTAGCAGCAGGTAGGTAGTGGCCACCCGAAGGCGACTGGCCGCAGCCTTGCCCAAGGCGGATTCCCTGCTTTCCATGGTGAATATCGTCTTCAGGACGCTGTCAGCCCATTTGGCGTGTACATGACTGATCCTGCTTATGACGTTACGCATGAAGTAAGTTCACCATGCATCGCTAATACTTCGACTGCTGGAGCATGGAAACGACAGTGGACACGAGTACCGTGCACCCGTCGCCGACCATGAGCCTGACGCTCCTGAGCCCGCGTTCAATCACACCTTTGACGAACCGCTCCCCGCTGGTCAAGTCCTCCTTCATGCCATCTGCCACGCCGATGGTCTCACGACGGCCCTCCCTGCTGACTCCGATGGCGACGAGGACGCTGACGTTCTCCACTGCGCCGTTCCAGGAACGCTTGTGTGTATCTCGTCAAATCGAGGCAGACGCCTTCGAGATGGTGACGTTTTCTTGGACTTCCCGACCGGGAGGAGAACCCCTTTATAGCGAAGTACAGCAGGGAGCAGCGCAACAGGGCCGTGGACCTGTATATCAAAATACGAACGCTGCACCGCCGACGTGATTCGCGAGCTCGGCTATCCCGGCAGGGGCACGCTGTGGATGTGGTACAAGGACCGGCTCGAGGAGGACCATTACCTCGAATACGGCAGGCGGCTCAGCCGCACCATGCGGATACCCGACTACCCGAAGAGCAGAGAAAACTGCTCATGGCCCGTGCAGCTCGCGTCTGGCCGACGCAAGCTGAGGCACGGGCCAGTCCCCGAGGAGCTGAAGTGTGTCTGTTCAATAGAAGTTAGGCCGATGCAGCGTAACTATTCAGTCCGAAAAAGCGGTAGGAATTAGTCCGTTTCACCGAAATGGCGAGATGAAGGGCACCGGCCCGCCATAACCCGGCTATTTTCCCGAGTTGAAACACATCCGGCCGACAGGGCCACTCGGGAAAGGAAAGGAATGACGAAACCGGTGTCGATACAACAACGTATCAGGATTCTCGACGCCCAGGGCGTGTCATGGCGCGAAATCGCCAGACGGCTTGGCGTGTCGAGGGATACCGTCAGGAAATACGCGACCATGGAGGACTGCTCGCCGAAACCCGCGGTCAGGAAGGGACGGCGTTCCCTGATCGACGCGTATTCCGGCACGGTGGATTCGTGGCTGTTCGCGGACAGGCTCATGCCCCGCAAGCAGCGCCATACCGCCAGACGCGTGTACGCCAGGCTCGTCGAGGAGGAGGGCTTCGAGGGCTCGTACTCGTCGGTGCAGCGCTACGTGAAGAGGTGGCGCGAGGAGCATCGGTCCGACGGCGACGGCTATCTCGAGCTCGACTGGAGCGCCGGCGTCATGCAGGTCGATTTCGGCGAGGCCGTCGCCACGATCGGCGGGGGCGACGTCAAGGTGCACTGCCTGGTCGCCACGTTCCCGCACTCGAACATGCGGTACGTGGCCGCGATGCCGGGCGAGAACGCGGAATGCGTGTGCGAGGGGCTGGCCCGGATCTTCGACCACATCGGCATGGTTCCCCGCGTGCTGGTGCTCGACAACGCCACCGGTGCGGGCCACCGCGTCGCGTGGAACAAGGTGACAGTGGTGCGCGTGTTCGCCATGTTCTGCGACCACTACCGGCTCGAGACGAGGTTCTGCAACCCGTATTCCGGCAACGAGAAGGGATCCGTCGAGAACGCGGTCGGCTTCCTGCGCCGCAACCTCATGGTCCCCAAGCCCAACGCGGAGAGTCACAGGCAGCTGACGAGGCATCTGCTGTCGAGGTGCGACGCGATCGCGGACGTGGACCACTACCGTTCCGGCAGGCCGGTACGCGAGCTGTTCGACGAGGACCGCGGGGAGATGCAGCCGCTGCCGCGCGCATGTTTCGACGCGGTCGAATGGGTCGAGCGCAAGGCCGACAAGGAGGGCAACATCCAGATCGGCTCGGTCCGTTACCTCGCGGGCCCGTCATGGCGCGGCTGGACGCTGCTCGCGGGCCTGCGCGCGTTCGAGGTGGAGATCCGCACCGCCGACGGCAGGCACGTGAACACTCTTCCCCGCTCCTACGGCGATGGCGGGCGGACGGTCAGGAACCCCGCCACGCTGCTGCCCGCGCTGGCCAGGAAACCCAACGCGTGGGGCGAGTCGCCCCTGCGCGGCGAGCTTCCGGACGGGCTCGTGCTGCGTCTCGACGCGTTGGACCCCGGATCAAGACGACGCGAGCTGACGCTCCTGCACAGGGCCGACGTGGCGAGCGGCTTCGGGTGTTTGTGTTCAATTAGTTGTTGCGGGTTTAGTCACGATGATTTTTCGGGTTTAG